>Ga0154607_1193_pt1 | contig 20068 bp, 13 predicted proteins | sample Rifle2008BG13ft_FD_116036 | JGI IMG/M metagenome (GOLD analysis project Ga0154607, IMG submission 116036) | Bacteroidetes bacterium RBG_13_43_22 | reverse complement strand
CTGGAGGAGATATTCAACACAGTAAGCAGTTACCTGGCTCTTTTCAGCGCAGGTGATGATGACAGGTTCTACATAATCGACCTTAACAGCAAAGCCGAGGAAATTGAGTTTGTTGACAGACACGAAGTAAGCGGGAAATGTATTGATGATACATCTCTTGCCAGGAATGAAAAGCTGGTGGAACTGCTTCATTATATAAGGATTACAGGAGAATCATATAAGCTGGCTGCTTCAACGGAGGGTGATGACTCAGAAGGTTATTATATGGGATTTATTCTCTCATCCGGTAACATTGTGATCACATGGGAGCAGGGTCATCAGCAGAGGAAAAGGTCTGATCTGGACAAACAGTCAGCCCTGTTCCAGACATTCGCCGAGATGCTTCCGCTAATAGTATATGAGGTTGACCTGAACGGAAGAGTGATCTTTGGGAACCAGCTTGGACTTAATCTTTTCGGACTGTCCAGGGAGGATCTGAAAAAGAAACCTCTCATATCGGACATCTTCCCTGAATCCTACAAGAAAATGGTGGAGAATCTTGCATCAATAAGCAATCCGGGAGAGATTTCCAGCAATGAATACCAGATTATAAAAAAGGATGGTACAGTATTCCCTTTTATGACCTATTCATTCGGAGTCTTTCATGAAGGGCGGAAAATAGGTTACAGGGGTACAATTCTTGACCTTTCCAGGCACAGATTGTATGAGGAACAGATTATAAGGGAGAAAGCATTCCTTGAGCATCTTATTGATTCTACTCCTGAAGCGATTGCGATCACTGATATCAAAAACAATATTTCCCTGATCAATAAAGAGTTCACTAAACTTTTTGGCTACACACCTGAAGAGGCTTTAAACCAGAATATTGATGAACTCGTGGTTCCGGATGATCTCAAAGAGGAAGCTATTGGAATAGAAACCCTTACAGCCGGCCAGAATAAGGTGATCAGGCAGACTGTAAGAAAGGACAAATCCGGCAACAGTATCCATGTCTCACTTGTTGGAACTCCGGTTATTGTTAACAATGAGCCGGTAGCCATAATCGGCATTTACAGGGATATTACAACGGAAAGGAAGAATATTCTTCTCCAGGAGATCCTCTACAACATATCCACTGCAGCACTGAAACAAATGGATATAAAGGAGATCTACCCGATAATAGTAAAAGAGCTGAGCAAGATATGGGATACCAATAATTTCTTTATTGCGCTATACGATAAGGCATCCGAAACTTTGTCACTGCCATTCTTTGCCGATGAGAAGGATAATTTCCAGGAAATACCGATTAAGAAAACAATAACCGGATGGGTAATAAAAAATGATAAATCTGTATTACTCAGGGAAAACGACCTCAAGCAACTTGAAGAATCAGGTGATATTGAACTTGTTGGAACTGAATGCAAGGTATGGATGGGTGTGCCCCTGAAGGTGGAGAACAGTATCATCGGGGTGATGTGCCTGCAGGACTATAACAATGAAAATAAGTTTTCGCAGGATGATCTTTACGTGCTGGATTTCATTGCAAACCAGATAGCTATTGCCATTCAGAGAAGAATAATGCTTGACAACCTGATAACTGCAAGACAAAAAGCCGAGGAAGCCGCACAGTCGAAACAGATCTTCATGTCAACGATGAGTCATGAGATAAGAACACCCCTTAATGAGGTTATCGGGATAACCAACCTGCTGCTGCAGGGTCAGCCACGCGAGGATCAGATGGACTATATCAAAACATTAAGATTCTCAGGCAACCATCTTCTGACTCTTGTAAACGATGTGCTCGATTACAACAAAATGGAATCGGGCAAAATTATCTTTGAACAGACTGTATTCAACCTGAACGATTTCCTTGAAGAGATAATGCGTTCCTATTCATTCAGGTCGAAGGCCAAGCATCTCAGCTTTGAAATAAAAAAGGAAGGTGCCCTACCGGATGAGGTCATTGGTGACCAGATAAGGCTCAATCAGATACTTTCAAACCTCCTTTCAAATGCACTGAAATTCACCAACCAGGGCGGTATAACAGTTTTCATAAGGGAGCTGGAAAGAGAAGCAGGCAAGGCAAAGCTTGAGTTTTCGGTCAGGGATACAGGCATAGGTATACCGAAGGAAAAGCATGATTCGATTTTTGAGAGCTTTACACAGGCTTCTCCTGATACTACAAGGCATTATGGAGGATCGGGGCTTGGTTTGGCGATATGTAAAAAACTTATTGAGCTTCAGGGAGGTACAATTACCGTGCAAAGCGATCCCGGTGCCGGTTCAGCTTTTACATTCAATATTATCTTCGGGATATCCGCAAAAGGGGCAGGTGAAAAAATCGCCGAGATAAAAGAGTCATTCGTTGGTCTTGAAGGAAAGAGAATTCTCGTTGCAGAGGATAATAAGATCAACTTCTTTGTGGTAAATAAGTTCCTTACAGGATGGGGCATGAATGTGACGCTGGCCGAAAACGGGAGACTGGCTCTTGAGGCTCTGGAAAAAAAAGAATTCGATCTCGTCCTTATGGATCTTCACATGCCGGTAATGGATGGTATTGAAGCAACAAGGATTATAAGGAACCTGAAAGACAAGAAGATAAAGAATATCCCTATTATTGCGCTCACCGCAGCTATAATGTCGGAGAACCATGACAAGATTGACGAGCTGAAGATCAACGATTATGTGCTGAAGCCATTCAAGCCCCATGATCTCTTCGAAAGGATAAGAAAACATATAAGATAGAAGGCGTCAGGAGTCAGCCGTTATTTTATGCAGTACCTGCTTATATAATCTGTTGCCCGCTTATTTCCGAGTCTGAGTGATTGTCTGAAATCGTGACAGGCATCTGCAGTTTTCCCGGAGTTCAGCTGTGCAGTGCCCTTGTTCAGCCAGGCATCAGAATTGTCCGGATCCAGGTCGAGCGACATGCTGTAATCTTTTATAGCCGGATCCCATGATTTCAGTGACAGGTATGAGTTTGCCCTGTCAATATAGCACATCGGATCATCCGGATGGAGTTTAAGGTTTTCTGAGAAGTATTCAAGCGCCTTCAGGTTATCACCAGCAGCTGTCTTAATCCGGCCTGCCATACTTAATGCTGTTTTGTCACCGGGATAGAGCGAAAGGTATCTATTAACGTCAGTCATTGCTTTGTCTGCTTCACCGGTTTTACTGTAACATTCAGCCCTTGACAGAAGTAATCCTGCATCAGGTATTTCCATATCCAAAAGTTTTGAATAGGCCACTGATGCTCCGGCCCAGTTTGAGGAATAAGTCTGAGCTTTAGCCAGCAATCTCAGGTATTTCTCATCACCGTGATCTGACGCCAGAATACCTGTAAGGCTTATTACCGCATCGCCTGTTTTCCCATAAGACAGGCTTAACATAGCTCCGGCATATATTACCTCCTCATGGTCCTTATAGCTTCCTCTCAGCTCCGAAAGAACTTCAGCGGCATTCTCTCTTTTTCCTGCCGAGAGGTAATATTCAATTTCTGAAATACCGGTCTCAAGTCCTGAATACCAGTCTCTTTTCCAGAACTGGCGCCATTCAGGTGTGTTCTCAACCAGACTGAAGGCAGGATCGAGTAATATCTCCTTTTCACTTTTCTTGAATGAGGACAGCATATTCATTTCAAGATGATGCAGGGACGCATCCCTTTCGCCTCTTATTGCATAAATCCTTGCCAGCCCGTAATCACCTGAATGGCTCTCAAGAGAATTTGCCGTATTAAAATCATTAATAGCTTTTAAATAGTCTCCCTCAAACAGGTATGCTTCTGCTCTTTCAACATAAAGCCTGCTCTCCTGCTTCTCTCCTATTGCTTTTGTCAGCAGCGCTACAGCATTTGCTGATTCTCCCTTTACGGTCAGTGCTTTTGCCCTGAGAAGAAAATCAAAAGAGGACTGTCCGCAGGCTATTCCGCTAATTAAAAGAGCAGTGATCAGTATCAGTGTTTTCTTAATCATCTTTTACCTTCCATTTCATTTTGTCTCCTGTTTTGGAACCTTTGCGCCTTCCTCGGTAATCACATGAATGAAGCCTTTAAGAGGGAAATGTTCGAGCCCTGAGATGCGTCTTTCATATACGTCACACTGATAAAAGTATACGCCCGGGGAAACTATCCTGCCGTTATAGGTTCCGTCCCAGTTAAGCCGCGGTTCCTCTGTTGAGAAAATGAGCAGTCCGTTACGGTTAAAAAGCTTAAAATCAACCTTTTCCACCAAGCCAGATGTTTTTGCAAGCAATCTGTCATTGAAACCATCACCGTTAGGGGTAAACACATTTGGTATCTCATAAAAGTCGCAGGAATCCACACAGACCAATACAGATTTGTCTCCTTCGTTGCCAAGCTGATCGAATGCAGATACTGCATAGCATCCTGAAATAATATCTCCGGGGTAATGCCTGTACTGGAAAATATTCCTGTCATTTATTGTTTCAACAACCAGTAATTCATCTTCATATCTCTGTTTATAATGAATCCTGTAACCTGCAACATCATCATAGCATACAGGATCGGGGATACTCCATGTCACCTTGTTATAGAGACTGTCGCACTGGCTTGAAACATCAATTTCAGGTGCACACGGAGGTTCGTTATCAACCGGAGTCACACAGGTTATTTGTGAAAGATTGACAAGGTTTTTAGGCATATTTGCAGCTGAATAGTCACCCCTTGACCTGATATAATAACAATAATTCTCACCATTTACCAGGTTATAATCAACAAATGCAAGCTGATTTGTCGAGCCAATTGAATCATATTTCAATGTGGATTCATTCAGTCTGAAGAAATCATATCCTGAGTTTATCCAGGGTACGTTCCTGCTGATCACGAATCTGACTTTCCTGTCGCCGGGACTGGCTGAAAGAAAAAGCGATGATGCTATGCCGGGTTCCCCAATTGTGAACTCAGATCCCGGGGTTCTGTTATTGAGCTCAATCTTGTATAAATAACCGGATGATTGTGTATCAAGTGTATCCACATAAACTGTATCGTTCAGATCTGCAGTCGGTATTGAATCTATTAGTTCAAATGCATTTGATGATATTCCAGGCGCACGGTAAATATAGTATTCATAAGGGCCTGTGGCATTAGGAATAGTATCGAGGTCCGGTTTCTTCCATGCTATATAAATGATACCACTCACCTGATCGGTCTTTGTTACGCTTACATTGGTTATTACCGGTATCCCTGACACCAGTGATGTAGTAGCCTCATCTGAGGGTTTGCTTTCAGTTCCATTTTTATAAACCGCAACAACCCTGTAGGTATACTCTTTTCCGAACTGGAGTCCCTGTCCGTTATCTGTATCAAAATAAGCAACAGTGCTGCTGCCGCTTATGTATCCTGCTTTTACAAAACCAATTGACGAAGGAATTCCTGAGGTGCATGAATCGGGTTTATAAGTTGTCGGACCCTCTCTCCTGTATATATTGAACCCGGCAATAGCATCAGTTCCGTATAGCTGCCAGGAAAGTCTTATGAATTTCCCTTCAGGAACGGCTTTGACCGAATCGGGCCTGGGCCCAAGAACTTTTATTGTCATATTATCGATGTCAGATAGCATGAGTTCTTCATTATTGTCATCTGATTTGATAATGATATTATATGGTTGTCCTCTTACTGCCTCATAACATGGTACCCACCAGAACCTGGAGGATGACTTTCCAGGGACTGAATCGATTCCCGTGAAGAGCGCCAGGCATTTGTTGATGCTAAAGATCCCCGAAGTTGCCCTGAGAGCAATAAGGTCATTATTCTTGTCGGTGGCCGAGACAATAAAATCAATGGTATCACCAACTTCCTTACAAAGATTTACTAGCGGTCCGTTTTCCGGAGGCTTGTTGTCAGTTTCAAAAACCTCAATCTGCATATCCCTTACAACAATTCCGATTTTCTTGCCGTTTCTCCATTCCTGGATCTCCATGGCAACATTGTATTTCCCTGTGTCTGCCGGGGTATTCCATATCAGGTCGCCTGTAATGGAATCAACACGAATATAATGAGTTGCAGGAGGCAATGTATAGTTTTCAATCGGTTTTCCATCCTCACGGGTGCACACTGTAAGTTTGTATGAAAGACTGTCACCGTCAGGATCATAAGCTGCGGGATTATGAATGAAAATATATCCCAGGGCTGCTTTATCGTATGGGGGATTTAATAATACCGGTGTGCTGTTATACCCCATCGCAGGATTGACAGTAACTATTGTGGTAATTGAGAATACGACATTTACCGAATTCGGGATATTCAGTACTCCAAGGTTCCTGTTGGGATCCTGAACAACTATTTTATAAACTCCGGGTCCGGGGAATGTATGGTCAATCAGATAAACATTCTTCTGGTAATAATTAGGGAGCTTCGTTTTTTCAACTCTCTGAGCTGTTGAGATTGAATTGTCGCCCCAGTTTACATCAAGACTCGGCCTGTCAGCAAGGCTTAAAGTATATGTAAAGGTGGTTATGGTGAAATGATAAGTCAGATCGGACATCTGTGTATATGTTATCTCACCTGCCCTGTTATGAGTGGCAGAAAGAACCAGGATATTGAATGCCAAAAGCGCAAACGCAATTGATCTTTTCATTCTTCTACATCAATCAGTTATATTCATTTAAGGCTGAAAGTCTGTTCAGTTTTTAGCGGAGTCAGCATTACTCCTTCTTCAAAATCATTTACCCTGATTATTGTCATATTTGCCTGGTCGCTGTACAATCCGGTCATTATCAGGTTTCTGACAGTAATTATCCTTGGCTTTTTATCTGTCCTGTACAATATATTCATACTTATTTCATTATTCTCCAGGTCCAGATTTAATAACTTTCCTTTCAATGGTTTATTGTTTACAATTATGTTAACTTTTTCATTCATGTAATTGTTCATCAGATCCTCAGGAAATTTATTGCTGTTCAGAAAATCCTCCCCGGTACTGGTCAATCCTGACAATGAATAATCAAGCAGAAAATCATCATAATACATGCGTACAAAAACCTTCAGCGAGTCGGTATCCTGAATATGGTCAATGCTTGTAAGAGTGACATGGACCGGGTGAAACACAAACCATATTGAAAGTGCTAAGGTTTTAACCATTGTTTTAAATGTACAGGCTTAATCAGATCCACAAAAATCAGACCATTTATTGGTCTTCCTGAATCCTCACACGGTCTTTCAGATAGTGTACTGTTCCTATCTCAATAAACGAGAAGCCTGAGCCTCCTGAAAAGTTACCTGCAAGCACCACTACCAGGTCATCGTCTGTAAGATCATGGGTCTTCGTGAGCTTCTTGAGGGCAATATTGATGAATTCATCAACCGATTTCCTTCTTTCCTGGTAGGTGGCATAAACACCATATGAAAGGGCAAGCTCTCTCATTGTCCGTTCTGAATAACACTGGGCAAGAATGAGGTTGAATCCCCTGATAGATGCCATATCCCTGATGGTCCTGCCCCTGGTGGTATCGGCAATTATTGCCTTTGCGTTTATTCTGAGCGAGGTCTCCACTGCTACTTTCGACAGGTAGGAGGATATTTCACCGGTAATATTAAGATAGGGCGTATCAAGGTATTTCTCCTTGTTCCGTTCTACCTCAAGAGCTACCTTGGTCATTGTTTTTACTGCTTCCACCGGATATTTGCCACTGGCAGTCTCGCCGCTGAGCATTATGGCATCGGCATGGGAGTATATGGCACTGGCGATATCACTGACTTCAGCCCTCGTAGGTCTCGGATTTGTGATCATCGAATGAAGCATCTGTGTTGCAACTATTACAGGTTTCCTGCAATAGATACATCTTGATATCATCATTTTTTGAATAGGAGGTATTTTTTCATATGGTATCTCAATGGCAAGATCACCCCTGGCGACCATAATTCCATATACCTCATCCAGAATCTCAGCCATGTTTTCAACACCCTCTTCGTTTTCAATTTTCGCGATTATCTTTATTTCACTCCTGTATTTATCTATTTCTGCCTTAACATCCAGGACATCCTGTCTCGATCTCACAAACGAATGTGCAATAAAATCAACATCATTTTCAGCAGCCATTTTTATGAAAGCCCTGTCCTTGTCCGTAAGCGATGGCAGCTGTATTTTCACACCCGGTACATTAACGCTTTTTCTTGATCCTATAATACCGTCATTTAAAGCTTTGCACTTAAGTGAATCACCCTCTTTCTTCAGTGCTTTCAACTCGATATCCCCGTCATCTATCATTATGATGGAGCCCGGAGGAACATCGGAGGCAAAAGTCTTAAGGCTTACAAATAATTCCTTTCCTGATGATATCTTCTCCGGATCACCGGTTATCCTGAAGGAATCTCCTTTTTTCACTTTTATCGGAGCTTCGCAGACTGTGGTTCGAATCTCAGGCCCCTTGGTATCAAGGATGACTGCTATTTTATCCGATACCTCGCGGGTATTCTTTATGATCCTGAGGGCTCCTTCAATATTCAGGTGTGCCGAGTTGATCCTGATTACATCCATCCCTGCTTCATAAAGCTCCTTTATGAATTCAGGATCACATTTCTTGTCTGAAAGAGTTGCTACAATTTTTGTTCTTTTCCTGTTCATTCCCTATTTAGCTGTTTTTAAAGATATAATAGCTTCAACTGCCAGCCTGTAGCTGTCAAGCCCGAAACCTGTGACAGAACCTGCGCAGCTGCGGGCGATAAGGCTGGTATGACGGAAATCTTCCCGTGCAGCAATGTTTGTAATATGAACCTCAATGACAGGTGTCCTGACCGATGCAATGGCATCAGCAATAGCGACAGATGTATGAGTGTAGCCTCCGGCATTGAGTATTATGCCATCGCAAGAAAAGCCTCTCTCCTGAATTTCATTTATCAGCTCACCTTCAACATTAGACTGGAAAAAATCAAAAACGATATCAGAATATTTTGATTTTAACGAAGCAAGATAATCATCAAAGGAACGGCTGCCATACTTTTCAGGCTCTCTTTTCCCCAGAAGATTAAGGTTGGGTCCGTTAATAATGCTAATTTTCATTTCGGATAATTTAAACAGGTGGTAAAAATAGTTAAAAATTCCATGATGCTGAAGTATTACAGTACACAACCTTTATGTTTCTTTGTAAGAAGAAATTAAGAAAGGTATCATTATTACTATGAGTCTCTCCTGGAAACAGGCAATAAAGGATTTTGAAACATATCTCAGGCTTGAGAAATCACTGTCAGAGAATAGTATCGCAGCTTATACCGGTGATGTGCTCAAACTGGAAGCATTCTTCAGTGAAAAAGTAATTGAAAAAGCTCCCGCAGATGTAACTTATCCCGATCTGAAGGATTTCCTTATCTGGTTTGCCTTTGATAATCAGAATGCCAGGACCCAATCAAGAGTACTCAGCGGAATAAGGTCCTTTTTCAGATTCCTGCTTATTGAAGAGGAAATTGACGAGAATCCTGCATCACTTATTGAATCGCCTAAGATAGGCTTTAAACTGCCTGAGGTTCTGTCGGTTGAGGAAATTGACAAAATTATCGGGGCTATTGACCTGAGCAAACCGGAAGGCCATAGGAACAAAGCTATTATTGAAACACTGTATGGTTGCGGTTTGCGGGTATCGGAACTCGTGAACCTTCATCTTACCGATATTCACCGGGGTGAGGGGTTCGTGATGGTAACAGGCAAGGGTAACAAGCAGCGACTGGTTCCTATTGGCACCAAGGCTCTTAGAGAGATTGATGTTTACATGACTGTCAGGAGAAGACTGGCAGTTATTATTGATCAGAATATCCTGTTTCTCAACCGCAGGGGGAGGAAACTTACAAGGGCAATGATATTTACGATTATCAGAGATCTTGCAGCAAAAGCAGGTATAAGAAAAAAGATAAGTCCACATACCTTCAGGCATTCCTTTGCCACACATCTTATCGAAGGAGGCGCCGATCTCAGGGCTGTCCAGGAGATGCTGGGGCATGAATCAATACTGACCACGGAGATATACACACATATTGACAGGAGCTTTTTGCGCGACACACTGATTATGTTTCACCCCCGGGCTTGAAAATGCGGTTTCTGAAATTAAATTTTTATTTTAACTTTGCGACTCATTTCAAAAACAAATATTAATTATTCAAATCCTTATAACTATGTCAAAACTTAAGAGAGTTTACTCCTTTGGAAAGAAAACCGCAGAGGGTAAGGCTGATATGAAGAACCTTCTCGGAGGTAAAGGAGCCAACCTTGCAGAAATGTGCCTGTTATCTCTTCCTGTGCCTGCCGGTTTCACAATCACCACTGAAGCCTGTACGGAATATTACGAAAACAACTGTACTCCTGACCCCGACCTGATGCCCGAGGTTTGGGAAGCGATGAAGAAGACAGAAGAGACAATGAAAATGAAGTACGGGGATCCCGAAAATGCGCTTCTCGTATCCTGCCGTTCAGGTGCCCGCAAGTCAATGCCCGGCATGATGGATACAGTCCTTAACATAGGTCTTTGTTCAGCTACTATTCCCGGATTTCTCAAAAAGACCGGCAATCCAAGGTTCGTGTGGGATTCATACCGTCGTCTTATCATGATGTATGCCGACGTTGTAATGGAAAAAGCTGAAGGTATAGAGCTTGGCGAAGGCAAAAGCATCCGCAAGCAGCTTGATGAAATGCTTGATGAGTTTAAACACAAAAAGGGTTATAAGTCTGATACTGAGATAACAGCTGATGAGCTTAAGCAACTGGCTGAAGATTTCAAGAAGAAAGTTAAAGAGGTCCTTGGCACTCCTTTCCCCGATGATGCAAAGGAACAGCTTGAAGGCGGAATCAAAGCCGTTTTCAAAAGCTGGAACGGTAAGAAAGCTGTATCGTACCGCCGTATTGAAGGTATTCCTGATGACTGGGGAACAGCTGTTAATGTCCAGGCAATGGTATTCGGTAACATGGGCGACACATCAGCAACAGGTGTTGCTTTCACACGTAATCCTGCAACAGGCGAGAACCTGTTTTATGGTGAATGGCTTGTAAATGCGCAGGGAGAAGATGTTGTAGCTGGTATACGCACTCCTAGTCCTCTTAACAATGAGACAAAGAATGAGCAGAATAAGCATCTGCACAGCATGCAGGAAGCTATGCCTCAGACATACAAGGAATTATGCAACATAAGAGAAATTCTGGAGAAGTCATTTAAAGATATGCTCGATATTGAATTCACAATCCAGGAAGGCGTTCTTTATATGCTTCAGTGCCGTGCCGGTAAGAGAACCGGTACAGCAGCTCTCAATATGGCAATGGACATGCTCAATGAAAAGCTGATCGACGAAAAAACCGCAGTTCTGCGTGTTGATCCTGCTCAGCTTGATGAGCTTCTGCACCCTATATGCAATCCGGATGCAGAAAAGAAAGTTAAACCGCTGGTAAAAGGACTTCCTGCAGGACCCGGTGCAGCTGTCGGAAAGATCGTGTTTACAGCTGAGGATGCAGTGGCATGGTTCCGCAAGGGAGAAAAAGTAATTCTCCTGCGCGAAGAAACAAATCCGGAGGACGTAGAGGGAATGCGCGCTGCAGAGGGTATTCTTACTGCCCGCGGAGGTATGACATCGCATGCAGCGCTTGTTGCACGCGGATGGGGAAAATGCTGTATTGTAGGTGCAGGCGGGCTCCATGTTGAGGCAGCCACCAAAACCGCTAAAGTAGCCGGATCAAGTATAGTTATTAAGGAAGGTGATATTCTTACTCTTAACGGAACAAAAGGCAATGTTTATACCGGTGCAATAGCACTGATGGATGCTACTGAGAATCCAAGGTTCAAGGAGTTCATGACACTTGTTGACAGGCACCGCAAAATGGGAGTTCGCACAAATGCCGACACCCCTTCAGATGCAAAAGTGGCACGTGACTTCGGAGCAGAAGGTATCGGACTATTCCGAACAGAACATATGTTCTATGGCAAAGGTTCCGAACAGCCTCTCTTCCTCCTCCGCAAGATGATCCTAAGCGCAAATGAAGCTGAACGCCGCAAGGCTCTTGATGAACTATTCAGTTTTGTCAAAAAGGATATGAAAGCTACTCTTGAAGCAATGGACGGACTGCCTGTAACTTTCAGGCTTCTTGATCCGCCGCTTCATGAATTCGTTCCGCAGGGTGCAGAGAAGCAGGAAGAGCTTGCAAAAGCTCTTGGCATCAGGAAAGAAGATATTGCAAAAAGAGGTGAAGCTCTCCATGAATCAAATCCGATGATGGGTCACAGGGGTGTACGTCTTGGCATTACTTATCCTGAAGTAACTGAAATGCAGGTCAGGGCTATGTTTGAGGCAACAATGGAACTCATTAAGGAAGGTAAGAAACCTCATCCTGAACTGATGGTCCCGGTTACTTGCGATGTTTCTGAGCTCGACGTAACTAAAAAAGTTGTTGACAAGGTTTATGCTGAAGTATGCAATAAATTCGGAGTCAACAAGATAGATTACAAATATGGCACAATGATCGAGATACCACGCGCTGCACTTCTCGCTGACCGTATGGCAAAAAGCGCCGAGTTCTTCTCATTCGGGACCAACGACCTTTCGCAAATGACATTTGGATTCAGCCGTGATGATATCGGAGGATTCATGAATGATTATCTTGACCAGAAGATGCTGGCAGCTGATCCGTTCCAGACTATTGACCAGGATGGCGTCGGCCAGCTGATAACCATGTCAGTTCAGAAAGGAAGGGCTACAAGACCTGACCTGAAAATAGGTATCTGCGGTGAACAGGGCGGTGATCCTGCGTCTGTCGAGTTCTGCTTCAAGAACGGACTCACATATGTCAGTTGTTCTCCGTTCAGGGTGCCTATTGCAAAATTGGCATCAGCGCAGGCATCAATTAAATACGGCAAATAATTTAACTGTATACAATAACGAAGAGGCTGCCCCCGGCCCCGGGAGCAGCCTCTTTTCTTTTGCATGGCTGCAAACTAACCTGATCGTATGGTAAGAGAACTACCTTTGACATTATAAAGACCGTTGTGAAATAAGAAACCCTATCAAAATAAAAGCTGCGAATAAATATTTTATTTACTTTGCAAAGCCTAATATTTCACATTCAACAACCTGATGATCACCCCGAAAGATTTATCCGAATACGGTATTCACAATGTAGCAGAAATAATCTACAATCCTGATTATAATCTTCTTTTTGCAGAAGAGACAAAACCAGGTCTGGATAAGCCCGAAAGAGGCTTCATAACCAGGACAGGAGCTGTTTCGGTCGATACCGGTATATTTACCGGACGTTCGCCAAAGGATAAATATGTAGTCCTGGATGAAAAGACAAAGGATACAATCTGGTGGAAGTCAGACAAGGCAAAAGTATCTGATAACAAGCCTATTAATAATGAGATCTGGCAGCACTGCAAGAATATTTCTGCTCTTCAGCTTTCGGGAAAGAGAATTTTTGTGATGGACTGCTTTTCAGGTGCCAATGAAAACACAAGGCTCAGGGTGAGATTCATTATGGAAGTTGCCTGGCAGGCACATTTTGTTAAGAATATGTTCATCAGACCGGAACCTAAGGAACTAAAAGACTTTAAACCAGATTTCGTTGTGCTGATGGCTTCAAAGGGTGTGAATCCCGATTGGCAGAAACAAGGTCTCAACTCAGAGAACTTTGTGATGTTCAACCTTACCGAGAACATGGCTGTCATTGGAGGGACATGGTATGGCGGTGAGATGAAAAAAGGGATCTTTTCTGTTATGAATTACTATCTGCCGCTCAGGGGAATAGCGTCAATGCATTGCTCTGCGAATGTAGGAAGGAATGGTGATGTAGCTATATTCTTCGGACTCTCCGGAACAGGAAAGACAACTCTGTCAACTGATCCGGAAAGGGCTCTTGTTGGCGATGATGAACATGGATGGGACGATGACGGAATATTTAATTTCGAAGGAGGCTGTTATGCAAAATGCATCAGGCTGAACAGAGAGAATGAGCCGGATATTTACAATGCCATAAAGAGAGATGCGCTTCTGGAAAACCTGGTAGTGCTTCCTGACGGAACGATAGATTTCAACGACGATTCAAAGACCGAAAACACTAGGGTCTCCTACCCTATTTATCATATCAGGAATATAGTCAGGCCTGTATCCAGAGCAGGTCATGCGACTAAAGTGATATTTCTTTCGGCTGACACTTTTGGAGTTTTGCCACCGGTCAGCCGGCTTACGGAGGAACAAACAAAATACTATTTTCTCAGTGGTTATACAGCCAAGGTGGCAGGTACAGAAAGAGGCATCATTGAACCAGTGCCTTCATTCTCAGCATGCTTTGGAGCAGCTTTCCTGATGGTCGATCCTATTATATATGCCAATGAGCTAACACGAAAAATGAAAATCCATGGAGCAGAAGCCTGGCTCCTTAACACAGGATGGATCAGAGGCCCTTACGGTACCGGCAGCAGAATAGATCTGCCGTCGACCCGGCGAATAATCAATGCCATACTGGATGATTCAATTAAAGAGAGTGAATTCACAAATCTGCCTGTTTTCGACCTGAGCGTACCTGTTAAAGTTACAGGAGTGGACGAAAGCATCCTTGATCCCGCAAATGGGTGGGAATCAAGAACAAAATGGCACATTGCCGCAACTGATCTCGCTCTTAAATTCATTAATAACTTCAGCAAGTTCACATCCAATCCCGAAATTGCAAGCCTGGTCGAACACGGACCTTTAATATGAAAACATGAATATCTTTCTTTTATTTATAGCGGTTTTGCTCGCTTACATACTGGGTTCAATACCGACATCTGTCTGGGTCGGGAAAGCATTCCACGGGATTGATATACGTGATCACGGAAGTGGAAATGCAGGTGCAACAAATGTCATAAGAGTTCTTGGATGGAAAACAGGAGTACCTGTACTGGCCATAGATATACTCAAAGGTTCGCTGGCTGCACTTCTTCCGCTGTTTTTTCACCTTGCAACCCGGGGTAGTGCAGCACTTACCAACCTGCAGATACTTACCGGATTAGTTGCCATCACCGGTCATATGTTCCCGGTTTTTGCAGGATTCAGGGGCGGCAAGGGAGTGGCTACTGCCGCCGGTGTTGTTATTGCACTACATCCGGCAGTATCCCTGGTTTGCCTTGGAATTTTTGCACTTGTTTTCTTAATTACCGGCATTGTCTCTGTTTCCTCAATGACCGCCGGAATTGCTTTTCCTGTTGTATTGCTTGTTTTCTTTGATACGCCATCGCTGATCTTCAGGATTTTCTCAGTAATAATTGCTGTCTCGCTGCTTGTAACACACAGGAAGAATATTAAGAGACTCATTAAAGGAGAAGAACCCAGACTTTTCAGTAAAAAATGAAACAGGTATTTTCCTTGGTTATATTATTCATCTTATGTCTCGCCTGCACGAGTTCATCAGATAAAATCAGGGGCAATAGAAATGCAGAGAATGATAAAGGGATTCCTGCAAATGCAATACCGGCATTATATTTTGATTATCTCCATATTAAACTAAGGATTGATTCGGCTGCAGGCAGCTTTTTGTTTGATACCGGATTCGACAATCTTTGCATCGATAGTACATTTTATTATGAAAATAAAATGGATTATCTGAGCTCTTCAGCGGGCAAGATATTCGGAATCGGGAATGCATATCAGAGGCTGAACCTGATAAGGGATACAGTTGATTTTTCAATCGGAACGGGGAAATACAGGACATCCTTCATACCGGTCCTGAACCTGAAACCTATAGGAGGCGATTATGTTGACGGTCTTCTCGGCCACAGGCATTTCAGCAACAATGCTGTAGAGATAAACTACACTAAAGGATACATATGTATCCATGAATCAATTGATTCAGTTGATGTTTCGGATTACAGAAGTATTCATCTCAAGAAAATTGAAACACATTTTTTTATACCGGTAACATTAAAAATAAGTGATACGATCACAATTAAGGGTAATTTCCTTATAGACTCAGCATCACCGGGCAGTACTCTAACAAGTTCTGTAGTATTTAATTACGGGCTGAATGATAAAATAAGAAAGAAGGTCATGTATTATACGATGTATGGAGGTATAGGCGGAGAATCAGCCGGTTATGATTTCGCTGCAGATTCACTGGAAATATCAGGATTTGGCCTTGCCAATGTAATCCTTTCCTATAGCCTTGACACTGCTGGACTCCTTGCAGCTGAAGAATATATCGGGATATTAGGCAATAACATTCTTGACAGGTTTGATGCGATATATGATTTCAGAAACAATGATCTCTACCTGAAGCCCAATGACACTTTCAGAAAACCCTATGAGTTCGACAGGATGGGATTTTCATATGTTGACAGGTGCAAGACAATGGGAGGCTGGATCGTATCGGGCATGTACGAAAACAGCCCTGCTGAAAAAGAAGGATTAAGGATCGATGATAAAATTATCTCCGTGAACGAAACGCCTGTTGAAGATATCGCCTATGAAGAGCAGGATGATTATTTTGAAGAAATGAAAAAAGTAAAATTTGTTGTTTCAAGGGCAGGGAGCCTTCTTACCATTGAATTTGAGCTGGCTCCATTATGTGATTTATGATCTATTCAAGCCCAAACTTCTTTTCAGCAAAACGGCGTATAAAAGCAGCAGTTTCATCAATTCCCAGCACCGACGAATTGATGCATAAATGATATGAGCCGGTATCACCCCATTTCTTCCCGCTGAAATAGTTATAGTATCCCGAACGCTTTTTATCAGTCTTTCCGATCAGTTCCTCAGCTTTTTCAGGAGTGATATTCTGGAGATCCGCCACACGTTTTATCCGGTCATTAATATCTGCACTTATAAATATGTTCAGGCATCGCGGATTATCCTTGAGCACATAGTCAGCACACCGCCCCACGAAAATGCATGATCCCTGATCAGCGAGTGACCTTATCACATCACTCTGTATTTTGAAAAGTGATTCATTGCTCAGGTAATAGTCGGAATATACCTCATCTGTCACCGAACTTCGCAGTCCAATCAGACCGCCGAAAAGGCTGAATCGCTTCTTTTCATCAACTTTCTCAAAGAATTCTTCCCTGACCCCGCTCTTTTTTGAGGCGATCCTGATCAGTTCCTTGTCATAAAAGGATATTCCCAGAACAGAAGCAATCTTCTGCCCTATTTCACGGCCGCCGCTTCCCAGCTGCCTGCCTATATTGATAACGTAGTATTCATTCATGAGTAGATAGCTGTTAAATTCACAGATTACACTTTAGCAGTTGACTTGCGGTAATGTGCTGTAAGCAAAAACGCCGCAATTATACTAGCGAGAAAATCTGACACAGGCATACTGTACCACACACCCTTCAAACCAAAGAATGACGGAAGGATCAGCAGGCATGGCAGCAGGAAGAGAACCTGGCGCGACAGTGACATGAAGATCGCCTTTTTAGGCATCCCGATGCTCTGGAAGAAATTGGAAGTAACCATCTGAAAGCCAACAATCGGGAAGAATATGACCACTATCCGTAATCCGGTTACTACGAGATCGATCAGTTCCTGATCGCTCGTAAAGACTGAAGCCACAGTGCGCGGGAAAAGTTCTCCGACTATGAAGCCGACTGAGACAACACTTGTTGCAAGAATTATTGTCAGCCTGAGGACGCTGTTTACCCTGTCGTATTGCTTTGCTCCATAGTTATATCCTGCTATCGGCTGCATTCCCTGAGTAAGACCGAAGATGACCATTACAAAAAGAAAAGCCATTCTGTTTATTATCCCGTAAGCCCCGACAGCCAGGTCGCCGCCATATCTAATGAGGCTTGTATTTATGATCACGACAATAACGCTGGCCACCGAGTTCATGAGAAAGGGTGCAAGTCCAATCGAGAGTGAATCAATAACTATCTTGCGCTTGAGTCTGAATGAGCCTTTCCGAAGATGAATGGAGTTGCGCGTATCACTAAAGAATTTTATCTGCCAGATAAGCAAAATTGTCTGTGCCAGAACCGTAGCAAGGGCTGCGCCTTTTATTCCCCACCCAAATACGAAAATAAATAACGGCGCAAGTATTATGTTTATGATAACCGTGGATATCGTGGCATACATCGCTTTCCTGGGATTGCCTGTTGCCCTTAATAATGCGTTCAATCCCAAATAAATATGAGTAATAATATTGCCAAGTGAAATTATCACCATGAAATCATGCGCATACGGTAGTGTATCTTCGCTTGCTCCGAAGAAGTAAAGGATTGGGTCCAGGAAAAGGAGTACAACTAAAGTATAGGCCAGTCCAAGTATCAGGTTAAGAACAAATACATTACCAAGAATATTGTTTGCCGTATAATAGTCCTTTTGCCCCAGTCTCAGCGACATCAGGGTGGATGCTCCTACGCCTACAAGTGATCCGAATGCGGCAGAGAGGGCCATCAGGGGAAATGTAATTGCAAGACCGGAAATAGCCAGCGCCCCCACACCATGCCCTATGAAAATACTGTCGGTAATGTTGTAGAGCGATGAAGCCGTCATGGCTATCACCGATGGTATTGCATACTGCAAGAGCAGATGCCGTATGTTATCGGTACCTAATGCAAAATGTGAGCCGCTATGATCCATTTGTTGATATCAAAAAATATACCCACCCCTCACCGCTCCCAAGAGGGGATTGCCAGACAGGCCACTATACCGTTGAGCCGTTGCACCTTTTAGTACTGTTCGAGAATTTCTATCCTTTTCTTTATCGGTGGATGGGTTGCAAACAATGAACCTGCCGAGAATGATTTCTTATCGAGTTCTGCCTGTGGATTCTCAATAAACATCTGGGCTACATCTTTCCGTCTGACTGCTTCAATTGTCGGATCACCAGAGATTTTTCTGAGGGCTGATGCCAGTGCAAGCGGATTTCTTGTAAGTTCCGCCGATCCTGCATCTGCAAGGTATTCTCGCTTTCTCGAAAGGGCAAACCTGAATAATGTTGCTATAAGATATCCTACTGCGGCAAGGAGAAGGGCAATGAGTATTGCAGCTCCCCCGCTGCCTTTCTTGTCTCCCCTTCCCAGGTTCCCGAACCGGATTGATCTGAAGAGCATCTCAGAAATAAAAGCAAAGATCCCGACGAACACGATGGATATTATCAGCAACCTCACATCACGGTTCCTGATATGAGTAAGCTCATGGGCAATAACTGCCTCAAGCTCCTGGTCATCAAGCTTGTTGATGATACCCCTTGAAAGCGAAACCGCATATGTTTTTAGATTTATCCCGCTTGCAAAAGCATTCAGTGAATCATCCTCAATAATATTTACTTTAGGCATCGTCATTCCGACGGAGATGCAAAGGTTCTCCACCAGGTTATAGACTCTTTTGTTTTCACTGCGTCCAAGAGGTTTTGAGGAAGTAGCCTTATCTATCATTGTTGTATGTGAGAACCAGGCTATTGTAAACCAGACAATTACACCAATTGTGACCCACGGGATGGTTCTCAGGAATTTATTGTTTATCACCGGCATGATATTATATGCTTCCTGTTCGGGAGAAAAATAGTGCGACTGTCCCAGTGAAGTGAAAAAGAAAAACAGCCATGTCAGTAAAAAAAAGACGACAGGGAACATCAGAAGGATCAATACGGAATTCGTATTATTCTTACTGATCTGGCTCTGTAAACCAAAATACTTCATCGACAGTTTCAGAACTTGATCTGTGGAGGCTGTTCAACTGCAGCGCGCTCTTCGCCAAGTTCAAACATTGGTTCACGTTTGAAATTGAAGAGTGTGGCAATGATGTTTGAGGGGAACATTTCGGTTGCAACATTAAGCTCCTTGGTAGCTGAGTTGAAGAAGCGGCGGGCTGCAGCTATTTTGTTCTCAATGTCTGATATCTCATTCTGCAGGTCAAGGAAATTCTGACTTGCCTTAAGATCGGGGTATGCTTCCACAGATACTTTAAGACCTTCAAGGGCACTTGAAAGCCTGGTTTCAGCCTGTATCTTTTCGTTGATGGTATTTGCTTTCATCGCATTGGCACGTGCTTCGGTAATTTCGGTAAGAACACTGCGCTCATGCTGCATATAACCCCTGACGGTTTCAACAAGCTGGGGTATCAGATCGTGTCTTTGTTTCAGCTGAACATCCACATCGGCAAATGCCTGCTCCCTGTTATTTCTCAGCTTTA
>Ga0154607_1144_pt1 | contig 20471 bp, 14 predicted proteins | sample Rifle2008BG13ft_FD_116036 | JGI IMG/M metagenome (GOLD analysis project Ga0154607, IMG submission 116036) | Bacteroidetes bacterium RBG_13_43_22 | reverse complement strand
TGAGATTATGTCGCTCTGGTTAAAGCCTCTGACCCGTTCCTTTGACGGATGAAGCGGAACCGGGATAATAATATCAAGATCATTTATGAAATCAGAATCCTTCAGGCTCAATCCGTAGATCCGGCCAAGTTCGTACCCTATAACTCTGATGCCCCTGTATTTAAGATTATGTATAAGGTTCCTGATACGGCTTCCCCTGCTGTAAAATGAGAAAGCTGCTGCCTTTTCAATCCTGCATCTTCCCCAGAACAGCTTTTCTACAGGATTATCAGGCTGAAGATGATAACCTGTCCTCGGAATGAGGATATAGCACTCTGTGCAGATCAGTTTTTCATTTCGCCCCAGGTGATTGCCACAGGCATAGCAAAGCCTCGGAAAGATAAGACTAATAAAATCATCCCACAGATCATAAAGATAACTCATGCAGCGAGCAGAATTATACTATAAAGATAAGAAAAACTATAAAGCTACTTTGTTGCTGATTTTTTCTGCTATTTCCTTAAATTCTTCAGGAGTGAATTTAAGCTTCGGATTTTTGAAGTTTATATCATTCATTTCATCCATAGGGATCAGATGAACATGAACATGAGGCACTTCAAGGCCAACAACTGCAACAGCTATTCTCTTGCAGGGAATGACTGATTCAATGGCTTTTGCAATTCCTTTTGAAAACAGAGCCAGGCCTGCAAGCTGATCATCATCCAGATCAAAAATATAGTCAGTCTCCTGTTTCGGCACAACAAGAGTATGTCCTGCTTTAAGGGGATTAATATCAAGAAAGGCAAAGTACCTGTCATCTTCAGCAATCTTGTAGCAGGGTATTTCACCCCTTATTATTTTTGTGAATATAGTTGCCATGATGCGTATATTACATTGAGATTGAAATAATCTCAAAATGAATAATTCCCGATGGCACCTTGATCTGAACAGTATCCCCCACTTTTTTGCCGATAAGTCCCTGTGCAATAGGAGAGTTTACAGCAATCTTGCCCTGTTTGAAATTAGCTTCGCTCTCAGGGACAAGCTGGTATTCCATTTCCTTGTTATTCTCTTTGTTCCTGATCTTTACCTTGTTAAGGATCCTTACAGTTTTAGAATCAATCTTAGATTCATCAATAATTCTTGCCCTTGACACAAGGTCTTCAAGCTTGGCAATTTTCATTTCAAGCATACCCTGTTCCTCTTTGGCTGCAGAATACTCGGCATTCTCATTAAGGTCGCCCTTATCCCTGGCATCAGCTATCAGCCTGGCTATTCTCGGTCTTTCATCAATCCTGAGTATGTCGAGCTCCTCCTTGAGCTTCTGGAGACCCTCTTCCGTTACATATAAAACCTCTGCCATTTTTATCCTAAGCAATTTAAAAAAGAGAAGAATTCCGGGGTTTCCGGAACTCTTCATTCACAAATATAATAAATTTATAAAATAAAAACAAAAAAAATACTGAAAATTAGTGGTTTACATATTACCTGTACTTCCTGCCTGCCTTTTTGGCCCTGGAGGTGTTGGTTTTCTTTTTGACTTTGTAACGGGCATTTGCATCCTTCACATTCTGCTTCATACGTTCCTGAACCTCAGGTGATTGTATTTCTATTGACCTCTTGCGGTTCTCCTTTATATATTTATCCGATTCCCTTCTCCGCTGCTTATCCTTTGCATCTGCCTGTTTCTGAGCTTTTTCGGCACTCATTGGCTTTTTTACCTTTACTTTCTTTTGCCGGGGAAGAGCTTCAGGGATTTCATTCACACTCCCAGTGACACTGCCATTAATTTCTGGTCCTGCACTGCAAATAACGGCTGACAGAAAAAATGCAAATGCGACCAACAGACACTTTGTTGATGATAACCTGTTCATCTTGCTGTAATTATAATAATCAATATTAAGTAGCGTTACTATCCCGGGGTAATACTATTTTTGTACAGGAATCATAACGGGATGTTAACAGGATCAAAAATAAGAGTTTTTTTTATTTCATCGCTTGTAGTATTTCTGGCGGTTTCATGTGAAAGGAATAAAAATGATGTTATACCGGATGTGCTTGTCGATTTCACACTGGATATTATGGACTATCCGGTACTTGAAGCTACTACCGGTTCAGTCATTGTTGACAAGAATGATACCCGCATACTCGACCGTCGTTATGCAGGGGGGTTTGACGATAACGGGATCATTATCTACAGGTCGATGGAGGATGAGTTTCTTGCGTATGACCGTACATGTCCGCATGATTATGCAGTAAACGATCTTATTACCAAAGTCAATATCGATTTCACGCAGGCTTTATGCCCGAAATGCAGTACCTATTATTCGCTTTTTTCCTTCGGAACACCTGTTGAAGGTCCAGGGCGGTACCAGCTGAAAAACTACAAAACCAGCTTTGACGGGAGGTACTTAAGAGTATGGAATAACTAATACCTGTAATGATCCGGCTTATAAGGTCCTTCCTGCGGTACTCCTATATAATCCGACTGCTCCTTTGAAAGCACTGTAAGCTTCACTCCAAGCTGATCAAGGTGCAGCCTGGCAACCTCTTCATCAAGATGTTTGGGAAGCCTGTAGACCCCGATCTTGTAATTATTCTTCCAGAGATCGATCTGTGCAAGTGTCTGGTTGCTGAATGAGTTGCTCATCACAAATGAAGGATGACCGGTGGCACATCCGAGATTAACAAGCCTGCCTTCAGCAAGAATGAAAATAGCATGCCCGTCAGGGAATATGTATTTATCCACCTGCGGCTTTATATTTATCTTTTCAACGCCTTTAAGGGCATTGAGGGCATCAACCTGGATCTCGTTGTCAAAATGGCCGATATTGCAGACAATTGCCTGATCCTTCATCTTCTTCATGTGCTCAAGAGTGATGATATCCCTGTTGCCGGTGGCAGTAACAAAAATATTCCCTTCACCGAGAGTATCCTCAACTTTCTTTACTTCAAATCCTTCCATTGATGCCTGGAGAGCACATATAGGGTCTATTTCTGTAACAATAACCCTGGCTCCGTAAGCCCTCATTGATCTTGCACTTCCTTTCCCCACATCACCATATCCGCATATAACCACCACTTTACCTGCAATCATAACATCAGTGGCTCTTTTTATTCCGTCAGCAAGTGATTCGCGGCAACCGTACAGATTATCGAATTTTGATTTTGTAACTGAGTCATTGACATTTATTGCAGGAACCAGCAGTTCATTGTTATCAAGCATCTGATAAAGCCGGTGCACGCCTGTGGTTGTCTCTTCCGAAATTCCTCTCATCTCACTTACTGCACGGTGCCATTTGCCCGGTTCGCTTACCAGGATCTCTTTCAAGGCTGAGAGTATAATTTCTTCTTCCCTGTTTGCCGGTTTCTTATCAAGTATTTTTGGATCGTTCTCTGATTTATATCCGAGATGAACCAGAAGGGAGGCATCACCTCCGTCATCCACGATCAGGTTCGGACCTTTTCCTTCCGGGAATGAGAGAGCCTGTGTTGTACACCACCAGTATTCTTCAAGAGTTTCTCCTTTCCAGGCAAATACAGGGATTCCTTTTCTGGCAATAGCCGCTGCTGCATGATCCTGTGTTGAAAAGATGTTACAGCTAGCCCAGCGGACATCTGCGCCAAGCTCAACAAGAGTCTCTATCAGGACAGCTGTCTGTATCGTCATATGAAGCGATCCTGTAATACGTGCGCCTTTCAGCGGTTTTTCGGCTGAATATTTCTTCCTGATAGCCAGTAATCCCGGCATCTCCTTTTCAGCTATCTCTATCTCTTTCCTTCCAAACCCGGCAAGAGAAATATCTTTTACCCTGTACTGCATTTTGTCTACTGCTAAATCCATAATCCAGACTGTTTAAGGAGTGCAAAGTTATAAAAAAAAGATTACAGTTTATCCCAGCAGCTCAATGGCTCTATCCCTGTCATTCTCCATTTGCCTTGCAAGCTGTTCCGTAGAGTCAAATTTCCTTTCGTTCCTGATCCTGTGCCTGAAGAGTATTTCTATCTTCTTTCCGTAAATGTCTTTGCTGAAATTGAAAATATTGACTTCAATTGACCTTTTAACTGCAGTTTTGTTTACAGTGGGATTATTCCCGATACTCAGCATTCCCGGCATTTTCTTTTTACCAGCCTTAACTTCAACAGCATATACGCCGTCTCCGGGTATAATCTTGAATTTATCACATGGCATTATGTTGGCTGTCGGGTAACCAATCTTTCTGCCTATCTTTTTTCCTTCAACCACAATTCCCTTCAGTGAGAAGTCATAACCGAGCCATCTGTTTGCATCATCAATCTTCCCTTTCAACAGAGCTTCACGGATCATTGATGAGCTTATTATCCCTTCGGTCGTTTTAAAGCCCTTTACCTGCTCAACCATGAAGCCAGATGACACGGCACAGTTTTCAATAGTCCTGTAATCTCCTTCCGCCTGATGACCGAAATGATGATCGTGTCCTAATATGAGATATTTTGTTCCTATTTCACCAACAAGTATTTTTTCAACAAAATCACATGCCCTGATCCTGCTGAAGCTCCTTGTGAACCGAATAATGACAAGGTGGTCAATGCCCATCTTTTTAAGGAGGTGTTTTTTCTCTTCCATAGTCGAAAGGAAAGAGATCCCCCGTGTATTACTCTCAAGAACCAGCCGGGGGTGAGGTTGAAATGTAATGACAACAGAGTCTCCTCTGATTTCCCTGGCACGGTCGATAAGGCAATCAAGGAGAAACCTGTGTCCCAGGTGTACACCGTCAAAAATCCCCAGAGTTACAACCGGATTGATAAGCCTGAGATTACTGTATCCCTGATGTACTATCATGTAGCAATATTGTTCAGCAAAATTAGCAAAGCGCGGGAAAATGAAATGAAATAATGATTTTGTTTTTGTACATTTATCAGCAGCTAAACAATCATTTAACCGGATGGGTACCTCAAGGTTTTACACTGCTGATCCGTGGCTTAAGCCATTCACAGGTATTATTGATGAACGCATAAGCAGATGCAATCAGAAAGAGAAGCAGCTCACCGGCAATAAACCGCTTTGTGATTTTGCACTTGGACACCATTATTACGGGCTTCACCGGACAGATGACTCCTGGATTTTCAGGGAATGGGCTCCAAATGCAACCAATATTTTTATCACCGGGATTTTTACAGGGTGGAAGGAGAAGTCTGAATACAGGATGAACAGGATCAACCAGAACGGCGACTGGGAGATAATCCTTCCCTTAAGCGCCCTTAATCATGGAGATCTGTTCAAACTGTCAGTTCACTGGGAAGGAGGAAAAGGTGAACGGATCCCCTCCTATGCCACAAGAGTTGTACAGGACGACACCACCAAGATCTTTTCAGCCCAGGTATGGTGTCCTCCGGAACCATATAAATGGAAAATAAATGACTTCAGGACAGAAGCTACTACTCCCGTAATTTATGAAGCGCACGTGGGGATGGCAACGCAGGAGGAAAAGACAGGCACCTATCGCGAATTCACCGGGAATGTAATCCCGATTATTGCCAGGGCTGGTTATAACACTGTTCAGATGATGGCTATCCAGGAGCATCCCTTCTACGGATCGTTCGGGTACCATGTCTCAAGTTTCTTTGCTGCTTCATCAAGGTTTGGAACACCCGAGGAACTGAAGGAGCTTGTAGACACGGCACATAAGGCAGGTCTCAGGGTGATCATGGACCTGGTTCATTCCCACTCGGTTAGAAATACAAATGAAGGACTTGGTCTTTTTGACGGATCGCCCGGACAATATTTCCATACAAACGAACGACGGAATCATATAGCCTGGGATTCACTCTGCTTTGATTACGGAAAGGATAATGTTATCCATTTTCTTTTATCAAACTGCCGTTACTGGCTGGAGGAGTATAAATTCGATGGTTTCAGGTTTGACGGAATTACAAGCATGATCTATTATGACCATGGACTGGGAAAGAACTTTACTTCATACAGTGAGTATTTCGACGGAGGACAGGATGCAGATGCCCTGGTCTATCTGTACCTGGCAAACAAGATGATTCACGAGTTCAAACCCGGCGCACTGGCAATTGCCGAAGAAATGAGCGGAATGCCGGGACTTGCATCAGATACTTCAAAGAAAGGTTACGGCTTTGATTACAGGTTGTCAATGGGAGTTCCCGATTTCTGGATTAAGCTTGTCAAAGAGGTTGTTGATGAGCAATGGGACATGGGAAAACTCATTCATGAGCTGACACAGCACCGTCCTGAGGAGAGGATAATTTCATACTGTGAATCGCACGACCAGGCTCTTGTAGGTGATAAAACCCTTATTTTCAGAATGATCGACGCTGAGATGTACACGGGAATGACCAGGTGGCATCACAGTTTTACTATTGACCGCGGTATCGCCCTGCATAAAATGATCAGGCTGATAACCTTCAGCACTTCCGCCGGGGGTTACCTTAATTTCATGGGAAATGAATTCGGACATCCGGAATGGATAGACTTTCCAAGGGAAGGAAACAACTGGAGCTATAAATATGCCCGGCGGCAATGGAATCTGGTTGAGAATAAAGATCTGAAATATCATTACCTCGGAAATTTTGACAGGCAGATGATAAAGCTTCATCATGATTTCAGGGTTCTTGACATTCCTTCTGCATTCAGGATATACGAGAATAACCATGATAAGGTTATCGCCTTTTCAAGAGGAGATATGCTGTTCGTTTTTAACTTTCACCCTCAGACCTCTTACACGGATTACGGGATACCTGTTAAGGGAAAGTACAAAATTATGCTTGATACTGATGATCCTGAGTTTGGAGGTTTTGACCGCATAGACAGGTCAGCAATCTATGCTTCCTTTAAAAAAGCAGAAAGGCACACTATAAATGCGCCCTTCTATCTTTATCTCTACCTGCCTTCCAGAACAGCACTGGTTTTCAAGAAAGAAACGATCAGGAAAGCTACTGATATTTAATCAATCCACCGAAGCAGGTAAAAGTCCTGTTTGTGAGGAAGATCCTTGTGCTTCGGATATATCCTTATACCATAGAAGAACGTCCCGGCTTTCTCAGGGACCAGATTGGCTCTGTACAGGCATTTACCGCTCTTGCTGCTTACTAATGTAAAATCCTTGCTGGCAACAAATTCGTGCTCACCCTGTTTGTCCATGTGAGTGATCACATATTCCACACCGACATTCTCCCTGGGAATCTTTTTGACATTCAGTGCAATTTCAGCCTTGTAATCGTGCCCTGAATGATATACGTTCTCTTCCGGCTTTTCAAAACTGTAATTCAGTACCTCGATATTATCCCATTCTTCAAGCATGGTTTTCTTCCAGGCAGCGAGCTCTTTGGCTTTTTCGAAGTTATTTGCCACCAGGTATTTGCTGCGTGCAAAGAGTTTCGAATAGTATTTATCATAATAATCGTCGAGTTGCCGTTTCATGGTGAATTCCGGCGCTATTTTTACCATTGTATTCTTTATAAGGCTGATCCATTCCACGGGAACTCCCTGGTTGTCAAATGAATAATAGGCGGGGATAATTTCATATTCCAGCATATTATAAATTGTTTCAGCATCAACATCATCCTGGAGCTCCTGGTTTGTGAAGGTTCTTTTCTTCGGCAGCGCCCAGCCGGCGAAAGCTCTATATCCCTCAACCCACCATCCGTCAAGCACGCTGAAATGTATTGTTCCGTTCATAACCGCTTTTTCACCGCTTGTTCCCGAAGCTTCCAGTGGTCGTGTCGGTGTATTAAGCCAGATATCAACTCCCCTCACAAGGTATTTTGCCAGCTCAATATCATAGTTCTCAAGGAATATCACCTTGCCTGTAAACTTAGGCATCTGGGATATTTCAAATATTCTTTTTATGAGATCTTTCCCTCCTCCGTCATGCGGGTGGGCTTTACCTGCATATATGAACTGAACCGGCTTGTCAGGGTTATTCACAATACGGTCAAGTCTGTCAAGATCCCTGAATAACAAGGATGCTCTCTTATATGTGGCAAACCTTCTTGCAAAGCCGATAGTTAATGCCTTTTCATCAAGATGACTGCTTATATTGAGCAATGTACGAGGACTTACGTGTTTTTCAATCATATCGGTCTGAAGTCTCTTCCTGATGTTCGAAAAGAGGTTCTTCTTGAGTTCTTTTTTTATCTCGTAAATCCTTTTATCTTCTATTGTGTATAGTTTTTCCCACAGGTCCCTGTTGGTCTGGTCAAAACTGATTTTCCCGGTAAGCTCCTTATATACCTCCCGCCATTCGGGGGCTGTCCAGGTGGGATGGTGAACCCCGTTTGTCACATATCCAATGAACAGTTCCTCCTTCAGATAACCGGGCCATAATTTATTGAACATCCCCTGGCTTACCTCTCCGTGCAGTTTGCTGACTCCATTTACTTCCTGAGACATCCTGGTTGCAAGGAAGCTCATGTTGAATTTCCGGTCGGCATCACTTACGCATCTGCCAAGAGCTGTAAGTTCATCCCATGAAATATTAAGCCTGCCACTGTAATGAGATATATATTTTCTGAGCAAATCCTCATCAAATGCATCATGGCCGGCGGGAACCGGAGTATGTGTTGTAAAGAGTGTGGAAGCCCTTACAGCTTCAAGTGCCTGATTAAAAGTAAGATGGTGTTCCTCGATCAGTGTTCTTAGCCTTTCAAGGCTTATAAAAGCTGAGTGGCCTTCATTACTATGGTAGATATCGGGTTTCAATCCCATTTCAACCAGGGCTCTTATTCCACCAATTCCTAAAATAAGCTCCTGCCGCAGCCTGTTCTCAATATCACCACCATACAAATGATGTGTTACTGCGCGGTCTTCAGGTACGTTATCATCAAAATCGGTATCAAGAAGCACAAGCCGGACTTTCCCAACCATAGCTTCCCATACCCGTATTTTAACAGTTCTTCCCGGCCATGCCAGGGACACATTCAGGTGATTGCCATCTTTATCCTTTACGGGATGAATTGGCAGCCGTGAAAAATCCTCAGCTTCATAAACTTCAAGCTGCTCTCCTTTTGGTCCCAGTTTTTGCCTGAAATAGCCGAACCTGTAAAGCAATCCTATACCGGTGATATTAATATTTGAATCGCTTGCCTCCTTGAGATAGTCACCTGCAAGAAGTCCGAGTCCTCCTGAATAAATCTTCAGGCAGGGATGTATTCCAAACTCCATGCTGAAATACGCGATTGATGGTTTTTCAGGATCAGCAGGACGATTCAGGTATTCCCTGAATTCATTATCAATTTTTTCGAGATCCGCGACAAATTCCTCATCATCCTCGAGAACAAGAAGCCTTTTATAATCAATCTTTTCAAGAAGCAGCTTAGGATTATGCTTTACATCTTCCCAGAGCGAAGGATCCATTCTTTTGAATAATGATTCAGAATCAGTATTCCATGACCACCACAGATTATTTGCAAGGGATTTCAGCGATGCAAGCTTTTCGGGGACGTCGCTCTGTACATAAATATCCTTCCATACCGGTACCTGGTGGGGCTTCCGTATAGGGATGCCTGCTGCCTCAACAAATCTCACAAATTCCCTGGGCTCCTCTCTTCTTACGCTGCTGTGTTCAAGTGCAATTTCATATGCCTTGAAATAATGCTCAACAAGGCTGTCCCACATCGCGATTCTTGAAATTTCATGGGCTTTTTTTCTGGCTTCCTGGATCTCGCTGTCAGAAAGCCTGATGAACATTGATATGAAATCCCTTATTTCATTAACAACTTTATTTTCATTGTCGTCAGTTCGTTCTATCACTGCAATACCGTTTCCCGGTTCCTTGAAATAGTCACGCACCCAAAGTCCGAAGCCTGAGAGGGAGGTTGTAACAGTAGGAATTGAGAACATAAGGCTCTCAAGAGGAGTATATCCCCATGGCTCATAATATGAAGGGAATACGGACAGATCAAAGCCTATAAGAAGATCATAATACGGTATGTTGAATATACCGTCATTCCCGTTCAGGTAGGAAGGGGCAAAGATCACCCTGACTTTTGATTTCTGATCATTGCGGAGATTGTTGGCATCTATTCTCTGCAGCACCGGATCGGTTCCGGGGTAATGAAGACTGTGGGTCAGGTATCGGTTACCTCCGTTGGCAGGACCATTATTATACAGAATATCAACCAGATCCTGACGGGGGCCTTTATGATATGCGGGCATCAGGATGAAGGCAACACATTCTTTTTCTATATTGTCCTTCCTGTTAAGATGTCCGAGCGAATCAATAAAAATATCAATCCCCTTGTTCCGGAATTCATATCTTCCGCTGTTAGCTACGAGAACACACTTTTCTGACAGTTTATAGCCAAGTATTGCTTCAGCAACATTTATCAGCTTGGCTCTGGCGGTCTTCCTTTTCTCTTCAAAAACATCAGCCGGCGGAACAAATGAATCTTCAAAGCCGTTTGGAGTGACAATATCAACATCCTTTCCGAGGAAATGACTGCACTCCTTTGATGTTATTCCGCTGACTGTTGTAAAGACATCTGCCACGGAAGCTGAAATTTTTTCAAGTGATTGTTTTGCAACAACATTAAATTCACGTGCTATTGCTCCCGGGTTGTACTCTTTCATTTTCCCGTACAGAGGCCTGTTGTTGCCGGCGATGCATCTTCCAAGAACTGTGGCATGGGTTGTAAATGATGTGGCTATCCATGGAGCCTGTTTTTCGAGATACAGGATCCCTGTTCCGGTCATCCATTCATGGAACTGGGCAACGATATTATGATGTTCGTGATAAAATGAGGTGAAACTCTCAATCAGCTTTCCGGCTGCATAGCCGAAGAGGGCGGGTTCCACATAATCCCACTGCCCTGAAATACTGTCAAGCTTGTATGTTTCCCAGAAGTGTGCAAAGATCTCGTTCTGCTGGCCGAAATAAGGTGTGAAATCAATAAGGAAGACTATAGGCTTACCTGCTATATTCCATCTTCCGATTTTTACTCTCAGACCATCAGATTCAGCCCTCCCTTTCCATTCCGCGTATAATGATTCATCGGGAATGAATTCGGGGTTCTTTGCATCCTCCCTCCAGACATCAGGCCCTATAAGTATATAATTATCACCAATTTCGTCTACTATGTTAAGTGCTTTGGTTGAGATAACAGTATGAATACCCCCTACTTTATTGCATACTTCCCAACTGGTTTCGAAAATAAAATCAACTTTCATTCTGAATTCTGTATTTGAATTGGATTTTAATTTTTATTCCTTGACCTTTTTAACTCCCCTCTTTGAAGGAGATTTCTTTGTAGCTGTTTTCTTTGCAGTTGTTTTCTTTGCAGTTGTTTTCTTTACAGCTGTTTTTTTACCAGATGTTCTAACTGCTGTGCTCTTTTTTGCGCTCCTTGATTTTCTCCCGGCAGCAGGAGCAGCTCCCTTTTCAGATTCCTTTCTTGTTGATTCTGCCAGCAGTTCATGAGCAAGTTCCTTCAGAGAGGTTTTGGATTCCTTTTTAGCAGCAGACCGGACTCCTGCTCTTCCTTTCGTTTTCTTGCCTCTCAGCTTTTCAATTTCAGAGGACTGCTCTTCAATTATCTTTTCTTTTTCCATAAGAAGACTTTCCAGCTCTGAAATCTGGACCTGCTCGCTTGTTGACGGGAAGTATTTGTTCAATCTTATCTCAAAATCGCTCAGCACGTTCATATAGTTCATGAAGGCATCGTATGGAGTTTCGTACGGATTGAAATATGCATGGACTGCGCCGTCAGAAAAGAATTTTGTTGCCATATAGTAGAAATGGTCGCTTGACTGAAGGTATTCGTAGTCCTTGTTCATCTGCTCGTCATTGCATTTTTTGACCTTATCGGATAATTCATAAAGCTTATCCAGTGCGGCTACCTGCAATTCATTTCCCAGCCAGGCGGTGATATCACGTTCTTCGTCTGCCCACGAAATAGGAGAAGAAACGCTAATAGCAGAAACCGGCTGTAATGTATCGGCCACTTCTGAAGGTGTCATAAACCTGAAAGGCGTTTTCTTCAGGATCGCGCCTGGCATATGCTGAAGAAAATCAAATATTCCGGTTTCCTTCCAGTTATGCTCCCCGAATGTTTCATAATCAAGGAATATATTAACCAGTTCACTTTTAGGCGCAAGCTTGCCAAGCCATGATGCATATTTATCAGCAGTAAGAGGCCATGCACTCCAGCTTTTGTTTGAAAACCTGAAAGCCACATCGTCGCTCAGGACAAAATTTCTAAGCAGAACTTTAAGTCTAGGATTTAAAGCATTGCAATAGAGAAAATTAGGGCTTTTCCATCCAAGAACATGCTTGGCACCTTCCGTAAGTATGGATTTGAATCCCATATCTCCTATCCAGGAACCGATCTGGTCAGAGTAGATTAATTCGGTATTGCGGAATGATGTTGTTTCAACGCCCAGGTATGTTTTAACCATTTCCCTGTGGATATTGACCTGTTGTTCAAACTGGCTCCGGCTTTTCAGTGAGGCAAGCGAATGGGCATTGGTTTCTGCAAGGAATTCTACCATCCCGGTTTCAGCCAGCTGTTTGAATGATTCGAGCACTTCGGGAGCATAAAGCCTGAATTGGTTGATGGCTATCCCCGACAGTGAAAAGGCAACCTTGAATTTACCCTTATGCTTCTGAATGAGGTCCATAATAATCTTATTAGCAGGCAGATAGCACTTTCCTGCAACTTTTCTCATTATTGACTCATTTGAGAAATCATCATAATAATAATGATCATGTCCCAGGTCAAAGAACCTATAGCGTTTTAGCCGGAAAGGCTGATGAACCTGAAAGTAAAAGCAAATCGCTTTTTTGCCTGCTGCGTTCATATCTCAATACTTATTTTTGCCAAATCACTCTTTCATAAATATCCTTCACATGCCTGGCTGAGTTGTCCCACTTAAGCCTGATAACTTCTTCCTTGCCGTTTCTGATGAACATGCTTGCCAGTGCAGGATAGTTAAGAATACCATATATTGCGTCAGCCATTGCATCAATGTCCCAGAAGTCGGTTTTTACTGCATGTGTAAGTATCTCCGAAACTCCCGATTGCTTGCTGATGATGACCGGGACATTAGATTGCATAGCTTCAAGAGGGGATATACCGAAAGGCTCTGATACTGATGGCATAATGTATACATCACTCATGGCCAGCATCGTGAATACATCCCTTCCGCGGAGAAATCCGGTGAAATGGAAGCGGTCGGTTATTTTGAGCGAAGCCGCTCTTCGCATCATCCTGTCCATCATATCTCCCGAACCTGCCATTACAAACCTGACATTCTTCATCACCTTCAGAACCTTATAGGCGGCTTCAATAAAATACTCCGGACCTTTCTGAAGGGTGATCCTTCCCAGAAAGGTTACCACTTTCTCATCAAATCCTTTATTTACAACAATATCATCCGATACGTTTACCGGTTCTACGGCATTATAAACTGTTTCAACCTTTTCGGGATGTATGTTGTATTTACTTATCACGACTTCCCTGGTAAGGTTGCTTACGGTGATTATCTTGGATGCAGCATCCATGCCATTCTTCTCAATACGGTACACATCCGGATTGACATTGCCTCCGCTTCTGTCAAAATCTGTTGCATGTACATGTATCACCAGCGGTTTCCCGGAGACTTCCATTGCTGCTATTCCGGCCGGATAGGTAAGCCAGTCGTGTGCATGAATTACATCAAAATCATTTTCTTCAGCGATAACTGATGCCACTATTGAGTATTTATAGATCTCATCCAGGAGGTTTCCGTCATACCTGCCTGAGAAATCGATCATTCCCTTGTTGTTGGTCTGAACAAACAGCTGGTGTCCGCTTATTTCTGATCTGACAAGTTTCCAGAAATCTTCAGGATCAACATAAGGGACTATTTTTGATGATATCTCAATTTTTTCAATTGGTTTCCTTGTTCCCTTATAAAAAATCTGTTTGTAGGCAACCGGTACCTTATTGGCTCCAACAAGACGGACCATGCTCTGATCTTCGTCGCCCCATGCTTTGGGTACGACAAAGATCACCTCCAGGTCATCCAGCGTTGTCATTCCTTTTGTCAGGCCAAAGCTGGCTGTACCCAATCCGCCCGAAATATGCGGGGGAAATTCCCATCCAAACATCAACACACGCATATCCTTCCTCTCTTATAGATTTGAATATTCCGTTTCAAGCAGATTAATAATCCTCAATACTTCGCCTACACTCCATGCCTGTGATATTGCACCGCGCGGTGAGTGAGGCGGATCTCCGTCATGAATTTCCGACAGGGTGCTTATCCCGTGTTCAGACATTACCTCTTCAAGACCAAAGATCAGTTTCTTTACTTTCTGAACGCCCTGGTTACCATACACTTTAAGCCATCCTTCACAGAAAGGACCAAAAAGCCATGGCCATACAGTACCCTGGTGATATGCATTATCCCTTTCTTCCTGGCTGCCGTGATAGGATCCTTTATAGAGTTTATTCGCCGGAGAAAGAGTCCTAAGCCCTCTTGGTGTAACAAGCTCTTTATCTGCAACATCCAGGATCATTTTCATTTGTTCCTTGTCGAGCATCGAGTAAGGAAGCGATACGGCTATAACCATATTTGGTCTTACAAACAGGTTACGTCCCTCTTCATCATTAACATAATCAGCCAGATAACCTGTTTTATCATCCCAGAATGTTTCCAGGAATGATTTTTTTATCAGTTCAGGTAAATAATCGTACTCTTTTATGAATTTTTTATCTTTTTCAGATTTAGCCATTTCAATTGCGAAACACACAGCATTATACCACAGGGCGTTTATTTCTACTGCATACCCTTTCCTTTGTGTAACAGGAACGCCGTTTACCACGGCATCCATCCATGTAAGGGATTTCCCCGGAGCGTCGGCATAGACAAGTCCGTTTTCGTGCATCCGGATACTGAATGCAGTACCGCTCTTGTATGCATTAAGCACTGATTTTGCAGCATCGCCGTAACGCTCACAGCAATCTGTTCCGCCGTTAAAGGTGTATTGCTGAAGTGCCCAGAAGAACCATAGCGGAGCGTCCACGGAATTGAAAGCATAATTTCCTGCTGTACCCATATTGGGGAATAATCCGTCTTTCATCCTTCTCACCTGTGTATCGAGAACATCCCTGAACAGGGTAAGCTTGTGACGTGCCAGGGCAATACCGGGAAGGGAGATAAATGTATCCCTTCCCCATGATCCGAACCAGGGATAACCTGCGATAATGAGAGTATCTTCTCCTCTCTTTTCGACAAACTGCTGAGCGGCATTTCTCAGGCAGTTCAGGAAACAGTTGCGGGGAATCTTGCTGGATACCGTTTTTGTGAATTTCGTTTTGAAACCTGAAGGCTTCTCTTCATGCGTTGAGGCTGAAAACACTATTGTATCGCCTTCTTTTGCATCGAGCTCAAAAAATCCAGGAGTGAACAGATCTTCCGAATAGTCATAACCTCTTTTTTGTTCCTCTATATATTCCACTCCAAGGTACCAGTCTGGTACGTGAACAAAATCAGCTTTCTGCGAAAATTGCATATGGAGAAACGGGAATCCTTCGTAAAGTCTTGATTTGATGCCGTTCTTAATGAATTCGATCTTTGTGTTAGCCGAAAGGTTGGCATGTGTGAGCTGGTGAATGCTCCGGAATGCCAGAAACGGGCGGATCTGAAGTTTCATGGGCTCAGAGGCTTCAAGTATGGTATATCTCATAAGAAGCTGTTCCTCGTTATGCACCAGCATTCTCTCCATCTTCAATACAACACCACCTACCCTGTATATTGTCATTGGTATCGTTTCAGCCTCAAAATCCTCAATATACTTATGCCCTTTGGGGCTGAAATAATCTCCTTTGTATTTGCGGATACCAATATTGAAGCTTTTATCATTGTTTACAACTGTTACATCAAGTGAGGAAAGAAGAACAAACCTGCCTCCGCCAAGCTCATCTACCGGACAAATAAGCAATCCGTGGTATTTGCGTGTATTACACTCCACAAGTGTTGTGGATGCATATGAGCCTGCCCTGTTCGTCCTTATCAATTCCCTGCCCAGTGAATACTCAAGATTAACTATCTGGCATTTGTCGAACTTAATGTAACTCATATAATTACCATTTTGTATTAAATAAAAAGTCTTTTAAGATAACAAATATTCTTCAACATTGCAAACCTTAATTCCTTAAGCGCAAAAATTTATAGTTTTCAGCTCTCGCACAGGAATAAAAAAAGAATAACTTTGCACTTCAATAAATTAAAATAAATTTAAAAAACCTGCTGGCTTAATGAATAAGAAACTATTACTGTTTTTTATTGCTGGCCTGACTATCTCAGGCTGCAAAAATAATATAAATGAAATTAATGGCAAACTATTGAACAGCATAAAAGGCGAATATATTCTGCTTGATGAACTTAAGTCAGACAGACTTCTGACAGTCGACTCAGTTAAGGTTGCCGATGATGGTACATTTTCGTTTACCAGGAAGATAGATTTCCCCTCATTTTACCTTCTGAAAACAGATAATTCCAGTTTTCTTACTATGCTTCTCGACCCAGGCGAAAAGGTTGAAATTACAGCTTACCGTGATTCGCTTAATTTTCCGGTTTCGCTTTCAGGATCAGAAGGAACAGAACTTTTAACCGCATATAATATAAAGCTCCGGGAGATTATTGACAGGCTTTCTTCATTGCATGATATTTATATGCAGAACCTTGACAAACCTGAATTACCTCTTGTAATGGAGCGACTTGACAGCCTGGCACAGGGATACCTGAATGAAATAAATCAATATACCAGGAATTATATTGATGAAAACATTGCTTCCCTGGTCAGCCTTGTTGCCCTATATCAGCAGGTTGCCCCGGGCGAATATGTACTCCATCCGCAAAATGACCTGGATTATTATATTAAGGTTGATTCGGCAATGTGGCTTCTGTACCCTGATTATGAACCGGTTAAATCACTCCACGACCAGGTGGCTGAAATGGTTTCTCTTGCCGCTGAACAGAATGACACCACCATTTTACCTTCCGGAGGAGATGTTGCCTCTGAAATAGCCTTGCCAAATCCGCAGGGAGATACCATCAGGCTTTCATCCACAAGAGGATCGGTAGTTCTGCTTGATATCTGGGCAGCATGGTGCACACCTTGCAGAATAGAGAATCCTAACCTGGTAAGAGCTTATGACCTGTATCACAACAAGGGATTTGAGATTTACCAGGTATCAATTGATAAAACCAGGGAAGCATGGCTTAAAGGAATAGAGGATGACAACCTTGGAAGCTGGATACATGTTAGCGATCTTAAATACTGGAGTTCAGTGGTTGTGCCACTTTACAAAATTGAATCAATCCCGGCTAATTTTCTTCTCGACAAGGAAGGGAAAATAATTGCCTCCAACCTAAGGGGAGAGATGCTTCAGAGTAAGCTGGCGGAGATATTTAAATAACTGAAAGGGTTTTATAACTTCATAAATGAAAAGACTTCTGATTCTGATTTTACCTCTCCTGGTCCTGCCAGGCTGCAAAAGGAATAATGTTTTTACAATTAACGGCTCAATAAAGGATCCCGTTCAAAAAGTAATCTATATAAGCAAGGTTGATATAAATATTCCTGTCATGATTGATTCCTCGGGCATCAGCAGCAAGGGGACTTTCAGATTGAGGATAAAAACCACGGAGCCCGATTTTTACCAGATAGGTTATTCCGGAGCAAATTATGCAAACCTGCTGGCTGAACCAGGAGAAAAAATCCAAATGACCTTTAACAGCAACAATCTTTACAAGGATTATTCCGTAAACGGATCCAGAGGTTCTGAACTGGTGCAAATGCTTGATCTTAAGCTTCTTGAAACAAAAGGTCGGCTCGATTCGCTCAACATCATCTATGACAAGGCATACGGGGAGACCGGATTTGAAACAAGGGGACCTGTTATTGAACAGGAGTACCTGGAAATTGTAAAGAGCCAGAGAAAATTCAATATTGAATTCATACTTAATAATATCAATTCTCTTTCTTCAATAAAAGCACTGTACCAGAAAATAAATGAAGATACATATGTTCTTTATGAGACCCGCGATCTTCAATATCTCAAGATTGTTGCAGACTCTCTTAAACTTCATTACCCTGATTCAAAACATACAAAAGCCCTGGTGGCAAATTTTGAAAAGGAAATGAGTCAGTTCAACTCCAGGAAGCTTCAGCTGGCAACGAGTTCGCTTCCTGAAACCAGGCTTGATCCGAACCTTAAGGATATCAGCGGAAGAAGGATTGCTCTCTCTTCGCTCAGGAGCAAATATGTGCTGCTGGCTTTCTGGTCAGCACAGTCGAGGGATTGTGTGGCTGAAAATCTCCAGTTAAAGGAGTTTTACAGGCTTTACAACAGGAAGGGATTTGAAATATACCAGATAAACATTGATGAGGATGAATCGACCTGGAGAACCGCCGTCAATTTTGATGAATTGCCATGGATCAGCACCAGGGAAGACGATCCTGCAAATCCGGTAAATGCAAGATTGTATAATGTTCAAACCGTTCCTGCCAATTATCTTTATGATCCTGAGGGCAACATTATCGGATCAAACCTCCATGGCAGGAACCTTCAGATTAAGCTCAACCAGATTTTCAATAATTAATTTAAGGAATTGACTGATTCCGGCAAAATATTCTTCGCTTCCGACTTTCACCTGGGACTTAACACGGGAGCGTCTCCTCTTGACCGTGAAAAAAAGGTGGTAGCCTGGCTTGAAAATGTTGCCCGTGAGGCAAATGAGATTTACCTTCTTGGTGATGTTTTCGATTTCTGGTGGGAATATAAACTTGTTGTGCCAAAGGGATTCACACGTTTTCTTGGAGCAATATCATCGATTACCGATTCAGGCATACCGGTTCATATTTTCACCGGCAATCATGATATGTGGATCGGTGATTACCTTACCGGGGAGTGTGGCATCATTTTGCACACAGGTCCGCTTTCCACTTCCTTTAACAGCAGGAAATTCTATCTTGCTCATGGAGAGGGTCTCGGTACTCAGAATACAGGATTTAAAATACTCCTTGGAATATTCCGGAATAAGCCTCTGAGGAAAATGTATTCCGCCCTTCATCCTTCACTTGGGGTGGGTTTCGGACACCGCTGGTCATTAAGCTCAAGACTGGGCAAAGGAATAACTACAGATTTCATGGGAGAAGATAAAGAGGATCTCATCAGGCATTCGCGCACCGTTCTTGAAAGGGATAAGATCGATTATTTCATATACGGTCATCGTCATCTTGCAATGACCTTCAAAATGAAGGAAGGGGCAGAAATATTCTTCCTGGGTGACTGGATAACCAGCAGCAGCTTTGCCGAATGGGATGGAAATAATCTTAATCTCAGATTGTTACGCTAGATATTCTGACCGTTAACCTTTACGGTAAGAGTATAATAAGAATACAGGCTGTTTATTTTCTCAAATTCATAAATAAGCTTGCTGCCCGATTTTCTGGCCATATCAATAAGCCCCATATTCCCGGTGCTGTCGCCGCATGATGTCTGATCCGACAGCGATTTCCTGTACAATTCCTTCAGCCCCGCTTTGTCGTAACTGTTCACGATATCCAGCTTGTCCTTCAGATAAGCTACCTGGTCGTTCAGAATCAGGTTTCCTGTCGTGAGATGATATGTCTTATCCTTCAGTCTGATCATGGCCACGGGCATCCCGTATTTTTCTTCAGGTTCAATGCCGGTACTGTATTTTGCAACATTTTCTATTATCTCTACCAGAATGCTGAATACTCTTCTGCGCTGGTTTGACTCAATATCATTCTCGTTAAGCTGGGCTTCGGTGAACGAAAGTACTTCCTTCCCCACTTCGGGAGTAATATGTCCTGACCAGACAAGGTAGATATTGTTTTCTGCCAGTAACTTTTCGAGCCGGGAGATGGTTTTCCCGGTGAATGGTTTTTCCCTTTTCCCGAAGCGCATTCCCACACCTTCTGAATCAACTGTCTTGCTAAGGATGAAATAAGAATTCTTATCATCAAGGTTTACAAAGTCATAATCGAGCTTGTTGCCTGTTTTCTTGGCCATTTCGATAAGTCCCAGCCCTGCTCCTCCCTTGTTGCTGAATTCCGAATTGCTGAGCATCTGCCTGTAGACGCTCCTTATTTCACCTGACTCAAGATTATTTATTTCATCCAGGCGTTTTTTGAGATCTTCTATATTTGAACTCGAGATCACGTTTCCTGTTGTAACGGTATAACCCCCGTTTAACTTTGAATAGATCACCAGCGACATACCTGCATGCTGGCTGCCATTGCTGTGCCTTGAAACATTCTGAAGGCTTTCGAGAACAAACATGAACAGTCTTTTCCTGCCAACGAATCCGAATTCCGAGTTTTCCATCTCCTTTTCCAGCAACATAAGGAGCGGGACTGAATTGTCCTTAGTTACAACGCCCCTGTAAACGAACATGAGGCGTTCTTTCATCATTTTATTTCTGATCTTTTTTATTAGATCCATGCAAAGAAGATCTCCAAGTTCGGAAAGAT
>Ga0154607_1158_pt1 | contig 20969 bp, 13 predicted proteins | sample Rifle2008BG13ft_FD_116036 | JGI IMG/M metagenome (GOLD analysis project Ga0154607, IMG submission 116036) | Bacteroidetes bacterium RBG_13_43_22 | reverse complement strand
AAAGAGCATCCTGCAACAGTAAGAGCCAGTATCATACATACTGTCAGGAGGATAACAAGTATTTTTTCCATGATTATTCGGGTTGAGCTTTACTTCTTTATTATTTTGACTTCTTTCACTTCCTTGCCTGAAACCAGGTATTCTTTTCCAAAAATAACGATTTTCAAAGCTTTGGAAGAAAGATTCGTAATAGCTATGGCTTTATGATTCAGCTTCACTTCGAAAAGAACTCCCCTGAACCTGGCATGATATGAATATGATTTCCACTGATCAGGGATAAGAGGATTGATAAGTACCTTGCTGTCGAGTATCCTCATGCCGGCAAATCCCTCAACAATAGCCAGCCATGTACCAGCCATGCTTGTAATATGAAGCCCGTCGGCTACTTCATTATTGTAATCATCAAGATCAAGCCGGGCGGTTCTCAGGTAAAGCTCATAGGCTTTTTTAATATTACCTATCCTTGAAGCGAGGATAGAGTGGATACACGCCGATAATGATGATTCATGAACCGTTATAGGTTCATAGAAATCAAAATTGCGTCTTATAGTTTCCAGATCATATTTATCTTCAAACAGATATAATCCATGGAGCACATCAGCCTGCTTGATGAAGCAGGAGCGCAGTATCCTGTCCCATGACCAGTGCTGGTTTATAGGTCGTTCACCGGCAGGAATCTTTTCCGCAGGCATAAGTTCCTTATCGAGGAATCCATCCTGCTGAAGGAATACCTTCCTCTCCTTATCAAACGGCAGGTGGATGTCTTTAATCACCTTCTTCCAAAGTCCAGTTTCTTTTGTGAACTCAAAATTTGTTTTTCCGGCTATCCTGTCATATTTGGCTTTGTTCTCCTTCCTCAGCAGTTCAAGGTTGCTGATGGTATATGATAATGTCCAGACAGCCAGAGTGTTTGTATACCAGTTGTTGTTTACATTGTTCTCATACTCATTGGGGCCCGTGACCCCGAGAATGACATATTTCTTCTTATCTTCTGACCAGGAAGCTCTCTGGCTCCAGAAACGGGATATGCCTATAAGAACTTCAAGTCCATAATCTGCCATATAGGTAATATCACCTGTATGTCTGATATAATTATTGATCGCGAAAGCTATTGCGCCGTTCCTGTGTATTTCCTCGAAGGTGATTTCCCATTCGTTGTGGCACTCCTCACCGTTCATGGTGACCATAGGGTACAAGGCTGCACCATTTCTGAAGCCCAGCTTTTCAGCATTCTCAATGCTGCGCTGCAGATGCTTATACCTGTACATTAGCAGATTACGAGCCACGTTCTGATCAGCTGTCTTCAGGAAGAATGGAAGAGCGAAAGCTTCCGTGTCCCAGTAAGTGCTTCCTCCGTATTTTTCTCCCGTGAAACCTTTGGGTCCTATATTAAGCCTTTCATCCTTTCCCGTATAGGTCTGGTTAAGATGGAAGATATTGAATCTTATTGCCTGCTGTGCTGCAACGTCTCCTTCAATCGTGACATCGGAGGCAGACCATATCCGCTTCCATTCCTTCCTGTGATCAGTAAAAAGCTTCCCGTATCCTGCTGAAGATATTGCATCAAGCCTTTTCTTCACCTCCGCCATAAGGTTCTTGCGGGGATGATTCAGTGAAGAAAGCACTGATACATATTTAATAACAGTAAGCTCCTCACCAGGTCTGATATTTAATGAAACAACATTGCCTGTATATTTATCGCGGTCGGTTACTGAAGGCTTTACAGTTATCTGTTTCCCGTTTTTCAGGATCTCATAGGTCATTCCGGCAGCAACATGGAAATCTGTCTTCATTGTCCTTGAAATGATTATTCCCATTCCTGCAGCTGACTCGCGGCTGACCTCCTTCCAGAATTTCTTACCGTAATTTGCGTCTCTGTTCTTTACATCCGAATCTAAATAGACGTTAAATTCCACAGATCCTTTAAAATCGATCGACTTAACTGAATATTTCACAACTCCTGCATCATGCTCCGCCATGCTCACGAACCTCCTGGATTTGATCTCAATGGTTTTATTTCTGGCAACAGTTATGCTGAAAATCCTCTCCAGGAAGCCTTCCTTCATATTCAGGATTCTCCTGAAAGAATTGATCCTCGTATCTGCAAGGTCAACAGGTTTTCCGTTTACGGAGATATCTATTCCGATCCATTTCGGCGCATTAAGTACTTTGGCAAAATATTCCGGATATCCGTTCTTCCACCATCCTACACGTGTTTTATCGGGATAATATACTCCGGCAATATAGTTACCCTGGAGAGTATCACCGGAATATTGCTCTTCAAAATTTGCCCGCTGACCCATATAGCCATTCCCTATTGAAAAAATACTCTCCGATTCCCTGTTTAATTCAGGGTGAAATCCCTCTTCAATTATGAGCCATTCATCTTTTCTGTAACAGCTGTTCATTAATTTCTCTTTTTTTGAATTTCTCCAAGTATTCTCAGGTTCATAACATATAAACCTGGAATGATATAATCTGCCTCTTTCAATACCTCTTCTGATCCTACTCCCACGCATAGCATGCCGGCCTGATGCGCTGCCTCTACTCCTGCTACAGCATCTTCAAAGACAACACAGTGTGCAGGCTTTATATCAATCATCCGGGCAGCGACAAGAAAGACTTCAGGATCAGGTTTGGTTTTCCTTACAATGTTCCCATCGGCAACAGCATCAAACAGATCTTCCATTCCAAGCCTTTCAAGGATCATAGGCGTGTTTTTACTGGCTGATCCCAGAGCCGTTTTAATCCCGGCGCTTTTCAGTTCTTCTATGAATTCAATACTGCCGGGAAGTATTTCGTCAGGAGTCATCCTGCTTATATAATCAATGTACCATTCGTTCTTCAGCCTGGCGTATCTTTCCTTCTCCTCCCTTATCAGCTTCATTCCGCCGATATCCAGGATAATATCAAGGGAATCCATCCGGCTGACACCTTTAAGCCTCTCGTTATCTCTCCCGGTAAAAGGAATATTGAGCTGATCCGCAAGTCTTTTCCATGCCAGGAAATGATATTTTGCGGTATCCACGATAACCCCGTCAAGATCAAAAACAGACCCCCTTATATTCATTACTGCTTTTTGTCGTCAACGTCTCTCACAAACTTCACCATTATGGCTGCTGCAATCATTGAGATCCCTCCGGTAATAAGCGCATTCATTGTGTTGCCGTGAAAAAAGTGCTTTACCATGCTTCCAAGGATGCTTGCGGCAAGTATCTGCGGAATCACAATGAAAAAGTTGAAGATACCCATATATACACCCATCTTGTTTTGAGGAAGTGCCCCTGTAAGCATGGCATACGGCATTGACAGAATGCTGGCCCATGCAAGACCTATTCCTGCCATTGGGAGGATCAGCAGCCATGGATTGCCTATTATGCTGATTGAAATGAGACTTATCCCCCCGGTAACAAGGCAAATTGAATGTGTGATCTTCCTGCTTGTGATCCTGGCCAGAACAGGAAGAAGAAATGCCACGACAGCGGCCACCCCGTTATAAATTCCAAAAAGAACCCCTACCCAGTTGGCGCCTTTGTTGTATTCCAGGGATGTGGTATCGGAAGTTCCGTAAATATGTGATGTTACGGCAGAAGTCGTATATATCCAGAGCGAGAATAGTGCAAACCATGTAAAAAACTGTACTATGGCCAGCTGACTCATTGTTGCTGGCATATGCCTGAGATCTGTAAGAACTGAATTAAGTCCGTTCTTATCTTTCCCTGCAGCTTGCAGAATACCCGCGAGAAGCTGGAGCAGACCGAATGAAGCAATACCCCCGGTTATGACATAAAGCTCTTTTTCGAGATTTACTTTCGAAAGGACAAAAGTCAGTATCAACCCTGCACCCAGCCATATCAATCCCGGAACATAAAAACCTGTTTTCTTAGTTACACCAGGCTCTGTGCCCTTCGCCCTGTGCCCTGAGCTCTGCGCCCTTCGCTCTGAGCTTTCCTCAAATTCAGCAAATTCCTCCGGAGAATATTCTTTTGTCCGCAGGACAGTCCATAAAACAGCAGTGAAGAAGACAAATGCCCCGATATAAAAAGAGAGTTTTACATTGAGAGGGATCATCTTGCCCGGGGTGGGTTCTGTCGATACATTGAACCAGTTGGTAAGAATGTATGGCAGCAGCGATGCTACAACAGCCCCGGTGCCTATAAAGAAGCTCTGCATTGCAAAGCCTTTTGTCCGTTGGTCTGATGAAAGCATGTCGCCCACAAATGCCCTGAAAGGTTCCATTGAAATGTTGATCGAAGCATCCATTATCCACAGGGTTCCGGCTGCGACCCACAGAGCAGGTGAATTGGGCATCACCAGGAGTGCAAGCGAAGCCAGTATTGCACCTGTAAGAAAATACGGCCGTCGGCGTCCCAGGCGGTTCCACGTCCTGTCGCTCATATGCCCTATGATCGGCTGCATGATAAGTCCTGTTACCGGCGCGGCAACCCAGAGGATAGGAATATCATCAACTTTGGCTCCAAGGGTTTCAAATATGCGGCTGACATTTGCATTCTGAAGTGCAAATCCAAACTGGATTCCCAGGAATCCAAAGCTCATATTCCAGATCTGCCAGAAGGATAATTTTGGCTTTGTCCTTTTCATCAATAAAGGTTATAGTATTCTGATTATTTCAAAAAAAGTAATTGAATCCTATTCAAAAATATAGAAAAAAATTGGTATAAAAACTGCGTATGTTATTTATTTTCACGCAGATTCGCTGATTTTCAGACTAAAAAATCAGCTTGACTTTGTTTCAAACGTTTTCTGAAAAAAATAAAAAAATCAGTTCCGGTTGATTTTTTTTACTGTACGAGAGTAAACTTAAGGCTGAATCCGAAATTTGTGTTCGAAGTGGGAAAAGTATTTGCCACAAAAGGATTATTCATGGTATGGTCAGCGAAGATCTGAAGGTTAAACCGGTCGCTCAATACATAATCTGCTGTAAGGCCTGCAGTAAAGACTTTTTGTCCGGCAACAGGCTGGTTTACATCTTCCACAAGTTTACGTGCCAGTGTCTTATTGTCGCGGATTGAAAGATCGAACCTTGTGGTAAGGTCGCTTTTCAATACTTTCTGACCGCCCCCGGTTTTCAGAACTATCTGCACTTCATCAAACCTGTAACCTGCGCCGATGACAAGTTCATTGGTCCGGGCATCGGCTATCTGGTTGCTCGTCAGGTTCAGGGATACGGTTCGTGATTTCTTCCATTCAAACCTTGTTGTAAGGCTGTTTATCCAGTTCATATCTATGTTTATCAGCGGGCTGAACTGTTCGTTGATCGTAATCACGTTTATTTCGTACTGTTGTATGAAGTTATTCTGTAGATCCCTGACTGAGCTTATCCCGCCTTCACCGGTCATGTAATTGAGGTTTGTGGTGTAGTTGGCAACCTGATAGGTGCTCCTGTACTGGTGTGTAATATTTACAGACCTGAATACTTTCCGGATGAATTCAAACTTGGATAAGCCGTCAAATGTAAGTCTCCAGTTTGGCATCATCCTTAACGCCGACGGAAATGTTTCGAGTGATACTTTACGGGGATCAGATTTTGTATAAGCTGCTATGAATGCCGGTATCATCACCTCCCTGGAGGTTTTTCCATAACCGCTTTTATAAGGCCCCTCAATAGGATCTCCTGTAAATGGATCAATATCAGGATTATAACCAGGATCTGATTTACCTCTTTCTGCAGCTCTCCGTTCAGAGATAATCACAAGGTTTTCCTTGAAAGCTTCAAAGGTTGGAGAGACATACTCATTCTTCTGTTTTATCTTTTCAAATGCCGTACCCCATGAAATGACTGATATTGAGAAGTTTCCGTTAACTATCCTGTTGCGTGAGCTGTCAGGGAAATTACCGTTCATGTCTGCAATATAATATGCGCTCACTCCTTCAAGGAAGCGTCTGTCGGCATTAACATCAATCCTTAATCCGGGGAACGGTTCAACATTGGCTCTTGCTGAAATGTCGAACTTGTTGCTGTAATTTGCCGGGGTGTTCAGCAGGGTGTCTTTTGACAGCCAGCCGTTGCTGACTGCCTTATCAAAGAAATTCCGGTCGTTGTAGCCGAGTATAAACGGCCATCCGGGTGCCTGTACGCCGTTGTATTTCGACATGCCGAGATATTTTGTTTCGGGCATATAGCCGGGCAGGAATTGTCCCTGTGAAGATGTAAATGTCAGGCTTACTGATCTTACTGCGAGGAGGGTTCTTACCATATATTCCCCGGTCACTGTCAGAGGATTTCGCTTTACAGGCACCTTCCCTTCAATGAATACCTGCGCTCCGTCGGCCTGTTCGGCTGAAGCAAAGTTGATCCTGTCGGGATTCACGATATCAACCTTGCCTTTTACCTCCTCTCCTGTTTTCTTCACAATCCTGACTTTTACATCTGTGGTTCCCAGGTTATGTACGATCCCCCTCACTGCATCCGGTCTGAAGTTGACATTATTCCGGGTATAATTCACTGTCTTGTACTCAGGTTTCATCCGCTGGGCTGCATCGGGACGGGTATTATTTTCAATCCTTTTCAGGAATTTCGATTTGCCATAGAGTGTGGACAGGTTTGCCATGGCTGTAAAGGAAAGCTCGTTATGATTCTTGATTGAATTGCCGATGTTGATATTCATTGTGTCAGGGAAAAGCGGACCTGCCAGCCATGTATAATCTGAACCGAACCGGGCATTTGCGCTTATCCATGAAAGCAGCGGAAGCTTATTTATCGGGATTGTGTAGGTTGCATTAATGAAGTGATTATATGAAGTCGTTCTTCCGAAATTAAGCAGGTTAGTCATTACCGAATCACGCCAGAGCTCATATACATTGCCGTATCTTTCCCTGTCGACTCCGCCGGCCGGTTCATCTATTCTTGCAAGGTTTGTCGCAGTGAAGTCAACCTTGAGCTGCCGGGTGATATCGTATTTGAAGTCGTACATCCTTGTCCACTCAAAATCCTTCTTATAGGTTGGAGTGATCCGGAGATAAGGATTGTTTATATTCCTGGCTTTAACCTCGTTATAGTATCGTGAAAGATCAGTTCTGAAAGAGACGCTTTTGGGGAAGATGTAGAAATTGAAATCCTTGATGAGCCGGAAGACAGAACCATTAAGGAATTTCACGCTCTTGAACGGCATTAAATTGGCCGGTTGTGCCTGGAAGTCATAATTCAGTCCTCCCCTGTAATTCTTTTCCAGGTCGATTTCAGTCTTTGTATCGCTGTTGTAGATTTCATTATATGTATAGTTGACACTCAGGTTTGCGAGGTCCCAGGCATGCGGTTTCTCTCCGCGCTTTGTTATTCCTGCATTGCTGATGGTGATTGTTTTTCTTCTTGCAAAATCTTCCGAGATTGCCCTGATTGAGTCCCTTGCAATATCGTCCTCAGCACTGCGCAGAGCATCTGTCAGAGGGATATCGGGATCAAGGGGATTATACTGAGGCCTGATCCTTGTCTCGGAATAACCGACATAAACAGGTAACCTTACACCAGCCTCTTCCGAAAAGAATTTTCCAAGTTCAATAGTGGATGAAAGATCGTATTTCATCACCTGTTCCTTGCTCCGTTCATTCACTTTTTTCTCTATGCTTCCCCATCCGGGAGTGCTTGACTGCCCCACTAGATCGACTGTTCCGAAATCAGCAAGACGAGCCTGCAGATGTGCGTTTGCGGCCCATCCGCCGTTCTCAACAAAATCATTGAGACGCAGTTCATTTACCCATACCTCACCCCATTTTGGCTGTCCGTCATCGTTAACCGGGTTTCTTGTCTTTATTGGATTTCTTATCCCGATCATTATCACTTTCACGTTGCTCAGGTTTGGATTACCAGAAATTGATATCCTGTGTCCTTCATAGGGATATACAAATACATCCGAAATGCTCAGAGATGATCCGGCTTCCTGCATTTTCCTGTTGCGCGCCTGCTTCACTTCCTGGAAAACCGAAAGCTCAATATTGAAGCTGTTTTCCACTGGCCACACCAGGGCACGCGATCCATCAACCTTATTGTCATAGCGTCCCGGAGCCGTTAGCTTAAGCGGGATCTCATACTCGTAGAAATTACTCTTATAGTCAGATCCTATCCTGATAAATGCTGTCAGCTCGCCATCGGCCAGCGGCTGTCCTATAAGAGCTTCCGTATGGACTTCCATGCGAAGACGGCGATACTGTCTTATGTCAATATTGACATTCTTGAAAGCGGCACGGGCATCTCCGTCTTCAAGGTTCTGAACCTTAAGAACCATTGACTGTTCGTTAAGTTGTCTCAGCTGAGGGTTGGAAGGATCAATTATCCTGTCAAATCCCGGAGGAAGAACATAATTGACCGGCTCCTTGCCTGAGTTTTCCTCGATGCTCACCGAGCTTATCTCAAATGTCCCGTCAGTTGCTTCCGGCATTGTTATTCTCTCCCCGCCCTCCATAAACGATATATTGTATTTCCTCCACTCAGCCCTCACCAGGTCAAGATCAGCATACCTCATTATAACAGGCTCCCTGAAATTCTTCATGAACATCCTCATGAACCTTACTGATTTAAAATCGCTTATGTTGCCAACTACCCTCTGGTAATCAGTGATGGGGATTTTAAACTGGTACCATTTCACTTTCGATTTGTCAGTGTTGGCAAATGTTGCTTCATATTCAATCTCATCCACAATAAAGTTCTTCCCGACGACCAGGTCTTCCGGCCTCATGCTGATCCTGTACTGGTAATAGCTTTCGGTTTCATTAAGAGTGTTGTCGCGGTTAATGTCCTCCATGTCAGGAAGTGTGGATCCTGAAGTAGGGTATGTTTCGGGCGACATTTCTGCTGTTGGTGAGTTTCCGTCCTGTCCATTATAATTCTTGTATCTGTCGATTATTCCCAGTTCATCCAGATCGTAATCGGTTCCCCTGAAATAATGGAAATTATCTCCTGCCGGATCATCGAGTATTTTCTGATATGCAGCCGGACTTGTAATTGTCTGGGCTCCTTGCAGGTAATCTGTGAAAAATGTCCTTTCATCATCATTTCGCAGCCCGTCCAGTCCCACGTCCTGGTACTGCCTTGAGACAGGATCGTTATCAAATGCATTTACAACAGCCTGGACAGTAGGTACCCTTCCCCATGAAGTTGTGTCAGTATTTGTCGGAACTGGTGATACCGGCAGTCCGTGCTCAAAGCTTTTTCTTGAATCCCTGAGAATATCCTCGGATATATTTCCAAGATTGATGTAAAGGTCGCCGCCTTCATGATCCGGATCCTCAACGAATGGATCCATCATCCAGAATTTTATATACTGGATATTTGCCGTTTCAAAATCACTTGTGAGAATTTCCCTCATGATGCCGCCCCATCTTGATCCGGGATCATTGAGCTTCCCTTCTGCGTTAATCCCGTCCGAATATGTTCCGGGATCAGTGTCGAAGTTGTAAGGTCCTCTCTCATCAGGAAAATATGCAAGGTTAAGTACAGTAATATTTGTCGGCAGTCCGGTTGTGCTTTCACGGTACGGATAGATCTCGTTTTCAAAGATCTCCCTCACAAAATGGCTTGACTGCAAATCAGGATTATTCTTAATATGACCGGGGGTTGATGAACTGTTGCGAAGAAAGATCGGGTCAATCACATACCAGGCTAACTTTGCCCTGTTATATCCGCTCACCGGATTGTTGTTTAAACGTGCTTCGGGGAACATTATGTCCTGACCCTGAGGAATACTGGCTATAGTCCATGCATTGAATGATTTCAGGTCAAGAGGTATTTCACTTGCCTCAAAATCATCGATATATGAATTGCCTGCGCTGGATATCGCCTTTGAATGTCCGGGTATCAGATGCGCAAACTCACCGAAAAAAGATAATGACGAGGGAGCTTTTGTTTCAAGAAAAGGAATCTTATCGATCAGATTTGTAAGAACCTGGGATTGTGTTTTATATGAAGTATTGAATCCCCAGATCGTATTTGATATGGGCTCCTCGCCAAAATTGACCTTTTGGGTATATGGCCTTTCCGTAAGATGCAATATGGTCCCTCCGACATTGAAGTTATCCGAGAAACGGTAATCAAGGTGAGTGCCGACGAGGGTCTTGGTCTGGAAACCGAAGAACTGGTTACTCTCAAGCGATACCTGAATAGGTGTTTGTGACTCAATAAGCGCCGGATTTATTATCCTTACTGTACCCATGTTGTAATCAACAGTATAGTCAGTGTTCTCTGCAAGAGTCACACCACCGGCTGTCACCTTTACCGATCCCCTGGGTATGTTTATGGCATTCAGCTGGATCTCCGATCCCGACTCCGATGAATATTGTCCTTCAAGCTTGAACTTGTTCTTCTCAGCCATTTGCCGGGCTATGGTCTGGGTCGAATCGTACAATTCCTGGAAGACATATTTGTCGGACAGCTTCGCATCATTTATCTTATTCCTCAGATGGCTCCCGAAAGGTTCAAGAACCGGGAAGACTATTTTCCCCCTGTCAACCATAACGGTAATACCCTCAATGAAATCAAAATAGCCGTCCGATTCCCTGTCATTCTGTGAATTCAGCACATCAAGACCCAGCACCTGGAGAAGTATCTGATCTTCAAGCTTGCCTTCGGGCAGATAATTTATAGAGTTCCCTGTTTCATCATCCTGGTACAGGACATGAAGTTCAAAATCTTTTTTTTCAAGAGTGCCTGATCCCAGTGAATAAATATTTTTCATCATCAGATCCCAGGTCGGAAGCCTTGGTGTCAGCGTTGTTCCTTTAAGGAGTTTAAGAAGAAGCGCCTGGGGTGCGGTAATACCATCCGTTGAGAATTCTCCAACTTTATAGATTTTGCCGTTCAGGGTATATTCAAAGGCAACAGCAAGGACTTCATCGGTATTCAGCGCCATATTCAGTGAAATATAGCCAAGCTGTTTATTTACATTGTATTCCCTCTCATTCAGCTTTCGTGCGTTCTCAATCTTTTCATAATCGCGTCCGATCTGGAATGCCGGGTAAAGCGGGTCAAATGCATTTGTCACCTGGTCAACGCTTCTGATATCCGTATAGGAGGTATTTAGCTGTTCATACATCTGGTTTGCGCTGTTATCGGGAAAGGCAGATGCTCCTGATGTTTCCTGGAATGCGGGGATACTGTTGTAAATATGATCCCTGTTTTCTGCAAGGTCCATGAATGCAACAATGTTCCTGTTGCTTCCCTCCTCAAACCTGCTGGTTTTGTTGGTTATCCAGACTTCAATTCTTTCGATATTGACTCCGGAGCTTATCACCGGCATGCTTCTGAGGGCATCGTCATAAATATCCCTGAAGAACTGCGCCAGGAAGAAATGGCGGTTTGCCTCATATTCGTCCGCAAAAATCTCGAAATCCGTAAGCTGAGCCCCTCCCTCCACTTCAACAACTGATGATTCGCCTTTCTGCTGTGAAAGAACTGTCGTGACTGTCAGTTTGCCAAACTGCATTTCTGTCTTCAGCCCGAAGAGACTGTAACTGCCGGTTATCAGTGTGCCGGTAAGAGGAAGGGTTACATCGCCTGCCTCGACTTTCTTAAGGATCTCATCTTCTTTTCCTGAATATTGAAGCTTTGTCCGGTTCTCAAATTCGAACAATGCATCAGTATTGTAGTTCACACCAAGCTCCATCTTGTCGCCGATAGTTCCGGTGACATTCATCTGGATCTTTTCCTTAAAGTCGAATGTAGGTATTGTTCTCAGCTTCTCAGATAGCGTAGGATTCTGTGTTCTTGAAATATTTATTCCGAAGATCAGCTCTGCGGATCCCTGCGGAATGATATTTATAGTATTGCTGCCAAATATCTTGTCAAATGCGGCGCCTCCGATTTCGATCTGCGGAATGAGTGTTGATCTGAACCCTGATTCATCACCTGAGATCCTTGACTGCCAGTAGTCGCGCATTGCCCTGGTATATTCATATTTCCTGAATTCCTCCGGGCTCATGTGGACCGGGGCACGGTAATCAAGTGATCCTACTTTCTGATAAATTACATACTCATTCTTTTCAGGATCATAAACAACACTTGATTTTATATTTGAGGGATTATCAAGAAAGAGGGGAGACTTCTGCCTGGAATCCCATGGGATGCCTGAAACATCCTGCAGTTTCAGAATTGATTTCCGTGATGTATCACCCGACTGAACAGAGGTCTGGCTGTAGGCTTCTTCAGAAATCAACAAACATGAAGCCATCAGCAAAGGATATAAAAACACCAGAAGATTCTTATGTGATATCCCTGATCCCAATCCGGCTATTATTCAGTACTACAAGTTCTTCAGCGCTCTCTTTATCAATTCCTCGACCGAAAGGGTTTTTTCTTCCCTCAGGATTTTATCAAGGACTTTTGAGACAGCGCTTTTGGCAAACCCAAGCATCACTAAGGCAGATAACGCTTCTTCGCGTTTTGTATTGTCTGAAAACGCAAATATTTCACCGGTATCGGATGGTTTGCCAAGCTTGTCTTTCAGGTCAACTATTATACGCTGTGCGGTTTTTAATCCTATACCTTTTACACCTTTAAGCACATTGACTTCGGATCCTATTATTGCTCTTTCTATCTCTTCAGGGCTGAGCGAAGAAAGCATCATCCGGGCTGTAGCTGCACCAACACCTGAAACCGAGATCAGTAACCTGAAGATCTCCCGTTCTTCCTTGTCGGCAAAGCCAAAAAGCTGATGAGAGTCTTCCCTGATTACCTCGTGAACAAGGATCTTGAATTCATCTTTGCCTTCAAGCTTTGAATACGTTGTAAGGGAGATATTGATAAAGTATCCAATACCTCCTGTCTCAACTGTAAGGAATGCAGGAGTGATCCGGGTTATTGTTCCTTTGATGTAATCGATCATAACTGGTGTTCGGTATTAAAAATCTCAGGAGGCAGCTCATCAACTTTGTCAGAATGTATCTCAATATCCTGTTTACTGAGCGGATCCTTTATCAGTTCAGAATAAAGCTGTCTGTTTTTATAAATAATGCAGGCAAGGTAAAGCGCCTGCCTGAATGAGTTTTCAGAGGCTTCTCCCTTACCGGCGATATGAAATGCTGTTCCATGCACCGGGGATGTTCTCACAAAAGGAAGTCCTGCCGTATAGTTTACTCCTGAATCAAATGATAGCGCCTTGAAGGGAGCAAGTCCCTGGTCATGATACATTGCAAGTATTCCGTCAAATTTTGTAAACGAACCGGCACCGAAAAATCCGTCTGCCGGGAAAGGTCCGAAGGTCATTATTCCTTCCCTTTCGCATTGCTTCATCGCCGGAACTATTATCTCTGCTTCTTCGGTACCCAGAAGGGAATTGTCACCTGCATGAGGATTTAATCCCAGTACTGCAATCTGGGGTTTGCGTATACCAAAATCAACTTTAAGTGACTGCTGCATCAGCTTCAATTTCCTTTGAAGAAGATCAGTCGTAAGTAATCCGGCAACTTTGTTCAGGGGGACATGTCCTGTGGCAAAGCCTATCCTCATGTTCTCGCTTATCATGAACATCAGCGCGTCCTCAGCATTTGCCTTTGTCCTAAGGTATTCAGTATGCCCCCTGAAACTGAATTTTTCCGATTGAATGTTCTTCTTATCGATAGGTGCCGTAACAAGCACATTTACTTTACCAGCCATCAGGTCCTCAACTGCCCTCTCAAGCGATACCAGTGCAGCTTCTCCTCCCTGCTGCGTTGATTTTCCCAGTTCAACCCTTACGTTGTCATCAAGGCAGTTTATCATATTTGCCTTCTTATGGTTAGCCTCTTCAGGCGATTTGATGTTATTAAAACTGAAATTGTTAATATTCAACGCTTTGCGGTGATATGCCGCCACTTTTGGCGATCCATATACAACAGGGACACAGAGATCATTTATCATAGTGTCCATGAGGGCTTTGATTATTACCTCGTACCCGATTCCGTTTATATCGCCTTGTGAAATACCTGCTATGATGGTTTTTGTTTCCATATTCAGTTCTTATATCTTTTGTAATCCGCAGCCAGCTCCTTCAGAAATGTAGCCAGTAATCTTAATCCTGAGCCGGGTCCCTGCTTCAACCTGTAAAAATCATCTTTCTTGAGTAATCCTGTCCCTGCAATATCAAGGTGGATCAACGGAAATTTTGTGAAACTTTCAAGGAATTTTCCGGCTGAAATTGCTCCGGCTTCACGGCCCCCGACATTTTTTATATCCGCAACATCCGATTTGATCATTTCTCCATATTCATCCCAGAACGGAAGCTCCGCTATCCTTTCATAGACCATCTGTCCGCATTCTTCAAGGAGCGATATATACTTCCTGTCGGCATTTGACATCAGTGCAATTGCCTGGTTGCCGAAGGTTGCAGCTGCTGAACCAGTCAGGGTGGCAACATCAATTATAAGTTCAGGATCATACCTTGATGCATAACTTATCGCATCTGCAAGGATAAGGCGCCCTTCAGCATCAGTATTTCCGACCTCAACCGTCATCTTGTTATGCATTGTAACAATGTCACCCTGGGTATAAGCATTGCCTCCGGGACGATTGTCAGTTGCAGGTATCAGTCCGACCAGATGAAGAGGTATATTGAATTTTGCGGCTGTAAAGAAGACACCTGTCACAGTTGCTGCTCCTGCCATATCGCCTTTCATCATTGCCATGTATTCCCCGGTCTTTATATTGAGCCCCCCGGTATCATAAACGATGCCTTTCCCGACAAGTACAAATGGTTTTTTGTTAAGACATTTTTCAGGTTTCCACTCGAGAATGCAGAATGCGGGCGGATCAACACTTCCTTTGTTGACTGCAAGCAGACCGCCCATTTTAAGCGCCTCTATCTTGCCTTTGTTTAACACCTCAACACTGAATCCGGCTGATTTCCCGGTTTTCTGAATCTCGGAAGCAAGCTTTGAGGCATTCAGATAATTTACGGGTTCATTTATGAGGTTCCTGGCAAGATAAACTGCATCAGTAGTGTAATCGAGCCATCTGATTGAATTCCTGTCGACATCACCATACAACAGCAATTTTGACGGGAAATTTTTCTTTGGCTTCTCAGGTTCTTTTGTTTTGTATTTTTCAAAAGAATAGAAGCTTAATAGAAGTCCTTCAGTAAAATCCTCAATTGCACCCTTATACGCATTATGCGAGGTAACAACCAATTCCCCGTGATTATTTGACTTAATAAGTTTCTTAAGATTGCATGCTGTTTTGCGCAGTTCCTCCCTTGCCCTGAAATCGCTTACATCATCCCTGACTCTTACCAGGTATGTGCATTTGTAATAGGAATTAATAAAAACATATTCTTCCCCGGCTTTAAGCTGCTTCAGCGCATATTCTTTTTCACTCTTGTTCAGATGCAGGTATTCAGGGATCCTTTCTTTACCGACGATACATATAACTGACTGATCTGGCGATATTTGGGATATTTTTATGATTTCGGGTTTCATATTTTAACAACAGTTTTTTGGAAGTGGTAAAGTTAAACAAATTATTGAATGTTTCGGTTCCAAAACGTTACCTTTGCTTCACCTGATACCCCCTTTCATTTTCCCCCAAGGGGGAAAGCCTGCCCCGCTTCGGCGGGGGTCGGGAAGGGAGTAAATCACAAAATAACGAATGGATCTCGATCCTATATATTTAAAAGCTCTTGAACTTTTTCCTCTAAATGAGAAGGAAGGAGCTGCGCTTTATAAAGAGGCTCCGCTTGAGGAGCTGATGTTTGTTGCTGACAGGCTCCGGCAGGTCCATAATCCGGGTGATAATGTCGGCTGGATAATTGACAGGAACGTGAATATTACCAATATTTGTTTCTCTCAATGCAGCTTCTGTAATTTTTGCCGTAAGAAAGATGATCCGGATGCATATATAACAACCACTGAGCAGTACATCGAAAAGATCAGCGAACTCTATTCCCTCGGAGGAGATCAGGTTCTTTTACAGGGAGGTATGAATCCTGATCTTGGACTCGGTTTCTACGTTGATCTTTTCAAGAAGCTGAAAGAGCTTTACCCTTCTTTAAAGCTTCATGCACTGGGACCTCCTGAGATAGTATACCTGGCTAAAAAGGAGAAAATGAGCTTCAGGGAAATTCTTTCCGCTCTTGTCAGTGCAGGACTGGATTCGCTTCCCGGCGCAGGAGCAGAGATACTGTCAGACCGCGCCAGGAAAATAGTATCACCTGCAAAAGCAACAACCGGGGAATGGCTTGATGTAATGCGGACCGCCCACAGGCTTAACCTGCCGACATCTGCTACAATGATGTACGGACATATTGAAACAATTGAAGAGAGGATCAGTCATCTGATAAGGCTCAGGGATCTTCAGGCTGAAAAGGGAAAAGATCATTACGGTTTCATAACTTTTATCCCCTGGCCCTTTCAGGATGAAGGTACCAGGCTCAGGGAAAAAAACGGTGTGAAAAGCAGCTATAACAGTCCTGATTACATAAGATTGATCGCTGTAAGCAGGATCTTGCTTAACAATATCAGGAACATACAGGCATCGGTGCTTACTGTAGGCAGGGAAACCGGTATGCTGGCTCTTCATTCCGGGGCCAATGATGTAGGATCAATAATGATAGAGGAGAATGTGGTAAGCGCAGCCGGGTCAAGGAACAGGTTCAGCGCTGAAGATCTGCAGTTGCTGATCAGGGAAGCCGGTCTTAATCCTGTTAGAAGAAACCAGAAATACGAACCTGTTTAATAAAAAAGGGCATCTCACAATGCCCCTTCCGATATATCAATAAAGTATCCTATTGTACTTTTTCCTTTTCTTTTTCCTCGTCGGGATCGTACTTTGAGGCTTTCTTGAATTCCTTCATTCCCTGCCCGATGCCCTTGAATAACTCAGGGATCTTGCGTCCGCCAAAAAGAAGAATAACCACAAGCAGAATCAGTATAATCTCAGTTGCTCCAATCTTTCCCATTTCAGTATATTTTAAGTTTATGCAAATTTAATCAATACTTTATACTTTACAAAGCAATGTATCGAATTACAATTTCTTTATAAGCCTGATAATATCATTCCCATTTGCGAAGATAAGCAATGAAAACAGTATTATCATTCCTGCAATCTGGGCATATTCCAGAAATTTGTCACTGGGTTTTCTGCCCGTTACAACCTCAAATAGCAGAAACATCACATGACCGCCATCGAGACCCGGTATCGGCAGGATGTTCATCACAGCGAGGATTATTGACAGGAAAGCTGTCAGGTCCCAGAATGACTGCCAGTCCCATACACCCGGGAAAATACTGCCGATGGTAATGAATCCTCCAAGTGATTCATATGCTTTCGTATGCCTGGAAAAGATGAGCCTGAATTGTTTCAGGTAGTCGCCTATTGATTTTATCCCTTTGCTGATACCGGCCGGGATAGATTGAAAGAATCCATAATTGATACTCTTCATCTCAAATATATCCCCGATAGTTCTCAGAGTGCTTCTTATTCCCAGCATACCTGCCGTTGTTGGTGTAACCTGTATATCAACAGGTTCTCCCTTCCGGAGCAGGTTCATTGTTACAGGTTTGATCTTATTCTGAGCTATGTAATTCTGGAATTCATCGAACCATGTAAATTTCACATTATCAAGACCGACCAATTCATCATCAGCAAGCACACCGGCAGCTTTCGCGGGTGATTCTTTTGCAAAGGTGGTTATAACATACGGGCTGAAAGGAGTTCTGGGTTCAATTTGTCCTTCCCTTTTGAGAACCCTTTTTATATAGTCTAATGTGACATCTATATTTACAATCTGTCCGTCACGTTCAACCTGGATGGTTTTACGGTCATTCAGGACAATATCTGAGGTGATTGTGTAGAAATTATCAATATACTGGTTATCAACTGAAAGTATCTTATCTCCGTTCTTCAGTCCCATTGCAAATCCGGCTGAATCGGTCACAATTCCATATTTGACACTCGATGTCGGAAGGTATGTTTCACCCCATGCAAAGAGGACACAGACATAAATCAGCATCGCAAGAATAAAATTGAACAGAACACCTCCTGTCATTATCAGGAGCCGCTGCCATGATGTTTTGGATCTGAACTCCCATGGCTGAGGAGGCTGCTTCATCTGCTCAATATCAAGCGATTCGTCTATCATGCCCGATATTTTGGCATATCCGCCGAGCGGAAGCCAGCCTATGCCATATTCCGTATCTCCCTTTTTAAATTTGAATAGTGAGAACCACGGATCAAAGAACAGGTACAATTTCTCGACCCTTGTCTTGAAGATCCTGGCAAACATGAAATGTCCCAGTTCGTGAATTAGAACAAGAATTGAAAGGCTTAACAGGAGCTGGAGTATTTGGATCAGAACTTTCATTTTTTATTCCTAATCTTTGTTATGTAATTAACTGCTGTTTCCCTCGCCTGTTTGTCTGATATTTCAAGAGACTCAAGATTCGGGGTCGCAAGATATGAATTATTTTCAATTGCATATTCAACTACATCAGGTATTTGGATGAATCCGATCTCTCCTGTCAGAAAAGCCCTGACAGCTTCTTCGTTTGCAGCATTCAGAATGCATGGCATATTTCCGCCATCTTTAAGTGCCTTATAGGCCAGGGTAAGGCTTCTGAATTTCTTCAGGTCAGGTTCAGCAAAAGTAAAAGAGGGGTATTCTGTGAAATCAAGCCGGGGAAGTTCAGTTGCAAATCTTTTTGGATAACTTAAAGCATACAGAATGGGGAGTCTCATATCGGGTATTCCGAGCTGAGCCTTGACAGATCCGTCCCTGAAATGTACAAATGAATGGATTATTGACTGAGGGTGAACTAACACTTTTATCTGTTCCGGCTTAAGGTTAAAGAGCCATCGTGCCTCAATCACCTCAAGTCCTTTATTCATCATTGTTGCAGAATCGATTGTCACCTTGTCGCCCATACTCCAGTTTGGATGCCTGAGGGCATCCGTTGGTGTTACTTTCTGAAGCTTTTCGAAAGACATATTCAGAAAGGGACCTCCTGAAGCTGTAAGGGTTATTTTTTCAATGCTTTCGCGCTCTTCTCCTGCAAGGCATTGAAAGATAGCTGAATGTTCAGAATCGACCGGTATTATTGAGCTTCCTGTTCCTGAAACCAGCTTGCTTATTATCTCCCCGGCCACCACAAGCGTTTCCTTATTTGCCAGAGCTATTCTTTTACCCGCTTTTATTGCTGCTATTACCGGTCTGAGTCCTGAATATCCCACAATAGCAGCAAGTACCAGGTCAGCACCGGAACCGGCAACGACCTGTTCCATGTCATCGTTACCTGCATAAACCCTGATTCCGGTATTGCCCAGACTTTCCCTCAGTTTCTTATAATGATTCTTATTGCCGATCACCACGCTGGATGGAAGGAATTGTTTTGCCTGCCTGACAAGCAGGTCAATATTATCGCCTGCAGTCAGTACCTCAGCCTTGAATTCATCCGGGAATTTTGAGATGACATCAAGGGTTTGCGTCCCGATTGATCCGGTAGATCCAAGCAGTGCAATTTTTTGCTGCATACAGGAAGTGTAAAAATTAGAAGATAATATGTTTTTCAGGATCCAGCGGCGTTCCCTTATACCAAAGCTCTACATGAAGGTGAGGACCTGAGGTATATAATTCACCTGAGTCACCAACGATTGAAACAGGCTCTCCTGCCCTTACCAGATCGCCGGTTTCCTTTAGCAGGCTTGCATTATGCTTATAAACCGAAACAATATTATTCGGATGCTGTATCTGAATGACATAACCTGTTTCCATGGTCCATCCTGTCATAATGACTGTACCATCAAGAACTGCCGAGACGGTCGATTTTGGCTTTGTCACTATATCGGTGCCAAAGTGTTTTGTACGAAGATCGTACCTGGCTGAGATTATTCCTTTTACAGGAGGGAAAAAATGGAGACCTGCCAGGCTTGCTACCGATTCCGTTGAGGTCGGGCCGAGTGTCAGGTTGAATTCCTCCTCTTTCTCAACCCTCGCCCTGAGCGCAGAATCCTCGGGTGAATTCCTGAAGTTTATTGATGTATAGTTGCCAGTAGTATTCTGGACTGAATAGAGATCAACAGGTTCATTTCCTGAGATAATTGCATTGAGGTTTGCAAAATACTTATCCCTCAGAGTAAGTTCTTTTTCGAGGGAATCGAGGCGTATAGCGCTCATGAGGATATTGCGTCTCATGATAACATCGGGATAGCCCGGAATGAATTCACGCAGGTTGGTGAATGCTATAAGGCATGTTATGGAAACGATAATGAAAAGCACGATTGCGCTTACCAGGAGAAAGGCATTGTATTTTGTGAGCCTCACTCTCCAGGTCTCTTCGAATGTCGTGTCATTAGTGATCGAGAACCTGTACTTATCGCGCCAGTTGCGTTTTTTCTTTTCGTTTTTTGCCATCAGATGACTTTTACAACTTTATCTTCGCTCTGCCACAGGCCATGCTTGGTGCATACAGCCATAGCTGAGAGGTTCATAGAAACCTCCGGAGCCACAATATGGAAATCTATTTCGACGTGTGACGGAAGAGTCCCGTAGACACCTGCTGTATATCTTGCTTCTGCAAGCAATGTCTCCCTGTTCCAGAGTTGAATGACACTTATGAAATGATCATGTTCATCGGGGTGCGGGTATTCTTCTCCCATTCTGACTTTCACTGCAAATTTTTCACTTCGTTTTACCTGGTCGGGGCAAATTACATGAGGCATATGACGGTCGAGATAATCACGTTTGATCTCTTTCTCTTCTCTTTCTATTTCCATTGCTTTGAATACTCTGGGCATGGTCTTCAACATTTAACCCTGCAAAAATAGTATTAAAACAATAAAAAAAGTTTAATTGTTTTGTTAATTGGCCTGTTAGTATTAAATTTGCACCCACATTGCGGGGTGGAGCAGTGGTAGCTCGTTGGGCTCATAACCCAAAGGTCGGAGGTTCGAATCCTCCCTCCGCTACAAGTCAAAAGCCTCGGTGCGAATGCACCGGGGTTTTTTTATTTATGGCCTGACAAAAGCTTGCTTTTGGAAGGGACAAAAATAAAAA
>Ga0154607_1030_pt1 | contig 20994 bp, 2 predicted proteins | sample Rifle2008BG13ft_FD_116036 | JGI IMG/M metagenome (GOLD analysis project Ga0154607, IMG submission 116036) | Bacteroidetes bacterium RBG_13_43_22 | reverse complement strand
CAGTATAAATGATATCGTCGTTGCTGAAACCGGTGAATTCCTGGATTATGGTTGCCGTTGAATAATACTTGCCATCGGGACCTTTGGTAAATTCCCTTATGTAAGCAATATCATAAAATTTGATTATGACTTTAGTATATGGAAGCGACTTCAGCCTGGCCAGGTATTTTTCCATCGACCGGTTTACTTTCTGAACTGTTCCGTCCGGAAGAGCTGTCGAGATTTCCATCTGAGCGCCTTTGTAAAAGAGCTTTAATGCTTCCTTCTCTGCCATATTTCGCTTTTCCACAGGTTCATCCTTGCTTCCAAGCGTTACGATATATTGCTGAAATTCCTCTACTTTCTGTTTGGTTTGTTCCTTGAACAGTTCAATATCGGCTGCACTCAGATTGATTTCGTCCGTAATCTTTGCCTGTTTGCTGGTTACGGCAGTTTTGGTCTCCTGCGCTGAAGCGCAGAGACTTACAAATAATATTAGTCCTGATAATATGGTACTTTTCAACATAAAATCCGTTGTTTTCTTAACTTAACTACAATTTGTATGCTAAACTTATTCTTAAACCGAAATTTTTAATTTTTGTAGGCTGGTGTTCATGTTCCACGCCAAAAATATCCTTATATGTTTCCTTGCCACCTGCAATATCCGTAATTCCTATAATAACTTCAGGGCCAAACGTTATGGAGGAATAGTAACCCAGCGGAATATTTATGCCTGCAGACGCATAGAATGCCAGGTTAAAGCCCTTTATTTTCGCTTTATCTGTTACATCAATAGCTTCCCTTTTCCAGAAACCAAGTTCAGCGAGGTCAAGAGACTGAAGCACAGTGGGATTATCCGGATAATATCCGGTATAAACATAATAGCCTGTACACTTATATGAAGCTTTCTGAGGTATAGATATTTTTATTCCGCTTTCTGCAAAAAATCCCAGTTTTCCCGGCTTGCCGCTGGTATAATTGAAAAGAACAGGAAGGGTCATATAGTTTATTGTGAGAAGCGAATCATAGTCAGCTGCGATCCTTTTATAGAATTCGTCTGAATTTACATCCGCCGAAAGCGTTTTGCTGCCGAATTTGCCCTGAAGATTATATTTTGCGGAATATGTATTAAATTCAAGTCCGCTGCGTACAGCAATATTATCTGTGAAATAGTAGCTTACACCTACGGCGGTAATGAATCCGGAGAGGGGATCTATATTCCAGAACACTGAATCTTTTGGAATTGTGAGGGATTCTATGTTCTTGTTAGTAATGCTTGTCAGCCCGAAGGAACCGATTAAAGAAAGGTTAAATCCCTTTCGTGTAACAGGTCTGATAACTATTTGTGGTAGCTGCGGAGCACCGGCAGTCTCAGCAGAGACTTCATAAAAATCGACTGAGGAGATATCAATGCTGCTTATCCTAAAATCGGAGAATGTCTTTTCTACGGAAGTAAATGATATCTTGAAGATCAGGGGAAATGCTTTTCGGAACACATCCCTGCCTTTATAGCTTCCGGAGAAGAATTTATTGGCATCGCTATAAGTATAGAAGCTCCCGTCATCTGCCTTCATCACTTTGCCGAATTTTGCAGAATCGGCATTAATTGACAGGTTCCTTATTCCGTTAGGATAATCGGCGATATACCTGGTTAAATAATCTGAAGCAGATATAAGGTTTGTTTCAGGTTCAGGTGAGATATCGTTATAAACCCTTATATCAGCAGTCGGGAAGAGTTTAAGGAAGCTCTCCTTATAGAATTCCTTGTCTTCTGCAGGTTCCTGCGGATCTCCGATCAGTGAAAGGAAATTGGTATAATCCTGCAATATGGCCTTTATTGCACTTTGTATTTTTGTAAGGTCCTCATCATTAAAATCCTCTGCGTTTACTTCTCTGAGAGCCTGGGAAAAATCAATCTGGTAGTTTGATGCTGCATTTCGTATCCCGACGATCTTAAAGTTGCTTAATGCCTTATTTTCTGCGCTGAAGGCTATTCTGAAGGTAAGATCTTCGACATTCTGGTTGAGAGTCTGGTTCAGATAGTTGCCGTTTATTGATTTTTTGACAAGTACATCGAGTGAGTAGATATTGTTTTCATGTGACATTATATCGCTCACCCTGGCGTTGGAAAGATCCAGGTTAATGGTTATGCCATCGGGATACCAGAGAATAATACTATTTGAATATGTTTCAGCTTCGTAGAATTCGCTCAGTTTATGGGCAGGATCAAGGTCATTAAATATGAGAACCTGCCTGTTGACAAAAAGTTCAAGAAAACCTTCTGCGCCGCTCCTGGCTTTATCGATATCGCTTACCACAAACTCTCCTACCTGGTTTATTATTGTCTGATAATCCTCAAGCACCTTTACTGCGTTAGTATAGATTATTGATTTTTCCTTATCTGAGAAATCAACCTGGGCTATTAATCCGGTGGTCATACCCAGCAGCATAAACAAGATGAGAGGAGCCGATCGTTTCATTCTCAAATGATTATTCAATTATTATCTTTTTTGCAGCAAACCGCCTGTCTAAATCAAAGGTAATCAAAAAATAACCTCCCGGTTTCCCGCTCAGGTTCAGCTCAGCTGAAAAATATGCTGAAGTTTTTTCGAACATAAAGTTATACAATTCTTTACCATCCTGATTATAAATTCTGATTAAAAGATCACCAAAAACCTCATTTTCAATTTCAACGCTGAAAAGTCCGGTGGTTGGATTCGGGTATAATTTAAGTCCTTCAAAAGGATCAATATCGTCAATTCCGGTGATACCTGAAGGTATTGCAATAACATCGCTCGATGTATAGCATCCCAGGCTGTTAACTATACTTACCCTGTATTCACCCATTTTGTGTCCGGCAACATAGATATAATGATCCTGAGCGTCTTTAATCGGGACATTGTTGCAGTACCATCTGTAATGGACAGCAGTCTTATTGCTGCAGGCAAGATACCATACTGCGGGACCGTGGGCATAAATCTGCGGCTTCGGCAGACCGTCGGGTATATTAATATTGACAATGCGTGATTCGGATACGCATTTATTCAGTTCTGCTTCCAGTTTATAGTTACCCTTTTCGTACAATTCCAGGTACGACAGTGTATCTTTGGTAAGAGCTACTCCGTCCTTGAACCACTGGTATTTATATTCCGCCACTGTCTGGTTGACTTTGAGTGTAACAGGATCTTCTCCCGGACACTTGCCGGGCTGATAGTTAACAGAATCCAGCACAGGCTTAACCGGTGATTCCCTGACAGTTACATATACGGGAGATGTTCTGACACTGCAGCCTGAAGCACTTGAAACATCCAGCTGATAGATGCCGGATGATTTAGCAGTATAGCTGTTTGTAACGGTGTTTGCAATTGGTCCGTATTCATTTCTCCAGCTATACAGGTAATCAGTAACCAGCGGAGTGCTCAGAATCACGCTGTCTCCTTCGCAGAAAGATGGTTTTCCGAGCTGGCTCAGATCACCTACTGTGGGGATAGTATTAACTGTAACATTAACTGAATCTGTTGAATAAACCGAACACCTATTGCTGTTGGATATCTCCAGGGTATAAGTGCCGTCTGTTCTGGCAGCAAACTTATTTGAATTGTCACCAACGGCGCCTCCATTGAGTATCCACTGGTAATCATAATCAGGTGTATTTGTTACACTTAATATTACGGAATCGCCCTGGCAGAACTGAGTGGGGCCTGATGCAGAGATGTATGGAGATGCAGGGATCGGATTAATGGTTACCGTCGTCTGTGCTGATGTTGAAATGCAATTTGCCAGCGGATTGGTTATTCTTACCGAATATGATCCTGAATACGTCTTTACCTTGTATGTGCTGGAAAGTCCGTCACTCAGGTCATTATTATCCAGCCTCCACTGGTAGTTGTAAAGTGAATTGTACTCTGCTGAGAGCACAACGCTGTCACCATTACAGAATGTTGTCTTGCCGTTGACCGATACGGCAGCATTCGGGTATGTGGCAATAACAAGTGGTTTTATCAGACTGTCAGCACATCCATTTGAAGCAATAGATTTAAGTTTTATGCTATATGTTCCTTTGTCTGAATAATAATGTGTAACAGGATTTTGGACAGTTGAAGTTTGCCCGTCCCCGAAATTCCAGTACCATCCTGAGATTGTGGTTCCGTTTTCATTCGTATAATTGGTAATCTGGGCTGTCAGTCCCTCACAAACATTGGGAGCTGAAAATAATACCAATGGTTTCGGTTTTACAATTACGTTTTGCTGAAGAGAATCTTTATCTCCTGTATTGCTGGTAATTACCAGCTTAACATTATATGTCCCTCCTGCTGAATAATTGTGAACAGGATTCTGAAGGGTTGATGTTGCATTATCATCGAAATACCATTTCCATGTTGCAATGCCATCAGTAGCAACTGACTGATCAGTAAAGTGAGTTGTTGATCCCTGGCATACTGTATCACTTTTGAAGAAGGCTTGTGTCCTTCTGACAGTAAAAGTCTGTTCAGCCGGCCAGGGACTTCCGAGGAAACCCTGATCAATAGCCTGAACCTGCCAAGTATAGGTACCTTCAGTCAGGTCAGTAAAGCTAAATCCATTATTCAGCCCAATATTTCCCAATGAAACAACACGTCGGTATCCATTATTTGCAGACTGAGGGGCACCCCTCCATATAGTATCAGCAGCAGGTTTGTAACGGAGGTTATAACTAATGGATTTGGAAGGCGTTTCATCCTTAATTACAGGTCTCCATGATAAGTTTACAGTATATGGGGTAATTGTGCTTGTAAGATATGCAGGAGTCCCTGGAGGGGAATTTGGCAAAATAGTACTTGCCCTCATAATTGCATTATTCATGTATATACGGGTGAAGACATTATCAGTGGCATCCACTCCGGTCAGTAACAGATCCAGATCGCCATCGTTATCATAATCTCCCCAGCTAACAGAACTGCTTCCTACATTTAATAATGATATATCATTTTGCTTAACAAATCCGCCTGCTTCTTCATTTTTATAAATTCCTGAAAAACGTCCGGTAGGTATATTACCAGTAATTGTTAGATCGAGGTCTCCATCATTGTCATAATCTCCGTATGCAACTGAACTACCATACACACCAGTAATTTCAAATCCGGTCAGCTCTGTAAAACTGCCATCACCTTTATTATGATAGATCTTTGATACAGGATTATTATTAGAATATTCTGTATTTGTAGCTCCCGTTAATAAAATGTCAGGAAACCCGTCGTTATCATAATCAAACCAGGCGACTGAACCTCTGTTAACTGCTTTCAAACCTATTCCGGGCTCTTCTGTGAACGTGTTGTCCTGATTATTATGATATAATCTGGTAAAGGAAGAGTCCAGACTATCGGAACCGGTAAGCATGATATCCAGATAACCATCATTGTCATAGTCACCCATAGCAAAAGCGCTTCTGGAAATTGCAGGTAATGAAACATTTATGAGCTCTGAAAAAGTATTGTTTCCGTTATTCAGGTATATCCTGGTAACGGGATTACCCCATACCCCGAGGTCTGTGGAGCCGGAAAGTATAATATCCAGATCACCATCATTGTCAATGTCTCCCCACTCTGATTTTCCATAGCCTATTCCCGGCAGGGAAATCTGTGTTTGTTCAGTAAAAGTCGTGGCATTTATATTCTGATATACTTTAGATATCATATCATGACTGAGGGTCATTCCATTTAACAGAACATCCAGGTCTCCGTCGTTATCATAATCACCCCAGGAAGCTGACCCGCTATAAACTCCTGTCATGGATATGGCTGTCTGATTATAAAAGGTATTATCTCCATTATTTACGTAGATTCTGCACACAGGTCCATAAGTTGGGCCAATGACAGTAGTACCAGTCATCAGAATATCCAGGTCGCCATCATTATCATAATCGCCCCATTCAACCGAGCTTACGCCTACATTTGCAAGCCCGCCGGTTTGCTCGCTAAATGTTGACGTACTGAAAGTTCCGATATTTCCCGTTGTGAGGGCGCTTGCATAAATCTCAGAACCGGCAGTTCCCTGAAATTCTATCGCATGTATCCTGTAATTCTTCAGCGGATTCAGTCCAGATAATAAAACAGAATCAGCTTCTCCCTTGTATATGCAATACCATCCTGTAGATCCAATAGGTGATCCTTCTGCAAATGCAGGATTGGCATAGTAGGTGGTTAAGTTTACTGGGGTGGCAGATCCTGAAGCACCTTCCCTGGCAAAAAGGATACACCTATCTCCATTCCCTCTGATCCATTTCAACAATATGGAACTGCTACTCTGATTTACAGCGTACAGATTTGAAGGCTGTTCAGGACTGATCTTAATTTGAACTTCATTTGAGAAAGCTCCTCCCCTGAATGAATTGTCCACTGCCTGGACACTGGCAAAATATGTTGTATCCCACCGAAATCTAAAACAGAAGTTTTGACCTAGTTGTGCATTACCCATTGATGGAACTCTTCTGAAGCCGTCTGTTGCCGACTGCGGAGATACAAAATTACATTCCCCGGTTGCCCTTCCGATCCTTACATTATACGAGAGCGAACTGGATGGTGTTTCGTCATTAAGGACTTTGTCCCATTCCAACATCATTATTGAACCGCTTGCTGCATAATTTAAGTTGGCTGGCTGTCCAGGATTATCATTTATTACTGAACTGTTGTTCCTGTACAGTTTATATATCTTAGTGCCACTTGCATCCTGACCATTTAGAAATATATCGAGGTCGCCATCATTATCATAATCCAACCAATAAGAATAGCCCATAACTCCGGGTAAGGTAACGCCGGTCTCTTCAGTAAATGAGTTTGAACCATTGTTGCAATAGATTTTGGAAATCCTGATGCCGTCTGAGTCCATCCCCGTAATTAAGATATCAAGATCCCCATCATTATCATAGTCACCCCATTTCACTGAACCATAATATACTCCCGGTAAAGAAACTCCGGTTTGTTCTGTAAATTGACTTCCCAATCCATCATTTCGGTATATCAGTGTCACTCTTACTCCTGAAATGTCCTGACCGGACAGAAGAATATCCAGATCACCGTCACTATCGTAGTCACCCCAGGACACTGACCCATATTCAACTCCTCTCAGCGACAGATCTGTTCGTTCTGTAAAGACATTATTAAGATCATTACGATAAATTCTGGCAATTTTATTACCGCTGCCATCCTGACCTGTCAACAGGATATCCTGGTCATTATCATTATCATAGTCCCCCCACGCGACAGAACTCCTGTTTACTCCTGTCAGTGAAATTCCTGTTTGTTCAGAAAATGATTTATTGCCATTATTTCGATAAATTTTAGCATACCGGTTATTGCTGTAATCCTGTCCTGTCAGGAGAATATCAAAGTAGCCATCATTATCATAATCACCCCATGCAACAGATGAATAATATACCCCTGTAAAATAAATGCTGGTCTCTTCGGTAAATGATTTACTGCCGCTGTTGGTAAAGATTCTGGCTGCAGTGCCCTTGTAATACTGTCCGGTAAGAAAAATGTCGAGATCTCCGTCATTATCATAATCGCCCCAGGCTCCTGAACCATAATAGAGCGCATAATTTGCCAACGGAATCTGAGTATAAGTACTAAATGCTGTACCGTCATAAACTCTCAGAGGGTAAATGCCAGGACATGCAACATCCAGTGTCCCGTTATTATCATAGTCCCCCCACGGAGTTTCATCCTGCACCATAGCCGGAAAAGTAATTCCGGTATCAGTAAAAAGCTGAGAATAAATATTATCTGATATTAGAAATAAAAACAGTAAAGAAACCTGGATTTTCAGAAAAAGAATTTTCACAAGGATCCGGTTTAAAGAATTATCTAGAAAAGTTACTAAAAATCCTTGCTATAAGCAAGAGAAAATGGACTAATTTGATTAATGGGAAAAAAGCTGGGACGAATCACTGGCAACCATCGAGAAAAGGAGGGCGGGAGGGGGAGAAAAAATTGTTGCAGGCTGCAAGTTGCATGTTACAGGTTGTTCTAACCTGCAACCTGGAACCTGCAACATGCAACATCATTCTATTATAACCTTCCTCGTCGCCAAGTACTTATCAATCTTCAGATTAATGAAATAGACTCCCTCCGCCTGGCTGCTAAGATCAATCTGAATAAGGTAATTCTCTGTTGCCTTTTCAAGCTTGTTGCTGAGAATCTCTTTACCCGTTTGCGTATAAACTGAAATATACAGGTCGCCGAACAGATGGTTAGTGATATCTATAGTTATCAAACCTGATGTCGGATTCGGATAGATCATCATATCTGCAAACGGATCAATATCTTCAATTCCGGTGAAACCTGCCGGTATTCCAACTGGGTCACTCCTGGTATAGCACAAATTATTATCCGAAATGCTTACATAGTATACTCCGTATTTCCTGTTCGCCATGTAGATAGAAGAATTGGCTCCCTCTATGAGGCTTCCGTTGCAATACCACCTGTAAAAGTTGGCAGTGTCGTTACTGCAGCCAAGATAATATACAACAGGACCCCTGGAATATATAATCGGTTTCGGAAGAGCGTCGGCAATAGTTATATCTTTCTGGATTGAATCTATACATCCGTCTGCAGTAGTTGTTCTGAGAGTGATTGTATAGTCACCCGAATTCAGGTAATCATGTGAACCCGGATTCCTGGCATCAGATTCTCTTGCATCACCAAAATTCCAATGCCAGCCTGTAATAGTTAAACCTGCCGTACTGGTAAGATTTTCAATTATTGTCTCCTCTCCCTCACATATACCTTCTGCTGAAAAATCAGTTGTCGGAACAGGATGAACATACACCTGCTTAATTAAAGTATCGGCATCATTTGCTGAAGCAACCACCAGTTTTACACTATGCGTTCCGGAAGTACTGAAGGTATGTGTCGGATCCTTTGATTCATCTGTGGTCCCATCACCAAAATCCCATGAATATGATTCAATCGGATCTTTATAGCTCGTTGAATGGTTGGTGAATTGTGTGCTTAAACCTTTACATACAGTATCTGCATCAAAGAAAGCCTGCACATTCTTCGCATTAAGTGTCCCGCCGACAGCCCAGCTACCTCCCTGATAACCCTGATCAACAGCCTGGACCTTCCAGTGATATTTCCCGGGAATAAGGTTCTTAATTAAAAATGTGGTATCCATTTGAGTATTACCCATTGATACAATGCGCCGATAGCCTGTGACTGTGTCGGACTGTGCCGACATGGCAAGCAATCCGCCCAGTTTGGGCTGAATATTAATATTATAGGTCATTGTTTTTGATGGTGTTTCGTCAGACCTCACGGGCGACCAGGATAGTTTTATGCCCTCAGGAAGACGAACCGCAGTAAGGTTACCAGGTGCAGCAGGCTTTCTGTTAGCCGGATAATCGCCAGCCTTCATTATCGCATTATTACGATATATTTTAGTGACAACGGTAGAACCGGTACTTTGTCCGGTCATTAATATATCGATATCCCCGTCATTGTCATAATCTCCCCAGGCTACTGAACTATATCCAACGCCTGTGAAGGAAATGTCAGTAACTTCAGAGAATGTGTTATTGCCGTTGTTCCTGTATATTTTGGTTGTAAATCCTCCGCTGACCTGACGGCCGGACAATAATATATCCAGGTCGCCGTCGTTATCGAAATCACCCCAGGCTGCCGAGCTGTTTGCAACACCTTCAAGTTTTATACCAGACTGATAGTTAAATACATTGTTGCCGTCATTACGATATATTCGTGAGATATACAGAACTGTACCATCATTATTGTATCCTGTCAGTAATATGTCAAGGTCGTCATCATTATCATAATCGCCCCACGCCACGGAACTGTTCATTACACCGGGAATTGTAATTCCTGTTTGCTGTGCAAAGGAGCTGTCGCCTTTATTGGTATAGATAAAAGAAACAGATTTCTGTGTTCCGAAAATATTATTACCGGTCAGGAGAATATCTATGTCACCGTCGTTATCGTAATCACCGGGGGCGGAAGAGCCTTTTGAAACGTGTTCAATATCTGCGTCAACCTGCTCGGTGAAAGTGCTGTTTCCATTGTTCCTGTATATTTTTGCTATCAGGTTTGACCCGGCACCCTGACCTGTCAGAAGTATATCGAGATAGCCGTCATTATTGAAATCACTCCATTTAGCTGAAGAATAGCTCGTTCCGATCAGGCTGATACCTATCAGTTCACTAAAGGTGTTATTGCCATTGTTCCTGTATATTTTTGAAACAGGGAATGAACCGCTGGTGATCCCTGTAAGCAGGATATCGAGATCGTTGTCATTATCATAATCACCGAATGCCACTGAACCGTTCTGTACACCGAAGAGATTAATACCGGTTTGTTCTGTAAATGAATTGTTCCCGTTATTACGGTAAATTTTCGATATTACAGCTGCTTCGGATTCCTGGGTATTGTATCCGGTAAGTAAAATATCCAGGTCGCCATCATTATCATAGTCTCCCCAGGCTACCGAACTGTTGTATACTTTGTCGAGGGTTATATCAGTTTGTTCAGAGAACAATCCACATGAGAAAATACCCGGATTATCTTCGCCGGATACTCTGTAATATAATTCAGATCCGGTGTCTCCCAGATACTCAATCACCTGGAAAGAATACGGGATGCCCTGGGTTAGTCCGCTGACAATTGTACTGTCCCCCCTGCCGTTAAAGACGCAGTACCAGCCACTGTTTTCGATCTGATCTCCATACCCGAATACGGCATCAGCTGAATAGGTTGTATTGCCTGAAGGAACAGCGATACCTGTTGAACCCTGCTTGCAGAAGACTACACGGCGTTCGCCGTTACCATTTTCCCATTTTATCAATAAAGCATTTTTATCGTCAGTTACCAGTTTACCCTCAAGTCTGCTTGCCTGAATACTATCAATAGTAAAGCGGGATTCTGTTTTAAATGATCCTCCCGCAAATCCATTGTCCACAGCCTGAACACTCCAGTAATAAGTACCGGGCAGGAGGTTCAGGAAAATGCAGAATGTATCAAGCTGGCTGTTCCCCATTGCAGTTATCCTGCGTACTCCGGCTGATGATGCTAAAGGCGACATCACCTGGCTGCCGCCGGAAGTGGTTCCCATCCTTATATTATAGGATAATCCTGCAGAAGCCGTTTCATCGGTTTTAACGGGACTCCAGTAAAGTATTGTGTTGGGAACTCTATTCATCATCATTAATGTATCCGGTGCCTGAGGCTTCGTGTTGTGAATCAGGATTTCATTCCTGAATATCCTTGTTATACGTGAAGCCCCCTGTTCTCCGCTCAGTACGATATCCAGGTCGCCATCATTATCATAATCGCCCCATGCTGCAGAACTGTATCTGACTCCCGGCAGGCTGAAATTAGACTGGTCCTTAAAAGTATTATCCCCGTTATTGCTGTAAATCTTACAAACCCGGCCGGAAGAGGTCTCCCCTGTTATCAGAATATCCAGATCCCCGTCGTTGTCGTAATCTCCCCATATTGTTTCACTGGCCCCGATCACAGAATTATCTGCAACTGATGATCCGGCAATTCCGGTTAAGCTGACAGCGGACTCGATGAAGTAGCCACTATTGTTAGTGTATATCCTGGATACCGGAATATTAGTGCTGACATCATAGCCTGTTAAAATGATATCCAGGTCACCATCGCTGTCATAGTCTCCCCAGGCAGCAGAGCTTTTTGAAATCCCTGTCAGAGCAATTCCTTGCTGTTCAATAAATTCCATAGCATACGGATTGCCACTGTTACGGTAAATTCTGGATAATCCCGATCCTGTCAGCAGGATATCGGTAAAACCATCATTATTGTAATCAGCGCAGACTACGGAACCGTTTGTTACACCGGGGATATTGATTCCTTGCTGTTCCCTGAATACATTATTGCCTAGATTCCTGTAGATCTTTGTTACTTCACCTGAACTTGAGGTTCCCGTAATTATAATATCAAGCCTGCCATCGTTATTAAAATCTGCCCAGTCAACAGAGCTTTCCCGGACCCCGGTCAGGTTGATATCGGTCTGTTCAGAAAAACTATTATTGGCATTATTCCTGAATATTTTTGACACAGGAATATTATTAATGTCAAGGCCTGTAAGCAATATGTCAAGATAGCCATCGTTGTTATAGTCTCCCCATACTGCCGAACTGTTGGTAACTCCGGGAAGGCTGAGAACAACCTGATCTGAAAAAGTGCTGTTGCCGTTATTGCGGTATATTTTAGTTACAGCCCCTGTATATAAGCCATTTGTAGTACCTGTAATCAGAATATCCTGGTAATCGTTGTTGTCGTAATCACCCCAGGCTACAGATCCGTAAGAGACTCCAGCCAGGCTGATATCCGGTTGTTCCGAAAAGATATTTGTTTGTACAACAATCGGATTGGATTGCCCTGTCTGGGTGAAATACACCGGTCCGGGATCGTATTCTATTACCTGGAAAGTATAGCTTGTAAGGAGCTCCAGTCCGGTTACATTGACCTTATTCCCGGATCCGTTGTATACACAATACCATCCCGATGTATTAATCTGTGATCCTGCTCCAAAGTTATTATCAGGTATATAATCTGTATTATCAGCAGGGGCAGCAGTTCCATCAACTCCTTCACGTGCAAATACAACGCATGCAGAACCATTTCCTCTGTTCCAGCGAAGGGTTATGCCTGAAACCATTATACTGTCGGCGAACAGCCGGGAAGCCTGCAGCGGAGTTGTAAAAGTATATGATTGTTCTGCAGCAAAAGGACCCGGGGCAAAACCATTATCAATCGCCTGAACGCTCCAGTAATAAGTCGCTCTCTGGGGATACTTTAAAATAAACATGGTATCGGCCTGAGCATTTCCCAAACCCGGTATCAGCCTTGATCCTGAAGATAATGCCATTGTTGCAACCACGTTGCTTACTCCGGGCGATGTTCCGATCCGTACGTTATAGCTCATACCCTCAGCAGGAGTGGTATCACCTGTAACCCTGTCCCATCTCAGTATGAGCGATGTTTCATTGCTGGTTGTGACAAGGCCGGCAGGTGCTGAAGGTGCTATGTTTATTGTTGTAAACTGATTCCTGTAGATCCGGGTTATCGATCCGTAATTTGAGTTATAACCTGCCAGGAAAATATCAAGCTTACCGTCTTTGTCGTAGTCTCCCCATTCTACGGAACTGTTATAGACCTTCATAAGATCTATATTGGTCAGTTCAGTAAATGTATTATCGCCATTATTCCTGCAGATCATTGAATAATATTCGCTTTCAACTGTACCGGAGTGACCTGTAAGAAGAATATCTGAATATCCGTCATTATCGCAATCGCCCCAGTTAACTGATCCTGAATGAACCCCTTTAAGCCCCGTATCGCCAAGATCTGAGAATGAATTATCTCCATTGTTACGGTATACTTTAGTGATATACTCAATGATACTGGTTCCTGATTGTCCGGTCAATATTATATCGAGGTCGCCATCGTTGTCAAAATCTCCCCAATCCACTGAACTGTTAGCGACTCCGCTTAAATTCATTTCTGTCTGTTCAGTAAATGAATTATCACCATTATTGCGATAGATCCTGGTTATAGGAATATTATTGCTGTTAAACCCGGTCAGCAGGATATCAGGATTCCCGTCATTATTATAGTCACCCCACGCCACTGAGCCTGAATAGATTCCCTGAAACACAATGCCTGTCTGTTCAGTGAAAGTATTATCTCCGTTATTGCGGTAGATAGCAGAAATAAAATCGTTGGTGACTGAATGTCCTGTAAGAAGGATATCCAGATATCCATCATTATCGTAATCTCCCCATGCTACTGAACTGTTATAAACTCCTGGAATATTCAGACCGGGTTGTTCAGTGAAAGTATTGTTCCCATTATTTCGGAATATCTTTGAGACAGGAATGTTACCGCCTGCAAGGCCTGTGATAAGAATATCAATAAAATTATCATTATTGTAATCACCCCAGGCTGATGAACCGTTGGATATTCCAGTAAGAATGATTGCGTTTTGTGCCGCAAAATTATTATTACCCATGTTCCTGTATATTCTGGAGTTTCCGTTTCCTGTCAGCAAAACATCCAGATCGCCGTCGTTATCGTAATCGCCAGGCGCGACTGAACCATTTCTTACGCCAAACAAGCTGATGGCACTTTGCTCTGTGAATGCGCCTGTCTTTACCACAAGCGGATTGCCTTCACCTTTGAAATTGAAATAATTTCCTATCCCATCGTTTTCAATAACACAGAAGGTATATTGAGTCAGTCCCTCTAAATTGGTGACATTGACGCTATTGCCGAGACCGCTGTAAACACAGTACCACCCGCTTGTGTCAATTTGTGTACCGTTGCCAAACTTGGAATTAGCATCATAAGGTGTACCGTTCTGAAGTGTTGGTATTTCAGTTCTGTAGCCTTTCTTTGCAAACACCATGCATTCACTTCCGTTACCCCTGGTCCAGTAAAGATTCAACCTTGCTCCCTGGATGTCGTTAGCAAAAAGATATGAAGCCTGCATCCAGTTTCCGAAATTGAATGATTGCTCCTGTGAAAATTCTCCTGCGGCAAATCTGTTGTCAATTGCCTGTACGCTCCAGTAGTAATTGTACCGTCTTGGATTTCGCAACTCAAATATCGTATCTGATCCTGCATTGCCGATATGTGGTATAAGCCGGGTTCCTGAAGTCAGGGTCATTGAAGATAAGATATTGTTTGATCCGGGTGAATCCCCCATACGGACATTATAACTTACACCCTTTACGGGTATGCCGTCACGACGGATCACGTTCCATTTAAAGACAATTGAGGAATCGGTTTCTTCACTTGATACCAGAACCGGCATTTGAGGAATGGGCCTGGATGTTTCACAGAAGTTGGCGTAGATCTTTGATACAGCCTGTCCGTTTATATTGTTACCTGTTAATAAAATATCCAGTTTCCCGTCATTATTATAGTCGCCGGGTGCTATTGAACTGTTATAAACGCCAATAAGACTGATTCCTGATTGTTCCGTGAAGGTATTATCGCCATTGTTACGGTAGAATTTTGTCACTGCCCCGGAAGCCTGTCCGTTTGTCGTACCTGTAATCAGTATATCTGAATAACCGTCGTTGTCAAAATCACCCCATGCTGCAGAGCTGTAAGCTACTCCCTGCAGTATTATGCCCGATTGCTCCGAAAAAGTATTATTGCCATTGTTACGATAAACTTTCGAAATACTGTTACCGGTCAGAAGGATATCCAGGTCGTCATCATTGTCATAATCGCCCCATGCGGCAGAACTGTATGCCACCTCTTCAAGAATTATTTCTGTCTGTTCAGTGAATGTGTTGTCTTTATTATTTAGGTATATTCTGGATACAGGGCCCGTAGTACTGTTACCTGTCAAAAGAATATCAGGATAGCCGTCATTATTATAATCACCCCAGGCTGCTGAGCTGTTATTCACTCCTGTAATTGTGATGCCTGTCTGTTCAGTAAATGAGTTATCCCTGTTGTTCTGGTATATTTTAGAGATATATTCCTGGCTGTTCAGCCGTCCGGTGAGCAGAATGTCCAGATAACCGTCACTGTTATAATCTCCCCATGCCGCTGAACTGTAACTGACCCCCGGTAAAATTATTGCCGATTGTTCAGTAAAGGTGTTATTTAAATTGTTCCGGAAAATCTTTGAAACATTACCACCTGTCAGTAAAATATCAAGATCACCGTCATTATCATAGTCGCCCCAGACTGAAGAACTGTTTGTTACACCGGGAAGTGTTATGGTTGTCTGCTCAGTGAAAGTATTGTTACCATTATTCCGGTATATTTTTGAAATGCCTCCACCGGTAAGCAGGATATCCAGATCGCCATCGTTATCATAATCGCCCCACGCTGCCGAACCGTTGCTTATAGACTGAAGTATCGCGGTTTGCTCGATGAATAAGTCGGTTTGGGTAATCATTGGATTCTCCATCCCTTTCTGAGTGAAATAAATCGGTACGTTATCATATTCGATCACCTGGAATATATATGTATTCAACGGTTCAAGACCGGTTATGCTGACATTATTTCCCGTTCCATTATATACGCAGAACCATCCGGTTGAACCGATCTGGGATCCTGTGCCAAAATGGCTGTCAGCCGTATAGGATGTGCTGTCAGCTGGCGATGCGGTTCCGTTGCTGCCTTTCCTTACAAATACTGCACAGGCAGTTCCGTTGCCGCGATGCCAGTGCAGATCGACAGAAGAGGGTCGTATATTATCTGCAAATACCATCCGTGCCTGTATTGAAGCTGAGAAGGCAAATGATTTTTCCTCGGAGAAGGTTCCTGCAAGATATCCATGATCGACAGCCTGGACACTCCAGTAATATGTTGCTTTCTTTGGATACTTAAGCATGAATGAAGTACCTGTCTGTGCATTGCCCGTGCCCGGTATTAATCTTGTCCCGTTATCCAGCGACATAGAAGGTACTATATCATTGGCTCCGGGTGAAGAGCCAATGCGGAGATTGTAGCTTAAACCACCTGAAGGAGTATCATCATCAGCTGCCTTATTCCACGACAATACAATCGATGTATCTGTGACAGCAGATAATAATCCTGATGGTATTCCGGGAGGAGTATTTGGCACGTCAGAAAGATTCCGGTAGATCCTGGATATAGGAATGTAACCGGAGTTCTGCCCTGTAACAATTATATCCAGTTTTGCATCATTGTTATAGTCACCCCAGGCAAGTGCGCTCTGATAGACACCTTCAAGACTCAAATTTGACTGCTCTGTAAATGAGTTGTTGCCATTGTTGTGGTAAAATTTCATGATGATATCAGAGGAAGTAGTACCTGCCCGACCCGTAATTACGATATCCAGAAGACCGTCATTGTCATAATCACCCCAGTCCCCGGAACCATCTGCTACAGCAGTCAGGCTGATTATATTCTGCGCAGTAAAGGTATTATCACCGTTATTGCGGTAGATCCTGGAGTTATATCCTGAGGATGAAGATCCGGTTATCAGGATATCCAGATCGCTGTCATTATCATAGTCGCCCCAGGCAACTGATCCGCTGGTGACCCCGGGAAGAGTTATGCCAGTTTGCTCGGTAAAGGAATTATCCCCGTTGTTACGGTATATTTTTGAAAGCAGGTTGCCTGCCATCAATATATCGAGATCATTATCATTATCATAATCACCCCATGCTGCAGAGCTGAAATATACTCCCTGCAGGTCTATACTGGTTTGTTCAGTGAAAGTATTGTTCCCGTTATTACGGTATACCTTTGAAATTGCGCCTGATGATGAACCATTTGTAGTCCCTGTCAATAAGATATCCTGCCATCCGTCATTGTCATAATCACCCCAGACAGCTGTACTTTGATAAACTCCGGTCAAAGTAATTGCCGTTTGTTCGTCAAATAATCCGCTGCCGTTGTTCCTGAATATCTTTGACAATGCTCCTGATGATGAACCATTGGAAGTACCGGTTAAAAGAATATCAAGGTCCCCGTCATTGTCGTAGTCTCCCCATGAACCTGAACCATTGCTGATTACAGGAAGTGTAACTCCCGTGTTTTCAGTAAAACTTAAATCCCCGTTATTACGATATATTTTTGATATCCTTCCGGCGCTTGTATTTCCGGTTATGAGAATATCAAGATCACCATCATTATCATAGTCACCCCATGCTGTTGAGCCACTGGTAATCCCGGGAATTGTGGTTCCTGCTTGTTGGGTAAATAATCCTGTACGGGTAACGGCAGGGTTATTTTGTCCGCTTTGAGTATAATATACCGGACCAGCTTCAAATTCTATTACCTGGAATATATAGTATTTCATCGGTTCCATGCCGGTTATAACAGTCTTATCTCCGGTTCCGTTGTAAACACAATACCATCCCGATGTGCCGATCTCTGACCCTGATCCAAAGTTCTGATCGGCAGTATAAGTAGTTCCGTCAACAGGTGATGCGGTTCCTGTGTTACCATCTTTTGCAAATACAATACAGGAAGTTCCGTTTCCTCTGCGCCAGCTCAGGGTTACGCTTGATCCCCGGATGTTATACAGATATAACAGAGAAGCCTGAACGGAACTTGTAAAATCAAAAGATTGTTCTTCTGCAAAAGAACTTGTCATAAAGCCGTTATCGACAGATTGAACACTCCAGTAATAAGTGGTTTTCTTAGGATAATTCAGTCTGTAAACAGTGTCGAAACGGGCATTACCGACATTCGGGATCAGTGAGGCTCCGGATGCGAGTGACATTGGTGAAACCACCTCTGTTCCCCCCGGTGTTGTTCCAATGCGTATATTGTAAACAATACTGTTATCAGGTGTAATATCACCTGTGGTCCTGTTCCACTTAAGTAGTAATGAGGTTTCAGTTTCAGAAGCTATCAATCCGGCAGGCGTGACAGGTGCACTATTTACTGTTGTTGAAGCGTTTCGATAAATCTTTGAAATAATTCCTGAGGAGGTCTGTCCTGTCAGCAACAGATCAAGCTTCCCGTCACTGTCATAATCGCACCACTTTGAAGAAGTGTAAATGACTCCGGGCAGGCTGATACTCTTTTGTTCTGTGAAGCTGTTCTCCCCATTGTTAAAATAAACTTTTGATATATACTCCCCTGTTCCTGATCTTCCTGTCAAAAATATATCAACGTAGCCGTCGTTATTACAATCGCCCCAGGTTGCCGAACCCTGATAAATACCCTGAAGGGAAACCCCGGTCTGTTCCGTGAAACTGTTTTCTCCATTATTACGGAAGATCCTGGAAACAGGCAGAACAGCAGAGCCGCGGGTGTTTCCTGTAAGCAGAATATCAAGATCCCCGTCAGAATCATAGTCCATCCACGTTGCTGAGCTGTAATAAACCCCGGGAAGAGTAATTCCGGACTGTTCAGTAAAAGTATTATTGCCGTTGTTCCTGTATATTTTAGATATCGCTCCTGAAGATAATCCGTTGGTTGTACCTGTAATCAGGATATCTGACAAACCATCCTTATCATAATCACCCCATGCAACGGAGCTGTAATAAATGTTCGGAAGACTTATACGTGATTGCTCAGTGAAAGTACTGTTGCCATTGTTCATATAGATCTTGGTAATTCCGTCTCCCGTACTTAATCGTCCGGTTATAATAATATCCTGGTCGCCGTCATTGTCATAGTCATCCCAGGCAGATGAACCATAGGAAACACCTGTAATGCCAATAGATGTCTGTTCTGTAAAGAGAGTGCCTCCATCGTTACGATATATCCGTGAAGCAGAACTTCCTGTCAGTAAAATATCGAGATCGCCGTCATTATCATAATCCCGCCATGATGCTGAGCTGTAAAAAACTCCCGGGAGGGTTATTGTCTGAGAGAAAGTATTATCACCGTTATTGTGATAGATTTTTGAATATCCGCTTCCTGTTATAAGAATATCCGGATATTCATCATTATCATAATCGCCCCATGCAACTGAACCCTGGGATACACCCTGGAGAATTATTCCGGTCTGTTCATCAAACAACCCGGTCTCAGTAATCAACGGATTCCCAAGACTTGTCCTTATGTCATATATCTGTCCGGGATCATACTCAATTACATGGAACGTATAATAAGTAAGTGATTCCAGTCCGGTTATTATTACATTATCGCCAGTGCCGTTATAAACACAATACCATCCGCTTGTACCAATCTGGTCACCGGTTCCAAACTGCTGATCTGCCATATAATCAGTACCGTCAACCGGCGATGCTGAGCCATTGTTAGTTTTACTGGCAAACACTGCACATGCAGAGCCGTTTCCCCGTGTCCATCTGAGACTTATCCTGGTACCCTCAACCTTTTCTGCAATCACCTGTGAAGCCTGAACCGATATTGAGTAAGTGTATGATTGTTCAGGGGCAAAAGCTCCGGCATTAAATGCATTATCAATAGACTGGACACTCCAGTAATAAGTTATTTTCTTAGGCGATTTAAAGACAAAAGCTGTATCGGACTGAGAATTGCCAAACTGTGGCAGCAGACGTGATCCTGAGGCAAGTGCCATTGGAGATACAATATCAGTTCCTCCCGGAGAAGTTCCGATACGTACATTATAACCTATACCACTTGCAGGTGTTGCATCACCAGATACTCTGTTCCAGGTCAATATCAGGGCTGTTTCATTGCTTGTAGCAGATAATCCTGAGGGTGCAGCAGGGGCACTATTCGTTATGGAACTACAGTTCCGGAATATTTTTGAAACAGGAGTGTTGTCAGTATTGTAACCTGTTAGTAATATATCAAGGTTACCATCATTGTCATAATCACCTGCTTCAACAGAGCCCATATAAATTCCTGTCAGGACAATACCCGGCAGATCAGTGAAGGAATTGTCGCCATTGTTACGATAGAATCTTGATACTGCTCCGTAAGATGAGCCATTTACAGTCCCTGCTAAAATAAAATCCGGGTCACCATCATTGTCAAAATCACCCCATGATACTGAACTGTAGATCACTCCCTGCAATGATATGGCAGTTTGATAAGAAAAAGTATAGTCACCATTATTACGATAGATCCTTACATTATAGCCTATGGATGAAGAGCCTGCTATAAGAATATCGAGATCGCCGTCATTATCATAGTCGCTCCATTCTGCTGAACTTTCATATTCACCATGAAGAGTAATATCGGTTTGCTCAGTAAAGCTGTTATCGCCATTGTTCCTGTAAATTTTTGATACTGCCCCTGCATCTGAGCCGTCAGTTGTTCCTGTTAATAAAATGTCCAGGTCATCATCATTGTCATAATCACCCCACGCGGCTGATCCCCGGGATACTCCCTGAAGCTCTATGCTTGTCTGTTCAGTAAAAGTATTATTCCCATTATTAAGATAGACTTTTGATATATTGCCGTTTGTTGTATAACCGGTAATCAATATATCCAGATAACCATCATTATTATAATCTCCCCAGGCTGAAGAACTCCTCTGAACCTGTGCCAGACTGATTTCAGTTTGCTCAGAGAAGGAGTTATCGCCATTATTCCTGTATATTTTTGAGTATCCGCTGCCGGT
>Ga0154607_1242_pt1 | contig 21190 bp, 14 predicted proteins | sample Rifle2008BG13ft_FD_116036 | JGI IMG/M metagenome (GOLD analysis project Ga0154607, IMG submission 116036) | Bacteroidetes bacterium RBG_13_43_22 | reverse complement strand
AATAACCGGAATATTATATTCTGACAATAAACCTGTTTCAATTACAATCAGCGAAGGCCGGATAACCGGCATTAAAAGAATAAAAAAACTTCCTGAAGGAAGCCAGGATCTGTATATTGCTCCTGGCCTGATCGATAACCAGGTGAACGGATTCGCAGGTGTCTCATTCACATTCGGAGGAGGGGAGCTGACAGTTGATGGTGTGAAGAAGGCAACCATTGAATTATGGAAAGCAGGAGTTACCACATATCTTCCAACGCTTACAACAAACAGCAATGAACTGCTGATGAAGAACTTTTCTGTTCTGTCACAGGCAATAGACGATCCGGAGCTTATGGGTTCAATAGCCGGATTCCATCTTGAAGGTCCATATATTTCGCCGGTCGACGGTTTCAGAGGCGCTCATCCGCTGAGGTTTGTGAGGAAACCTGACTGGGAAGAATTTACAGAATTACAAAAAGCATCCGGCAACCATATTTTGCAGGTTTCCCTGGCTCCTGAAACCGAAGGAGCTCTTGATTTCATTAAAAAATGCAAGGCCAGTGGTGTTTTGGTGGGCCTGGCACATCATAATGCACCGGCTGACGTGGTTAAAGAGGCTGTCGATCTGGGAGCTGTTATTGCAACCCACCTTGGAAACGGATGTGCGAACACCATAAATCGCCATCTGAATCCGTTATGGCCCCAACTGGCTGACGACCGCCTGATGATAAGCATAATAGGCGACGGGTTCCACCTCAATCCTGAAGAAATAAGGACATTTTATAAGGTAAAGGGGCCCGATAAGACAATTATCACATCCGATGTTACCAGTTATGCGTCATTACCGCCGGGCAAATTTCTCAATGTTGAGGGCGATACAATCGAACTGACACCTGACGGAATGGTCCGTTACCCTGCACAGAATGTTCTGGCCGGATCGGCTTTACCGATGAAGAAGGGAGTGGCCAATGTTATGAAGGTTACGGGATGCTCTCTGGAAGAAGCAATACAGATGGCAAGCACAAATCCTGCCCGTCTTTACAATTTAAATGACAGGGGAAGCATCGAGACTGGTAAAAGGGCCGACCTGATATTATTCCGGATAACAGATAACGGAATGGATATATTTAGGACCTTAGTCAATGGCAAACTTGTATATTATAAATTTTCGGATAATAAATAATATTAGAATAACTTCCTGAAACAATTTAATCAGAAAACTATGAAAAACACGACTATTTCAAGACGCAAATTTATTGGTACAACTGCTGCAGCTGCTGCTCTGGCAGTCGTTCCATTCAATTTTTCCGAGGCAGCAGGACCAAAGAAGAAAAAGCCCAACTCCAAAGTAAATGGTGTTCAACTTGGTTGTACAACATACAGCTACCGTAATATGCCTCATAAGGTTGATGAGGTGATCGAATATCTTCTGCTTGCGGGAATAAACCAGATTGAACTGAGAAGCGTGGCTGAAGAGGACCTTGGACTTCCCCAGGTTCAACAGCGTCCGCGTGGCAGCCTGTCAGACAAGGAAAAGGCGGATTTTGCAAAAGCTGCAGATGAGGCAAGGGAAAAACAGCGCCAGTGGAGACTCACACTGCCAATGTCGAGGTACGAAGATATGCGCAATAAATTCAACAATGCAGGAATAAAAGTCAATATTGCGAAGTTCGCTCCCTCCTCATGGACAGATGAAGAAATTGACTACGCATACACTGCTGCCAAAGTCCTGGGGTCGATCGGAATTACTGATGAATACAGCGAAAGTGCAATTCAGCGACTTGGCAAGTTCGCTGAAAAGCATAAGAGCCTGGCAATGTATCATACTCATCAACAACCGGCTGAACCAGGTTTTTCCTTTGACTCCATTTTTAAATATTCACCTGCAAACTATCTCAACCTGGATGCGGGGCACTATTTCGGAGCTACAGGATTGCATCCAAACGATGTGATAATTAAATATCACGACAAGATGCGCAGCATTCATATCAAGGATAAGACAGGTCCCAAGAGCACTCCTGCAGGCACGAATATGCCGTTTGGAAAGGGAGAAACCCCGATAGCTGATATCCTGCTTCTCCTTAAAAAAGAGAAATGGCCAATTAATGTTGATATTGAGCTCGAATACCCGATTCCCGAGGGTTCAGATGCTGCTAAGGAAGTTGCAAAATGTATTGAATATATGAGAAATATTCTGGAGTGACAATCAACTAACTATCTCAATTATTATTGAATCCGACATTAATTTTAGATATTGAAGCTGCAGGGAACAGTTTCGATGATGTTTGAATTAATTGTCGAATCTGCCTGATCTTTATATAAATTCCTTATTCATAATTAGTTTTGTATGTTAAAAAGTATTAAATTAGTAAGTTTATAGTTGCACGATATATAATTTATCTGGTTTTACAATCTTTAATATGCCTGGTATCATGAAGATACTAGGTTATAGAACTGTAATACTGATAGTTCGAATTTCTATTCGGTTTTTCTATATACTGGACTAAACTAAACTAACTAAACCCAAGTGACTTATGAAAAAAAACCAAGATCACATGGTACGATCAGATTCGTTCATGAGAAGGTACATTAGAGGAATTCAAATCATATTCCTGATGCTTGTGATTTGTGCCTTTAATGTAATCACGAGCATAGCTGCTGATCCGGAAAATAACAAATTCCAGGCTGATGATATGCAACAGCTGGTTGTTTCCGGAACAGTTACTGATGCACCAACGGGAGATCCATTACCGGGGGTAAACGTGACAATCAGAGGTACTACTACCGGAGCGCTTACCGACTTAGGCGGAAGTTATTCTCTTCAGGTTCCTGACCAGAATGCTGTTCTTGTTTTCTCTTTTATTGGGTATGTTACCCAGGAACAACCTGTTTCGGGGAAAACCCTGATTAATGTTGCTCTTGAACCTGCAACGATGGCTCTTGACGAGGTCATTGTAACAGGTTATGGTACCCAGAAGAAAAGTGACCTGACCGGCTCTGTGGTAAGAGTATCGATGGATGAAAAAGCATCTCTGGCAAATATGAACATTTCGCAGGCTCTGTCGGGTGCAACTGCCGGGGTGAATGTTCAGGGAACAGGCCTGGCTGGTAGTGATCCAAATCTTTCTATAAGAGGCCAAACTTCTTTGTCAGCAAGTGATGCACCCCTGATAGTTCTCGATGGCATTATCTATAATGGCTCTATAAGTAATATAAATGTCAGCGATGTTGAGTCAATTGATATTCTTAAAGATGCCAGTGCTGCTGCAGTTTATGGAAACAGATCGGCAAACGGAGTAATGCTCATCACCACAAAAAAGGGGAAAACTGAGAAACCACTTATATCATTTAACATGTATTACGGTTATCAGGATATGACAAATAACCCTATGAGGGTTATGAATGTGGAAGAATATGCTATCAGACTGGTTGATTATTACTATCAGCAGGATCTGTATACCTGGTATAAAACCAAACCGACAAGTGCCACCGGGAAACCTGTCAGGCCTGATATCACTGACAGGAATATTGTAGCTGCGCGACTCAGGTCGCAGGAAGAGAGGGATAATTATATTGCGGGGAATGAAATTAACTGGGTGGATGAAGTAATGCGAACCGCACCAATACAGAATTACAACCTCAGTATGTCCGGGAAAAGCGACAGATCAAATTACTATGTTTCTGCCTCATATACCAATGAGGACGGTATTCTGTTAAATGACAATTTCAGCAGGCTTACCCTTCACTCTAATGTTGAGAGCAAAATCGCAGATTGGCTTACAGTGGGATTAAATTCCTCATATTCGTTCCGTGATTATTCGGGTTTGGAAGCAAATCTTGGAAATGCGAGAGCCTGCAGTCCTCTGGCAAACAATAAGATTGGATTACCGAATTATGACATGTATCTTACCGGTGAACAGTATATGCCTTATCCTCTCAATAATCTGCATGTTGATCATAAAGATAACAGGAATGACCTGTTGCTTATGGGGAATGCTAAGATAACAGTACCATGGGTAAAAGGATTGACTTACGAATTTAATTATTCCAACAATTTTTACACCAGGAAATATAACAGGTTTTATCCTTCTACTGTCCCGGAAGGCTCAGGGAACAAAGGTCGGGCTATTAAGAATCCGTCAGAAGAAAGGAACTGGATTTATAACAACATTATCACCTATCTAAGGACTTTCGGCGACCATCAGGTAAATGCAACATTACTTTATAGCCAGGAGGGCCGTAATGCAGAAAGTTCAACTATCACTGCGGAGGGATTTGACAATCCTGTTCTGGGATATAATAATGTAGGTCTTGGTACTACTGTGACTGTAGGTTCATCAGCATGGAAAGAAAACAGTATTTCTTACATGGCGCGTTTAAACTATTCATTTATGAACCGCTATTTGTTAACTGCAACAATTCGAAGAGACGGTTTCTCAGGGTTTGGACCTGAGAAGAAATTTGCCAACTTCCCGTCTGTGTCACTTGGATGGGTAGTCTCTGATGAATCATTCATGGAGAGTCTCCCATGGCTCTATCTGAAGCTGAGAACATCTTACGGGGAAAATGGGAACCAGGGGATCGGACGTTATTCAAGCTTTTCAAGAATGACGGCGAATTCTTATGTTTTCGGCCCTGCAACAGCAATTGCCGTTTACCCAAGTAGTCTGGGAAATGCCAGTCTTGCCTGGGAAAAAACTGCTTCATTTAACGTTGGAATTGACTTTGGTTTTTTCAACAGGAGAATTTCAGGATCATTGGATCTTTATAAAGCTAAAACTACAGATGTACTGGTTAGGAGAGCACTTCCACCCACAACCGGATACGAGAATGTCTGGACCAATATCGGGGCAATTGACAACAAAGGAATTGAGCTTGAATTGACCTCAGTAAACCTTACAGGTAAGCTTGGCTGGGAGACCAATTTTGTATTTTCTCTTAACAGGGATAAGATATCCAAACTCTATGGTGATGAAAATGATAAGGATATAGGTAACTCATGGTTTGTCGGTGAGTCTATATATTCCATCTATGACTATGAAATGGCAGGCGGGTTGTGGACCGAAGCTGAACTGTATGCAGGTCAGACTTATAACAACTGGTATCCTGGTCAGTTCAAATATGTTGATCAGAACGGAGACGGTGTTATTGAACCCAACAATGACAGAAAAATTATCGGTTACAGAACTCCCAGTTACAGGTTTAGTATAAATAACACTCTGACATATAAGAATTTTTCTCTGACAGTTTTTGTGAACTCAGTTCAGGGTGGCAAGAAGTATTTCATGCTTGACAATGCCGGAGTTACCAATGTCGCATGGCGTTCAGATGATGTATTAAGAATAAATGCTTCGGCTGTTCGTCCTTACTGGACTCCTGATAACGGAGTTGATAATGCTACAGGTGTGTATAATTCTCCTGCTGTTACAAGTGGTGTCTATGAAAGCCGAAGCTTTGTAAGGTTACAGGATGTATCACTTTCATACAAATTTGGTCCCAGTTTACTTAAACAATTAAAACTGGAAGCGTGCCAATTCTATATATCCGCTAAAAATCCATATATATGGACAAAATTCTCAGGATGGGATCCGGAAGTTGTAGGATGGAATGCGACTGATGGTAATACCAATGCCAATACGCCCCTTATGAGAAACATAACTGCAGGTTTCAGGATTACATTCTAACCCGATTCATTTAAATTTAAAGAGAATAATTATGAAACCTAAAAAAATTATTACGATGAAAAAATATTTAAATCTGATAAGTAAGAAATTCTTATTATATGCAGGAATTCTCCTATTGATTTTCCCTTCCTGCAGCGAAGATGTACTCGATGAAGTCCCTCTTGATTTCCTTGCTCCTGAGAATGCTTATCAAACTCTCCCGGGTATTAAGCAGGGAATAACGGGGTTGCATTTTTCAGTGCGCCAAAGGTGGTTTTACGGAACCGATCAGGATGCCGGAGCCATAATGAAAGGTTTGGGCACAGATATTGCCTACCATGGTGAGGACCCGAACAGCACCAGGTTCATGTGCAATTATGTGAATTATGTTACCTCTTCCAGTACTTATCTCAGATATTTCTGGACATGGAATTATGAGCTGATTCAGAGAGCCAATGTTCTGATCGAGGGTATCAACGCAGCCAATCCTGCCATATGGACAAGTGAGGCCCAAAAGAATGCGTATCTTGCTGAAGCGATGTTTTTCAGGGCATTTGCATACCGCATCCTTGTTTCATCCTACGGCGATGTGCCCCTTGTAACTGAGGTGATCAAGGGTGCAAAAACAGATTTTGTAAGAACACCAAAAGCTCAGGTCTATGCACAGATGGAACAGGACCTGTTGTTTGGCACAACCAACCTTCCGGCTCCGGGATCGGAAGAAGCTCCGGGCAGGATAACCCAGGGAGCTGCCTGGCATATGCTGAGTGAGTGTTATCTTACCCAGGGCAAATATCAGGACGCTGTTGATGCAGCTTCAGAAGTTATTGAAGGTTACAACTATGCCCTTATGACCAGCCGGTTTGGAGACAGACAGAATGTTGTTTTCGGAGCCGGAGATCCATATTATGATCTTTTTGCTTTCGGAAATCAGATCCTTGGTATAAACACAGAAGCAATCTGGGTAATCCAGGTGGAACCGCCTCCAACTATAGGAGGAGGATCAGTTGAAGGTAACAGAACATTCGGACCTGCTTATTTCAGACTCGGAAATACTCCCGATGGAAAACCTGCATTCAGAGGTGTACTTGTAGCCGGAAAGTATACGGGGTACTCTGATACATTGGGCCGTCCTGTGTCATGGGTGCATCCTACCAATTATGCTGCCTATGATATCTGGAGAAGCGACTGGAATAATGATATCCGAAATGCAAAGTACAATATCAAGAGGGATTTTTATTATGACAATCCGGCTTCGACTTTTGATAAGAAGAAAATTAACTTAAAAGTTGATTATGCTGCGCAATATGCTGCCGGCACAAGGGATGCCATGAGAGATTCTACCCAGTATATTTATCCTTACTGGATTAAGTTCGCAGATCCATGTCACTACTTTACTGATCCTGCAAGATCTGGCGGAGGGAACGATCACAAAGACCGTTATGCGATACGTCTGGCTGAGACTATCCTCCTTCGTGCCGAGGCTTATGTCGGTCTGAATCAACCTGACCTGGCCGCAGCTGACATCAACGTTATCAGGAACAGGGCAAATGCAACCCCAGTTGATCCGGCCGATGTTGATCTGGATTATATTCTGGATGAACGTGCCAGGGAGCTATACGGTGAGGAATGGAGGCATATCACTCTGCGCAGAATGGGCAAACTTTATGACAGAGTGAAGAACCTTAATAACAATCCAAAGAATCCGGGATTGAATATTCAGCCATATCATATACTATGGCCGATTCCGCAAACACAGATCGATCTGAATATTGATGCTGATTTCCCGCAGAATCCTGGTTATCCGACCGGGACTAAATGACAGGATATCAGAAGTCAATCATCAGGATCAATTTAAATACTTGCGAAATCAGTGGACATTCCATATGTCCACTGATTTTTTTATGAGAGGCTAGTATTTCCATAAAGATTCCCACATTGCAATAATATTTTGCGGAGGAACCTCTGCCTGAATATTATGTACTGCAGCAAATACAAATCCACCTCCGGGGGCAAGGGCATCCAAGTTTTTCCTGACATCACAGGAGACTTCTTCAGTAGTTCCATATGAAAGTATTTTCTGAGTGTCCACTCCACCCCCCCAAAATACGATATCCTTTCCAAAATCTTTTTTAAGCTGATAAGGTTCCATTCCGGCAGCATTTATATGGACAGGATTTATAATATCTATTCCCATTTCAATAAAATCAGGTAATAACGGACGAACATTTCCACAAGAATGAAACATGATTTTGGCTCTTGAAGCATTTTGTTTCACCGAACGGATTATCCTTGATATATGAGGCTTATAGAATATTCTGAAATGTTCAGGATCAATTAACTGAGATTCCTGTGTTCCATAGTCATCAGCTTCAGCAATAATATCTACAACATCGTCAAGTTCAATCAGGGCCATTTTCCAGAATTCGATCTTAAGATCCGCTATTTTACCAATCAGTGAATCTGAAAATTCAGGATATAAAAACGGATCCACCAAAGCATTATCCGCGCCACGGAATCTTTGCTGCATTTCAAAGATACCAGCGCACAAACCTTTGAGTATAACGATCTTGCCTTCTTCCTTATACCGGATTGCCTGATCCCGTAGACCCTTTATCCTTGCCTTATCAGAAGCAGATGGCCAATTATATTTAATTATTTCATTTACTTCCGGTATAACACTCTTCATAGGGTGCCGTACAATTGAAAACCAGAATCCATCAGTCTTTGGGAAATGATGAGTGAAGCCCCATTCATCATAATATTCCCACCTGTCACCTATATCAGTAAGTTTTTGATAGACATCCCAGTTATGGCTGGTCAGAGGAAATAAACCGCGCGTATCAATTTCCAGAAATTCAAGAATTTCTTCTGATGGGATTACAATTTGCTGAATTACATCTGACCAGTACGGCTGATCGGGATCTTTACCTAAAAAAGCACGTAGCTTCTGATATGCCCCATTGGTAATTCCAGTCCAGGTAGTTCCTGCAAGATCAAAAGGCACCCTGTCTGGTTCCTGATGGTTCAAAGCGGCAATAATTCTTTCCCTGCTGTTCATCTGTCGTCAAATATTTATGATTCTGATCTTTGGAACAAGAAGATGAATCATAAGCAAAGCCAGAAGATATCCACATCCGGCCACCGCAAAAGGGATATTATAACCTTCAACTCCGATGTTCTGAAGTATTTTTCCCACACCGAAAGCTACCAATGCACCACCGACTGCCCCCGAAAAATCACCAAAACCTGCAACTTTTGCGGTTGCTTTTTTTGGAAAAATATCAGACATCAGACTGAAGATATTTGTCGGATGGAGATTCACGAAATTCAAAATACCTGAGTATGTATGGGGTGATGGAATACTATAATGTAAGGTAACTTTAAAGCTGAGTAATCCTATCCTATTACAATAGATATTGTACCTTTGAGAATATTGGCGATAAAAAAGACGAGAACAAAAACAATCTTTTTATTAATTAGATCAATCACTTAAAATCAGGAGGATAAAAATGAAAACTGAAAAAAGACGTACATTCATTAAAAAATCAATGATGGTTTCAGCAGGTATAGCAATCGGAGCACCCGCCTACATTAAAGGCTTTGCACAGACTAAGCCAAGTGACATTATTAATGTGGGAGTTATTGGAATAAATGACCGTGGAGGACTATACGGAGGTTCAGGGCATACAGCGAATTTTACAAAGATAAAGGATACAAGAGTGGCAGCCATATGCGACTGCGTCGAGTATCTTTTACCTAAGGCAATTAAGGATATAGAGGATCTAGGCGGGACAAAACCAAAGACATATAGTGATTATCGTGAAATGCTTAACGATAAGGATATAGACGTTGTTTCAATTGCTACACCTGGCTACTGGCACGCGCTCATGACTATCAATGCATGTCAGGCCGGAAAGGATGTCTATGTTGAAAAGCCGATATCTTATAACATTGATGAAGGAAGAAAAATGGTACAGGCTGCGAGAAAATATAACAGAATAGTTCAGGCAGGAACCCAGCGAAGAAGCAACAGACTTACCCTGAAAGCGGTACAAATGCTTCGGGAGGGAGTGATCGGGGACATTTATCTGGGACGAGGGACAGTATATCGTTCTCGTCAAAGTATAGGGAAAAAACCTGACATAGCAGTTCCTAATGGTGTTAATTGGGATCTCTTCCGTGGACCGGCTCCAATGATCCTGTTCAATGAGAACCATTTCCTTTATAACTGGCACTGGTACTGGGATACAAGCACCAGTGAGTTTGGAAATAATGGCATTCATTCGATGGACATTGTTCGAATGGGGATGAACATAAATGAACATCCCGTAAAAATTGCCTGCTGTGGCGGTTTTTATGCTTATGCAAAAGAATCAGACCAGGATGTACCTAACCTTGAGGTCGCAACATTTGAGTATGCCAATGGTGCAATTATGGAACTGGAAGTAAGGAGTTTACTTACACCTAATGAACCATGGGGAAATCTCTGGCTTGGCACAAAAGGGTATGCAACCATGCAAAATGGATTCCAGGTATTTTTGAGCCGTGGTAATGAGCCTGCATCAGTTGGCGGACAAACAGGGACGGCAGCTTTTAGCACCGGAGCACAACAGGACAGGTCAACTAAGCCATCAATAACAGTGACTGATAAAGATCTGGAACCGGATCAAAGATGGGATGAAATCAGGAAAGCCAGGATTGATTACCATTTTCAGAATTTTGTAGATTGTGTGAAAAGCCGTAATTACAAAGATCTTATAGCGGATATACTTGAAGGACATATATCAACTGCAATGATGCATATGGGTAACACAGCATACCGGACAGGCCGGAAACTGATATTTGACAGGAAAACCGAAAAATATGTCAATGACAAAGAAGCAAATACTTATCTGTCGCGTCCGGGAGGAGGGAGAAAACCCTATAATATACCAAATCAGGTCTAGAGTTATTGTTTTGGATAGATATCCATACCTTTATAAATATTTGCTAATAAAAATGAAAGCAAAAGCACTTTTATTATCATTTGTCATTCTTTTTTACCCGGTCTTTTTAGAAGGACAAAAGGAAAATAAGAAAATTACTGTTGACGGAAAAGTTGTAGATGCAAACCAGAGGCCTATTGCCGGTGCTGTTATTTTTATTGATAAAATCAAAACAGATATTTCGACGGACGAACAGGGTTATTACAAAATTAAGGTGCGTCCTGATGCAAAAGAGATTCTGGTTTTCACCCTTTTTAACGGTGCATCTGAAGAGATAATTAACGGCAGGACAACTATTAATTTCATTCTGACAGGCAAATCTCAGGATGCCGGTAAAAAAACTAAGGTGCCTGATAAAGAACCTGTTAACAGCGAAAAAGAGACATCACAAAAGGGAGATATGAAAGTATTTGACATACAGGATGCCACTTACTCAACATACCAGACAATATATGATATGATTCGTGGAAGATTTCCCGGTGTGGAAGTTAGCGGTAAAAGCATCAAGGTTATGGGATCATCATCTCTGAATGTGAGTACAGAACCTATTTTTGTTGTTGATGGTGTAATTGTAAACAACATTGAGGATATCTCTCCGCAAACCGTAAAATCAATTGAAGTTCTTAAAGGACCTGAAGCAACGGTTTATGGTACAAGAGGATCTAATGGCGTAATTGTAATAAACCGTCTAACAGGAAAAGACATAATTAAGTAACTCCTAAAAAGAATACCGGCAACTCAATTTGATAGTTTTATCATCATGTAAAAGTAAATTACAGATATTTGTCAGTAAACGCTCAGACTCAGGATTTTTTTTGAATGATCCGGATCCATGATACTAATCGAATGCAAATGCTACGAATAAAAACCAGGTACCAGCTAGCAGCTGGTAGTGCATTTTTTGTTGTTTTTTTTCTCTATTTTATTATTTTCAATCGTTACCACCTTATTTACCAGGAACAAATACAGTTGTTCCGTTTCAACAAAGATTATTTCACGGATTTTCTTTCAAGGCCTGGCGGTTTATCGGAATATATCGGTGCATTTCTCACGCAGTTTTTTCTTTTTCCGTTCGCCGGAGCTTTAATCATAACGCTTTCTGGATGCTTTTTATATTGGATCAGTTTCAACATTTTCCGCAAGCATCGGTTTAATGGTATGCTCTGGGCATTCATCCCGGTCTTGATCCTTGCGGCCCTCCACAGCTATCATTTATATACGATGGCATATACGGTCGGACTGATTATTTCTCTTATATATTTTTTAGTCTATCTTTCCATTGAGGATGGGAAGTTGCGTTATATTATTGTGTTAATTGGCTGGCCTCTGTTATACTGTATTGCTGGTGGTTATGCACTTTTATCTGCATTGCTCTGTTTTATTCATGAATTGTTTTTCTCCAGGAATCGTTTCCGTTTAATTATCGCTTTGGTATTCCCGGCGCTTGCATTTACAATTCCTTACCTTGCTTCGCAATTCGTTTTTTATATTAGGAACGAAATGGAATGGACATATTTTCTGCCATTGTTCATCGGAGCTCCATTTAAATACATATTGATACTGCCCATGATTTATTATCCTTTGATCATAATCACAGCAAAAGGCTGGCTGATTTATTCAAAAGGAGAAGGACTGGTTCCAGAATGGAACTGGAAAACAATAATAGCGGGCACTTTAGTTATTATTGGTTTATCAGGATTGATATTAAAATACTTATATGACAGGAAAACAGAAGTTTTGCTTGGGATTGATCATTATGTCCAGCATTCCGATTGGGAACAGGCACTAAAATTCTCGGCATCGAATCCTGTAAAAAATCGCATGATTATGCATTTCACTAATCTTGCACTGTACAAAACAGGTCGGATGGGTGACTATTTATTCCACTTCCCTCAGTCAGGTTCCGCTGGATTATGGCTTGACTGGGAGCAGGACTGGATAATAGCATTTTTCGGGGGTGAAATATACTATCAACTTGCCTATAACAGCGAAGCTTACCGCTGGGCTTTTGAAGCTATGGAAGCGAAAGGTCCGAATCCACGGTCACTCAAACGTCTGGTTTTAACAAGCCTGGTTGATGATAACACTGAACTTGCCGGGAAATATCTTAAGGTACTGGAAAGGACTCTCTTTTACCGGAATTGGGCACAATCTTACCTGTCATATGTAAATCATCCTGAGCTTATGAATAAGAATAAGGAGCTTTCTGAAAAACGGCATTTCAGGGTTCACACGGATTTCATTAATTCAGATAATTTCGGTGTCAGGTTGCCTCAATTGCTTGCAGATCACCCCGATAACCGAATGGTCTTTGAATACTTTATGGCTTCACTACTGCTCGATAAAAACCTCGAAGGTTTTGCAGCAAATATTTACAGGGTAAAAGAACTGGGATATAAAATCCTGCCCTTACATTATGAAGAAGCACTTATTGCGTATATGAGTTACACGAACAAAAATATCATCCCTGAAGGATATACTATCAGCCAGACAACCCGGAATCGGTTGTCAGACTATGCTGCCACGATCTATAATTATGGTAATAATATTGATCTTGCAGCCAGGGAAATGTACAGTAAATTCGGAAAAACCTACTGGTATTATCTGAAATTCATTAATAGTCAACCTCAAAAATGAGTATGTGGGAAAAATTAAATAGAGCCGCTTGTAATATAGAATTAAACAGAACAATATTATTTCTGGCTTTAATAGCCATCTTAATTCTGAATGCCTGTTCCGGGAATATTCAGAAGTATACTGTGACAGATAATAATGTAAAGATTTTCCCCGACTACTCAGGAGTCACGCTTCCTCCAAACATTGCCCCTGTAAATTTCATTATCAACGAAAATGCGAAAAAATACCTAGTAATAATATCTGAAGAAGGGAGGGAGGCAATTTCAGTAAAATCATCAACAGGGAAAATAAATATTCCCCTCAGCAAATGGAAGAAACTTTTACAGCGATGCAAGGGGAAAGATATTTTCTTTGACATATTTATTAAAAAAGGTGGTAATTGGGTGAAGTTCCCGTCAATAATCAACTATGTTGCAGAAGATGCCATCGACAGTTATGTTGCGTACCGGTTAATCGATCCGGGATTTGAATTATGGAATAAGATGGGAATATATCAACGGTGTCTCGAAAATTTTAACGAACGTCCGGTTATGATAAACAGTGTGAGTGATGACAATTGTATGAATTGTCATTCATTCTGCCGCAACGACAGTCGTACAATGATGTTTCACATGAGGGCGAAAAACAATGGTACTATTATTTACCGTGATGGGAAACTGAGCAAGGTGAATACAAAAACCGATCAGACCATTTCTGCGGGTGTTTATCCGGCATGGCATCCCGGAGGACAATATATTGCTTTTTCAGTCAACAACATTGTACAGACTTTTCATTCTGTAAAGCAGATCAAAGTTGAGGTAACAGACACACTTTCGGATTTAATTGTTTTAGATACAGAAAATAATATAGTTTTTAACAGCCCTGCAATTTCATCCAGGGACCGATTCGAAACATTTCCAACATGGTCACCCGATGGTAAGTATCTTTACTTTTGCAGTGCGAGGGCACTACCTTTATCTCAGTATAAGAATATCCGCTATGATCTGCTTCGTATTTCATTTGATGCAACAACCTGCCGGTTTGGTACTGTCGATACAGTTGTCTCAGCATCAGCCGAAGGGCATAGCGTTTCATTTCCAAGGATATCACCAGACGGCAAATACCTGATGTTTTGTATGTCAGATTTCGGGAATTTCTCAATCTGGCATTCTGAAAGTGATTTGTTCCTGAAAGATCTTGAATCAGGTAAAATAGTAAGTCCTGAAATTAACAGTCCGCAATCAGAAAGTTACCATACATGGTCATCCGGTGGCCGATGGATAGTATTCAGCAGCCGTAGAACTGATGGACTTTTTACACGGTTGTATTTCAGCTATTTCGATGTAAACGGCAACGCCCACAAACCATTCCTGTTACCACAAAAGGATCCCGAATTTTACTCGACCTTCCTCAAGTCATATAATGTTCCGGAACTTGTCACAACAGCTATCGAATTAAATCCGAGAAAACTTTTAAAAACAGTTTATTCCAAACCTTTAAATGCCACTTTCAAAGATATTTCCCGGTAATTTCAGCAGCTCTCGAACACACCCAGATGATGCTGAAAAACTTCAAAATATAATGAATACATGTGAAATATTCTGGAATAGATCAGTTATTAAGGGCATGGTTTTTGTTGATTTTCCATGTATTTTATAATAATCGGCACAATGAGGCGACTTTGTGCATTGATTTGTTTTTTCATTGTAATAAGCTGTAATTCAGTAAGTTTCTGTCAGGGATTCTCTGCCGGATTCTTCAGTGGCGTCAATATATCCGATATTCACGGCAACAGTTATTTCGGAAAATGGAAGTTCAAACCAGGACCTGTGCAGGGTATTTTTATTGATTTTAATCCGGGGAAAATCTTAGGCTTCAGCACCGGAATGAACTATTCCACCAACTATTACGAGCATAAATCTTACATCGAAAATATTTATCCGGCGGTAGAATTCACATTTTCCAGTTCATCATTTATTCCGATATATTATTCTCCGGTCGAGGTGATGGATTTTAGTTTTATCACTATCCCGGCTCAATTAAAATTTACAATACCGTCCAAGCCTGCATTGACACTTTCTCCGGGGATCTTCTGGTCTTTCGTGCAGGACTATAATGTGAACAATAACTTTAGGTATGAGCCCTCGAAAAGCGACTTTGGATTTATTTATTCGGCCGGCCTCTCTTACCCGGTTTCCAGGGATCTTGATATTTTGCTGAGGGTCAGATACCTGATTGGCCGGAAGGATTTCTACGAAAGCGTGAACTATCGCCATGGTTCGTTCGATTTAAATCTGGGTGTTTCCTTCAGCGGTTTTTTCGAGAAAACGGGTGAATCACCAGACATAAAAGTGGAAACAGATACAGCCGATGGCAGACTGAACCTGGTCTATTTTGCAGGGACCGCTCTTTCGTGGAATTCACATGGGCGTGAAGGCGGTAATTATTCATCCAGCCTCGGACCTTCGGCAGGATTCAGGATAAACATTCCGATCAGCAAAAAGACTGAGTTCAGAACAGGAATATCTTTTGAACAAACCGGTTATACTTTAAATGATTCAAGTGATGTCTTTTATGGCTATAATATTGTGGATGAAGCTAAGTATCTTGTAGATACAAGAACCACAATTGATTATATAGAGATCCCGGCATCGTTGAAATTTAATATTGGCAGAAGAAACAGATTTTTTATAAATACCGGTCCATACCTGGCAGTCAAGCTGAACACACGGACTGCTGGTGAAGCTTTCTCCGAAGAGGAAAACTCTTCTACATTCAGGATCGTTAAAAACGTGATCTACGACGATATTGAAAGGCTGGTCAGGGATAATGATACAGGCTGGGCATTCGGAACAGGCTTGACAATACCACTCTTTGGAAAATACAATGCCGAGGTCGGATTGCTGTACAAAACAGGCTTCAGGGATGTTTTTGATGCGACGCTATTTTCCGGCACAAATCTGTACGATAATAAGAAAACAGTTATAAGAAACAGATCCTTAACCGTTCATTTAGGTTTTAAGGTTCCTGTTTCTAGATGAGAAAGTATTCAGGTATGAAAATGCATAATCGCGGATTGATGAAAATTCTAACCAGGCAAATCAGGATATTTCTTTTGATCTCTGCTGTTTATTTTTTTCGTTCATGTAGTCCCGATCCCTCGCTGGAGATCCTGGAAAGCTATTCAATCAGCTTCGAAAACGGAAGCGGACAGAGAGTGTTGCCAGGAGACAAGATTGATGTAGTTATGAGAGTGTTCGACAACCTGAATAAATCGGTCGATTCAGTAAAGGTCAATTTTGAGATCATAAGCGGAGGTGGCTCATTATCCATATCTTCAGATTTTACCGGCAGCAAAGGGAAAGCACAGACTGAATGGACCATAGGAGGAGAATCACGTACGAGTGTCGTGCGAGCTTCAATATACAAATCATCAGGCAAATATCTGACATACAAGGATATGACAACAACATGCTTCATTCCGGATACCTGGATTGAAGTAACAGATGACCCTGACGGCAGCATTACAGACATGATCGCGGATACAGTAAACCATCTGACTTTTATGGTTGCCAAAGGGGCTCTTTATATGCAGGGCAACAGGTACTTTATCTGGGAAAAAATTAACGAACCTCTGCTCGAAATACCGCGGACAATCGAGATGGATAGGAACAGGGTTATTTATGTAAGTACCTGGAGCGGCGATGTGGTCAAAAGCACTGACCATGGTGAATCATGGGAAAAATGTACAAAACCTTATCCGGAAGATCCTTATTATGTCTACATGAGTGTTTCAAATGATAATTATATATGGGTGGGGAAATTCGATTACCCGACAAGATTTTCAAAGGATGGTGGAATAAGCTGGCAGGATGCAAATGCCCTTTCAACCTTTTTGAACGGAAATACCTACAGACTTAAGAACGGGATACTGGTCAATCATGGGACAAACGGAATAAGCAGGAACAGGTTCAATATTTCATATGATGACGGGCTTACATGGATATCGCGTGAAACACCCGGATATTCGACAGTAATTTATGTCACCCGTAATGATGAGATCTTTATCGGTACACAGGAAAACGGCTTTACGTTTTACCAGACCACGAATTTAGGATTGACCTATAAAAAAGTCCACTCTGTTTTTCCGCAATGGGGAACCACAATGGAAAATAACATCTTCACAAAATGGAACGGCTTCTATTATATTATTGTGCCGGGGTATGGTATACTCAAATCTGTCGACCTGGTTCATTATGAAAATTACTGGCGGAACAGCAACCTGAATGATCTTTTCATTGACCACAATGGAGTATTGATCGCAAAAGACTGGGACTACAAGACCGTTTATTACTGGAAAAACTCAGATTAAGAGAACATTAAATTCTTACCTCTGTAAGGTCAATTTTTACAGCTGTAATGAATATCCCGTCCAGAACCTTATATTTTTGAACACTCTATTGTTTCAAAGCTGCTTTTGTGAATATGTATTCAGGTATCTGCTGGTCAAATTTTATACTTGTTATTTTAAATTCTGTTCCGTCACCCTGCTTAAGCATGTCTTTGTATACAATGGTTGTGGGGAACCATCTTCCTTCAACCCTGATCACATCGCTCAGAGTGGACCGTTTGAGCAGCTGTCCGCTTTTGGCATAAAGCTCCTCCTTTAAAGGTATAAACCTCTCTTTATCGATCCATACTTTACGGGTTGCATAGGCAACATCCTCCACCTTCGCTTTCAGTTCAAGCACCCAGTTAGCTCTTCCGTCTATTTCTTCGGTACCGGTTACCGCAGAATTATAAACATCGGTAAGCTTTCTGTCTTCCATCATATCCTCGTAGGACAGATCGGAACCCATCACTGACTGACGGAGCATGTGTCCGGAGATCTGTATGGTACGGTCTGTGGATGGTGAATATATCCAGAGCTGGTCTTCGAGTTTCAGCATTTTTGTTCCCTGTTCTCGGGCAGGAGAGAGGTATTCGGTAAACGATTTGGTATCCCCTACCGAATAAGATCTTGAAGTGATTGTCCGGCTGCTCCTTTTACCATGTATGGTCATGGTTGACTCAAATATCCTGTTTTCCGATGACATATTTCTGTCCACTCTGTCCAGGATCTTATCAGCCGTTTGTGCTGAAACAGTAATAGTTAAAAGTATTCCTGGTATAATTATTAAGTGATTCATTATTAGGATTTTAAGGTTAAGCTTCCAGCTCTTTGAACAATTGAGCAGTTTGTCTTTTATATATTCCCACACCTGACAGCATAGTTCCGGCTAAGGTGGAGAGCACTCCTGGAATAAAACCGATATAAAAATCAGAAGGTGTGATTCTGGAACGTATAATATCCGGCATCATTATAGCTGTAGTAGCATTTTTTGTAAACTCGCTTATATCAAGGCCATGAGTCTGCATAAGCCAGGATAATCCCAGCCCGATAGCTGTTCCGACAATTGTCCCTGCTATTCCAATCATTAACGACTCGCTGATCATTGAACGGTAAATATGACCTTTTTCCTCGCCAATGGCCAGGCGGATTCCTATTTCGCCATAGCGTCTCAGACCTCCGAGCAAACCGGCATTCCAGAGAACCAGCGACATTGCCACCATAAATACGATAGTAATAATGGCACCCATGCTGCCTGTCAGATCCACAAAGAGTCCCAGACCTTCCTGATCCCTCAGGCGGAGCATTACCGGACCAAATTCACCAGTATTTTCCGGATACTTGTCATGGAACTTTACGAGAACAGGTGCTGCTACATCATCGTCATAGTATCTGTTGCTGAAGAATCCCAGTATCTCACCGGCAGCATCGTCCATGTCCAGAGCCAGTTGTACATCGCGCAGGTCTGCGATAACTGTCCCCCGGTCCATAGCCGTATTTCCGAAACGGACTGTCCCGGAAACCCGGAAATTATAAATAGCCATGCCCCCATTCATTGTCGAACCGATCAGGGTGACCTCTTCTCCTGGATTCACCTCCAGTCTCTGGGAAAAATCCTCACTGAGCAATACCTCGCCTGCGGTTGCCGGCAGGGAACCTCTCACCATTGCTTTATTAAGGTTTAAACGTTCTGCCTCGTCGGAATTTTCTGAAAGGAGATCAAGACCGATGCCCATAGAAGGACCCTGGTTACGGGTTTCACCATTTTCATCCGGCACATCGATTAGGCCTCCGAATTTGATCCTGGTCACCCATTTTATGTCAGGAAAGGTTTGTTCAAGATCCGTTTTCAGAGCACTTACCTCAATCAATGCCAGGTCGTTGGGAACCTGGCCCATATTTTCAGAGTAGGCTTTTGTCATTACTTTTACATGGCCGGTTGTTAGCCTGGCTGTTTGTTCTATCATATCAACCATGAGTCCATTGATATACCCGTGTGCGAAAACGGCAAGCATTACACCAATGGCTACTACTATCAGGGGAAGAAGGCTTCTGCTTTTGTCCCTTATAAGTCCTTTTAATAAAAACCTTATCATTGTAATTTCCCCCTTAAAGCTTCTGTTGGATTCATTTTTGCAATTTTCCTTGATGGCCAGTAACTAACTATGGTTGTGGCGAAAAGGACAGCAATCGTAGTTCCGAGTACCAGTGCACCGCTATAAGCGGGATACATTGTATCGGCGATGGCAAAACCGTAGTCAGCTGAGGATACACCAAGTGAAATTCCTGTACGTGCCAGCCAGAGAAGCAAAGGAATGCCGTATAAGGCACCCACCACAGCAGCTAGTATGGCATGCATGGCTCCTTCAATAGTGAAAAGTCCCACTACTTCATTGCGGGTATATCCCAGGGCTACATATGTGCCGATTTCCTTTTGCCTCCGGAAAATGGATAGTACCTGGGTATCAAATATTGCCAGAAGGGCAAGCACCAGAAGGATCATATAGAAAATAGACTGTCCCACCGCTTTTGTTTTGATCATCGCCTCAATATCGCTGACGAGTGCTTTAAATGTCATCAACTTCCAGTTCTCAACTTCCTTCCTCCCTTTATCCTGTCCCCTGAATGTCAATGTTGTTGCTTCTCCCGGCATGAGTGTCATGGATTGAAGTTTTTCAAGCGGGATCCAGACCTGGGCTACATCCACAGTCGGAACATTGGTCGTAAAAATATCTGTAATGCAGATATCAGTAGCATCAAAGGTTCCGTTTGCATCGCGCCACCTGATTGTTACATAATCACCCAGATTCAGTTTATTTGTCCTGGCCATATTTGAACCAATTATGGCAGGGATGGCTCCAACCACAGTGTCGAGTTTATGTGTCGGCAGTTCCAGGAGGGTTTGATCAGTATTAATACCTTTGATCAGTATTGATTGCATACGCCCTTCAGGAAAGACAGTACCCTGAGTTATCAGTACCGGCACCATGTTTCCCTCTTCAAGTTCTTTAGTAAATTCGGCAGGGATGGTTCCATGTGCATCAGTCAGGGTAAAAGCATCATAAGGATCGTAGTTTACATTCCAGTATTGACCTCCTCCTATTTCCCAGTCGGTCATATCATTTTTTGCCTGGCGGTCCCAGCCTACCAGGATACCCCTGGCACCAATTATTATAACAAAGGAGAACGACAATACGATCACATTAAGCCAGGTCCGCAACCCGGCTCCAATGAGATTCTTAAATGCCAGTTTTATTGCCAGTATCATTTTCTTTCATTTTAAAGTGTCTCATCTTTATCAACCATACCGTCTTTCAGATATATTTTTCTTTTCAGATATCCGATTACTTTCTCATCGTGAGTGGCAAACAGGAAAGTGGTTTTTAACTCCTCATTAAGTTTTACCATTGTCTGCAGAATGTTATGAGAATTGGCAGCGTCGAGGTTTGCTGTAGGCTCATCGGCCACAACAAGTGACGGTTTTTTAACCATTGCCCTTGCAATTGCAACTCGCTGGCATTCACCTCCTGAAAGCTGAGGAGGTTTTTGCT
>Ga0154607_1229_pt1 | contig 21468 bp, 17 predicted proteins | sample Rifle2008BG13ft_FD_116036 | JGI IMG/M metagenome (GOLD analysis project Ga0154607, IMG submission 116036) | Bacteroidetes bacterium RBG_13_43_22 | reverse complement strand
CTGCAGTGCCAGTCAATAAAATATCCAGATTGCCATCATTGTCATAATCGCCCCAGGCGACGGAACTAAATCTTACACCTGTTAGTGAAATGCTGGTTTGGTCAGTAAATGTATTATCGTCATTGTTGCGATAAATTTTAGAAACTGGTTCGGAATCTGATTGTCCTGTCAGTAAAATATCCAGATCACCATCATTATCATAATCACCCCAGGCTGATGAACCGTCATAGACTCCTATTAAACCAATGTCAGTTTGTTCGGTAAAAGTACCATTGCCATTATTTTTACAAATTTTTGAGACAGGACCGGAATCTGACATGCCAGTTAATAAAATGTCAAGGTAACCGTCGTTATTATAATCGCCCCAGGCTACTGAGCCAACATAAACTCCAGGTAATGAAATACCTGAATCAGTAAAAGTTTGAGGCCAAAGGTTTATTGTTATCAGAGAGAAAAATAAAATCAGAACCTGTTTTTTTTGAATTTGTAATTTCATCTTGACTAGGTTTAAAGAATAATTAAGAAAATTTACTGCAAATTCCGGTTAAAAGCAAGTTTAAACGAACTTATTTGACTAAAGGAGAGATTGTTGGGATGAAAAATATTGATGCAGGTTGCAAGGTGCATGTTGCAAGTTAAAATAACTCAGCTATTTGCTTGTAAATTAGTTTATAACGAGTATTTTTAATGTTTGGAATAAATGCTGCTTTAAACGTGTAATCTATTGATATCATGAGTAGTTACAGAGATTTGGAGATTTATCAAATTGCATTCGAATTAGCTAAAAAAATTCATTTTGCATCATTAAAGCTTCCACAATTTGAGCTTTATGAACAAGGCAGTCAAATACGCCGTTCTTCAAAAAGTGTAAAAGATCAAATTTCGGAAGGATATGGCAGAAGGAGGTACAAACCGGAATTTATTAAATTCCTGATATACGCTCACTCATCCTGTGATGAAACTACAGGACAACTTGAAATGATAATAGAACTCTATCCCGAAATAGAGGAGTTTTCTCATTTACTGCCAGAATATGAGAACCTTGGGAAGAAGATAAACAGTTTTATTCAATATGTCGAAACCAATTGGAGAATTTAACCTTCTATAACACAATAATAATCATTCAGTACAAACAACCTGCAACCTGCATCCTGCAACCTGCAACTTTTTCAATCCTCCACTACTCCCCTCACCCCTTTCCCGGGAAAAACATTTTCCACAAGGGCACCTTCTTTTACAACAACAACTCCGTTTACAAGCACATACTGAATCCCTTTTGAATATCTGGCCGGTTCCTCATAGGTAGCCTGATCAATGATCTGATCAGGATCAAAAATTGTGATGTCGGCATCGGCTCCAACACATATCCGGCCTTTGTTTTTCATTGCCGGTGCAATCTTCTCAAGCCTTTGGGCCGGCATTATGGTGATCTTCCGCAATCCTTCCGTAAGAGAAATTAGCTTATCTTCTCTTACATATTTTCCTAATAATCTTGAAAAGGTACCCACACCGCGCGGATGACCCTTTCCTTCAGTCAGTGTTCCGTCACTGGCGATAATGACATCCGGATCTGCAATTGTGATTTTAACAGCTTCTTCAGGGATGGAATGGGCAATTACCAGTCCGCCAACTTTCCTGTATTTTGCAAAGCTCTCTTCAGTGAGCCTTTCACCCGTAGCAATCCATACCAGATCGCCATAATCAATTCCCCATGATCCCCGCCAGTCGCCGTCATAAACAGCTGACTCAATATATGTCTGTGTTGCCGTATATGGATAGCACTCAACAGAAATATCCACACCGTGGGAACGGGCTCCAAAAATCATTCGCAGCATTTGTGGTGTAAGCCTGAATCCCATACTTGTAACATGAACCACATGAAGCGGGGCACCGGTAACTGCTGCTGCTGAGATCACCTCCTCAAGTGCTGCAATGCAGCTGTTGGGCTCCTTCAAACCTGCGTAGCGGATATGGACATAACATGGTGCATTATACTTCGCTGCTGCTCTGAACATTTCAAGGATCTCCCAGCGGGATGCTGCAGGTGTATACATGATTCCCAGTCCGACGCCAAGAGCACCTCGATCCAAACCATGCTCAATACCTTTCTTTAACTGTTCAATCTCCTCATCTGAAGCAGCTTTATATGCAGCATCGGCAACCGGTGCAAAATCTCCCGGATCATCCATAAGTTCAATCCGTAATGGAATATGCCCAACAGTGACACCATGATTTATAATTGCTTTATCCTCCCGTTCACTGTACCATCTGTCAATATCTGATGTCCCCATCTCCAGCTCCAGGGCCGTTGTAACACCATCCATCACTTTGTACCTGTAGTTCTCCTCATCCTGGCCATGCTGATGGATGTCTATGAATCCCGGAGCAACAACGAGACCCTGAGCGTCAATTACTTCTTTCCCCGCAATAACTTTTTCCGTAATCAATTGGATTTTCCCTTCCCTGATCCCGATATTCCTGATTGCATCAAGGTTTGACTCCGGGTCCATCACCCTGCCGTTAAGAATTACAGCGTCAAAATTCTTTTTCTCAGATATTTTACTGCTGCAACTATTATTTGCAATGGAGAATAAGAGAAGCAGTGAACCAAATAGTATTTTTTGAAAGTGGATCATCATATTTAATTTTCTGTAAATCGTTTATTAATCAATAAAAATAATTGATATTTTGAAAAAAGCCTGCAAATGACTGCAATCTGAAATCATGATAAAATTTTTTAGTTAGTGTAAACTAACTATATTTGTCCCATGAAAAATTTAACAGAAATAGTATCTGAGTTATCAAATCTTTTTGGTCAATCTGAAGAGGCAGCTAAAGAACAATTCCATCTGTCAGGGCTTACCCATACACAGATGCATTATCTGGAAACTATCAATTTGCTTCATAATCCGAATATTACAGAGCTTGCAAGAAATCTTAAGCTGACTAAGCCTACAGTCAAAGTAGCTGTTGACAAACTTATTGAAAAGGATTATTTATATAAAATTCAATCAGATGAGGACAGGCGCAGTGCTCATTTACATCTGACTGAGAAAGGGAAATTAATAAACCAGATGCATGATTACTCCCACAAGTGTATTGCAGAGTCTTTTAGCAGAAAACTGAACAGGGAAGAACTGGATACTCTTGTCGGATTATTATCCAGGGTTTTGCCAGGAAAATAATTTTTATTTACATTGTTAGCACATACTAACTTAAAATAATTTAATGAGCCTGTCATTTCAAACTGAAGATATTAAAGGTATATCACAAAAAAAGGCATCAGAGATACTTCAAAAGGAAGGATACAACGAATTACCTGCTTCGAAGCCGAAAAGTGTATTTAAAATCGCCCTGGGGGTGGTAAAAGAACCTATGTTCATTCTGCTTGTAGCTTGTGGAACCTTGTACCTGGTTCTTGGAGATTTACAGGAAGGATTAATGCTTCTTAGTTTCGTGTTTGTCGTGATGGGAATTGAGTTTTATCAGGAAAAAAAAACTGAAAAAGCTCTTGATGCACTGAAAGATCTTGCAAGTCCGAGAGCTCTTGTCATACGTGACGGAGAAACAATCAGGATACCTGGAAAAGAAGTTGTAAAAGGAGACATTGTGGTTTTGCAGGAGGGAGACAGGGTTCCTGCAGATGCCCTGGTTCTGAAGGGTAATAACTTGCTGGCCGATGAATCTCTGTTAACCGGAGAATCGGTCCCTGTGGGAAAAAGGGATTGGAGAGAGGGAGATATTATATTAATGCCGGGAGGTGATGATCTTCCTGTAGTTTATTCAGGATCTATGATTGTCCAGGGAAACGGATTAGTAAAGGTTACTGCAACAGCATTAAATACTGAGATTGGGAAAATCGGGAAAGCGCTTGAATCAGTTAAAGAGGAACCCACACAGTTGAAAAGGGAAATGGGGACTTTAGTGAAACGCCTGGCTGTAATAGGTATTCTTTTATGTATTCTGGTAATTGCTATTTATACAATCACAAGGGGGGATTTATTAAAAGGTTTTCTGGCAGGAATTACCCTTGCAATGGCTATGCTGCCGGAAGAATTTCCGGTGGTCTTAACCATATTCCTTGCTCTTGGAGCATGGCGAATGTCGAAAAAATCGGTGTTAACACGTAAACCAGCAGCAATTGAGACTCTTGGCTCTGCCACAGTTTTGTGTACAGACAAAACAGGCACTCTCACCCATAACAGAATGACTGTTACACGACTCTTTAACGGTACTGATTTTTTAAAAGTGGTATCAGGTGATACCTTCCGTGAACCATTCCATGAAATTATTGAATATGGAATTTTAGCGAGCCAGGTGAATCCTTTCGACCCGATGGAAAAGGCTATAATTAACATTGGCAACCAGTTTCTTCAGAATTCAGAACATATACATACAGATTGGCTAATGGAAAAAGAATATCCGTTATCTAAAGATCTGCTGGCCATGTCAAGGGTTTTTTCAAACACCGGGACTAAAGAACAGGTAATTGCCGTAAAAGGAGCCCCTGAAGCAATCTTTGACCTTTGCCACCTGAATGATGAAAGAATATCACAATATGAAAAAGCTGTAGCCGAAATGGCCTCAGAAGGATTGAGGGTTTTAGGGGTAGCCAGGGCGACTTTAATTTCAGGGGAACTTCCATCAGTTCAACACGATTTTGACCTTGAATTTGTCGGATTGATAGGTTTGTCAGATCCGATAAGGGGAAATGTGCCTGATGCTGTCAGGGAATGCTATAATGCAGGTATAAGGGTGATTATGATTACGGGCGATTACCCCGTAACGGCAATAAATATTGGTAAAGAGATTGGCATCAAAAATCCGGAACTCTTCATAACAGGTTCAGAATTAAAAGATTTGACTGAGGATGAACTTTGTGAACGCATTAAAGATGTAAATATTTTTGCACGTGTGATTCCGGAGCAGAAGCTTAAAATTGTGAATGCCCTTAAAAAAAACAATGAGATAGTTGCTATGACCGGCGATGGAATCAATGATGCTCCGGCTCTCAAAGCTTCTAATATCGGAGTTGCAATGGGTGAAAAAGGCACCGACGTTGCAAGGGAGGCATCTTCCCTGGTATTGATGGACGATAATTTTGCATCCATAGTAGGAGCTGTCAGAATGGGCCGGAAAATATTCGATAACCTTCAGAAGGCACTGGGATATATTTTTGCTATTCACGTTCCTATTGCCGGATTGTCTCTGATACCGGTATTATTCGCTGATTTGCCCCTCATCCTGTGGCCGGTGCATATAGTTTTCCTTGAATTAATCATTGATCCGGCCTGCACCATGATCTTTGAAGCAGAAAAAGAGGAAAAAAATGTAATGGCCAGACCACCAAAAGATATCAACGAGCCATTCTTCGGTGCGGGAAAGATACTGTTCATCTGTCTGCAGGGCGTTGGAATCATTGTTATTTGTCTGCTTGTATATTTTATAGGACTTAAAATGGGATATTCCGAAAAAGGTGTCAGAACACTGACATTCGTTACATTAATAGCCTCAAATATCTCTGTTATTCTTTCAAACCGCTCATGGACATCCGGAATTTTTAAGATCCTTTCCACTCCGAATAAAGCAGTCACATGGATTGTCAGCGGGGCAATTATCTTCCTGGTACTGATCCTTAACATTCCATTTCTCCTCAGTCTTTTCCAATTTGAAAAAATCAGCTTTACGGAATTTATGGTATGTGCGGCGGCTGGTCTTTTCAGCATCACATGGTTCGAAATCTATAAACAGGTGAAGAAAGCCTGATTATTCCGGCCAGGAATCTAAGTATGTTATTGATTTTATAATTAACATGAAATATGTCTGTTATTAAGTTTCTGTACCTTGGATATCAATTACTCTTTAATCATAACCTCGTAATGAACCACCGGGTCCATGCTGATGAGATATTCATGATCATCAGGATATAATCGTGCTTTCGAAAAATCAGGTCCGGTAAACTTCCTGACTGAACTTTCAGAATCCCAGAAAGAAATTATCATAAAGCCGGATGTGGTTTCAGAGTCTTTTACCAGAATCTGCACTCCGAGGTTACCTTCGGTGGCTCTCAGACCAGGCAATCCGGTTTGCTTAATATATTCAAAGAATTTGTTTCTCTCTTTCTTATATACTTTCCCTTTCCAGATTCTTGCTATCATATTTAAGAAATAAGGATTAATCATTAATAAATAGTGTAAATATATATAATTTATTAACACCACCATATAGATATTTGCAAGTGTTAATAAAAAAATTTAATTTTACCGGATGAGACCATTTATAAGGACCATAGAAACTTTGGAATTAGATGGAGGAATTCTATGCCTGGATTTTGTAAATTCTGTGAGAAACCGTTTCGAAAATCCGTTCTGCGAATTCATAATAACACCTGACGACTGGCTTTTATGGAGTCGCAGAACCCAGATCTGTGATCTGTCAACTGAACAACAGATAGATAAGCACATATCTGAAAACCGCGGGAAAGCAATACGGGAGCTTAAAATAATTATCAGGGTAAGAGAAGCGCTTTACAGGATATTTCGCAAAACAGCACAAAAAGAGCAACCTTTAATTAAAGATATTCGATTTCTTAATAAAAAGCTCTCATTCTCTTTCAGGTTTCTGAACATAGAAATTAATGATAGTCTGGAAACCATCTCAACCTGGAATTATAAAGAACCTGATCTTATATATCTGTTGCTGCCTGTATTGAAATCAGCATATGAATTATTGACCTCCGGATTAAAGGTTCACATCAAAGAGTGTCCCGGTTGCGGCTGGTTATATCTCGATAAAAGCAGGAACAGCAGCCGGCGATGGTGTAATATGAAAACCTGCGGTAATACCGAAAAAACTAAAAAGTATTATTATAAGCACAAAACCATTGTCCCGGGAAATCATAATAAATAATTGTAACCATGAAAAACTGGATTTATTTCATAATAGCCTGGATTCTCTATATGGTAATACATGAAGGTGTCCATGCATTTGCAGCTTTACAGTACGGAGAATATGACTCGATTCTGATACATTGGTACGGACCGCAGGTTATTTATGTCACTCCTGTTGCTGAACGAATTCCCGATATTAAGTGGTTCGCAATATCCGGGGCAAGTAACCTCGCAACCTTATTAACGGGCTACATTTTATATAGTCTCAGGAAAAGGATTGGTCGTGTGAAATCCGTCCCGTTGCGAAGCATCCTGTACTATACCACAATTGTTTTATTATTGTTCGACGCAATAAATCTCTCACTCGGACCTTTCCTTTATGGGGGCGATATCAACGGAATTTCAACCGGACTAGCAATAAAGCCCTGGATCATTCAAATACTCTTTGGATGTATCCTGCTGGTTAACCGGGAGTTAATTGTAAAATTTATGGAAAGTTTTAATATACGTTCCGTCAATGTTTTGTTTAAATCATGGTACAATAAATTGTAGATCACTCAAATAAATGTTGATATCTGTATGATACTATCAGAAACTACCGGCTCTGTCTTTTCATACAATGCCAATGCAGGTTATTTTGCAAGGATAGTGTCGTCTGAACACCTTAAAGAATTAGAAGATGAGCTGACACTCCGGAAAATGACAGGTGATTTTGATGAAAACTTCTACCATAAGCGTCTGACATCATTTAAGTATACTACTGACAAAGTTTTACCTGATGCCGGTTCAATAATAATAATTGCAGCTCCACAGCCTGTAGTTATCCTTATATTCCACTGGCAGGGGGAAGCCTGGTCAGTTTATATACCGCCAACCTATGATATTTCGGTCAATGAGGAGGTAAAAAAGGACCTGGAAGTGATTCTTTCTCCCGAAGGTTATCATATTGAACCTGCTGTACTCCCGTTAAAATTACTGGCAGTCCGAAGCGGACTGGCAGAATATGGAAGGAATAATATATGCTATATACCCGGTGGAGGCAGTTTTTACAGGTTGATTGCATTCTTATCAGATCTGCCATGCCCGGAAGATATCTGGAGACCGGTTTGTTTGATGGAAAGATGCAACAGATGCAGGGCTTGTTTGAAAGCCTGTCCCACCGGCGCAATTAATGAAAAAAGGTTATTGATACATGCTGAACTTTGTCTTTCATTTTATAATGAAGGTGAAGGTGATTTTCCTGATTTTATTGATCCCTCGGTTCATCACTGTCTGTTCGGATGTATGAAATGCCAGAATATATGTCCTGAAAACAGAGCTAAAGTACTTCAGTTTGAAAAGAAGGAGAGCTTTTCTGAGTTTGAAACCTCATTTATACTGAACAATAATCCATTAAATAAAATGCCGCGTTCGACACAACAGAAGCTTGAAAGATTATGCGTAATTGATGATTATTCTTTATTATCCCGGAACCTGTATCATTGTCTTACCGCGCAAAAGAACATTTAACCCTTGTTATTCACATAGAACCGGGTTCACCGGTTATGAACCATATCGATTATCTTACGGTCCTCTTTATAACCATAGTTGAACAGATTACTTTGTTTTCAAGAACATCGTTTTCCTCTTCCTGCTTCTCTATGTAATCCGTGAACAGCTTTTTCTTTTCCGGATGCCTGTTAATTAACTCAAAGCATCTCTTTTTCAGGTTTTTAAATATATAGTCATCCGAATCCTTAATATCATCTTTCCCGATTATTTCTTCTTCAGCAAGTTGCATTCCGGCTGAATGTATCTGCCGAATAATTATCTCTCGTTTTTGAATCAACGGGTGGGTGTAATTGCTGTTGTTATCGATATAGCCGTCATCAATTATGAAAACGCCGGTGTCATTAAGGCATCCTGATAAGGTAGTGAGCGTACTGTAATAATCTCCGAATACCGGTCCGATTGCACCGAGAATTATAATGTCGAAGAAAGACAGGGCCGTTATCTTTTCTCTGATATCTCCGACCTCAAATCTGCAAAGATGTTCCACATTATATTCAATAGCTTTCTTCCGGGCATCAGATATAAACTCAGGTATTGCATCTATCCCATAGCAACTGCATCCGAATCTCTTTGCTGCTTTTATTGAAACAGCGCCTTTCCCGCATCCCAGATCCAGAATTTTTAATCTGCCATGGTTTGTAAAATGCCTGTCAATCAAGCTGATGATTATTTCAGGGTCTGCTCCGATTTCCCAGATGTCCTGAAGTATATATGGCAAATAAGGGAAAAGCTCTATGTCTGTTCCATCCATTGCTGTTACAACACTCTCCTCTATTGATTTCATCATAATATAATTTTGATTTTAATGGTATGATGGAACCCACGCGTTGAAAAGGTTATATTTATAAGTGTTTGTGTTAGTATAACATGTGGGTTTCATATCTGTAAATTAAGCTGTTTCTTGTATTATTTGTTTCTCATGTAAAAGGCACAATCTGTTCATATTGAAAACAATTAATCGTAATAATAACCAAAACGTGGTTGAATAATAAACTCAGGAAAAAATCTGCATGAATTGATTGTGAAAAACGATGTAACATGCTGATGAGATTGCCGGCAGGTTTTTTATATATCCAATGCTGGCACAAATTGGAGATGTGCTTACAATATTATCATTACCTGGCCTGATTAACTCATAAACTTCAAAAAAGACAAAAGATAAAAGGTTAAAGACAAAAGGTTCAAAACATTATGAAAAATAATCATAAAAATCAACTTTCAAAAAAAATATTGAAAATGGTTTACAAATGCCTGACTTTTATCTTTTTACCCCACGCTTCGCTCTGGGTCTTCGCTTCGCTTCGACTTTTGTCTTTTATCTTCTGCATGAATAATGCAGGTTAAATCTAAATCATCTGACAGTAACAAAAAATACCGGTTCAAAATTTTTTTATGCACACTTGCTATATATGTGTTAATCAATTTGTTTTGCATGACCAATAGCGGCTAACAGCTCATTAGATGAATCAGAATGAAGTTATTAAAAATCATTTTTTATGCAGCCATATTTCAGAGGCTAAGGCTGGAGCCCTTGCGCCATTGCACCCTTTGTCCTCCGTAGCTTTAGCGAAGGAGGATTACTCCATTACGCCTTCCACTATCCTTATCTCTTCCTCCGTCAGCCCGTATAACTCATAAACCAGACGGTCTATCTCTGCTTCAAGAGCGCTGGTTTCGGCAGAGGGATCGGATTTTTTTAGGGAAATGATTTGATCGGCTTTATCTGTTAATAATGATTTAATTTCTTCAGTAAGTTCAGGTATAGGGATCTGTTCAAAATACTGCGGTTTGACCTCAATGAAACCACCGCTCCTTACTACACAAATACTCTTTAGAAAATACCAAACAATTTTCGAATTTAGAATACTTAATAAATATTTGTCATTTGTTGGGAAAAAAACGGCAGGAGCATTAATGTAAGTGCCAGATTCATCGAATGCAAATTTGTTTGTGTTCTGGAGATTTGGAAAAATTATTTTAGGTTTTGAAAATAAACTGTAATATGCACAATTTCTAAGTTCCCACCAATATTCTCCTTTGTCGAATCTCTTTTTACCATCCTCCTCAAAATGATTAAGATGATCAAATAATTCAGGATAAAGTACCATCATTTTGGCTTTAATAGCTTCAAAATCCAGATCTCCAAATTTTTGTTTAGAGGATTTGTTCTTAAAAACTATAATCCACTTAGTTGGTGATGGGGTTCCCCATTTCTTGATATCCTTTCCCTCGTAAACAGGTTTAACTTCAGTAATGTTTGGTAAATTCTTTTTTACAATAAAAGCCTCATTCAAACCAGTAATAATACCTCTGTAAGATTTACCATATAGATCAAATAGTGATTTGAAGCTTTTAAGTTTTAACAATAGATTGTTTTCAATTTCATTTTTGAAGTTCCAAACATCCAATCCTAAATCAATTTGACTTATTTGGGTAAAACATGAATCTAAAAATAGATGTTCTTTGTTTTTATATTGGTTTTCATCAATTTTAATGTATTTGAAAGTGTTATCTAAATTCGAACCTTTATTTGCTAAGAGGATAATTGGATATGTAGTAGCTTCTTCAAAGACTTCTACTGATGTAAAATCAATGTATTGTTCTAAACAGAAATTCTTAAATACAAATTGACGTAATGCTTTACCAGCAGATGTTTTGTCAAAAGTATTATTGATAAAACAAAAAATGCCCCCCTCGTTTAATATTGTATATGAAAGTTCATAGAAATAGGAAAAAATATCACCTGCTGGTATATAAATTTTAAAGTACTGTTTTAAATGCACCTTAAGAGACCCTAAAGCTTCTGATCTTATATACGGCGGATTCCCTATCACCACATCAAACCCCGTAAAATCGCCGTCATTATTCAGAACTTCAGGGAACTCAAAGCGCCATTCAAAGCCATTCTCGTAAATCTTGTTGCTCTTTATCTCCGCCAGCTCTGTTTCGAGCTTTTTGATCTCTTCTGTCAGCTTCTTCACTTTTTTGTTCCACGCTTCCTTTTGAGTTCTGGTCATTTCAAAAAGAGTCGGCTGATCCGTGAGACTTAAAAGTTCACCGTTGAGCTTATTGAGCTTCAGAAACCTCTTGTCGCTTTTTGACACTTCAGTCTCAAAATCATTTTTGATCCTGCTTATAAGCTGTTCCATGCTCCGCTTCACGTCCTTCGACTGAGCATTCCTGTAGCTCATAACTGCCTCGCGGTAGTTATCCACGTTCCATTTGCTTGATTTCAGGGCTGTTTTAATGTCGGCATCGAGCGGATACCTGCTTATAAGAGAGTTGCCGCATTTAATATTAACATCAATGTTAGGAAGGGTTTCGAGTTCGGCGTGCGGTATGCGGCCTGAGGCTTGCGGCCTGAAGCTTGCGGCGGATTTGTAGTATGCGTTCTTCAGCAGTTCGATCCATAGCCTCAACCGGCAGATCTTAACCGAGTTGGGATTAATATCAACTCCGAAAAGACAATTTTCAATGATTATCTGCTTCTCTTTAAATAGTGTCTCCTGCACCCGCTGGCTCTCTTTGCTATTCGGATTGTATTCGAACAGCCCGGATTGTTCGTCGGTTATAATGAGCTCATCGTTGATCACTTCAACCGTGTACTCCTTAAGTCTTTTCCCCTCCTTGTCGGTTAAAACCTTCAACTCCGATTTGATTGCAATTATCTCATTCAGGGCAGATACCAGGAAGTGACCTGAACCGACTGCAGGATCACAGATCTTCAGGCTGTTTATTATATTATTTGCTTCTTCAATATCTTCAATTTTATTATAGACACTGTTAATTGTTTCACACTTCCAGCCTTTTGCCTCATTAAACTTCTGAACAACAGCCCTGCGGATAGTTTCATGGCACATGTACATGGTAATGAAGCCGGGAGTAAAGAATGAACCGTCCCTGTATCCGTTTATCTTTTCAAATATCAGTCCGAGCACCGAGGCATTTATAAGAGTTTTATTCTCTTCCTGGATATCTTCCGATCCTTCGCCCGAGAAATCATAGGAATCGAGGAATTCAAAAAGATAAAAAAGAGAGTTAATCTCTCCGGTCAGCTTCTTACCGTTTTTGTCTTTCAGCACGGTATTGCTTAAAACAGGAAGTTTAAAATGATCGTCGAGATTGCTGATACGTATGGTCCTGTGCTCAAGGTCGTCAGGTTCGAAAAGGGAGCTGTTAAGATAAGGGATGCCGGCGAATTTCTCCCTTATTGTTTCATCGCGTTCGTCCTCTTTTACGGCAAGAACCTGGAAAAACAGCTTGTTCAGCTCGTCATAATCGTGCACTCTTGAGGTATTCAGAAACCGGAATGACTTATCTCCGCCGTTATATCTTACAAGCTGTCCTTCGAGCAGCTTAAGAAAGAGTATGCGGTTAATCCAGGTAATAACCAGCTCGAGGGCAACATTAAAGATCTGTTCATCGGCATCCTTTCCGAAACCGGACCTTCCGGGAAGCTGATTAAGGCAATCTTCATGCTTAAGAATTGTAACGGCATTTTCGATCAGTGAAGCCTGGTTTCTCTTTTCAGGTTTTTTCCTTCCTATCAGCTTTTTGCTTCCCGCCTTTGTTTCCTCAAGTCCTATAATATGCAGCAGCTCGTTGTAAAAAGTTTTATCGAGGTTATTGCTGTCGTTTGCAAAGGGAAGTTTAAGAAGATGCTCCGGAGAAAAGATCTTGTACAGGGCAACCAGTTTGTTATCGTCCCCGGGATCGGTGTTTTTGATGATTGTTTCGAAATCCCTTAAATCAAAATGTGTTACTGAGATCTGTGAACCGATATTTTCAACAAATGGTGCGGCTATCTCGTTATAGAAAAAGTCGGTATTTGTTCCCGACAGACCGCGATCCTCGAAATCGGTGAATTGTTTTACAAAATTCTTATTGGCGGCAAAGATTCTTTCAAAGTCGGTTGAATTGAAGATGAACCATTCAAAAATATTTGTGATTATAAGATTCTTTATCTCAATGTTTTTGCCTTTTATTCTTTCTCTCATGAAATACAGGATCAATTCATGAAAAGCTTTTGTATTAATGCCGGTTGCTGACGGCATATCTGATTTGTTCCCGGGCTTTTTTATTTCGAACAAAACACCGACCGGAGTATTTGTGTCTTTCCCGGTATGGATTACAAGGTCGGCTCTCCCTTTGGTATTTATGTAATGCCCCGGAGAATAGTAAGTATTTTTAAGGAATTCGGATATGATATTCTTATGAAATTCTTCGGACTCGGATTCTTTGATCTGGTTCAGGAGGCCGGAAATATTTTTTTTAAATGCTTCTATGCGGCTGCGGTCCGGCCTGACTTTCAGGAAAGCTTTATTAATTGAATTCCTGAGATTTAGCAGGTTGACTTCCATATATCAGCTTCGGTTAAAGACTTAAAGTTACAAAATTGCTGTGATATCGTAACCACGGGCTGATAACATAGCAGGCGCCCGGCGCTTAGCTCTGTTGAACATTTATCTGTGTCGCAACCTGTAAATGCTGCTGAGAGTCATGATCAGAAAAGATATTTGTTTTACTGCTTTCCTCATGACTACAAACATATAAGAAGAATGCAAATATGCTGATTTATTAACAATAATTTAACTTTTAACCTTTCATTATTATTTAAATAAACACCATTTTTACGCTCATGAAAAAAAGAAAGAACCTGTTTCTTGTTATATTATTGCCGGTTTTGTTTTTCTGCTCAGGGACCAATGCACATTCAAATTCAGAGATACACAGATATTATCCGGAACATGCGTCCGTCAGTGATAATTTTGAAAACAGTCTGAGTTTCCATGCTGATTCATCAGAAGAAGACCAGATGGATCAATCTCATGCAATGGTGCTGCCTGAACAGCCTGAATGTGAAAAATCCGGTATATGTATCTTGCCTCATCTTAATAATCTGTTCGTTCCCGTCTGGCAGCCGCCAAAAGTATTCAGGAAAAAGCCCTGAACCCATAAAAGTTCAGCATGATTTTTTCTCCTGCTCCGGAAATTTTTGAAAAACAACCGAAAGTATTTCAGAAATAGCAGGGGAAATTGTTACCCGGATGACAAGTATTTTTCTTAGTAATATAAATTATACCATTATGAAATCAATTTTTTCAAAATTATTCTTAACCGCATTATTATTCACTGTTTCTGGAACTATAGTTTACTGTCAGCTATATGAATGGCGGGGACCCGGCCGAAGCGGAATTTATAATGAAACCGGATTGCTGAAAAAGTGGCCTGATGGAGGACCTGGACTTTTATGGGAAACCGCTGGTATGGGAGATGGCTATTCTTCACCAACAGTCACTGATGATGCTGTTTATGTAACAGGAAGAAAGGACAGTTCCGATGTTCTTACCGCTCTTAAGCTCGATGGAAAAAAGAAATGGGAAACAGTGTATGGAAAAGCCTGGATGACCAACCATACCGGGTCGAGATGTATTCCTACATACTATAACGGAAATATATTCCTTATCAGCGGAAGCGGGGATATTGTCTGTGTGGGATCAGACGGTAAGATAAAATGGACAAAAAACCATTATAGCTTGTATGAAGGTAAACCTATACAGTTCGGGATTTCTGAATCTCCGATTGTTGCCGATAACCTGGTAATTGCATCGCCCGGCGGGAAAAAAGCATCGCTTGTTGCATTCAATATTAACGATGGGAAAGTTGTCTGGGAGGCTGAACCTCTTAACCAGGAACCTCAGTATGTTAATCCTAAGCTTATTGAGCATGCCGGGAAGAAAATGATTGTCACCGTAATGGGGACTCATATATTTGCCGTTAATGTTAAAGACGGGAAAATTCTCTGGAAGGTCAATTATGCAGAGGCAAACGGTGCCGCAGGAAATGTCAGAAAGAATCATGCAATAACTCCGGTTTACAGAGATGGTTATATCCTTATTGCCAACGGCTACAGCTGGGTTGCGCTTAAACTAAAGCTTTCTGCAGATGGAAATTCGGTTGGGGTAGTTTGGGAAAACAGGAATTTTGATCCCCAGCTCGGAGGAGTTGTCCTTCTTGGAAATAATCTATATGGGACGACCCACACGTCCGATCCTTCCGATTCGTGGATTTGTGTAGACTGGACTACAGGTAAAACATTATGGACAGCCAAATGGTATTCAAGAGGATCTGTTATTTCTGCTGACGGAATGCTTTATCTTTTTGAAGAAAAATCAGGACATATTGCCCTGGTAAAATCCGATGCTTCAAAACTTGACATCGTGAGCGAGTTTCAGATCACAAAAGGAGAAGGGCCTTTCTGGGCACACCCCGTTGTAAGCAATGGAAACCTTTATATAAGGCATGGAGATGTATTAATGGCATACCGGATAAAATAAATGTCGCCAGATCGATAAGTTATGTATAAGGCATAAGATTCTTAGCCATGAATTTTGAGTTATTCCGGAGAAAGCATACTGGATACACAAATGACAATAAGAGAAGGATTTAAAAGGTTTCATATCTGGATTCTGAAATGGGCAGACACCAAATGGGGTAAATGGGCATTGTTTTTATGCGCCTTTGCTGATGCTTCTATTTTAGGAGTACCTACTCCGGTGCTATTCCTGGCTTTAGCCCTGCTTAACATTAAAAAAGCATATGAGTATGCATTATTCGGGATACTGGGAACTTTATCCGGCGCTGTAGCAGGTTATTCAATCGGACATTTTGCATGGCTTGACACGAATGGAGAGTTTACTGGACTTGCACATTTTCTGTTTAATAATATTCCCGGTTTTACCGAAGCCGGTTATAATAAGATCCATCTTCTTTATGCAAAATGGGACTTCTGGATATTGTTTATAGCAGCTGCTCTTCCGATTCCTTATAAGATATTTTCAATTTCGTCGGGAGTATTCGATACTAATCTTTTTATTTTTTGCTCTGCCACGCTTATCAGTCAGGGAATTAAATTCTTCCTGCTGGCACTGCTGACAAAAAAATTAGGGCCTGAAGTTAAAAAACTACTTGATTTTAACTGGAAATCTGTTGCAATTATTGCTACAGCATGCATTGCAATAGTTATAATTATTATTAAAGTCTTTTAATACAAACTTATGAATTGATTAAAAATCAGACGATCCTTCTTTCTCTGTTCAGTATTTCCATTTCAGACAAAATGCGTCTGATCGGATATAGTGAGACATTTTCTGCAGAATACTTTTTACTATATGCAAAAGGGTCATCAAGATCATGTACGATCAATAATTTGATTACAGTTTGTTTACTCTTTTCCATAATCAGCAGAAAATATATTAAAAGATTTATGGTCAGCCTTTGGTTAATCAGTTTTAAGATTCTTTTAACAAATTTCTCTCCCCGGATCCAATAAAATAAAATTGTCTGAAAGCTTAACATGATATAACTTTGATTTCCTCTATATTATTAATTCTGTTAGCCATGAAAATCATCGATATTACCCCCGAAACGGAAAACATGTATTTCTGCTGTCTTGAGGAATGGTCGGAAGACATGAAAGAGGCAGGCGATTATAAACAGCATTGGTACAACCTGAATAAAGACAAGGGCCTCAAAGTAAAATTCGTACAGGATGACAACGGAATAATAGCCGGTATGATACATTATATCCCGATAGAATATTCAATGTTTGAAGGGGAGAACCTGTATGTTGTACTTTGTATCTGGGTTCATGGCCATAAACAGGGCCGGGGTGATTTCCGGAAAAAAGGGATGGGTAAAGCTTTGCTGAAAGCTGCCGAAGAGGATGCAAAAAAGCTGGGTGCTGACGGGCTTGTTACCTGGGGACTTGTAATCCCTGTATTCATGCGGGTATCATGGTTTAAGAAGCATGGATATAAGGTTGTCGATAAAACCGGAATTATGCGATTGCTGTGGAAACCATTCATTGAAAAAGCAAAACCGCCAAAGTTCATAAAGCAGAAAATGCGGCCGGCCAAAGGCGAAGGGAAAGTCAATGTAACAATGTTCCGAAACGGATGGTGCCAGACATATAATATTGCATGCGAACGTGCTTTAAGAGCCGCAAAAGATTTTCCCGGAAAAATTGATCTTGTTGAATATGATACGAATGACAGGGAGATAATTAAGGAATGGGGTATCCATGAAGCGCTGTTCATTGATGGCAGAGAGGTAAGGGTGGGGCCGCCCCCATCTTATAAGTCAATCAGGAAAAAGATTGAAAGGAAAGTGAGAAAAGTCAATATTAATTAACAACTATAACGGCCCGGTAATAAAATTAGTAAGTGTTGCTGAGCGAGTGCAGGCTGTGAGCAGGAAAGCTTCTTTGGGGTAGAGTCAAGGCACACTGAATTCTATTGAAAATACTGGCGCGGTCCGGATTTGTCTGGGTTTACCTGGCTGTCTAGAAAGTAGGAACGGTTTGTAAAAATCGTGACAAACCTATTAATTTTATTGACCATGTTGGGTGCACGATCGTGTTATTGTGGTCAGGAAAAGGTCAAATAGACTGTAGAATTTGTTTCTGAATCATTGATTTGGCGACAAATTTCAGCAAATTCTCGAATGGTTTCATCATTCTTTAAATCTTCTTCAGCCACACCATTGTCATTATATGATGGATTCTCCGAGTGGAACTTTTCAATTTCTTTAAAGACTACTGTAAAATCTTTTTTTAAATTATTGTCTTTCTGTTCCATGACAAAATACGTTAAAAGTTTACTTTCAATCCAGTTTGTGCTTCTAATTGGAGTCTCATTGGACTCAAATTGGTCTGAGTGCTACAATTTGGGCATACAAAGATATCATTTTTAGGATAAAATATGGATCCAGGTGTAATATTAACGTTTTTTTCAAAATTTAATTGTATCTGATACTGAGTTGAACATTTAGGACAGATAAAGTTTGCATGTGCAAATTTTGGTTTTACATTCCTTGGTACAGGAACAGATGGAATAACAGCCTGACTTATTGATTGATATATCTGTGAATAACAAGTTTCAAAAACCTTATATATTCCAGTTAAATCAAATGTCATTCTGAGTAGGGTAAAATATCTATCAATGGCTTCATAAAGTTCGGTTTCAGTTGTATAATTTCTGATTTTAAGTCCCATTTTCTCGAGATCATTTATCCGTATTGATCTTCCATGGGTCAACCAATCAGAATGTTTGCAAAGCTTGTTTGCTATTTTATCCGCTTGTTTCTCTTTTTCTTTTTGGATTACTAGTTTTCCTGTAGTACTATGTTTTTCCCAATACTTAAATTTGTATGTTGATAGCCAGTTTTTTACGAGAGTTTTTGAAAAGTTTTGTGCATTTTCAAAATGCTGAATTTCTCCAGGGGAAATACTTTGTAGAATTGGTATATAAGCAGGGTTAAGTTTCCCTGTTTTTATAACCTCTTGTTTTATCTTCTCAAGACCATCAATAAATGCATCGGCAGAAAATCTTTTGCCATTACTAACAACCTGAGCATCTATTGGACCTAGAGCTGAAGTATCTGACATTAAGATTTCATCTCCAGCCATTGAGAAAATTGTCCCCGCACTTTTTGCCATCCCTGGAATTATAATACCAAGTCTTTCATGACGTGATCTTATCATGTCAACCATATCCTCAACTGTTTCAGCGATACCTCCTGGTGTTTCGAGGATTATGTCAACCTCTTTCGTTTTTACATATGAAAGTTGATCTTTAAATGGAAGAAAATCTGCTGGGATTATTGAAATAGGTGCATTTCCCTTATTGAAATCACTTGCATAAACTAAAATATCTCGTCCCCTTAATGATGAAATTTTCTTAAGCTGATTCTTCCTTTCAGTTGAGATTTGATCAAAAGTCAAACGTTTGTTGATATATTCGGAATATACTCCCATATTGCGATTTTTCAGTAAAGTTATCCCTTTCTTTAATCAAAGTCAAGATTATTCATCGTATAACGGCTTGCACCTAACTTTCGCCAAAGGAATTATAATATCCTCTCTGTTACTTTCATCACATACTTCAGATATCGCCTGACCGGCAGATCACCGGGTGATCAGTGTGGTATGCAAAACGGCAGGTACTGCACCTATGTATGGTCCACCCCAATCAGTCTCATCACCATTCCGGATGCGCAGGATCTTGAATTTTCCATTCTCATACCATCCCTCTTCAACTTTCAGGTATTGCCAGGCCTTTCCTTCATTGGCACCAAGAGGACGAAAAGTGAACCGGCAGAATGTGCCAGTCAGAATAAACTCATTCTCACCCAGTTGCACAATCATCGCTTTGCCTACTGGCCGGGTATTGGCTTGCATCCTTCGTCCGCCTGCAGCGCTGAACGACACAATGGCTTGCCAGGCTCCAAGATTGATGGTTTGTTCGGTGTGGTCCTCCCTTTCCACAACGGCTTTTATTTTTCCTTCGAAAGACCATTTTGCCAGTTCCCTCATCATAGGACCAGCCATAGCGTATTCCCGAGCGAGAGGGGCCAGCCGGGCAGCAGTCTCTGTCTCTCCTTCACCACGGCCATTATCGTCTATGCCAAACGGTGAGAAACCAATTCCTCCCCGGGCAAGAACAGAATAAAAATATCTCACGTATTCCTCTCCGGAACCAATTTCAGGTACAAACAGGGCGTTATCGGGACGTGAATATAATTCGATTACCTTCAGTACCCGTTCACTTTCTGACAAGTAGATGTCAGGAGCCAGCAAGTCTATAGCAGGAGCCGCTGCTTTCCAGATCGGGATCACATTGTCGGTCGGGCCTCCGCTTTCATAAGTTGATGCACTGGGATTACTGATCGGATCGCGCAGTGCAGCATTCACGTATAGCGGCAATTGATTTACTGATTTGCCTGCTTCTGCAATGTACCCAATATACCGGGCGACAGACCAGGCATGGAAATATTCGTCGGCATCGGTTCCGAAAACCTGCTGCCAGGTTCCACTGGTAACGACCGGCTTGTTCAGCGCTTTAAGGATCTCGGGTTTAAGCAGTTCCTCCGGCACAGATCCTTCAAAAAGTTTCCGGGCTTCAGGAGAATAATCACGCACACTCCCCCAGGATCCCGGTTCATTTTCCACCTGTACCATCAGTACTGTGTGCTGAGGATCGGCTTTTTTTAAATACCCCATCACGGCTGAAAAAACTTTTGCATCAGCTTCCATGGCAGCCTGTGTGTGCGGCGACGGCGAATCAACCGGCTGACCATTACGGCCTGTAATGTTGGGATATTTCATGGCATCGCGCTTCATCCATTCGGGCATATAGTGATTGCTTCCGTTTTTCCAGGTGCCAAACCAAAGAATCACAAGATGCACCTTATGCTCGCGTGCTTGTGTAAGAAGTGTGTCTATAAGCGAAAAGTCATATTTCCCGGGCTGCGCCTCAATCTGTTCCCAGTAAATCGGAGTTTCAAGGGTGTTAGCGTGCATTGCTTTAATCGCTGTCCATACTGCCGGCAGCATTCCCGGCCAGGAGCTGGAGTTATGTGCCTGGCCTCCCAGCATCAGGAATGGCTGTCCATCCATCAAAAGAGCATGACGTCCATCTTTTTCGATAATAGTCGGCATCATTTTCTCACCCGACTGGCAAAACAGTGTGCCAGACGCTGACAAAACTACTGCAGATACTATGGCTATTATCCGCATTATTGTTTTCTTTTTCATTATTGTAATTATTTTCATTAGAGTATTCCTTCATATAATTTATTTGCTTGCCTTGGTTGAAACAACTTGCAGAACAGCATCTTTGAGATCAGCCGAGGAAGCAGTAATACGGATATTCCCGCTTTTTTCAGTTGACTGGATTACTGCAAGTGCCAGTCCGTTAAAGGTGTTCCGCTGTTTGCTTTTCATCGGCGTTTTGTCCTGGGGGTTGCCGTTATCTGTGCCAATCAGTATTCCCTCTCCCTCAACCATAAATTCAACAAGGTTATTCGCATCGGGAACAGTCAATCCGTTTTCGTCAATAATTTCCGCTTTAACATTGACAATATCCCAGGCATCTGCACTAAGTTCCATTTTATCCGCTGATAAACGTATAGCTGCAGGTTTGGAGGTTGTAAGTACCTCCTCCGTTACAATTATCCCGTTCTTTTT
>Ga0154607_1096_pt2 | contig 21752 bp, 22 predicted proteins | sample Rifle2008BG13ft_FD_116036 | JGI IMG/M metagenome (GOLD analysis project Ga0154607, IMG submission 116036) | Bacteroidetes bacterium RBG_13_43_22 | reverse complement strand
GGGAGTAGCTCCGTTCATACTTGCTGCTTTGGAACTCGACAGATAGTTTACTTTATATCGAACAACCTGCATACGTGTCTTTTATACATGTTTTCGAAAACACATTTTGCCACTGTTTTTTCATTTGCTTCCAGCAGCTTAAAATACTCATTCATCCTCTCAGCTGCCATTTTGTAGGCTACATGAACAAGCTGCCTCATATTAGGATTATATGAAGGATTGCCTGGTACATGTCTCAGAGAATCAGCGAACTTCTTGCTGCTCCAGCCTGAAACCACTGTCATTGAGGGAAGCTTCGAAATATTGATATCTATCACATCAGCATACGGAGCGCACAGTTCTTCTGTCTTCTCAAGCGATCTGTAATAAACTTCTTTTACAAATTCAAGAGCCTTACCACCTGATTCAGCCAGCCCGATCACTTCCTCAAGCCATGTAGTGCCTGCAGTTTTCAGGTGAAATCCCTTATCATACTTTTTAACTACTGATCCGATAACCGGATAGAGCTTAAACTTATCGGAGCCTGAATGAATGCTCATCTTGAGATCGCCCGGAAGACCGAATTCATGAACTGCATAATCAATGACCAGGAGATCAGCTTCAAATTCCTCTTCAAAATATTCCGTATCACCCACATAATCAACACCTTTATTGAATCTTCCCGAGAATTTAGGTGCAATAGTCTGTACAGGGATACTCTCCTCCCCGAGCATATTAAGAATAAAGAACAGCTCAACAGGAGTCTGAGGATGAGGAACTTCATCCATTGAAACCTCTGTTATAAAGTTCCCTTTCCCTTTTGATTTTTCTATTTTTCTGAAGATCTCCCAGGCTTTGATCGCAGCGAAAAGATACTTGTAGGCTATCTCTGCTATCTGGTTAATACTGACTTCAAAAGGTTTCTTTATTCCCGGGATCTTCAGCTTGCCTTCATATTTTTCAGCGCTCTGAAGGAAAGCCTGTATTTCATCATTTCCGGCTCTTTTGCCGATATATGATGCAACATCAATCGTAAAAAAGTCAGAGCTCTCAATGAATCTGTCAACAGTATCCAGGTTAATGTGATCAGCATCCACGAAGTAGGGCTTTTTAAAGCCTGCCTTTATTGTAACTGCATCAGCTTCCTTTCTGACATCTCCGGGAACGGTGCCGATAATATTGTGCTCCCTGTTTGATTTGTTCCATACCGGGGTTATTTCAACACCCTGCCTGGCTGCTTCAATAATTGCCTCAAGCTGGGCACGTCCCTGATGACCGAACCTGTCACCCATTCCTATTGAGTATTTTCCCAGTTTTTTCATACTTAAAGTTTTATATCAATGATCATTTATGAAGAAGTTAACGTTTTCAGAGGTCACAATATCAATCGGAAGATATTCCATCTTCTCCGGAACCTTGTTCAAAGAAAGGAATTCGAACAGCTTCCTGATCCCTTTATAAGCCTGTTCCTCAGGTCTCTGTCCGATCAGAAATTTAATGGTTCCGGATTTCAGGTGCGATACATTTTTCTCGAGGAGGTCATAGCCGATTATATTCAGCGGACCAATACCTGAATAACTGACAAAATCCGCAATTTTATATGATTTCGAGCCGGTCACGAATATTGAACTTATACCACTATTCTTTTTTAGTGCTTTTCCTGTTTCTTTACGGATGTTTTCAGGTACAGGATCAGAGATTAGCAGCTTGATTATTCTGCCCCTTTTTTTATTAGATTTCGAAAAATAGCTGAGGAATCCCTGGGTCCTTGTGTTTAGATGATGAACATTCTGAAGGTTCCTTACAATATTTATTATAAGAATATCTTTTCCTGCAGGTGTTACCATTTCGGTGAGCTGACCTGCAACCCTGCCGCTTTGAAAAATATCCTCGCCTGTATACGATAGAAACTCGGTTTCATTTATGCATGCATCGAGAAAAACAAAAGGTATACGTTTCCTGGTCAGCCGGTTGCAGAAGTCAATTGACTCTGCCTTGAAAATCGGAGCCAGGATGACTCCGTCAGGGCGAAGATTCAGAACATGACCTGTTTTTTCCTGGAAGTTCTTTTCATCAAGCAGGTCAAAGGTCACCTGGCTAAGCTTCACAGGGAAGGGATCAAGTTCATTTATTGCCCTCTTCAAACCCAGAGGATGTTTCAACCAGAAGGCATTCTCCTCTGTTGCTTCGGGGAGAAGGGAAACAAGGTGAAGCCTTCTCTTCGTCCGGAGTGCTCTGGCAATGAAATTGGGCGAATAGTCAAGATCGCTGATGATCTTCATTATTTTCTCCCTGGTTTTTTCAGCTACCTCGCCTCTTTCATGAAGGACCCTGTCGACGGTACCGGTTGAAACACCGGCTCGCGCAGCAATATCTTTTATCCTGGCTTTCCTTGAAGGCATACTCAGTCAAGAACTACTTTCTGGTTCTTTGGTGCAAAAACAGTCATTATTATCCAGGCCAGCAGATAAGCGCTTCCTGCAACGGTGAACATCACAACATAGCCTGTTTCAATATGCCCAAGGTCCTTGAAATGCTGAAGTACGGCGCCAGCAATTTTTGAAATAAAGGCACCGCCTGCAGCACCTGCCAGGCCTCCGATTCCTGTAACTGAGCTTACAGCTTTCTTGGGGAATGCATCTGAGACAGATGTGAAGAGGTTAGTTGACCATGCCTGGTGAGATGCTGCTGCAAGAGCAATAAGGCAGACTGCACCCCAGGTGCTTACTGATGGTGATTGGGCAAATACGATCGGAACCACAAGAAGGGCAAAGATAAGCATGGTTATTCTTCTTGCTTTGAAAGGCGACATTCCTTTATTTATCATAAACCCGGCAATCCATCCACCACCTATGCTTCCAATTGTTGTAATTGTATAAATGAAAGCAAGAGGCAATCCGAACGTTGCCACACTGAGACCTGCACCTCTTACAGTTGAAAGCCAGCCGGGAATCCAGAACAGGTAAAACCACCAAACAGGATCCGTAAGACCCTTACCAATGAAGAAGAGCCATGTCTGGCGACGCTTGAAAAGTTTCCCCCACGAAACTGTTTCTTTGGTTTCAGCCTTTTCATCAGTATCACTGTTTATGTAAGCAAGTTCGCCTGCCGACACTTTCTTGTGTTTTTCAGGTACTTCATAATAAATAAACCAGAAAATTACCCAGATAAAGCCTATTGCTCCTGTTACGATAAATGCTGCCTGCCAGCCCCAGGCAACAAGCATGGCGGGTATAGCCAGGGGAGCCACTATTGCCCCGACATTTGTCCCTGAGTTTAGTATCCCGAAAGCAAGGGCTCTCTCTTTCTTCGGGAACCATTCAGCTACCGATTTATTGGCAGCAGGGAAGTTTCCTGATTCACTTATTCCAAGGAATCCTCTCCAGAACCCGAAACCCCACACACCTTTTGCCAGGGCATGACCCATTGCTGCAATGCTCCATAAAATTACGGAAGCACCATATCCAATTTTAGTTCCGATCTTATCGATTAGGCGTCCGGCGAAAAACATCCCAACAGCATATAAAAGCTGAAAAGTCATGATGATATTCGCATAATCTTTCTCGCCAATCCCAAGGTCTGAATCGAGAAGAGGTTTAAGAATCCCTATTATCTGCCTGTCAAGGTAGTTGACTGTTGTTGCAAAGAAGATCAGCGCACAGACGGTCCATCTGTAGTTACTGAATTTTTTTGTCTCTGACATAGTAAGTTATTTGGTTGGTTAGGTTATACGTTATATGTTGATGATGAAGTCGTTCCGCCGCGTCCTGTCCAGTTTGTATGGAAGAACTGGCCTCTTGGCTTGTCTGTTCTTTCATAGGTATGCGCTCCAAAGTAATCTCTCTGAGCCTGCAGAAGATTTGCCGGAAGTCTTTCACAGCGGTATCCATCGAAATATCCGAGCGCTGAAGAAATTGCAGGTACAGGGATACCATATAGTGCTGCAGCCGAGACAACGTTTCTCCATCCTTTCTGAGCATTCTCCACCTTATCTTTAAAGAACGGATCCAGGAGAAGATTTGTGTTTGATGGATCATTTTCAAATGCCTCCTTTATTTTGCCAAGGAACGCTGATCTTATTATACAGCCCCCGCGCCACATAAGGGCAATGCCTCCGTAATTAAGCTCCCATTTGTATTCCCGGGCAGCTGCTCTCATGAGAGTATAACCCTGTGCATATGAAACGATCTTTGAAGCATAAAGAGCCTCCTTAAGGTCATTAAGGAATTCAGGCTTCTTGCCCTTGAAGGCAGCAGAGAGGCCTTTCAGGATTTTTGAAGCTTTTACTCTCTCTTCCTTTACTGCGGAAAGACATCTTGAGAAGACAGCTTCACCTATAAGGGTGAGTGGTATCCCCAGATCAAGGGCGGCGACTCCGGTCCATTTGCCCGTCCCTTTTTGTCCTGCTGTATCAAGTATCTTATCTACAAGAGGTTTCCCATCGGTATCTTTATATGCCAGAATATCCCTGGTTATTTCAATGAGGTAGCTGTTGAGCTCACCTTCATTCCATTCCCTGAATACCTCGTGCATTTCATCGGCATTCATATGAAGAAGATCCCTCATTATCTGGTAAGCTTCGCAGATCAGCTGCATATCCCCGTATTCAATGCCATTATGTACCATCTTGACAAAGTGTCCTGCACCATTGTCTCCCACCCAGTCGCAGCATGGAGAACCGTCCTCCACCTTTGCAGCTATCGCCTGGAATATAGGTTTTACATGAGGCCATGCTGCCTTTGATCCTCCTGGCATTATTGAAGGACCAAGCAATGCTCCCTCTTCTCCTCCTGATACTCCTGTACCGATGTATAATAATCCCTTGCTCTCAACCAGGATTGTCCTCCTGTTTGTATCGGGGAAATGAGTATTGCCTCCGTCAATGATTATATCTCCTTTCTCAAGATGGGGTATAATAGTATTGATCATATCATCCACGGCGCTTCCGGCCTTTACCATGATCATTACTTTCCTGGGGCGGCTGAGGGAACTGACAAGCTCTTCTATGGAATGAGCTCCTGTAATATTCTTGCCTTTTGCCCTTCCTGCAAGAAAATCATCAACTTTTTGCAAAGTTCGATTATAGACAGTTACCCTGAATCCCTTGCTCTCCATGTTGAGCACCAGATTCTCACCCATAACTGCCAGGCCAATCAATCCGATGTCTGATAATGTATTCATAATTGTGTGATAATTTTTGTTTTAATTTGTTTTTATCGGTACTCGGTCCTTGGTACTCGGTCCTCGGTTGATTGAAACTACCGAGGACCCGGCACCGAGCACCTAGAACCTTCCCGTTTTATAATATTCTTTTACAACCTCATCCATCACCCAGCTTGTTCTTGCAGCGGAGATACCTGTTGATACTGCTTTTCCTTCCCCTGACAATTCTTTGACTATCTGTTCAATAAGGTAATACTGAACATGTTCTGGTCTTTCATTTACGAATTCCTGGCGTCCGTTTTCATTTGATAATACAACAGGCTCAAAAGTAAAAGTCGAAGATTTTATCATCCCTTTTTCTCCGAATATTTCAAGTGAATCCCGGTTGATTTCCGGTGATACAGTGAAGCACCAGATGCCTGTTGCAACGATATTCTCACCGTAAACAAGCGAAGCGGAAACAAAATCCTCAGCCTTGTAAAGTCCAGCCTGGTTAAGCGCCACTGATTCAACTTTATGTGCCGGACCAAAAATGAAATCCAGGTAATCAAGCTGATGCGAGGCGAGGTCAAAGAAATGTCCCGCACCTGAAATCTCCGGTTTGACACGCCAGGGAAGCCGTCCGGCTTTTTCATCTTCAGATAGGCAATTGTATATCTGAAGATGTACGAATCTCACTTTACCGATCGAACCATTTTCAATCAGTTCCTTTATTTTCAGGAATCCGGGAAGTGTTCTCCTGTAATAAGCGACAAAGACAGGCAGCCTGTATTTTTCAGCAGCTTTATTTATCCTGACACACTCCATGTAGTTCAGTGCCATTGGCTTTTCAATATAAACCGGCTTTCCTGCTTTAAGAACTTTGACAGCATATTCAGCATGACTGTCAGGCGGAGTTGCAACATAAACAGCATTGACATCCCTGTCATTAATAAGATCATCGGCATTGGAATAAAAACGGGGTACATTATGTCTTTTTGCATACTCCTCTGCAAGAGCAGCATCCCTCCTCATAACTGCATGCAGCTGCGAATCCTTTACCTTGTTAAAAGCGGGACCGCTTTTAACTTCTGTGACATTTCCGCATCCTATGATACCCCACCTTATCATAAAATCACTTAAAGATTCATTTAAGTCTTTCTTTTGAACTCCATAGTCCTACTGCCGGATTTGATATATAGAAGATCTCCTCACCGTCCCTCATTTTATTAAAACCGTCCCTGAGCTTCGCAGGATTATATTTCTTCATCATTTTTTTGAGGCTGGCATATTTAAAGTTCACCGATTCAATTTCTTCCTTTGTAAGAAAACCGGGGCAGTAGGTTACGGAAAACCTGCCTTCTGTGCTTCCATGAATAAAATGAGCGGCCGCACTCAGGTTATTACGCAGTTCCTCATTTTCCTTCAGTGCGGCAAGCGTTGCGGGAGTTCCCCTGTAACCATATTTCCTGATCAGCCTGTCAATCTCCTTATCTTCCCCAAACTCCTTCAGTCCGGGTGCAAGAACTATCAGCTCACCGTTGTCAGCCATGGCCATACGTGTCCTGTAGATGCTTTTGTTTCCAAGCCATGTGCTTTTAAATTCGGACGGGTCAAGATATACAACTACTTTTTCAAGAGGCTTATCGAATACCGTGAAATTAACCTTCAGTGATAACTCGGCAGCCAGGCTGAAAACCTCCTCATCATCTCCTATATAAAGACCTCTGATTACCAGCATGCCTGTATTATCATACCCGATCACTGTATGAACATAGACTACCGGCAGATGTGAAATGAAGTGCGAGGATGCATAGTTAAGCATACTTCTTACGGGATTATCGGCTTTCCCCAGTATCCTCTCTATCCCGTATACGGCACCGACAAAATGGCTTTTGTTTATTCCTTCAGGACCACCGGTACCCACAAAAAGATTCTTATTATAGTTTGCCATACCGATCACTTCATGCGGAACTACCTGGCCTACAGACAATATCAGGTCGTGACCTCCATGATACACCAGCCTGTTAAGCTGTGCCGGCCATGAATAATCAAGTGCTCCGCCAGTGATCTCTGATATATATTCTCCGGGAACCGTGCCGGCAGTAACAATATCATTTCTCCAGTCATGTACACGGAACAATTCTTTTGGAACGCCCCTGAACATCTCTTCGAGCTCCTTGTCTGTCATTGGTTTATGGGTTCCCAGGGCTGGCAGAATATCCTTAAGATTTTCCTTGTAATATTTATACAGCAGAGTGGTTATATCTCCTGCCCGTGAATGAAACCTTGTAAAATCAGGAGGGACAACAATGACTTTCTTTCTTGACCCCAGTTTTACCAGAGCCGAATAAAGACCGTATTCAAGGTCATTTAAGTTAATGACCGTATCTGGTGAACCTGACTGAAAGTATATCATTTTTAATTACTTTTAATCGTTATTTTGAGATCCCAGATTCCAAATTCCAAGTCATCTGTAATTTTGAATTTTGAATCTTGAATTTAAACTCCGGAATATGCACTAAACCCCCCATCTACCGGTATAATGACTCCTGTTACAAATTTTGACAAGTCGGATGCCAGATAAAGAAGCGTTCCAGTCAGCTCTGCCGGAGATCCATACCTTTCCATCGGAGTGCTGTTGATTATTTTTCTTGATCTGGCCGTTGGTTCGCCTGTCTTTTCATCAAACAGCAGGAACCTGTTCTGGTTCGTTACGAGGAAACCCGGGGCGATAGCATTTACTCTGACTCCTGTTTTTGAAAAATGCACTGCCAGCCATTGTGTGAAATTATTAACAGCTGCTTTTGCAGCAGAATAGGCTGGGATCTTTGTCAGAGGGCGGTAGGAGTTCATCGAGGAAATATTGATTATCACACCGGACCTCTTTTTAACCATGTCAGTGCCAAAAACCATGGATGGAAGCAGTGTGCCCTTAAAGTTAAGGTCAAATACCTTATCGAAACCTTCAGCCTGAAGCCCGAAGAAAGTCTCTTCATCTTTTTCGCTGCCGTCCATTTTTTCAACTTTTGTTGTTGCTGCAGGTGAATTGCCACCGGCCCCGTTGACAAGAATATCCACGGGTCCGAACTTGTCGTTCACCACTTTTTTTGCTGCTTCAAGCGAGCTTTTATCAAGAACACTTGCTGAAATACCTATAGATGGTGTGCCATGTGTTTTTTCAATTTCACAGGCTGCAGCTGATGCGGCATCCTTGTTGAGATCAAGGATCACTGTTTTAACACCATTTGCTGCAAGCGATTTAGCCATTTCGGAACAGATCACACCGGCACCTCCTGTTATGACTGCCACTTTGTTTCTTAGATTCAGTTCATTCATATATCTTTTCGTTTTCTATTTGCTCCCTTACCTCTCCCCCGGGGTGAAAGGGGCTAAAACAATTTCAGCATAAGCGTCCCCCTCTCTCCCGGGAGAGGGGGAATGAGGGGGTGAGGTATTAAAACTTAAAATACTCTTTTGCATTTTTGTACGATATCCCTTCAACCATCATTTTAAGAAGCTCATCTTCATCCGGGATCAATCCTTTCTCGACCTCCTCGCCGATATAGTTACAGGCTATGCGCCTGAAATATTCATGCCTGGGGTAGGAGAGGAAACTCCTTGAATCTGTTACCATCCCTGCAAATCTGCTGAGTAGTCCCAGTGATGCAAGGTCACGCAGATGTTTTTCCATTCCGTTTTTCTGGTCGAGGAACCACCAGGCAGCACCATATTGTACCTTTACAGGTGTTGAACCATCGTTAAAGTTCCCGGCCATGGTTATCATCATCTCATTATCAGCAGGATTCAGGTTATACAGAATGGTTTTTGCAAGTTGTTCTGTTTCATCAAGGCTGCTAAGGAATTTCGACATTCTGAGTGCATCCTGAGGAACTCCGATGGAATCCCATCCTGTATCAGGACCCATCAGCCGGAATTTACGCACATTGTTGTTTCTCATTGCTCCTACATGAAATTGCTGTGCCCACCCTCTTTTATGATTCATCCGGCATAACTCAGTCATTGCTGCAGTTTTATACTTTTCCGATTCTTCACTTGAAAGAGAATCTCCTTTAAGAATCTTCCTGAATATCTTATCAGCTTCAGATTCGGTATATGTGATAAAGTAGAAACGGTCAAGCCCGTGATCGGATAACCGTGCACCCATTTCGTGGAAGAACTTATGCCTTCCATCAAGCGCTTCAATGAGGTCCCTGAAGGATTTGATTTCTTTTCCGCCTGCCTTGCCCAGCTTTTCAATATAGGATATGAATTTTGCAGGATCTTCTGTTTTTACTGCATTATCGGGACGGAACGCAGGCAATACTTTTATTTCAAAAGAGTTTTTCAGCTTTTTATGTAACTCAAGGTCATCAGCAGGATCATCGGTAGTGCATATAATTTCAACATTCATCTTCCGGATCATTTCCCTTATGCTGAATTCCTTTGTCCTTAGAAGCAAGCTTGCCTTTTCATATATCTCTGCACCGGTAGAGGGGGAAAGGATTTTGAAAATATTGAAATATCTTGCAAGTTCAAGATGCGTCCAGTGGTACAGTGGATTACCTGCAGTATAAGGTACTGTCTCAGACCATTTCATGAATTTATCAGTATCAGAGGCTTTGCCAGTGCAGTATTTCTCGCTGATTCCGTTGGTCCTCATTGCGCGCCACTTGTAATGATCACCTTCAAGCCATGCCTGTGTGAGGTTGTCAAACTGACGGTCGCCTTCTATCATGGATGGAGACAGATGACAGTGAAAATCAATTATCGGCTGGTTTTCAGAATACTGATGATATAATCTTACCGCTGTACTGTTGCCGAGGAGGAAATCCTCGTGAATGAATGGTTTCATTATGAAAGATTTTTATTGATTCATCCGGTTGATATTGCTTTTGCAATATACCAAATATATTTTCGTGAACGAACACGATGTTGAGAAAAAAGATGCTATTTTTGTTAATAATCTGTAAATGAAACCACGATCATGAAAGTAGAACTGCGTTACGCTTCACACCCGACGGATTTTAAAAATTATGATACTGAAAAGATCAGGAAGGAATTCCTTATCGAAAAGGTTTTCGTGAAAGATGAAATATCTCTTGTCTATTCGTTATTCGACCGTTATATGGTTGGAGGAGCGATGCCCGTAAAAAAAGCTCTGATCCTTGAGACGGCTGATGACCTGAAATCAACCTATTTTCTTGAACGAAGAGAAATGGGCATGATAAATGTCGGAGGACCGGCTGTAATAGAGTCAAAAGGAAAAACCTGGAAAATAGGACATAAGGAAGCTCTTTACCTGGGAAAAGGAACAAAAAATGTAGTATTCAGATCAGCCGATCCGAAAAAACCTGCAAAACTTTATATCAATTCTGCGCCGGCTCATCATGAATATCCTTCACAGAAGGTAACTCTCAAGAATGCAGAGGTTGTGGTCCTCGGAACACCGGAAGCTTCAAACCACAGGACAATAAACAAGCTGCTTGTGAACAGCGTCCTGCCTACATGCCAGCTGCAAATGGGTATGACCGGGCTTAAACCCGGGAGTGTATGGAACACAATGCCGGTCCATACACACAACAGGAGGATGGAAGCCTATTTTTATTTTGAGGTGCCGGAAAAACAGGGTATCTGCCACTTTATGGGAAACCCGGATGAAACCAGGCATATCTGGATGAAAAATGAACAGGCAGTGCTTTCTCCGTCATGGAGCATCCATAGCGCGGCAGGGACATCAAATTATACTTTTATCTGGGGTATGGCAGGTGAAAACCTCGATTACGGTGATATGGATGTAAGATACCCTGATACACTAAAATAGACACTCATGAAGGATTTATTTGATCTGACAGGAAAGGTTGCCCTCGTTACCGGAGGCACACATGGAATTGGTCTCGCTATTGGGATCATACTTGCAAAAGCAGGCGCAAAAGTCTGTGTCAACGACCTGCAGGATGATAAGCTTCAGGGATGTAAAGAAGCCTTTAAGAAAGAAGGACTTGATGTTTACACACTTAAATTCAACGTAACCGATGAAAATGATGTCGACAAGGGAATAACCATGATCGAAAAGAACATCGGTGTTATTGATATCATTGTTAATAATGCCGGAATTATAAAGCGGATACCGATACTTGATATGACAGTGGCCGATTATAAGCAGGTCATTGATGTTGATCTGGTTGCGCCTCTCATAGTTACAAAAAGAGTGGCTCCGAAGATGATAGAAAAACGCAGCGGCAAGATTATCAATATGTGCTCGATGATGAGCGTTTATGGACGCAACACGGTGTCAGCCTATGCATCCGCAAAAGGCGGACTGAAGCTGCTTACTCAGAATATGTGCTGCGAATGGGCAAAATACAATATTCAGGTAAATGGAATCGGTCCGGGTTATATAGCTACTGCCCAGACAGCTCCTATCCGCGAGAACGGACATCCTTTCAATGATCTTGTGATGACAAGGACTCCGGCTGGAAGATGGGGAGAACCAAAAGATGTGGCTTATGCCGCTTTATTTCTGGCATCAAAAGCCAGCGATTTTGTTAACGGCCATATTCTTTATGTCGACGGAGGCATACTTGCTAATTTCGGGTATGTGAAAGGGGAAAATGAAGTCTGAATCCTGCTTTCTGTTTTTCTCTCCCTCACACACTCTCGCTCTCACGCACTCCTTCTTCCTCCTTCGCCCTGCCATTGAAATAAAGTATAGTTGCAAAAATAGGCAGTAAAGGAAAATAAAGAGCATTTACCAGGGATCCGAGTATGATATACGCCGGATTCTTTAAATAGTCTATTGCATTCACAGCTTCCTCAGGATTAATGATCCCTTTGAAGATGCTTCCGGTGAAGGGAATCATTATTATCATCGAAAGTACAAGAGAAAGCACAATAAGGATGAGTACAAAAACAGCAACCCATCCTAAATTGGTCCAGAATCCTTTATGAGCTAACCCGAATGAACGGGTTATTGCATGACCGATATTGTTCCCTTCGACCATCAGTAATGGCAGGAAAAACATATATATTGTCATCAGATAGAGAGCAACAAAGAAAATACCGATAATGAGAGCCAGAAGCCCCAGTAAAAGAGCAAACGACCCAAAGAAAGCAAAGAGCACTATAATAATAAGATATGGTACAAAATATTTAAGTGCCTTGTACAGTGAATTGAAGATATTGACACTGCTGTCCACAGGACAATAAATAATATAATATTGAAGGATCGTCGTAAAAAGAAGGTTTACCAGTGACAGTATAACCATAGGCCATATGAATTCCTTCATTTTAGCGAGCATCTCATAAGGATCCGTCAAAGAAGTAAGACTGCTGAAATCAATTGTCGTTGAGAAGTATTGCATTAAAAGCGACATCACAAACGATGCTGTAAACAGAACAAGGAATCTCTTCCTGTAAAAATCCCATAATGAACTCATTGCACTGTCTAGAGTATGCTTTTTGTATAACGGATGACTACTGAATTGCTCCATACAATTATATTTTATTTACCAAATCTAAATATTATTATTGTTTCCAGGTACTTATTCCCCTGTCTTTTCTTTAGATTAATTACCCGCAACCAGTAACCAGCTTTCATTTCCCTTTTCGCCACTCCCTCAGGATATTCGAAAAGGGAAAAATCGACGGCTTCCTCTTCGGATGAAATATTCCCTCATTCGCCGCCCTCACATCCTCAATTGTGTAGAATGCTTTTGGATTATAACCTTCAATCAGATCAAGTACTTTTTCAATCTCATTCCTGTGAACAATAGTATAGATGAGGTTGACCTTCTCTATTGCTCCGTGGGCTTCAACAGTTGTTGCCCCATAACCATTGGTGTTCAGGATCTTCACCAGCTCAGGACCGTTCTGATGGGTGAAAACCCTTATAAGCTGGATACCCAGAGCCAGCTTTTCCTCGATTATCATTCCAACCAGGTTGCCTGTTGCAAAGCCTGCTGCATAAGCAACATAATTCACATAATTATCAAGGTTCTGCATTATCTTGCTTATAGCTGTGATCCATATCAGCACTTCAAAGAATCCCAGAATAGGGGCAATGTATTTCTTGCCTTTAGATACAAATATTATACGCAGGGTGCCGATAGACTGATCACATATCCTCGCAAGGAAGATCAGGATGGGCATTATGACATAACTGAACAGACCGGAGTCGAAAAAACTTGTTTCCATGATGAACGAGATTAGACAGGAACAAATATAGATATAAAGGCATAACGGTACAACGGCGCAATGGTACAACGGTACAACGGTTCAACGGCACATCACGCTTTCGTTTTGTAATGCGGGTCATAGATCGCCTCGCTTTCCGTATTTCAGGCGGAGATCAACTTCGTTATTATAAACATAATAGCAGGGTTCTTCACAGTAATCCTCATCATAAATAACATGAGGAGTCAGTGAATTGACAACTATATAATGATTCCCTCTGACATAATAGCTTGCTGTAAATGTATACGTCCTGTTCAGAGCCAGGGTCCTGTATAAATATTTGGCTTCAGTTATTATTGATTCATACACTACATTGTCTTCAAGATTCCCTTCATAAATTGTTACAGTAGTTTCATTATAATAATCAAGTTTTATCCTGATCTTGGCATTAAAGGGTTCTTCTGATAAGCACTCGGAACAATAGATAATATTTGAACCAGGCTTTTCACATGAGAAAAACAGCACCAGCATGCTGAAAATGATCAGGACAGCAAATATCCTTATATGACCTTTTAATACCATTTGATACTTTTTACAGGTGCTCTTACATTATCAAAAAAGAAATTGTAAAGAAAGCCCAACCGGCACCAGAGTGGCCCTATTTTATAAAAATCAGTGGTGGTGAATTCAATGCCGGAGATCAGTGATATGTTCTTCTTCGACCATTTAAAGGTGACAGCAGGCATCACCTTAAACTTGTTTCCCGGAGTTAAAAGTGTTCCTTTTAGTTTATTTCCAAATGAATAACCCGCAGATAATGAGGTTGTAACATAATAATTGCTTTTGAACAGGTTATCTGTGACCGGAAATTCCCTGATAACTCCGGCATATACAAGAGAGCTTCTGTCAAAGTATTGATAAAACCTGGTTTCAGTGTCTTTTATCAGCACCCTTGTATACCATGGCTTTGTATCGAATCCTGCTATTATGCCAAGATTCCTGAATGGTTCTTTGAATGTAATGCTTATTCCGGTATAGAAATCCCTGAAATCAGTCTTGAATGAAGATGACAGGGACATCTGGTCAAATTTTGTTTTTTTGTTTGCCGGGAAATTATGTTTTTCAAGAAGGTCTATTATCTCCTTGTCACTGTAGGCAATAGCTATTCTGTATGGATTTACGACATTCCTTTGAGGATCAGCCCATCTGTTACCGGTATTTAACAGCATTTTTGCAGCCTCATCCTGGTCGGATCTTATTGTAAGATTCAATGCATCCCAGTTATGGATGTTCTTTTCATAAATGTCTACTCCTTTCTGATGGAGCAGATTCATCATTAAGGTGTCTCCGTTCTGGGCTGCAATCAGGAATGGTGTGAATCCTTCATTGTCCCTTGCCTCCATATTGGCTCCGTTCCTGATCAAGAGCTCAGCGACATCGGAAAAACCTGACCATATTGCAGCCATCAGCGGAGTTGTCCCGTCGTTCGATTTAATATCTGTGTCCGCATCATAATAAAGAAGAAGATCAGCAATCTGAAGGAATCCGTAAACAGATGCAAAATGCAATGATGCGGCTCCGTAGCTGCCCTGGTAATTCACGTCAGCCCCGTATCTGATAAGGATCTCCGCAATTTCAAAGCTATTGTTCTTGACAGCTATCATAAGAGGTGTCTCGCGCCTGGCTGTTATCTTGTTGACATCAGCTTTGTACTGAAGAAGGATCATGACTGTTCTTGGCTGGTTATTATAGACAGCATAAACAAGAGGTGTGACTCCCTCGCTGGTCTCTGAATCAACATCTGCACCCATGATTATCATCCTTTCAACCTCAGCAGAATAGCCTTCCGAAGCTGCCAGCATCAGATTGTATTCAAGGGCGCCGGAGACAAGAAGAGGGAGGTACTCCGAAGTATCTATCTCAACTACTTCAACCTGTGCATGCAGGTTAACTGACCAGCAAAGAATTATTGCCGGTATAAGGCAACGCATTAATGACACTCTTTTTGACATCGCGTTTACAAAGTTAATTTTTTGGTTTTATGTAATCTTGATATGAATACTTTTTTAATTTTGATTCCAGAAAAAAATGGCTTTACATTTGGCAAGGATAAAAAAAATACTGCTGGTAGCACTCCTGGCTTCAGTTGTCAGCTATAATCCCGGTGCTGTTGAAAAAAACAACAATATCGAAGAAAAGCTGGTACCAGACAATGTGAGGATTACCAATAACCATTCGTCAGGAAGGGATTTTGCAGCTGCCGAAAGAAGCATAAGATCTTTTATGAGGAAATGGTCTATAACCGGCGCCTCAGTTGCCATAGCGAAAGACGGAAAACTGATTTATGCCAGAGGATTCGGGTATGCAGACACAATTTCAAAGGAAGAAATACAGCCATATCACAAATTCCGTCTTGCAAGCATCTCGAAGCTTGTCACTGCTGTTGCAGTTATGAAGCTGGCAGAGGAAGGCAAATTATCCCTTAATGACAGGGTTTTCGGTCCGGATGGGATCCTTAATGACCCTTTTTTCAGTAACCCTAAGGATAAAAGGGTTTATGGCATTACTGTTGCACACCTTCTTAGCCATGAGGGCGGTTGGACACAGCGATACGGCGATCAGATGTTCATGCCTCTGATAATTGCAGACCACATGGGTATGAAACCACCTGTTGATACCAGGACTATCATAAGATTTGCCCTTGATAAAAGACTCCACTTTACACCTGGAACAGGCAGGGCTTATTCAAATCTCGGGTACAGCATACTTGGGCTTGTTGTTGAAAAAATATCAGGAATGTCTTATGAGGAGTATTGCCGGAAGGAGATACTTGAGCCTGTAGGGATATATGATATGGCTCTTGCCCATAACCTTCCTTCAAGGAAAGCTGCCTTTGAGGTTACATATTATGCACCTCCGGATGTCGTCGCTAAACCTTCAATTTACGGTACAGGAGAAATGGTGTCGCCAAGCTATGGAGGCAATGACATCGAAGCTCTTGGAGGTGCAGGATCATGGCTCGGCACCGCTCCCGATCTTGTAAGGCTTCTGCTTGCAGTTGACGGATTTGAAACAAGAGAAGATATTCTGTCACCACAGAACATCCAGCTTATGACTGATAACCGGAACGGCCTCGCTCCGGTTGGCTGGAAGACAACGATAGATAACGGGACATGGTGGAGAACCGGATCATTTCCGGGGAGTGCCGGGATGATGAAAAGGCAGGCTGACGGAATAAGCTGGGTAGTACTCTTGAATTCCAGCGCATGGAACGGACCTGAGATATATTCATATATTAACGGCATGATGTACAGGGTTGTAGCCCAGATTGAAAATAAGGGCAATGAGGATCTTTTTGATCACTCCCTGCCGGTGCCTCTTTTTGCTGATTCAACCATTCGAATAAAAGGACTATAATGTGTTTCTCCGTAAATGTCAATCTTGTCAAGGAAGAACTTGAAGAAAGGTATGATATAAACTTCCCTGATAAATACCGGTATGAACCAAGCTATTATTATCATGCATTCGGACTGCCGGAAATACCAACAATATGTTCCGGTAAACCTGACACTTTCAGGATCCTTAAATGGGGTTTGATCCCTCCCTGGATCAGGAGCAATGAAGATGCCGAAGATATCAGGTTCAGGACTTTCAATGCAAGAGCTGAAAGCGTTGAGACCAAGCCTTCATTTTCATCTTCCTTCAGGTCGAAAAGATGCCTTATTCCCGTCAGGGGATTTTATGAATGGCAGCATGTGGGAAAGGATAAGATCCCCTGGTATATTTATCATTCTGAAGATGAAATATTTACACTTGCCGGATTATACAGTGAGTGGACGCCTCCGGGCAGCAGCGAAACTTTGGAGACATTCTCAATCATCACCACCGGCGCTAACGAACTTATGGCTGAAATCCATAATTCAAAAAAAAGAATGCCTGTGATACTGGACAGAAAAGATGAAAAGAAATGGATTGATCAATCAATATCTCCGGCAGAAGCGTCAGGAATGCTGAAGCCTTGTACTTCTGATCTGCTGAAAGCCCACACAATAAGTCCTCTTGTAAGCAGCAGAAATGCAAATAAGAACACTCCGGAGGTAATCCGTCCTTATGACTATAAACAAAACAAAGAGGATTTCTTATTCTGATTATAAGGCCCTTAAGCCCTAATACCTTGAAGTCATTTTATTGTGCAACAAAGTGGTAGGAGAGTGTTCCTGCCTGAAGCTTTGGTGAATAAAGATCCTGGTTGAACCGGGAGATCAGAGCTGTACTTATTGCAGTCTCTTCAAGGCATAAATCGGTGGTTGTGCTTTCAGTCTCAATGACCCTTGCCTCCTCTACGATACCTTTCTGGTTTACAAAAATTGCCAGTACAACCTTTCCGCTACCTTCACATTTGTATATTGGTATCGGCAGGTATGTATGATTGCGTCCCTTAAGATCATAATATATCCTGGTAGGTCCCTGGTAATTTGCTGCCATAACCTCTGATTCATCAGGCTTCTCCATCTCGTCCTCATTCTTCCTGTTCTCAAATGAAAGGTTTTCTTCTGCTGCAGCTTCCTTCAGCCTTTTCCATTCATCTATATAGTTGTCTTCTCCAAGCTTGCCACTTGCAATCAGTTCTTCTTTTACCTGATCGATATAATCTTCAGGATTAATCTGCACATCAGGTTTGTTGGCAAGATTACGAGCGATATTCAGCAGGTCATCGTCACCCTGAAGTATTCTTTCAATAGATGTGACAGGCAAATTGATCAGCTTTTCCTGCTCATCCGCTGCTTCAGGTTTGAATTCAGCAAATTCAATTGTGAATTCATTTTTCCGGTCAATATTAAGCGAACGTATCTGGAAAAACATGAAGATTATTGCTGCAGCCAGATGAATGATCACAGTACCAAGAATTCCGACGATCTTACCCTCATAATTCTTCATACGATGCAAAATTACAAAATGAAATTATCATTTTGCCTCTGGCTTTTTCTTCTTCCTGACCGGTTTTGCAGGTTGAGGTTTCTGTGTTGACTTGTTTTTCAGCAATCCGTTTTTAACGCCATTGATGAATTTTGCCCAGGCAAATGGATTCAGAAGGTTATTGACCGGGAACTGACCCCTTGTTGCCATGGCACTGAAATTCTGTTCCATAGCATACCTGTATCCTGCTTCAGGCGTAATAGTTACACCTGTCTGATTTGTTACTGCAATATATACTGATGCCAGGTTTTCGTTCATGTTTTCTATAAGGGGATCTTCAGGTTTCTCTTTTGTCATCTCCTTGATGAATTCATTGTATGTCTTCCATGGAAGGATTGTAACCTCTTCAATCGGAATAGTATCCAGTTCAAGCTTAATATCCACCATGCAGTGCCTGTTCTCATATGTCAGAGGTATAATGGTATGATATCTTTTAAAACCAAGTGCCCTGTAAAAAATAGTATCGCCCGGGACGCTTGTGATTGAATAGATGCCGGTTCTTTCGCTGATAGCTCCTCTTCGCATTTTTTTCGAGATGACTGCAACACCGGCTACAGGCCTGTCTGTAATGTCAGTTATTATCCCGCTTACCTGTATGAATCTTTCAGGACTGCCTGTCTGACTATGAAGTGGTAAAATGAGCAGCAGTGAAAGAATTATAGTATAAATTATCCTTTTCAAGAGTACCTGTAAACTGTATTAACGTGACAAGTCCTGTTTGAGTCTGCAAAGTAAACATTATTGAATGGAACCTTAAAACATTTAACGTAATTTTAAGTAATTTCACTTTTTTGAATTTAACAGTATGGCGAAACAACTTCTGCTGGGTGACGAAGCTTTGGCTCAGTCTGCCATTGATGCGGGGTTCAGCGGAATGTATGCTTACCCCGGAACTCCTTCCACGGAGATAATGGAATATATCCAGAGATCAAAAACGGCATCAGAACGCAACATACACAGGCAATGGTCATCAAATGAAAAGACAGCCCTTGAGGCAGCTCTCGGAATGTCATATGCAGGCAGGAGATCAATGGTAGCCATGAAGCATGTCGGGCTGAATGTGGCATCGGACGGATTCATCAATGCTGCCATAACAGGAGTCAACGGCGGAATGATAGTCGTCTCTGCCGATGACCCTTCAATGCATTCATCGCAAAATGAACAGGATTCAAGGTTCTATTCAAAATTTGCCTTTGTTCCCTGCTTTGAGCCTTCAAACCAGCAGGAGGCTTATGATATGGTATTTGATGCTTTTGAACTATCAGAGAAATTCAGGGTGCCCGTGATGATAAGGATTACAACCAGACTGGCTCATTCCAGGGCCGCGGTAGAGCTCGTCAGACATCCGATCCCTGAGAAGAAAATGAAACTTCCGTCCGATCCTGTTCAGTTCATCCTTCTTCCCGCACTTGCAAGAAAGAAATTCAGAGTACTGTTAAAATCTTATGAATCAATAAAATATGATGTCAGGATATCAAAGTACAATTCATTCAGCGACAGCAGCAAAAGAGAAACGGGGATCATAGCATGCGGAATAGCCTATAACTACCTTATTGAGAATATCGGTACATCATCAGGTAGTTATCCGGTGCTTAAGATAGCAGCCTATCCTTTTCCAAACGACCTGGTGAAGGAACTCACTGCGAGGTGCAGGGAGGTAATTGTCCTTGAAGAAGGGTATCCAATGATTGAGGAGAGCCTGAGAGGCATACTTGATGCCGGCATAAAGATCCTTGGCCGGATGGACGGAACCATACCGCGTGACGGGGAACTTAATCCTTCAATTGTCGCAAAAGCACTCGGAATGCCATTAGTTAGTGGCAAGGAAATCCCTCAGCTGGTGAAGATGAGGCCGCCTTCCTTCTGCAAGGGATGCGGTCATGCCGATATGTTCAATGCGCTGATAGACGCGTTGAGACCATTTGGTCCGGGGAGGGTGTTCTCTGATATCGGTTGTTACACTCTCGGAGCGCTTCCGCCATATAATGCAATTAATTCCTGCGTCGATATGGGAGCATCGGTGACTATGGCAATAGGAGCTGCTGATGCAGGATTGTTCCCCTCTGTCGCAGTTATAGGAGATTCAACATTCACACATTCCGGCATGACCGGATTGCTCGATGCAGTAAATAAGAATGCACCTGTAACAATAATAATATCCGACAATTCCACAACTGGAATGACAGGCGGCCAGAAATCGCAGGCAACAGGAAAGCTGGATCAGATTTGCCTGGGCATAGGAGTTCAGGAAGAACATCTGAAAACGATTAATCCTCTACGTAGGAATCATGAGGAAAATGTACGTATAATAAGAGAGGAACTTGAATATAAAGGTGTTTCAGTGGTAATCTCTGCAAGGGAGTGTATACAGACTGCCACAAGGAAAAAGAAAGCAGAAGCCCCAGGGGAATGAAAATTCAAAATTCAAGATTCAAAATTTACAATCTTGAATCTTGAATCTGAAATATTCTAAAGTAATGAAAAACGACATTATACTATCGGGTGTGGGAGGTCAGGGAATTCTTTCAATAGCAGCAGCCATAGGACTGGCAGCGGTTGAGAATAATCTTTTCCTGAAGCAATCCGAAGTGCATGGTATGAGTCAGCGGGGTGGTGATGTGCAGTCTCACTTCCGGCTATCTGATAAGCCTGTCGCATCAGACCTTATACCATACGGTAAAGCTGATCTTATAATATCTGTAGAACCAATGGAATCGCTAAGATATCTTCCATGGCTTTCAAATAAGGGATGGATAGTCACCAACTCCAATCCCTTTATAAATATTCCGGACTATCCTCCGGTTGAAAAAATACTTGACGAGATAAGAAAGATCAGGAACAATATAATAATTGATGCTGACTCTGTTGCAAAAGAGGCTGGTTCAGTCAAAGCAAGCAATATAGTTGTTCTTGGAGCAGCCTCTCACTTCATATGCATACCATTTGCTTCCCTTGAAAATGCCGTGCGGCAGCTCTTTGAACGGAAAGGGGAGGAGCTTATTTCAATAAACCTGAAAGCACTCAGAGCAGGGAAAGAATTCTCGGCCAGACACTTGTAATGTAGTTATTCAGGTCCTTCTAAAGATTTTTTTCAGGGCTCTCTTTGTGTTTAATCCGATCCTGAAAAGAAATTCGTCTGACGCAAATTCGCTGTGATCACGGGGAGGATGATCAATGATTTCCCTGAATTCGGAAAGTGTCCAGTCAAGTTTTTTTGCCACATATTCAAGATCATCGTTTTTTTCTGCTTCACTGTAGTCAGTCTGGTTCATCATCCTCAGTGCTTCATCCCTGGTAATCTGACCCGATATTATCAGACTCGATAAGTGAGCTCTTTTCTTGTTGAATTTAAACTTATGCGGAAGGTAATAACTCTGAAAGAACTTTGTGAACCTCGATTCATGATGTTTTCCCCCATAGTATTGCCAGCCGAGTTCCCTCCCCATAATTGAGATAGCGTCATCCTTCCTGTAGTCAAG
>Ga0154607_1225_pt1 | contig 23232 bp, 28 predicted proteins | sample Rifle2008BG13ft_FD_116036 | JGI IMG/M metagenome (GOLD analysis project Ga0154607, IMG submission 116036) | Bacteroidetes bacterium RBG_13_43_22 | reverse complement strand
AATGGCAACAACTGAAGTTTCGATAATTAAGACAATTACCCATATTGTTAAGATCATGTTTCTTTTTTGTGCTTTTTATTTTTTCATAATGGGAGTCAGCTTAATATTCATACCTGGTTTTCTTTTAAAAGGTGTCGCTGATGCCCCTGTTAATACAACAATTATTGGAATGCTAAGAGGCGCCGGAGGTTCAATTATACCTTATTCGCTTCTTTACATTTTCATTGCCCTTGATCCATTCAAAAAACTTTGGGCTTTATATGTTATTTTACTTGCTAATATATCCGCAATAATCCTGGACTTAGGATCAGTCATAATTGGTGAGTATAATGTATTAAATGCAATGATAGACTTACCCGTTGAGGTAATTAGCATTATAGGAATTATTCTTGTTTTTTGGACAAATAAAAAAAATAAGAAAGCTACGAACACCTGACAGCGTCGGTAAAATTAATAGGTTTTCCGCTGCACGTGACAACTTCCCGTTTCACGGTTTTTGCGAACACTGCCGGCAGGAGCTATTTGCACCCGGAATTTCTGGTTAAATTCGTTTGCTAACCAGTCAAAATATGGATTCAGAATTGGGAAATAGATTTGTAACATTTGTTACATTTATTATGTTTTTCAAACCATTAGTCAATATGCTAAAAAGCATTAGCCTGGTTATCAGTAAATTCTCTATCTACATAACGTTCTCTATAGGAGTACTTTTAATAGGATGTGTTAATACTGAAGGCATCCTTGAAATAAAGGGAAAGGTCATAGATGATTACACAAAAACGGAAATTCCATGGAGAAACATAATTATTCAGGGATTATTAGAAAGTAATGAAATGTTAATACCAATCGATGCAGGTCAATTCTCAACTGACAGCTCAGGGTGTTTCACCTATTCACTTAGAAAAGTCAAAGATGCCCATTACTATAATTTCTGCTTCGTGGGGGACTCGGACTATGCATTCGTAACCAGGAAACTAAGTCTCTACGAACTTGATCAAAATGCAAAGTACCTATCCTTTTCATTAAGCAAATTAGTGGATCTTACCATAAAAATATATAGAGAAAGTAAAAAACCTGTTTTCGATACCCTTAGTTTATCCTGGCAATCAAATGGCGTTTCCCACTGGTCTCTGTATCCCTATAAAATAGATAATTATGGAAAAACAAACAACTACTTTGGTCTAACCTCAGGCAAAGAGTTAAGATGGATAGGTGGAAATGTAAATTCAGCTGTTAAAACTAGAGTTTTCGCTGACAAAATGACAAAATTACGTTGGGATTTAAACCGGGATGGGAAGAGAAAGGAAATTATTGACACAATAACCTGCAGAAGAGATCTTGCAAACATTGTTTATTTTATATATTGAAAGTATAAGCGGTATATTTTATCATAATACTCTGGCATTCAATTGGAATGATTTTTGATGATAGTAATAAAGTTACATCTTGATCTACCTCCCGCTATGAAGAATAACTTTCTTTTTTCAATTCTTTTGATTTCCTCATTACTGGTTTCATGCGAAAAGGAAAAACAATTGAACATCGAAAATGAGGGAATAGATTTAATTAGTCAAATTCTGATTAATGGAGAGGTTCACCAGGAATACTCTTATAATGAGTTGAACTTAATTTCTGAAGAAAAGAGTAAATTCTTCTACACCAGACATAGTTATAATGATAATAATCAATTAACAACATCAGAATTTTATTTGGATCCTGCAATGTTTAGCAGCAGTAGCAGCGTGATTGAAGCCTCAATGAGCAGAACCGAATGGGTAAATCCAACTAATACTACAAAAAGTCTCACTCAAGAATTTGAATATGATGGTGAAAACCATCTGACAAGAAAGAAATATATTCGACCTTCCGTAACTGATACTGAATATTCAATTTTTACTTATGAAAATGACATGGTAGTGAGACAATCTATGTATTGGCATAGCCAGGTCTCAACCTACACTGAATATTTTTACGATCCAAGTGGAAATTTAGTAAAAGAAAACAGGTATAGAATTTTGGAAGGGAGTGCTCCTGAACTAATAACTACCTTAGAATATGAATTCGACAAAATGAAAAATCCTTACCTTGCTTTTAGACGTTTATTAACTCCAGGGAAATTCACAAATCAAAATAATATAATTAAAGAAACATATACAATTCATTTTGAAGTCGATTCGTCCATTGACAAGGTACAGGTTCGTGAAACTACATATAAATATAACGATAGAGGATATCCGATAAGAGTAGGTGCAGATACTGAATATGTTTATAAATAGAGTACTTGGTCAGTAATTTTAAATATTCACTATTTAAAACCCTTTTAATCATGATGACACAAATGGGGCGCTCGAACAATTCAGTATTAAGAAAGACTGCAGCTATTTCATTATTCCTTTTGTTAGGCATTACATTCGCATTCAGTCAGGAAAATGAAATAATCAGTAATACCTCAGCAATTAAAAATGGTTGGTGGAATCCTGTTTTCAAAAAACATAATATTGATTTGGAGAAATTCAATTTTAAAAACACCTTTGATATGGGGATGAATGATACAATAAACAATTTATGTCTAGAAATGGGAAATAGTGATTCCTTAAACTGTAGAAAAATACCTTATAAAGATGCTATTTTAATCTCCAAAGGAGCTGGACAAACCTACTGGATAATAACATCTGAATTTGCTCGTCACGACTTAGATAATAATATATTGATGCTGAGGAATGGACAGATGTCGTATTATGATTTCATTTCCAAAAATGTAATTCCCTCTGACACCTCGTCATTTCAAGAAATGATTATCGATATTAGAATGAATAGAATAGAAGCAAGCTCAAAAGAATAAATTCACTACTGATCAGTAAATGTACCGTGAAACGGGAGGCTTTCATGGTTTTTGCAATTCAAAAGAAAAATTGTTACTGATACTTGAAAACATCACTAATGAAACAAAATAACTTCATCTCAGGATTTTTGATTTTCTTGATGATGACAAGCTGTTGCGTTTATCACCCGCAGACTATAGACATACCATTAATAAAGAAAAAAAATGATCTAAGGGTTGACGCTGGAATTTCTTTTGTACCGGCAGTTCATGCAACAATTTCTTATGGACTAACAAACAAAATAGCAATTCAAGCTTTTTGATCAATTGGTTCTGATGAAAGGAAATATTTTCAGATAGCACCCGGAATTTACAAAGATTTTGGGAATCGGAGGGTCATGGAACTTTATGGAGGATTTGGAATAAACTTCAGCGCAAAAATGAATAAGGGCGACATAAAAAAACAAGAATAAAACTCTCACGCCTGCCTGCCGGGCCGTTAGCAACCATGCATCAGACAAATACCATATCAAAAACCAAAAACTATAAAACATGATCCCATGAAAACAAGTTATATTTTTAAACATCTTGCTGGAACATTCATTTTCTTTCTTATCCTCTTTCTCAGTGCTGGAAGATTTGATTATTGGCAGGGTTTGATTTATGTGATTATCGGACTAATAATGGGTACATTAAATTATACTTTCCTCAAACCGGATTCTGAACTATTAGCTGAACGTGCAAAACCAGGTGAAGGTTCCAAAAAATGGGATAAAACATTGTTAGGATTATCATTCTTAATTACAGTTGCCATGTACATAATTGCCGGACTTGATTCTGGTCGTTATCATTGGTCACCAAATTTTCATTGGAGTTTATATTTACTTGGAATTCTCTTAACAGCATCCGGACAACTACTTTTTCTTTTAGCACAAAAGCAAAATAAATTTTTTTCAAGTACGGTCAGGATTCAAACTGATAGAGAACATACTGTTTGTGAAACCGGACTATATAAAATTGTAAGACATCCTGCTTATTTGGGTTCGACTACCCAGTCAATAGGATTTCCACTACTCTTTGGATCTCTTTGGAGTATTCTTCCTGTTGGTATTCTAATCATCCTTCACATAACAAGGACATATTTGGAGGATAAAACCTTAAAAAAAGAATTGAGAGGGTATCTTGAATATTCCCTTAAAACTCGCTACAGGATAATTCCATATCTTTGGTGATACCATTTAAATTAACAATTAAAACCTGCATTCATGGAAAACTTGCAAATTAAAACCGAGTACCCGTTGACAAAAAGAATAGTCTTGGGAGGAGGATTGATTTTAGTGGCTGTTATTATGTTAATCTTATACTTTACATTGGAAATTAAGTTTTTAGCTGGTTCGATCCCTCTTTTCTTAATTGGAGTATTAATTCTTACTCCTCTTATGGGTTCTTACAAAACACAAATTAATGTAGGCAAGGGATTTCTTGAGATAAAATGGCCTGAGAGAGCTAAAATAAATGTACTGGAATCTGAGATTGACAGAATTACATTATCGACTAATTATGTTTTTATCTTCAGAAAAACAAGGAAGGCTATTAAACTTGTGCTATATGATAAAAATCAAAAAGCGCAGGTCTTTAAATTTCTTACTGAATATGCGAAGGAAAAGAATCTTACCCTGGTTAACCAGGATGAACAGAAGAGCTGAATAGACCTCTATTGATTGATAATGAATTACTACGACCACCTGACACGAACAATAAAATTAAATATATTTAAACACATTGAATCAATGAAGGAAAGAATTAAAGAAAACATTTGCAATCCTGAAAAACTTGAACAACTATATCGTGATGACAGAAAGTCTTTTGAATCAAGTTTTGAAAAAGTCTATTCAGAGATAGAAAAATCTGAATTGGCAGGATACTGGAAAATCCGGCTTGATTTTGATAAACTACCGGATAAGATAAAAAAAATCAATCTGTCAGACATTTTCATAATGATTGCTGCATGTCTTGTCGCTGGATTTCTGATTAAAATACCGGATCTTTTCAATCTCAGCCTTACTGACATCCTTTTTTATGAAAAGAATGCAGGAATCATTGTTTTCCTGGGACTTACTATTTATGTTGTCTGGATTAACAAAACTTCAGAACTGAAAAGACTTATTCTGATCCTCATAACTTTTTTAATCCCGGCAATATACACTAATCTTTTACCATCAGTCAGAGACAGTGACTCAGTCAATTTGGTATACATTCATCTGCCGCTGCTCATGTGGTGCATCTTCGGATTGGTTTTTATTGATTTTAATTTAAAGGATAAAATCAAAAGAATTGAATATTTAAGGTACAATGGTGATTTGGCAATCCTGACAGCTATTATAATGATTGCGGGAGGAATTTTAACAGGTATCACGATTGGTTTGTTTGAAGCCATTGGAATTAACATAGAAAACTTTTATATGGAGAATGTTGTAATTGTAGGATTAGTTTCTGTCCCAGTTGTTGCGACATTTATTATAAAAAACTATACTGCATTGACCAATAAGATCGCTCCTGTAATTGCCAGTATTTTCAGCCCACTTGTTTTACTTTCCGCAATAGTTTATCTTATAGCTTTGGTAATATCCGGAAAAGATCCTTACAGTGACAGAGAGTTTTTATTGATTTTTAATATTATGTTGCTAGGTGTTATGGCTGTTATTGTTTTTTCAATTTCAGAAACTTCAATAAACAGAAAGCAGAAGTTTAACGAAGTGATTTTATTTATTCTTTCAATAATAAGTGTACTAATTGACCTGATTGCATTATCAGCAATTTTTTATCGTTTGGGGACGTTTGGTATAACACCAAACAGACTGGCTGTTCTTGGTTCTAATATCTTAATTTTGGGCAACTTAGTTTTAATAATTATTGATTTGTATAAAGTAAATTTCAAAAATACTTTGTTTAAAGAAGTCGAGTTGACAATTTCAAAATACTTACCTGTATATATAATTTGGATAATATTCGTAATATTTGGATTCCCTCTTATTTTCGGAATGAAATAAAAAACAAACAGGCAAGCTGACACGGACAATAGGATAAAAGGAGGTTACTATGAAAAATGTCATCGAATTATTTTTCAGGATTGTCCTTTTAGCGTTTATCTGGTTTATCTGGTGGTTGGTGTTAAACGCACCACTTTCAGATGTTATGAATCTATCTATCATTGCGGGAGGGGTATTGCTGACATTCCCCCTTGTTTGGCTTGGCAGGAAAATACTAGACAGACACCAAACAATAGGCGGCGCCGTCTGGACAACGACGTTTGTACATTTTGGTCTGGGTTTTACATTTGGTGTTCCTATCGTTCGGGCAATAGCTACTCATCAAGATTGGTCTGGCTGGACGCTTCCCATACCAACTGAAATCGGCTTGTTGTTAGTTATCATTACCGGGGCAGCTTCTTTGCTGACAGTGATAAACCTTGCCTTAAAAGGATTCGGTGCACCCTTTTTCATTGCGCTCAGTCGGAAACTGGCGGCAGATTGGATGTATGCCTGGACGCGCAATCCCATGGTGCTGGCAGGTCTGTCTTTCATCCTGTCATTGGGAATCTGGTTTCAGTCAGCACTGTTTGTGCTCTGGGTACTCATTCTGTTTGCGCCGGCATTGCTTTTTTTCGTGAAAGTGTATGAAGAACGTGAACTTGAGTTTCGCTTTGGGACATCCTATAAAGATTACAAATCCAAGACGCCAATGTTGTTCCCAAGAAAACCGAGAAAATGAAATAAAAGAGTTAAAACAATAAGTATAACAAACGATTAATTAAGAGTGCCCTGTGCATAACACTGACAATGAAACGAAAAACTAAAATTTTCCTCATTTCCTTGACGTTTATAGTATGCGCCCTGGCTGTAATCCCGATCATCAGGAATACTGAAAAAACAGTACTCAATGATGCTTCACGTGAGAAAACATCAGGCAATTTTGTAATCCTTTCAAATGGCAGCGCACACTACCAGATTGATGGTCCTGCCAATGGACAAGTCGTTATACTTATTCATGGATTCTCTGTTCCGATGTACATCTTTGACTCAACCTTCAATGCCCTGTCCAGTGCTGGATACAGAGTTATAAGATTCGACTTATGGGGACGAGGATATTCTTCAAGACCCAGAACCTCATATAACCTTCAGCTTTTTGTTCAACAGGTAAGAGAACTTATTGACACATTGCAACTTTCAACTCCTGTTGATCTGATTGGAGTTTCGATGGGAGGAACTATTGTGGCTGGATTTGTAAGTGAATATCCTGGTCTTGTTCGAAAAGTAGTCTTAATTGATCCTCATTCAACGAAAAAGAATGTTGCACCACTTAATGTGCCAGTCTTAGGAGAGTATTTAGCTGCAGCCTTTTGGATACAAACCTTGCCTCAAGGTCAACTTAAAGACTTTTATCAACCTGATCAATATCAGAACTGGCCTGCAAAATTTCAGGAACAGATGAGATATAAGGGATTCAGGTATGCAATAGTCTCAACCGCCCGAAACATAATATGTCATGATTTCTTAACATCATATGAAAGTTTAATTGACCTGCCTGTCCTTTTAATCTGGGGAACACACGATAAGACAATACCCATAACTGAAATTGACACATTGAGGAAACTGATTAATCCTGAGTTTTTTCAGGTAGAAAATGCCGGACATCTTCCACATATCGAACAATCAGATATAGTAAATAACAGGTTGATTGAATTTTTAAACCAGGATTAATTACATTCACGACGACTTATCACCAAAACAAAATAGAGAAATATTCAGGTCAAGATTTAGCATAGTGTTAATACTAATTATCTTCATTCCATTGGTTTATATGGCAAAAGCCTGGTAAAATCTTTATCCTTGTTGAGATATTCATTAAGCGGAGCCGCCTATCGATAATCAGAAACTTTATGAGAACACGAATCAAAATATGTTGCATTAAAAGCATCGCCGAAGCTAATATGGCTTTAGAATATGGTGCGGATGCAATCGGTCTTGTTGCCAGAATGCCCGGCGGATTAATACCTGAAAATGTCAGGCAGGCTATTGAAGAAGTTCATCCTTTTGCCGTTGATGTCTGCAGCGGTGTCAGAACAAAAGGAATGCTTGATGAAGAAAAGCTTTCAGTTTCTAATTTCAAACTAAACTACATGAAACATTATTTTGTTGCTCATACTAAGATCCATGAACTCTATGAAATCAAAAGTATCATTTGACAAATCTCAGATTGCGCCATGTGGAATGAATTGTGGAACCTGCCTTGCGTACCTGAGAGATAAAAACAGATGCCCCGGTTGCCGTGTAATTTCTGCAGATAAAGCAGTATCAGTCCAAAGGTGCATAATAGTAAAATGCGATTACCTTGAAAAGACAAAATCGAAATTCTGTTATGAATGCGCGAAATTTCCTTGTAAGAGAATAAAACAACTTGATAAACGGTACCGGACAAAATACAAAACCGGTTTCATAGAGAATCTCCTGATGATACAAGATAAAGGAATTAAAGAGTTTCTGTCCTTTGAATCCATAAGAAGGACCTGTCCAAATTGTGGATCAACTTTATGTGTTCATCGCTCCTTTTGTCTTGACTGTAAGGTAAATTTAAATTAACATTTATTGTTACCTGTTAAATATGGATGATCAATTGATAAGCAGCTTTCTCAGACAACTTGATGATGAACATCAGGCTTTGATAATCGCGGTCGCAAAGCTTAAAAAAAGCCTGGGTATTAAATAATGCTATATCTGACTTTATAAAAACAATGAAGGAAGGATTGGAATTATCGCCGGATCTGCTCGTCGGCAGGGTATCACAGGAACATAAGGAGAGATATATCGTCTCGACCGGGGATAATGAGTATGAAGCAGAAATTACAGGGAATCTGAGGTTTTCAGCTGCATCCAGGGCTGACTTCCCTGCTGTCGGAGACTGGGTAACAATTAAGATTTACGATTCAGGTCCTGCAATAATTTACGAAGTTCTTCCCCGTAAATCGATACTTGAACGGCAGGCTGTTAGCAAATTTGGAGAGAAGCAAATAATCTCTGCTAATATTGATGTTGCACTGATTGTTCAGTCAATAGATAATAACTTCAATATAAACAGGCTGGAAAGATATTTATCAATATGCTATTCTTCCGGCATTGAGCCTGTCCTGGTTATCAGCAAGATTGACCTGTCACCGGAGAATATTATTAATGAGGCAATTTCGAATCTTACAGCAAGGGATAAAAAGATAAAATATTTTCTCCTCAGTAATGTTACCATGCAGGGATTTGACCAGATCCTGGAATCCCTGGAAAAAGGGAAAACCTATTGTGTAGTTGGTTCTTCCGGGGTTGGCAAATCAACCCTGATAAATAACTTATTAAAAAAGAAAATCTTAAGAACCGGACATATAAGTAAGAGTACAGGTAAAGGGAGACATATTACAGATCACCGGGAACTATTTGTCCTGGAAAATGGTGCGATTATTATTGATACCCCCGGTATGAGAGAACTTGGAATAACCGATAACATTCAGGGCATTAAAACGACATTCCGCGAGATATACGATCTTTCATTAGAATGCAAGTTTCCAGACTGTAAACATATCAATGAAAAAGGTTGTGCTGTAATGGACGCTCTCGTCAAGGGCATCATTGATATTGAATCACTGGATAATTTCCGGAAGCTTCAAAAAGAACAGCAGAGATTCCTGACTACAGTTGCTGAAAAGCACAGGAAAGAAAGAATATTTGGCAAGAAAATCAAAAAATATAAAAAAGACATTAATAAAAATATATGTTGAAGTTATGTACACTTTAAATCTTTCATTATTGTATAGTTTTTAATTCAGTACCAACTGAATTGAAATAAGGGCTGTTGAGGTACGATAATACTTTAAATAAGACGGATAGTATATGAAGAAACACCTGTTAATGACCGGAATATTATTCCTGGCAATTTGTTGTTCAGGAGATGAAACAATTACTGAACTTAAAACAGAAGGTGTTGTCATCACCCGGGAAAGGGTAATAGCATATTTCCCGCAGGGGTCCATTTCTGAATCCCGGATGAATGAAATAGCTGACACCATTAACCTTGGAATAGAACTTGCTCAAAAATACATTGGAGGACCATTTGACTGGCAGATATTTAAAGACAGACAAATAGCTTACTATTTCTGCCCGGGCAATTTCATATCAGGCACTTCAGATGAAGGAGATATTTTACTTCCAGTGCATCGGGCACAGAATGATCATTCACCATGGCTGCATGAAACAATGCATATCCTTCTCCGGTCAGAAAAAGGGAACTGGAGCCCAAAATCAAATCCCATGAACTATTTCAGGATGCCTGTATGGTTTACAGAGGGTATGGCTGAATTTCTTGCCATGAAGGTTTCATATGATTATCAGATCTCAAAGTATGATATGTTTGTAAGCGGAGGTTATACTCTTGTTGATTCAACCTGTAATGTCAGCATAAAAGAAGAAAATGGCCCATATATTCTTAAATACATTGGCGAACCAGGAATAATGATTAAGCTCTATACAAGGAAAAGAAGATATTATGCCCCTGCTTTCTATAATTGCTCCTGCTCATTTACAAAATATCTTGTGGAAACATATGGACTGGATAAGATACTTGAAGCATTTACAGATTATAAAAATGAAATTAAAACAATTGAAGAACTTTCAGGCAAGAGCATGAATGAACTGAGAGATGACTGGCTGACAAGTATAGCAAATGAATAAAATCCCGATTACAATCTATACAACTATATCTTTTAGGAACCCGATAACCTTATAATTCTACCTGATGAAAATTGCATGCGTTATCCTGGGTACAAGAGGAGATGTCCAGCCGATGATTGCCCTGGCAACAGGACTTATTAAGAGAGGTCATGAAGTTACCATTTGTGCTCCGCCGGAAAACGAAGAACTGGCAAGGAATAATGGTTGCCGGTTTGAACCATTAGGTATAGATATCAAAAAAGCTGTAAAAGAGAATCCCGAAGAACAAAAAGGGGGCGTCACAGTCAAAATTTCTCCTGCCGGGCAGGAGTAGCATTTCCTTTCACGCAGACAGGTTTTATGCTGCTGCCATCAAAGAAAGGACTGCCTGCCGATATGGAAGATTTTCTCAATTCAGGGAAACCTCCTGTTTATATCGGATTTGGCAGTAATCCTATTACAAATACAGAGAAATACAGTCAGATGTTTGAACAGGTCAGGGATACAACCAACCAGAGGCTGATAATTTCCAAAGGATGGGCAGAACTGCCAGGAAGCAATACCCGGGATATACTGTTCGTCGATGAAGTGCCTTTTGAATTGCTTTTCCCCAGGCTGGCAGCAATCATCTACCACGGAGGAACCGGGACCATGGCTGCAGTAAACAGGGCAGGCATTCCTCAGGCAGCATTCCCCTTCATGGGTGATCAGTTCTTTAACCAGCAGCAAATTGTTAAATTGGGATTGGGTCCCGATACCTGCGACTTCAAGAAAATGACGGCAGAATCAATTTCTGAAGCTATTAAAGAGTGTATCACAAACAGCAAATACAAACAAAATGCTGTTGAGATATCTAAAAAACTTCAAAATGTCAATGGTCTTGAATTAACCGTTGACCTGATTGAAAAGGAGTTTAAGAAATGAAATCCGTCATTGGTTATTGGTTATTAGTAAATAGGTAACTCTCTGTACCTTGTACCACATACGCTGTACCTTTAAATTATGGATCTTTTATTTGGTTTTCTGTGATTTTGCATATTTTGCAGCATCTTCCTTGTTCCATGAGATTGTTGCTGTCCCATATTTAAAGTTGGTGTCAAGATAAGATATAAAAGCAGTCATAGGTTCAGACTCTGTTTGCCGGCTCTTCAAAATTGTAACTGAACATGGAATCGATGATAGCATACTGCGGCCTTGCATGCGATACATGCCCCATCCATCTGGCAACACTTGAGACAGATACTTCCAAACAAGCGGAAATGAGAATGATGATTGCGGAGGAGCTGGCCAGGATCTATGGAACAACTCCAAAGCCTTGGATCATAACAGATTGTGACGGATGCAAAGTCGCTAACGGTAGACTATTTACAGGATGCGCCGATTGTGAGATCAGGAAATGCACGACCACGAAAAACATGATAAACTGTGCATATTGTGATGATTATATATGTGCTAAACTTCAGAAACACTTTGATATAGACCCTGCTGCCCGGACCAGATTGGACGAAATCCGTATCAGGCAAAAGATGTGAAAATAACCGTAGAATCAGTAAGTAAAACTCAATTAAATGATTTGCCAATTGGAGATGTAAATGTATATTTACGCTATATAATTTAAAGAAAGAACTTATGTCAGAAAAGAATCTTGTCTACCGCGGAAAATCGAAAGATGTTTTTAATATAACAGAAGGAGCTTATGCCGGAAAATACCGGTTTGTATTTTCAGACAGAGGAACAGGCTATATTGAAAACGGGAAAATAGTATTTGATCCCGGTTATGATACGGTCGTTGGGGATATTCCGGGGAAAGGTGCGGTAGCCTGCAGATTTGCCACTCATTTCTTTAAGCTGCTGAAAGAGAAGGGTATACCTTCCCACTATATCGATACGATAAAAGATAATGAGATGATCGTGGAGCCGGCTATCCCTCTCTCGATGCCTGTGGAATCGCCGGAATTTCCAGGATCAGCTCCGCTCCTTAATCTTGAGTTTACCTGGAGGAATAATGCAACCGGAAGCTTCTGGAGAAGGTATCCTTTTGTACGTCCATGCAAGAATCTTAACAAGGTAGTTGAAGCCTGGACAAAAGGGGACAGTGATATCCTCATTACCATGGAAGCGCTGGAAGCGACAGGTGCCATGAGCAGGGATGAAATTGCATTTAGTGTTGATCTCGTAAAGAGAATTGCAGAGATCGTATCCCAGGAGTTTTCATCAAAGGGATTCCATGTAATAGACGGCAAATTCGAGTTGGGAAGATTAAAATTCGGAGATGGGAAAATTGTTCTTATTGATGAAATATCACCGGATGTATTGCGCGTTTGCAAGGGATATTCACCCGATAATAGCGGCAACTGCACAGTATACGGGCAATGCACGTCAACAACCTATTCAGACGGTAAGAGGATAATCAAAAATAAGAACCAGGTTTCCGCTGCCGATTTTATAAATATTTTTCTGTAAAGACTTCACACAGGACAAAAGCTTTGAGGCAGCATCTTATGATCTTGCAGCCTGGATAGTACTAATATTTCTATATTCGTTCCAGATTTGTCAAAATAACATTGACAATTAATAATGTTTCTAACAATATGGATAAACTTTCAATTTCCTCAGCACAATTTGAGAATAAAAGTGGTGATAAACCATATAATCTTTCTGTTATTGAAAAGCTGTCAAAAAAGGCTGCAGATGAAGGTTCGGAAATAATAGCATTTCATGAATGCTCTGTCACAGGTTATACTTTTGCCCGTCATCTTTCAAAAGAACAGATGCTTGAAATAGCGGAATTCATACCCGGAGGAGAAAGCATTGACAGGCTGATAGAAATATCAAAGAAAACCAATATTGTCATTCTCTCGGGACTTTTTGAAAAAGACAGCAACGATAGACTATACAAAGCTTATGTTTGCGTTGACAGGAATGGTCTGATCGCAAAATTCCGTAAAATCCATCCTTTCATAAATCCGTTTCTGTCAGCAGGAAATGAATATTGTATCTTTGATTTGAAAGGATGGAAGTGCGGAATACTCATATGTTATGACAATAATGTTATAGAAAATGTTAGGGCCACAAAGCTCCTGGGAGCCGATATAATATTCATGCCTCATGTAACCATGTGCACACCATCAACTCGCCCAGGTGCAGGCTTTGTTGATCCTGAACTCTGGGAAAACCGGGAAAAGGATCCTGCCTCACTGCGCAGAGAGTTCGACGGCCCAAAGGGACGGGAATGGCTTATGAAATGGCTGCCTGCAAGAGCATATGATAATGCTGTTTATGTGGTATTCTCAAATCCAATCGGGATGGACGATGATCAGCTGAAAAACGGTTGTTCAATGATAATTGATCCATTTGGAGATATTGTCTCCGAGTGCCGTACACTCGGAGATGAGATTACATCTGCCATCCTGACGCCTGAAAAGCTCACCAGGGCTGGTGGTTACCGTTATATCAAGGCAAGAAAACCTGAACTATACCGGAATATAATTGGACAGGAACACAAATCAGAACAAAAAGTCATCTGGATGAATGACAATACGAATAATTAACCAATGATATATGAAAAAGACAGGAATCCCTGAAAATATTGATCAGTATATTTCTCAATTCCCCGGTAAGATTCAGACTAAATTGAAACAGATCAGAGCCATAATAAAAAAAACGGCTCCTGATGCCGGGGAAAAAATCAGCTACCAGATGCCTGCCTTTTTCCTGAAGGGCATTCTCGTTTACTTTGCAGCTCAGAAGAATCATATCGGCTTTTACCCTACGGCATCAGGGGTAGCAGCATTTAAAGAGGAGCTTGAAGGCTACAAAACCGGGAAAGGTTCTATTCAGTTTCCTCTTGAGGAACCTCTCCCGCTTAACCTTATCAGGGACATTGTGAAATTCAGGGTTATGGAGAGCCTTGAAAAAGCAAAGAATAAAAGATAAATCTTAAACTGATTGAAAACCCGGGGAGAAAAGCAATACATTAACATGCCCTCTTTTGCTGCGAGGCTGTATGATAACCTGACCAGTGTCAGCGGTGTGAACAGATCTTTTGAAGAAATTTCGGAATTCATTTCGACATTATTAAAACAGGGCAGCTTGCTGGACATTGGTACCGGACCCGGCAGGTTACTCAGGGAAATAAACAAGAGAAATCCTCAGATTGATCTGTACGGACTTGATATAGCTGAGCTCGGGAATCTGCCATTTTATGTAAGACTTGAATTGAATAAAATATGATTATTGAACAGACTTTGAAATTGCTTAATAGCAAATACCGTGATAAGATTGAAAATCTTACCATTGCTGATGTACGGATAGGTATTTCAATGACTGCTGTAAAACTTTCGGATGGCAGCTGCGGAGTAGCATCCACGCTTTCAAATGATCATCAGCACTGTTCAAAAAGCGAACGGGATTATGGAGACTTCGCACCATTAAAAATCAAAGGGCAACAGGTATGGAATCTGTTTGAAACCAATAAGGATTCTGGCATAATAACAACCCTTAAGATTGCCTGCCTGAATGCAATTTCCTCCGGTATAATTTCATCAGGCAATTACAAGATCCTGGAAAACTGTGATCCGGTTGATCTGATCGATCTTAACATTCCACGGACAATAACTATCGTTGGAGCTTTTCAGTCTTATATCAGCAAAATATCGGGAACCAGTAACAGATTATATGTACTGGAGATGGATGAGAACGCTCTGAAAGAGCAGCAGAAACAATATTATGTTCCTGCCAGTGAGTATACCAGGGTATTTCCTGAATCTGATATAGTGATTATTACGGGCCTGACGCTGGTAAATAATACGATTGATAGTTTATTGTCCGCTGTCCCGGATAAAGCGTTCGTTATAGTCGTTGGCCCGTCAGGCAGCAATATTCCTGATATCCTTTTTGCAAACAAGGTTAATATCATCGGAGCAACACGAATTACGAGACCGGATGTATTATTTGATCTGATCAGTGAAGGAGGGGGAGGTTACCACCTGTTTGAATATTGTGCACAAAAGATCTGTATCCTGCGAGACTATGAAGCATGAATTAAGTGAGAAATGGATTAAGGCTTCAATTATCGGGACAATATGGGCAGCCTCAGAGATTGTTCTGGGCAGCTTCCTTCATAATCTCCGCGTACCATTCAGCGGCAATATCCTGACAGCTATAGGTCTCATAGTCCTGATTTCAATAAATTTTACATGGACTGAAAAAGGACTTTTCTGGCGCGCGGGACTGATTTGCGCAATTCTTAAAACATTATCACCCAGTGCGGTGATTTTTGGTCCCATGATAGCGATTTTCGCCGAAGCCCTCCTTCTTGAACTGTTTGTCAGATTGTTAGGCAGGACATATGCCGGTTATATAATCGGAGCTATGATGGCAATGTCCTGGAATCTGTTTCATAAAATTGCAAGTTACATAATCTCTTACGGATCAAATATCGTTGAAGTTTACACCCGGCTGCTTAATATGGCTCAGAAACAGCTTAATCTACAGACAGATATAGTCTGGCTGCCTATCCTCATCCTGTTGATTATCTATGCCTTATTCGGTCTTTTTACTGCGGTTATTGGCATAATGGTTGGCCGGAAAATGTTGAATCAATCACCGGTATTTACACAAACGATCAACAGTGCTGAGATCAAGCCTTTTAACATTCCGGAAAGCAATTTTAATTATTCCCTGGCATGGCTGCTGATAGATATGGTTCTTATCATTGGCTCATTCATATTATTAAACTATACTCCCTGGTTCGTCTGGAGCATAACCGTGACCGGCATTATCCTGTTGTGGTCATTCAGGTATAAAAATTCTCTCAGAAGAATATCCAAACCAAAATTCTGGCTTTTTTTCATATTCATTACTTTAATAACTGCATTTGTCTTTTCCAAAACTCAGACCGGTGAAACAAATGCTTTAAACGGCCTTATTACCGGAATCCAGATGAACTTCAGAGCAGCCCTCATAATTGTCGGATTTTCAGTATTAGGAACAGAGCTATATAATCCGAAGATCCGGGATTTCTTCTCCAGAACTTCATTTAAACATCTGCCACTGGCACTGGAGCTTTCTATTGAGAGCCTGCCTGATTTTATTGCAAGCATTCCGGATTTTAAAAGCCTCGTCAAAAAACCCGTTTCAGTCTTTTACAGTGTTATTTCACATGCAAACATCAGGTTATCTGAGATAAAGAATAAGAGAAAATATGTTCAGAATATGTTTATTGTCAGTGGTTTAAAAAGTGAAGGCAAAACAACATTCACGAAGAAAATATGCGAGGAACTTAAGAAAAACCATATCCCTGTAGGAGGTATATTGTCGGAAAGAGTGATGAACAATAATGTGACCACAGGATATGATATTATTGATGTTGAAACCGGAAGAAGGGAGGTTTTCCTGAGGCAGGATGAAGAAAAATGGCCAGAGAAGATAGGCAAATTCAGTATCAATCCGGAAGGATTGAAATTTGGATCATATGTCCTGGATCCTGAAAGGCTGAAAGGTAAAAAGCTGGTTATAATTGATGAGGTCGGCCAACTGGAACTTGATGATAAAGGATGGGCCGGATGCCTGCTCAGATTAATTAAAGGCTCAGAAAATAACATCCTGATCACAGCCCGTGACACCTATGTTGAAAGCGTAATCAATAAATGGGGGATTTCGGATATTGCCTTATTCAAAGTATCAGAAACTGACCATCTGACAGCTGCAAAAACTATAATGGAGAGGATTGCATCCTGATAAATTTGTCAGTGAAAATCAAAAATAACAGACGGACCAGTTTCAATCTCTGTCATCGTGTTCGGTCCAGATTAGTACTGAAGTATCATAACCAAGGTCTTCTGCTATTTTGAGATAAGACTGTTTTATGTCTTCAGGCATTATCGTTTCGCGTGACAGCAACCACAGGTACTTAAGACTTTGTCCGGCAACAAGAGCATATTTGTACTGACTGTCCAGGGCAATGACGTTATAACCTGCGTAAAACGGTCCAAAAAAGGACACTTTCAACCTTGCTTCATTGGATTCTCCTGCAAATTTTGCTTTGCCCACAGCCTGCCTCCATTCCTTCTCAACATAATCGTAGCCCTGATTATCCACCTTGATTGTACCGTCATCATTTACTGAATAAGTTGCAGTAACATTTTTAAGGTTACGCTCAAAACGAAAATCCATACGCGCAACCTCGTACCATTTACCAAGGTACTTTTCTTTATCAAAAGGTTTTACTGCAACGGCTCCGCGGGGAATTGATGCACATGAGAAGAATGCAACTAACGTTATACCTGACAGTGCTGCCATAAAATAAATCTTTTTCATTTCAGGGAATTAATACAATAAAAATTAAATATAAACAAATTCCTTATTATTAAGTTCAGATTATCTTTACTGAAGAAAAATAGCTTTGAGGGTATAAAAATAATAAAATCGGTAATGAATTTTGTAAAAGCACTAACCGGATTGGCAATTACAGTAACATTAATAGTTCTTTTTTGCTGTTCGGGATCATCAAGAGACCAGGATGGTAACAGCATCGGGATAATAAGAATCGGCACGCAGCTATGGATGTCAGAAAATCTGGATGTCAGTCACTTCCTGAACGGTGATGAGATCACTGAAGCAAGATCGCCCGAAGGATGGGTGCGGATGGGAATTGAAAAAAAACCTGCATGGTGCTATGGAGTGAACAATCCTGATAATTCCAACGGGTATGGCAGACTTTACAACTGGTATGCAGTAAACGATCCGCGCGGCCTTGCCCCGAAAGGATGGCATATAGCTTCAGATGAAGAATGGACACAGTTTATTGATTTCATGGGGAATGAAGTACTTGCTGCAATGTTTATGAGAGGTTCCGGATTATCTGAAGAAGGTAACAAGCCAATTAATACAGGTATCAAATTTCCTCCCGCCGGAGCCAGGAATAGCAACGGAGGATATCTTAATCCCGGATCACACGGCTATTGGTGGTCGGGTACAGAGGTAAATGGCTCCGACGCATGGTGTCGTCTTCTGAACTACGTACAATGCAACATATATAGTTTGGATTTTAGTAAAACTGCCGGACTTTCTGTCCGTTGTATAAAGGATTAAATAGTTTAATTCATTAATCAGGTGGAGAACAATTATGCTATCAAAACTTCAGATCTGACTAAAAAGTTTGGTGAAAGGATCGCTGTTGATGCCCTGAATGTAGAAATCAGCAGAGGTGAGATCTTTTCATTACTTGGAACTAATGGAGCAGGAAAAACGACCACTATTAAGATGCTTTGCTGTCTGCTTAAACCTACATCCGGGTCTGCGACGGTCATGGGGAATGAAATCCATAAGAATCCGTTTAAGATAAAGGAAATCATTGGAGTCTCTCCTCAGGAAACTGCAATTGCCGGTCATCTGACCACCCGTGAGAATCTGCTCCTTATGGGTGGAGTATCCGGTCTGAAAAGCAACCACTCAAAAGAAAGAGCGAATGAGCTGATGCAGTTAATGGAACTTGAGGACAGGAAGGACCAGGCAAGAAAACTCTCCGGTGGCATGCAGAGAAGATTAAGCATAGCCATGGCCCTTATGTCTGATCCGCAGGTATTGTTCCTTGACGAGCCAACACTTGGACTTGATCCCCATGCAAGAAGATCAGTATGGAATTATATTGAGAAGCTTAAAAGAGAAAAAACCATACTGCTGACAACTCATTACCTGGAAGAGGCTGATGCGCTGGCCGACAATATAGCTATAATCGACCAGGCAAAAATAGTTGCAATGGGCACTTCACCTGAACTAAAGAAGAAATACAGCAGCATACGCTTACTTAAAATCTCGGCGGAAAATATATCGGCTGATATTTTTGATAATATCAGGAGGCCTGAATGGGAAGTCATTGAAACCGTTGGCGGACTGGAAATAAAAGCTGTTGATATTGATTTTAATATGGTAACCGACTTCCTGCGTTCAAAGAACATCAGGATCAATAGTATACAATTGCTGGAACCAACTTTAAACGATGTTTTTCTTCACCTGACAGGAAAGGAGGTTAAAAATGAAACTATTTAGCCTTGCAAACCGGAATTTCAAGGAATTATACAGGGATCCTGTTTCAGTGATCCTGGGACTTGCACTCCCGGTAATAATGCTTGTACTGTTTACATCAATCTATAAAAGAGTGCAACTCCCCCATTTTTCTCCTCAGTGGATGACACCAGGAGTAATAGTATTCAGTTTTGCCTTTTTAATAATGTTTGCAGCGGTATTACTGGCCAACGACAGGGAAAGTTCATTCTTGATTCGTCTTTTTACGACACCTCTCACCTCTTCTGATTTTATTTTTGCATACCTGATACCCTTCATTCCTCTTGCTGTTATTCAAATAGTTATCTGCCTGATAACAGGAGTGATAATGGGAGGAAGTTTTGTCAATATAATGCTCTCCCTGATAATCTTCTTCCCTGTACTTATGATCTGTATCAGTATAGGAATGATTATGGGAACTCTTTTTACAATGACTCAGGTTACAGCATTTGGCTCTGCCCTGGTTACATTCATTGGTCTTTTCTGCGGAGCATGGGCGCCGCTGAAAGAAATGGGCGGTATATTTGAAACGATAGGCTATGCCCTTCCATTTGCTCATGCCGTCGATGCATCAAAGTATTTATTGTCAGGTTCTTCATTTTCAGAAATCCTGGGTAATTTCTACTGGGTACTTATTTATTCGATAATATTGGTGGCAGCTGCAATTTTATCTTTCAGATGGAAGATGAAGCAGAGATGATATAAGTATCGAAATACCTCTGAACAGGGATATGACTAAAGAACTTAATGAACTGACTGCTGAAGAGTTAGGCAAGCTCTTCCCAATAAATATTGTCGGATATAAACCTGAGTGGAAGGACCTGTATCACCTTGAAGAACAAAAGATCAGGGAAGCAATCGGAAAAAATATATTTAAAATCCAGCATATCGGAAGTACTGCAGTGCCCGGGCTAAGTGCAAAACCGACAATTGATATTCTTGTTGAAATCTACGAAGAGACCAATAATGAATTATTAATCAGTAATTTAAAGGAAACCGGATATCAATATACTCAAAAGCCTGAGAATCCTCCTCCTCATATGATGTTCATGAAAGGCTATACCCCGGAAGGATTAACAGGACAAACATATCATATTCATGTAAGATATCCCTGTGACTGGGATGAACCGGTATTTCGCGATTATCTTATTAAGAATCCGGAAAAAGCCAGGGAATATGAAAATCTTAAAAAGAAGCTGGCAGAAAAGTACAGAAATGACAGGGAAGAATACACCAATAAAAAGACTAATTTTATCAAAGAGACTATGACAGAAGCAAGAAACGGTAAAACGGCGATCGTGTTCGGATCAACAGGACTTGTTGGCAGAGAGCTCGTTAATGAACTTTTGCTGCAAAGTGGTTTTAATAAAATAAAAGCTGTAGCCAGAAGAGAAGTACCTGTTTCAGATCCCAGGCTGGAGATCATTCTCCTGGAAAACTATTCTCAGCTAACGGAATTTAAGGACAAGCTGAATGCTGACATTTACTTTTGCTGCATCGGTACTACAATAAAAATTGCCGGGACAAAAGAAAAATTCCGTCAGGTAGATCTGGAAATACCTGAACGGATTGCGCTACTTGCTGAATCACTTTCAGTTCCGAACCTGGTTATAATATCATCAATTGGAGCCAGTGACCATTCATCGAATTTCTACCTGAAGATCAAGGGGGAAATGGAGAAATCGGTAAGAGAGGTTTATAAAGGTAACCTTAAGATCGTCCGTCCCTCATTGCTTATGGGAAACCGGGAAGAATTTCGTTTCGGAGAGAAAGTATCAATAGTGTTTATGAATATGTTCGGAAGGCTTTTTGCCGGTCCTTTAAAGAAGTATAAAGGTATCAAAGCACGTGATGTTGCAAAGGCCATGATAAAAGCTGTTCAGTTCCCTGCTGAAAAAGTGATTTTTGACTCCGGAGAATTGCAGGATCTGGTAAAATGATTTTGTTTTCATAGAGAGCCCTGAATTTTTAAGGATATGAATTATAATGAGTTAATTTTTTTCACGATATTTGAATATGCTATACATAATAACGCACTTCTAAACTTAAAATACTGAGTATCAATCACTAAATATTTTACGGATGAAAAGGCTGAACATTTACGTTAAGATCTCCTTCTTTCTGGCAGTAATTGCAGTGGTTATTTCCTGTGCAATTAACCCTGTAACAGGCAAGAAGCAGATCATGCTGATGACTGAAGCCCAGGAGCTTGCACTGGGAAGGCAGTACGATCCACAGGTTCTGGCAACTTTTGGCGAATATAAAAGTTACGCTTTATTGTCTTTCATCAAGGGCATGACCAATGAAATGGGGAAAATTTCTCACCGTTCCACCCTTGAATACCATATCAAAATCCTGGATTCACCGGTTGTCAACGCATTTGCCGTACCGGGAGGGTATATTTATCTGACACGCGGAATTCTTGCCCAGCTCAATAATGAAGCAGAGCTGGCTGGTGTTATTGGCCATGAAATGGGACATGTAACTGCCCGCCATTCTGCAAGTCAACAGACAAAGCAGCAATTGGGTCAGCTAATTCTGATAGGCACCATGATCGCTTCAGAGAGACTTGCACAGTACGCACAGTATGCAATGCAGGGGATGGAGCTGCTTTTCCTGAAATTCAGTCGCGACGATGAGCGCGAAGCTGATGGGCTCGGAGTCAGGTATTCTTCATTGATCGGTTATGATGCCCATAAAATGGCTGATTTCTTCCAGGTATTAAATAAAATGAGCATGGCAGAAAGTGAAGGAGGTGTTCCTACTTTCCTTTCAACACACCCTGACCCGGGAGACCGATACAACACAGTTAATAACCTTGCAACCTGGTGGCAGGACAGCCTGAAGCTGCCTTCATTCAAGGTCAATGGTGATAATTATCTGACACTGATAGATGGAATTATCTATGGAGAAGATCCAAGACAGGGCTATGCTGAAGGCAATGTGTTCTATCATCCGACGCTTAAGTTCAAATTCTCATTCCCTGCCGGCTGGAAACTTGAAAATACTCCTGCCCAGGTAAACATGGCTCCGGCAGATCAGAAAGCCCTGATGATCTTCACAATGGCAAATGAGAGAGTGCTTAAGGCAGCTGCAGATTCAACATTAAAGAGGCTGGGACTGACTCTTGTAGAAAGCAAGCAAACAACTGTTAACGGGCTTCCGGCATTGACAACCCTGGCTAAACAGGTGGTCCAGGATCAGTCAACAGGTGCTGAATCAGCTAATATGGTACTGTCATACTTCATTGAATATGGAGGATATATTTATGTATTCCACGGCGTTTCCGCAGAAGCTGATTTCAGCACTTTCCTTAGTCAGTTTGAATCATCCATGAAGACTTTCTCCACACTGACGGATGCCTCAAAATTAAATGTCAAACCCAGGAAGATACTTATCAAGAAGGTATTCCGTACTGGTACGGTTTCAAATGCTTTGACCTACTATGGAATAAAACAGGACCAGCTGGCTGAAGTGGCTCTGCTTAACAACCTTGAGCTGACCGCCCAGGTACAGGCTGGCAAACTGATTAAAGTTATCGGAGAATAACCGGATATTTACACTGAAGGGCTGTTTCTGATTACCGGAACAGCCTTT
>Ga0154607_1106_pt1 | contig 23270 bp, 18 predicted proteins | sample Rifle2008BG13ft_FD_116036 | JGI IMG/M metagenome (GOLD analysis project Ga0154607, IMG submission 116036) | Bacteroidetes bacterium RBG_13_43_22 | reverse complement strand
CTATAATTAGCAGATTTTTCATTATTTACCCTATTGTTAATTAATTAACAATGCAAAAGTATATAATGTTTATGCTCAAAAGAACTAATATGATATTTATGATATAAATAATACAATATTTTAGAAAAAGAAATTTGATTTGAAAATTCGATTAACTTCAACCTGGTGAAATCAATATAAATTATTAACAAATATTTCTTAATATGAAAAGATTATTTCCAGCCATTATGCTTATGGTTTTATGCACTTCTGTTATTTCAGCACAATCAGCCAGTGAGAAAAAAGATCCGGTGGGAAAATGGAAATTTGACGCACCCTACGCTCCTGAAGGCTATACCTCAGGGGCAATAGATTTTCGTTTTGATGAGGGAAAATATAAAGCATCAATTTCATTGACAAATATGGATTATACCCTTACGGGTGAAAAAGTAAAGATTCAAAATGATTCTATCTCTTTCTTTATCTGGATTGAAACTGATAGTGTCTCGGTTAATCTAAAGATGAACGACAATAAAACAATGACTGGTAATGCTGCCTTTAGTGAAGGAATTATCCCTCTTACCCTGACAAAAGAACCTGGTGAAAAACAGGAATAGAATAGTTATAATTATTTCATCTGATGAAAAAGAAGATAATACCTTTTGTCGTATTATTGGTTTTTACAGCTTCCTTGCATTCTCAGATCATTAATAAGGAATCCCTGAGCCCCAGGATCACTGGCTATTACATTGATGTAAAGCTGGATACTGCTGCAAAGACCGTTTCAGGAACAATGAAAGCCTTCTGGGTCAACAATACTTCAGAAACGGTGCCTGACATACAGCTGCATATGTACATGAATGCTTTCAAGAGCTGTAATTCAACCCTTTACAAAGAGTCCGGAGGATCACCCGGAAGGAAAGAATCCGATACCGGGTGGATCAACATCAATTCACTTACCGGCAGGAACGGAGCGGACCTGATGCCGTTGATGCAATATATCAGACCTGACGATGCCAATCCTTCTGACAGCACGGTTCTTCAGGTAACTCTGCCGGTGCCGGCTAAACCGGGAGATACTGTATTTATCAGGGCGGATTTTGAAACAAAGCTTCCATCCCGCATAAGGAGAACAGGTTTCTGCAATGAATACTTTTTTGTTGCACAATGGTTTCCGAAATTCGGTGTGTACGAACCGGCAGGCATGCGCTACAGGACACAGGGCGGATGGAACTGCCACCAGTTCCATATGAATTCCGAATTCTATGCAAATCATAGTGCTTATGATGTAAAGATCACACTTCCTAAGAGATATGTAGTCGGCTCAGGAGGAATGCTGGTGAATGAAACTGAAGCCGGCAACAATCTTAAGACTCTGACCCTCAGGGCTGAGGATATAGTTGATTTTGCATGGACAGCCTGGCCGGGATATTCAGTTTTTACCGATAGATGGGAACATGTAAATATTACCCTGCTTTTGCCTGAGTCGAGAGAAGAACAGGTTGAAAGGCAGTTTGCTGCAGTAAAGAACGCACTTGAATACCTGACAGAAAATGTCGGTCCCTATCCATGGCCTCACCTTACTTTTGTTGACCCTCCAACAATCGGATCCGGAGCGAGCGGAATGGAGTACACAACCCTTTTTACTTCAATGTCAACCGACAGGATGCCAGAATGGATGCATTTTCCGGAAATGGTTACTGTGCACGAATTTGGGCATGCATATTTTATGGGGATACTGGCAACAAACGAATTCGAGGAACCATGGATGGATGAGGGCATGAATTCTTTCTGGGAATCAAGGATAATGGATCATTACTGGGGAGAAAAGTCAGGATTGATGGATCATCCCCGGTTCCGGATTGCTGATAAATCTTATTCAAGGGTGAGCTATACCAGGTCATCGCAGAAGCAGGTGGTCAGCAATAATGAGTATTCATGGAATTATCCGGCTGGTACTTACGGCATGATGTCATATAATAAAGTAACAGTATGGCTTTATACCCTGATGGGAATTGTAGGGGAAGAAACAATGAATGAAATTTACAGGGAATACTACAGGCAGTGGGCATTCAGGCATCCTGCAGGGAAAGATTTTATAAAAGTTGTAAATGAGGTTGTTACAAGAATTCATGGAAATAAGTTCGGACCCGATATGAACTGGTTTTTTGACCAGACATTGTTCGGAACAGGCATCTGCGATTACAAGGCATCAGGTTTCAGAAATACCAGGCTGACGTCAGAAAAGAAAGCCGTGAAGAACGATTCGCTATCAAAAGAAACCGAAAAGAGTGATTCACTTTACAAGGCTGTAGTTCAACTGCAAAGACTCGGAGAGGTTATGCTTCCTGTAGATGTTCTTGTCCATTTTGAGAACGGAGATGAGATTCTGGAAACATGGGACGGTAAGGACCGGTACAAGGAGCTTACATTCCTGGGGCATGGCAAGATTGAATGGTATAAAATTGATCCGGAGTATAAGATCAGAATGGATGTGAATTTCATTAATAACTCAATGACAAACGATCCTGACCGGGTGCCCATACGCAGGATAGCCAATAAGCTAATCACTTTTTTGCAGTTCTATATTAGTTCTGTAACTCTGTAAATCAAGTTGTTATGAAGGTAATTAAATCTCTGGGATCGGGAGCGCTGAGAGCACTGAAATCCTGGAAGGGAGTCCTGCTGATCTGGTTCGTTTCACTGCTGCTTGTCTCACTCTTTATTGTCCCGATGAAAGGAGTCATGAAAGCAGGTTTTGGATCCAGCACAATAATGGAGAGACTGCAGGAAGGAATAGATATTGATGTGTTATCCGATCTGGGTCAGTATCTGATCAGCATTATTTCTTATCTCTCTGCCGGATTCTTTCTTGTACTTCTTCTGGGAGTCCTCATAAACTCATTCCTGGCAGGTGGTCTTTTCGATAGTCTGAAAGGAACATCAGGAAAATTCTCAATGCCTGATTTTTTCAGAGCAGCGGCAAGATATTTCTGGTATTTCCTCGGATTATACTTCCTGATCGACTTTATTATTCTCGTTACAGGATTAATCATTATAGGACTTCCTGTTGGATTGGTTGCCCAGTCTGAAAATGCAGCTGGAGGATTAGCAGCGACAGTCGGAGTTATTTCTATGTGTGTATTTCTGGTGCTGCTTGTTATCTTATTGCTTGTCTGTGATTATTCCAGGGCATGGCTGGTATCAGCAGAAAAGCCTGCATTCTTCAAAGCTCTCGGATTCGGTTTCAGTGAAACATTCAGCCGCTTCAGGTCATCATTCCCGATGATGCTGATCATCATGGTGATTATGGCGCTTTACGGATGGCTGTTTTCAACAATCATCGGGATCTGGAAACCGACATCAGGAGGGGGTGTTTTCCTCCTCTTCCTGGTTTCGCAGCTCATGATTTACATGAAAATACTCCTGAAAGCATGGAGGTACGGAAGTGTTACTTCACTTATGGAAATGAATAAACTAAATCCTGAGGAATGACTGAAAAAGAAACTTTTGTATTCCCTGACCAGAATGTAAAGCCAACTGAAGAGATGATATTCTCGTTCATTGGAAATAAAAAGATACTGTGGCAGAAAATAATGAAGTATCTGTCTGATAATTACAAGGAAGCATCAGGAAGCTGGAATTATTACAACGACGGCAAGCAATGGCTATACAAAATGGTTATGAAGAAAAAGACAATTTTCTGGCTTGCTGTCTTGAAAGATACCTTCAGGATCACTTTCTACTTCGGCGATAAAGCAGAACCCGTAATAAATGCAAGCGACCTGCCCAAATCGGTCAAAGATGACTTTTTAGCCGGAAAGCATTATGGAAAGATAAGGGGGATTACAACTAAAATCAACAGCCAGTCGGATGTGGAGACAATTACCAAACTGGTAGATATAAAAGTCAAACATAAATAATGTCCTGCAAGTCCTGCAGTCAGATGATTTTATAGACTTTAAATTTTTGCCTTTGTGCCGTTGTACCTTTGTGCCTTTACACCTTTGCGCCGTTTCTTATAAGTATAAATACCACACCCAAAATAGGCTTTAATCGTCTTACCCGTTTCCCTGGTGGAACATATTTTTGTGTTAATTAATTAACAGTACAACCTGGGAATCTCAAGATGGTAAATTACTATGAAATGCTGACGCAGGACGTCAGGTTTGTTGAGGGTTTGAATGCCTGTATGAACTGCGGAGTCTGCACAGCCATTTGCCCGGCGGCTGAATTCTACAGCTATGACCCCCGGAAGATTGTAGATATGGTGCAGGGTGAGAATAACGAAGAGATTGAGAGCCTTCTTAAATCTGAAACTATCTGGTATTGCGGAGAGTGTATGTCGTGCAAAACCAGGTGCCCGAGAGGCAATACACCAGCCCTCGTTGTTATGGCCCTGAGAACTCTTTCCCAGAAACTTGGATTTTTTACCGAATCTGAAAAGGGACGTCAGCAGTTTGCGATCAAGAGAACAGTCGGGGAGAATATTTTCAAATATGGCTATTGTGTAGCTTCATATGCCGTAAGTCCTGAAATGCACAAGGAACAGGGTCCTATCTGGGAATACATTCTGGATCATACAAAGGATGTTTATGAGCGGCTTGGAGGGCAGGTAAATGAGCTGGGTGCCGGACCTTTAAGAAAGATCCCTGAAGATGCCAAAGAGGAGCTCAGGAATATTTTTGAGGTAACCGGTGGCACGGAATTCTTTAAGAATATAGAAAAACACTCAAAGAAGAAAGCAGCCGAAATGGGGCTTGAATTCAAAAAGGAAGGGCTTGATAATGAGTATTTTATTGAAGTGTTTACTGCTAATAATAAGAAACATCATATCTGAAACAAAAGGAATTGATTATGAAGACTGAAGGTAAGATAAGAATATGGTCAGATTACCAGAAAGAGATCGCCGATGATCATTTTTTTTATGTCAGATCGTGTATAAGGCAAAGTTTTTTCCCTGGCTCCGAGCAGTTTTTCCTGCATTTTATGAGGAATGTTCTGGGAAAAGATGTGTTTGAGAATCCATCTCATACAACATGTACCGGTATAGGTTATCACGGTGATATTGTTCCCCTGCCGACAATCATGACGGTAGTGGCAAGACATTTCGCACTGATGAAAGAAGCAGGCTATAAGAATATTGCTATTTCATGCGTGACATCTTTCGGAATTTATACCGAGATCATTGAAACCTGGAAGCATTTTCCGGAAGAGCTTGAAAAAACAAGAGAATATCTTTATAAGGCAACCAAACGTGAATTCGATGTTCCTGAAAATATGGCACACACAAGCGATATAATCTATAAGTTCAGGAATGAGATTGCAGAAAAAGCTAAGTATCTTCTTATCAACAAGGAATCCGGAGAACCTCTTAATGTGGTTGAACATATTGGCTGCCACTACTCAAAGATGTTCCCGAAATATGGCGTTGGCGGTGCGGAGTTTCCAAATGTGCTTGGAGGTATGATCCAGACCTGGGGAGGCAATGTCGTTGATTATCCGGAAAGAAGACATTGCTGCGGATTTGGTTTCAGACAGTACCTCGTTCAGGCAAACCGCGGATATTCCCTGTCAAATACCGTAAAAAAATTTGAATCAATGAAACCTTTTAAACCTGATTTTGTCCTGACCAATTGTCCCGGCTGTAACATGTTCATGGATAAGTGGCAGTACACAATGAAGGAAATGGAGGGGACCGTCTATGGCGTAAACGGAGAATCTATCCCTGTCCTGACATATGAAGAGCTTGCCGGACTGGTAATGGGCTATAATCCATGGGACCTTGGACTGCAGTACCACATGGTTCAATCTGAACCCCTGTTAAGGAAAATGGGTGTTGAATTCAATTCTGAAGATAAATATAAGACTAAGGACGGCAGGCAGATGCCCGTTCCTGAAAACCTTCTAAATGCCTGAAATGACCGGTAAGGTTGTGATAGTGGGTGGCGGTTCTGCCGGAATGGAAGCTGCAGGTCAGCTTGCAAAAGCCGGATACAGTGTGACATTGATTGAGAAGGAACCAAAAACAGGAGGGCATATTAATAAATGGTACCACCTCTTTCCTGACAGGCGCGATAGTGTTGAAGTGATTCAATACCTTGAAAAGCAGATAGATCATGAGAATATTTCACTGCTGGCAGGAAAGGAAGTTACCGGCATTGAGAAGAGTCATGGAGTTTTTATTGTCCGGACAGATGACGGTGATGAGTTAAGCGCTGATGCTGTAGTTATGGCAACAGGATTTGATCTTTTCAGAAGCGAACGGAAGGAAGAATACGGGTATGGTATTTACGATGATGTAATCACTTCAGCCGACCTGGAAGTTATGTTCCGTAAAGGAGAAGTCAGGAGAGCAGATGGAGAGACTCCTCAGAAGATAGGTTTTGTTCATTGCGTCGGATCGCGTGATGAAAAAGTAGGCAATGTATATTGTTCAAAGCTTTGCTGTGTCACAGCAGTGAAACAGGCTATGGAAATACAGAAGCATATTGAAAACGCCAAGGTGTTCTGCTTCTATATGGACATGAGGATGGGTGGAGCAATGTATGAAGAATTGTACCGTGAGTCACAGGAAAAATACGGAGTGAACTATATAAGAGGAAAAGTATCCGAGGTGTCAGAGAGTATCAGCAACAGGCTGGTTGTTAAAGTTGAAGATACCCTGGCAGGCAGACCTCTGAAAATGGAACTGGATATGCTGGTACTTATGGCAGCTATGGAAATGTCAGAAGGAGGGATGGAAATAGCCAGGTCATCAGGAATTTCAACAGGTGAAAACCGGTTCTTCGCTCCGGCTGACCACCATTTTGGAAGCAACAGGAGCAACATTGCAGGAGTGTTTTGTGCCGGTACCTGTACTGCCCCGATGAATATCACTGAAACGATATCGCATGCACGTGCTGCAGCGTCAGATGTTATTGATTATCTGAAAAACGGAAAACGATGATATGGAGAAATTCGGATTTACCATATTAAAGGAAAGACATATCGATTATGATGCCAACGACAGGAGCATAGCTGAATATATTGCCGCCAATGAACCCAGCTTCAGCTTGTGCATTGAATGCGGCTGCTGTGCAGCAACCTGCACTGCAGGCAGTTACACGAAATTCAGTCTCAGAGAACTCCAGATCTTACTTAAACGGGGAGAAAATGATTTTGTCCGTGACAACATTAAGAAATGCATGCTTTGCGGGAAATGTATCCTTGTATGCCCGCGCGGTGTGAACACCAGGAATGTTGTTACCCTAGCAAGAGAAGCTTTTCAAAAAAACATGAAGAATGCAGTTTGATCCGTTTGTCATACCATTCAATATCGGGCTTTACTTCATACTGATTTATGCGGTAGTCAGAAGCGTTCGCTGGTTCAGCGATCTTTCAAGATCCGACAAGCTGAGGCTCCAGAGAGGTTTCTTCGGAAGGGCATTCGGCCAGAGCATAAAAGAGATATTCATGGAAAGCCTGATTCACAGGAAGATACTTAAATCGAATTTCCGCCTTGGCTTTATGCATATGAGCCTGGCTTTCGGGTGGTTCCTGCTGATACTTTTCGGAACAATTGAAGCTGACTTTTTCGGGGAAAAACACCTGAATCCTCCATATAAGGCTATATTTTTCAAGTTCTTCAATCCTGATCACGGAAGGTCAGGCTTTGAAGCTGTTTATTCGTTCTGGATGGATCTTATACTTGCATTTATCCTTTCAGGACTTTTTCTCGCTGTAATCAAGAGGTTTTCATCAAAAGTGGTTGGAATGAAGAGGACAACTAGATTAAAAGCCCTTGACAGGATAGCACTCACTTCACTGTGGCTAATATTCCCGAGCCGTCTGATTGCAGAGAGTTTCACGAACGGCGCATACGGTACAGGCAGTTTTCTTACAGGATCACTTGGATCGGCGCTGTCATCTTTTCTCCCGGCGCAGCAAATGGCATACCCGTTCTGGTGGCTCTATTCACTGTCACTCGGAACATTTTTTATCCTCCTGCCTCTGACAAGGTACATGCATATTCCGACTGAACTGTTCCTGATCTTTGCCAGAAATTCTGGCATAAGAACCGGCGATCAGTCAGGAGCATTCAAGGAAATACAGACATATTCATGTTCATCATGCGGCATTTGCATTGATGCATGTCAGCTTAGTTTCTCTGCAGATATCACCAATATCCAGGGAGCTTACCTGCTTAAAGGAATCCGTAATCATGAAAACGTAAGCGATATTGCTTTCAACTGTATGATGTGCGGACGATGCGACCAGAAATGCCCTGTTGGAATTGAGCTTACCCCTATCAGAATGATCAGGAGAAGGGCAGGGGAGACCGAAACGGTTCAAACCAGCATCTTGAAAAAATACCTGCCTGACAGACTGAACATTGCACCAGTCAGGGCAAATGGCAAACCGTCATATTCATATCTGCCTGAGGTTGAGCCTGAAAAAACAGATGTTCTCTATTTCGCCGGCTGTATGACTCACCTCACACCGTCCATCAGGAATTCAATGGTTAAGATCCTTGATGCTGCAGGAGTAAACTACAGTTTCATGGACAAAAACGGGGGAGTATGCTGCGGACGTCCGCTGATGCTTGCCGGACAGGACCGTGAGGCAAGAGAGCTGATCAATTTCAATTCACAGCATATCTGGAAATCAGGTGCACGCACACTGGTAACCTCATGCCCGATATGCTATAAGGTCTTCAGGGAGAGTTATTATATTGATGTTGAGGTGATGCATCACAGTCAATTCATTAAGATGCTTATCGATGATGGTTCCCTGAAACTGAATTTCCTCCGGAAGAAAGTAGCTTACCATACACCATGTGACCTTGGAAGAGGTTCAGGTGTCTATGATGAGCCCAGGGATGTTCTGAAGCATGTAGTCCGCCTGCAAAAGACAGATTTTGAGGATGAGAATTCATTATGCTGCGGAGGAAGCCTTGGTAATATGAAGATCAGTTATCAGAAAAAGAATAAGATAGCCAGGGATGCAGCTGCCGCACTTGCAAAAGGGCATCCTGATATCCTTGCTACATCATGTCCTCTTTGCAAGAAAACGCTTGCATCAGCGACAGAGACAAAAGTTGCAGATATTGCCGAAATAGTTGCTGAAGCTATAGCACCTCCGCTGTTAAAAAAAAACATAACTGATCCTCTGAACCGGATTAAGGAACCTGTAAGGTTATTCTGAAAGAAATTTCTGTTTCAGGATTTTTATCTTTTAATATTGAAATATACTACTGATGCGTTTGATTTCAATATAAATAGTGCCGCGAAGTGGCACAATCTGAATAACCGTGGGTGTAAACCCACGGTCAACAATAAACTGAATGTTACAGCCCTGAAGGGGCTGAATATTAGACTGGTATATTGAGTTCATTATTCAACCCCTCCGGGGTTGCCAGAGGGTTTTCTTGTCTTTACCGTGGGTGCAACCCACGGTTATTCAAATTAAACCCCTTCGGGGTTAACATATAAATTCAAATCAAAAAATCAAAGAACTCTTATAATTAAATATATATCAGTAAATTACAAATAATTTTTAAAGGTTAACGCATCACTATTGATTGAAATATTTGATTTTATTTTGCGAATTCTTCCAAAATAGAAACAATGGAATAATTTTTGCAGCGTTTTATATACAGAAAAAACAAGAGAGATTAACAGGAATGAAAAGAACGATATTAGGATTGATGACAATTGCAGGCTTAAGCCTCTTTATTTCATGTAATAATACAAACACAAAACCGGAAAGCAGTTCAACTGCCGAAACAATAAGGCAGCGCGAAGATGGGACCATTTCACTTAAACTCGACAAGGCTGATTGTTATGCTGACCTGGCAGATCGTTCGGATAATACTGCAGAATGGAACGTTGTTGTATCAAAATCAGGACGTTATAGTGTCTGGATATCCAGTGCAACGCTTGATACTACAGACCTGAAATATAAGAATTCAGTTATGGTTAACGTGCAGGATAAGATGATCCAGGCACGACCGGATTGCGACAGGATAATAAGGAATTCTTCAGATGTCCCATACCCTTATTTCAGGGCAGATTCATTCATAGGCTCCCTTTACCTTCAGGACACCGGTCATTTTTATATTCAGGTTACCAGCGAGATGATTCTGCCAAAGGATTACAGTATCAATGAGTCATCATCTGCTGATATTGCCAAGCTGATCTCAGTGTCATTTATGCCTGAAATCCGCTGACTCTATCCATTTCAGGGCATTTACAAATGCCTTAATCCATGGAGTGACCTCATCATTTTTCCTGTCAGCAGGATAAAAGCCGCATTGCCACGGGAAATATGACCTTTCAAGGTGAGGCATCATTACCAGGTGCCGGCCATCTTCAGAACATAAGCCGGCAACATCATAGTCTGAACCATTAGGATTAGCCGGGTAAGAATGATCTGAGTACTTCAGCGGGATATGATATTTCTTTTCAGGATAAGGAAGGCTGAACTGTCCTTCACCATGTGCCACCCAGATACCAAGCTCCATACCTGCAAGGTTACCAAGCATTACCGATCTGTTCGGGAGGATCTTTACCCCCAGGAAAGCAGATTCAAATTTATCTGACTTGTTTCGGAGAAGCTTCGGCACTTCCTTATGCTCCGGGTAAATAAGTCCAAGCTCAGCCATCAGCTGGCACCCGTTGCAGACTCCCAGCGAAAGAGTATCCTCCCTTTTATAGAATTTTTCAAGCGCAGCTTTCGCCTTGCTATTGTATCGGAATGCACCTGCCCATCCTTTCGCTGAACCCAGCACATCTGAATTTGAAAATCCGCCAACGAAGACTATCATGCTTAAATCCTCAAGATCTTCCCTGCCCGAGATAAGATCAGTCATGTGAACATCCTTAACATCAAATCCTGAAAGATAAAGGGCGTATGCCATTTCCCTGTCACCGTTAACACCCTTCTCCCTGATGATCGCTGCCCTGATGCCGCTCTTCTTTCTACGGTCTGGCGATATGCCCAGTGATCTGAAATTACCCTGGAAATCAGAAATATTGATATTAAGGCTCCTGTTTTTGTAAGTTTTAAATCGTTCAAGGGCAAGCTCCTCTCCGCATTGCTTTCGGTCAAGCAGATAGGATGACCTGAACCATTTATCCCTCAGGTCGTCAATATCAAGCCTGATCTTAAAGTCATTGTTGGTTATGAACAGAGATCTTTCATCCACCGGATGGCCTATAGAAAAATAGGATATTCCGTGTTCAAGAAATATTTCGGCAACTTCATCTTCATCCTTCACCTGGATAAGAATTCCGGGGTTCTGACTGAAAAGGATACTGACAGTGTCCTTTTCATCCATTGCTGTAAGGTTGACTGATAATCCTCCCGATGTATTTGAGAAGCACATTTCCAGAAGAGTTGTGAGCATTCCTCCGGCTGAGATATCATGCCCTGCAAGGATCTTGTTTCTTCTGATAAGCTCCTGTACTGTATCAAATACTTCAGCAAAATAGACCGGATCTTTTACAGTCGGAACCTCATCACCCAGGCTGTTTAAAACCTGGGCAAAGCTGCTGCCCCCTGTTTTGAAAGCATCGCGGCTCATATCAATATAAAAGATGCTTGTGTAGGGATCATTTACTATTACAGGTTCAACAATTTTTCTTATATCATTTACTTCTCCTGCAGCTGAAACTATCAGGGTCCCGGGTGAGAGCACAACCTGGTCTTTATATTGTTGTGTCATCGACAGGCTGTCTTTGCCGGTAGGTATATTGATCCCGAGGTTTATAGCAAAATCACTTGCAGCTTTAACAGCTTCGTAAAGTCTTGCATCTTCACCGGGATTTATGCAGGGCCATACCCAGTTGGCAGAAAGTGAAACACCCTTTATCTTACCTGAGACCGGTGCCCAGATGATATTTGTGAGTGCCTCGGCAATTGATAATACTGAACCTGCTGCAGGATCAACAAGTCCTGCGGCCGGAGCATGTCCGATTGAGACGGACATACCGTGCTTACCCCTGTAGTCAAGAGTAATTGCTCCCAGATTGTTCAGTGGCAGCTGTAACGGACCGGCACATTGTTGTTTCGCAATCCTGCCTGTTACAGATCTGTCGACTTTATTTGTAAGCCAGTCCTTGCATGCAACTTCTTCAATCTGAAGGACCATATCGGCATATTCATGGATCCTGCTGTTCTTGTATCCTGCTTTCCTGTAGTCTGACTTAACACGCTTGTCTCTAATGACTGTTTTAGGAGGATGGCTGAAGAGGGAATCCAGCTTAAGGTCCACAGGTTTTTCTCCGGTTACCGGATTTATCAGAGTAAATTGCTGATCGCCTGTTACTTCACCAATCACATAAATTGGAGCTCTTTCCCTTTCAGCTATTTTTCTCAGTGTATCGAAAGATAACCTGCTCATCACCAGTCCTATGCGTTCCTGCGATTCATTGCTGATTATCTCCCTTGCTGAAAGCGTAGGATCACCTACCGGCAGCTTGCTTATATCTATCCGGCCTCCGGTTGATTCAACAAGTTCTGAAAGACAGTTGAGGTGCCCGCCGGCTCCATGATCATGAATCGATTTTACCGGATTCTTTTCCGATTCACTAAGTGCCCTGATGGCATTGTATACCCTTTTCTGCATTTCGGGATTTGCCCTCTGAACGGCATTAAGTTCTATCGAGCTGTGATATTTTCCTGTATCAACTGAAGAAACAGCTCCTCCTCCCATACCGATCCGGTAATTATCTCCTCCAAGAAGAACAATAATATCTCCCTTTTCAGGTTCACTCTTCATGCTGTCCTTTTTCTTGCCGATGCCTATTCCGCCGGCAAGCATTATTACCTTGTCATATCCGTATTTTTTAAGATCCTCGAAATACTCGAATGTCAGCAGGGAACCGCATATCAGCGGTTGTCCGAACTTATTGCCGAAATCACTTGCCCCGTTGGATGCCTTGATGAGAATATCCTCAGGAGTCTGATAAAGCCATTGACGTTCCTTTGTTTTCTTTTCCCACTTTCGTCCTCCGTCGGGACGAGGATAGGAAGTCATATAAACTGCAGTGCCGGCAATCGGGAACGCCCCTTTGCCTCCTGCCATACGGTCCCTTATTTCACCTCCGGTACCTGTAGCAGCTCCGTTAAAGGGTTCTACGGTAGTCGGAAAATTATGTGTCTCAGCCTTCAGCGAAAGAACTGATTCGTAATCGGTTATTTTAAAGAAATCCGCTTTATCCTGTGTTACCGGGGCAAACTGTTCCACAACAGGTCCGCTGATAAATGCGCAATTATCCTTGTATGCAGATACGACTTTATTATTATTGAGCTTAGTAGTGAGTTTTATCAACTGAAAAAGGGAGATCTCCTTTTCCTTACCGTCAATAATAAAGGTTCCGTTAAAGATCTTGTGACGGCAGTGTTCTGAGTTGACCTGTGAGAAGCCGAATATTTCACAGTCAGTTAGTTTTCTGCCGATCTTCCTGCTGAGCCTGTGAAGATATTTTATTTCTTCATTGCTGAGGGCAAGACCTTCCCTCCGGTTATAGTCACCAATATCATCAATATATTTCACAGGATCAGGAAGCCTGTCAGTTGTAAAGATACCCTGGTCAAGATTCTTATACAATGATTGCAGCATAGGATCCCAGTATGGTTGTGGTCCGGCCCTGCGAAACTCCTCAATCCTGGTGATTCCCTTTATGCCCATGTTCTGTGTAATCTCAACTGCATTTGTGCTCCAGGGGGTTATCATTTCCTTACGGGGCCCGATAAAAGTGCCATTGAGTTTTTCTTTTTCGATTTTAGACGCATTGCCGAACAGCCAGATCAGTTTGTCAGTATCTTTCTTCAGCAGTCTGTTTTTAACACCAACTGCGAAGATTGTTTTAACGGAGCTTTCAAAAAAAAGAATCATAATATCTGTTTAAGTCCGCTTCTTTCAAGAAAAGCATCTATGGATGGTTCCCTGCCCCTGAAGCTCACGTAAAGTTTCATAGGCTTATCGGTCCCTCCTTTTTCAAGGATATTATTTCTGAAGGAAGCTGCTGTTTCAGCGTTAAAAATACCTGTTTCCCTGAAATGAAAGAATGCATCAGCATCCAGCACTTCAGCCCATTTGTATCCGTAATAGCCGGCAGCATATCCTCCTCCGAAGATATGACTGAATGAAGCGCTCATGTTTGAACCTTCCACAGGCGGGAACAACTCGGTTTTCGACAATGCCGCGGATTCAAATAGGGTTATATCTTCTGTTACCTGAACGGTCACAGTGTGCCATGCCATATCAAGAAATCCGAAACCAAGCTGCCTGTTGCAGGCATACCCCTCATTGAAGGTTGAGGATTCCTTTATTTTTTCAATCAGTTTTTCAGGGATCCTTTCCCCTGTCATATAATGAACTGCCCATGACGAAAGCCATTCTTTCTCGTATGCATAATTCTCCATAAATTGAGACGGCAGCTCAACAAAATCCCTTGCGACACTGGTTCCTGATAGACTTTTATATGTGCATTTTGTCAGCATTCCATGCAGGGCATGACCGAACTCATGGAGAAATGTTGTAACCTCATTGAATGTAAGAAGAGATGGTTTTGTTTCAGTTGGTCTGGTAAAATTGGCAACGATTGATATGAGAGGTCTTATATCTGTTCCTTCCTCTCTAAGTTGTTCACGGTATCCGGTCATCCATGCACCGCTGTTTTTTCCTTTTCTGGGAAAGTAATCAATATAAAGTACAGCAAGGAAAGTACCGTCAGCATCAAGAACCTCAAATACCTTCACTTCCTTATGATATACAGGTACAGAGTCATTCCTGACGAACTTTAAACCATAAAGTCTTGTGGCAAGACTGAAAATAGCTTTCTCCGCATTCTCAAGGACAAAATATGGTTTCAGGATCTCGTCATCAATGTCAAATTCAGCCTTCCTGAGTTTTTCGGAATAATAAGCCCAGTCCCATCTTTCAATCTCACTCTTGTGTCCGTTCTCAGCAGCGAATTTCTTAAGCTTATCATAATCTCTCACTGCAGCAGGTTTTGAGGCAGCATGCAATTCATTGAGGAATTTATCGACCCTGGCGGTTGTATCAGCCATCCTGTCGCCGAGGATCAGTTCGGCAAAATTGTTGAATCCCAGTATTTTAGCCAGCTCAACACGCAGGTTGACCATCTCCTTTACCAGCTGCCGGTTGTCGTTACTGTTGCCGTGAAAAGCCCTCGAAGTATAGGCTTTATGCATCTTTTCCCTGAGTTCCCTTTTATCACAGTATTGCATAAAGGGAATATAACTCGGGAAATGAAGGGTAAACACCCATCCTTCCTTATTCCTGTTCCTGGCTTCCATTTCTGCCATCTCCATAGCGCCTTCAGGAATACCTGACAGGTCATTTCTGTCTGTAATATGAAGCTCATATGAATTAGTGTCTTCCAGGATATTTTCTTCAAATTTCACGGCAAGGCGGGAAAGGTCCTCCGATATCTGCCTGAAGCGGATCTGATCTTTTTCATTGAGGCCGGCACCGCCAAGAATAAAGTTCCGATAGTTCTTTTCCACGAGCATTTTCTGCTCGGTTGTCAGTTCTGATGACTCCCTCGAATCATAGACACATCTGACCCTTGTGAACAGTTTTTCATTAAGGGTTATGTCGTTTGAAAACCGGGCGAGGAGAGGAGATACATAAGCAGTAACATCCTGAAGGTCTTTGCTGGTTTCAGCGCTGTTGAGGTTGAAAAGGACAGCAGTGACATCATCCAGTTTTCTGCCTGTTCTGTCGAGTGCGGCAATAGTATTTTCAAAATCCGGAATCTCCGGGTTTTGTGCTATTGCATTTATTTCTTCTGAAGCCGACTTAATGGTTTCCACGACAGCCGGTTTGAAATGAATCGTCCCGATAAGATGGAAAGGCGGTGTTTTAAACGGTGTGTTCCAGTCCTGGAGCAGCGGATTCATATAATTTTTTTTCAGAATGGCAGATCGCTCAGCTCATCATTTTCCGGGGGAGTATCCTCCAGTGTTATATCTGAGGGTGCATTCTGATCTTTGCCCTGTGCTGTAAGCTTCTCTATTTTCCAAACATCAAGATTGGTGAAGTAATTGACCTTGCCATCGCGTTCCCATTTGTTGCCCCTCAGGTTAAACCATATCTTAACATCTTCATTAAGAAATGATTCGTTGATAAGTTCACATTTATCCTGGGTAAGCTGGAACTTGATAAAGTCAACGAAGACAGCAGTACCTCCCGCCTCTTTTTTTTCGACTACAAATTCACGCTTTCTGAATTTGTCACTTACCTGGTTTACAGCTGAGATTTCAATGACCTTGCCTGTAGTTTCAAATGCCATAACCTGTTATTCTTCGTGGATAATAATCTTTTCAATTTTATCGCCCTGGCGGATCAGATCAATAACTTCAAGTCCTTCATATACCTTTCCGAAACAGGTATGCTGCCTGTCAAGGTGCCTGGTGTTTGTCCTGCCATGGCAGATAAAGAACTGCGATCCTCCGGTATCCCTTCCCGCATGTGCCATAGAGAGCACGCCCCGGTCGTGATACTGGTTTCCTCCGTTGAGCTCGCATTTTATCTTGTAGCCGGGTCCTCCCGTACCAATCCTGTGATCATTCAGATCCTTTGAGAACGGACAGCCTCCCTGGATAACGAAATTGGGTATGATGCGGTGAAATGCCAGCCCGTCATAGAATCCCTTTTTTGCCAGGGAAACAAAATTCTCGACAGTATTTGGCGCATCCTTTTCGTAGAAGTTTACTTTCATTACCCCTTTGGCTGTATGAATTTCGGCACTCCTCATTTACTCTACGATTTCAAGAAGCTCAACATCAAAGATGAGAGTGGAATAAGGTTTGATCTGATCGCCTGCTTCATTGGCTCCGTAGGCAATGCTCTGCGGAAGATAGATCCTGAATTTTGAACCCACAGGCATAAGCTGAAGAGCTTCAGTCCAGCCTGCAATGACTCCGGAGAGCGGAAATACAGCTGGCTCTCCTCTTTTGACTGAAGAATCGAATTCGGTGCCGTCAATAAGAGTTCCCACATAGTGAACCTTAACAACATTATCGGCCGTCGGTTTTGGTCCGGTCCCCATACTGATTACTTCGTACTGCAGTCCGCTTGAGGTAACAGTCACTTCTGCTCTCTCCTTGTTCTTCACCAGGAATGCTTCATTCTCCGTGATATAGTCTTTATACAATATCTTGTCAGCTTCTGCTTTCTTTTCATTCTTCTTTTGTTCACGGGCATTTACGAATACCATGATATAACTTTTTGCACTCTCTTCGGTCATGACCGCCTTCCCGTCCTTGCCATCAAGCATGGCTTTAGCTATCAGCAACGGATTAAGATCCAGACTGTCAGCCATAAGCCCAATATAATAAATAGTGCCCAGCGCATAAGCCAGCGAATCCGTATCACTTTTCATCTTCACTGATTTTACTGCGCTTTTTGAGCAGGAGCCAAGCATTATGGCCATCGCGATTGAGAGAACAACTAATCCCTTGATTTTCATATCAGATATTTTAAATTAAAATTTCCGCAAAGTTAACACTTTGGGTAAAGTAAAAAAGTCTTTGTTAACAATTTTCAGATTTTAACAGCCCTTATGAAATGCCTCTTGCCGGGAGGTCCCGGGAGTAGTGTTACCAGAAAGCCGCAAGCCCTCAGGTTTCTTTTAACATCACCTTTTGCAGAATAAGTCACTAATACTCCGTTGGTTGCTGTAATCTTCACTATTTTACTGATGATATCAGTTGTCCATATCTCAGGCTGCTTGTCAGGTCCGAATGCATCAAAAAAGACGAGGTGGAACGATCCGGTCAGATGATCAGTCAGCAGATCCCCTTTGATCTTCATCAGTGAGAAGTTCCTGCAGATCCTGTTCATTTGACCCCAGGCTGAATCATGAATGAGCCTGAAGGTATTTTTGCCTTCATCCTCCGTAAAGTGATCATAGTTAAGTAATTTGACCGTCATCTCATCGAGAGGGTATTTTTCGATGGCAGTATAATAAACTTCCCTTTGCCCTTTGGCACTTCTGATTGCTGTCAGCAGCGCATTGAGACCTGTGCCTAAACCAACCTCGAAAATATGAAGGGGATCGTCACTGCAGTATTCAAATCCGTTCCTGATGAAGATATGTTCAGATTCCTGTATTGCTCCATTCACCGAGTGGTAATGTTCATCAAGCTCCGGAACATATATTGTATGTGAACCATCAGCAGTTGTAATTATTCTTCTCATCCTCCATCACGCCATTGTGCCATTGAGCCTTTGTACCTTTTTATATTTTCATTCCAATTACCATTACGTCATCAACCTGATCGCGCTCACCCTTCCATTTTTCAAAGGTTGTGTCAAGGATCTCCTTCTGCACCTCCATGGGTTTGTTATGATTTTTCAGCAGCAGATCCTGGAATGGTTTATACATGAATTTCTTTCCTTTGGGACCTCCGAACTGATCTGCATATCCGTCTGAGAAAAGGTACAGGTAATCGTCTTTTTCGATCTTTATTGCCTGGTTTGTAAAGGGAGTGAATGAGATGAAGTGTATCCCGATAGGCATTCTGTCGGCTTCATATTTTATCATTTTACTGTCCCTGATCAGGTAAAGTGGATTATTGGCTCCCGCATAGTCAAGTTTTCCGGTATTCATGTCGAGAATGCATAATGATATATCCATTCCGTCTCTTGCTTCCCCTGTCAATCCTTTCTGTTTCAATGTGTTGATGATTTCATCCCTTAGAAGGTTCAGGATCATTGCAGCATCAGTGATATCCCTTGTATTGACTATCTCCTCAAGGAAAGCATGACCAAGCATGCTCATGAATGCACCAGGGACACCATGCCCGGTGCAATCACCGGCTGCAATAATAATCCTCTCCTGCTTTTTTACTCCCCAGTAAAAATCACCGCTTACAATGGCTTTGGGTTTATAAAGAATAAAATTATCTATTCCCCATGAATTAAGGAAACCGATGGGAGGGAGGACAGCTGACTGGATCCTGCTTGCATACTGTATACTGTCGGTTATTGACTGGTTTTTTTGCTCAATGATCTCTTTCTGTTTGAGGATTTCGGAATTCATGACCTCAAGGTCTGCATTTATCTTTTCAATTTCCTTCCTTCGTTCAGCAAGCAGACGGTTTTTCTTTCTGGTGGAGATGAGACCAAAAAGAATTATCACAGCAACAAGCAGCATAAGAGAACCAACGCCTACTGACAGTTGTCGTGCAAGCCGCTCGTTCTTAAGCTCGGTCTCTTTCTGTAATTTGTCCTTTTCCAGGAGCTGATTGGTTTGTGCCAGGGCAACGCTATCCCGGTCTTTACGTTCCATCAGGAGATTATCAATAGCCTGTTGCTGCTGAAGGGCTCTTACTTCCTGTTCTCTCTGCCTGAGTTCGTATCTTTCTTTTTCAAGGGTAAGCGATTGGGTTAGTCTGTCACTCTCCGATCTCTCAAGAGCTCTTTCATTGATCAGCAGCTTGATTTCATTCTCCCTTCGCGACGATTCAGCTCTCAGGGTCTTCAGCTCCAATCCTCTTATCTCTTCTGTTGCCACTTCATTCCTTATTCTTTGTTCTGTGGCTTCATATTCTGCAAGATCGTCTGCTCTTTCCTGTTCAGCGATACGGTCAGAATAGTTCAGCGAATCCCGCAGATTAAGATGTTTTTCATAATACTCCAGGGCCTTTACGAAGTCATTTCCTTTTTCAAGTACATCTGAGTAATCCCTGTAGCATAACTGCAGTACATTGAGATTTCCTGATGCTTTTGCAGATTCAATACAGCTCAGGCAATACATTTCGGCATGGTAATTATCACCTTTATTGAAATATATCTTTGCAATAATCCGGTTTATTCGCGCCACTTCATCGTTTCTCCCTGAACTCTTCGCATATTGAAGAGCTTTTTCAAAGCACCTGAGCATCTCTGTCTGGTTTCCGAAATTCTGATGGCAAATTGCTATGTTTGACCAGACATCAGTCAGAAAATAATCATCTGATCCTCCTTTTTCTGACATCTCAACAGCTTTCCTGAAGTTTTCCAGGGCTGAATTCAGATCCTTCTTCCTGAACATCAGAAATCCTGTCTGGTTATAAACGGATGCAATATTTTTGAAATCATTTACGGGCAGATATTCAGATAATAACTTCTGGTATTCATCATAGGATTTATCGTACAGATCCATCCGGGTATAAAGAGTCCCTAATTTATCAGTACACCTCAACAGTCCGGTTGTGTCCTTTGATTTTTCAAAGTAGAAACGGGCAGCGTTATACCATCTGGCTGATAATGAATCTAATGGCAGATAATAATATGATCTTCCGGCCAGCTCTGCTGCAGATGCGGGCATGCGGGGATCTTTCCCGCCATATAATATGAATTCCTGTTCAGAATACTGAGCAGATTTCTTGTATACTCCTGCCCGGAAATAATTCCAGGCAAGGATTTTCAGGATCCTTGCTTCATTTTCCTTATCACCAAGCTTTGTATATGCTGCCGATGCCCGAAGGTAATTACGAAGAGTCTCTTCCCAGTCACCCTGAATTTCGTATATTGAAGCAAGTAATTCATAACCTGCTGCTTCAATTTCGGTAAGGTTCTTCTCCGATGCAATGTCAAGTGATTTGGAAATATATGTCTGTGCACTGTCGTTCTGACTGATAAAACTGAACCTTTGAGCTGTTTCCAGATATTCAGTTGCTTTTAATGAATCGGCTTCCCTTTCCCGGATCAGCTTAACTCTGACAAGAGTTGTGTCCTGCCCTTCCGCCATGTACAGAAATGATGAAAAGGCTGTCAGCAGGATCATTATTGCAGCTTCTCTTCTCATCAGTTAAGTGTATAGGTTAGTCCGAGATGGATACTTCGCCCCGTCTGGGGATTGTAGGGGAGTGGAGTCTTCATTCCTGAATATACAGGACCTCCGTATCTTTCATCAAATATGTTATTCACTTTGATGTATCCGTTCAGATTAGCTCCGATCTGGTAATTTGCTACAGCATTCATGCTGTACGAACCATCAAAGTCTTTAAAGATAGTCTCATAAACATCCTTAAAAGGTATAATAAGCCTTAGCCAGCTTGATTCCCAAATGCTTGTAACCTGCAGATAAAGGTTCTTTACAGGCCTCATTGAAACTTTCATCTGGCCGTAATGGCTGGGAATAAGCTTGAAATTGCTTATGAAATCGCTGGCATAATCAGTGGCAATCTGGAAGATTTCAGGAAATTTCTGGCTTGAGGTTCCAAATGTAAGACTGACCTCGCCGTTAAGATGTATTGATTTTACTATGTCATTGAGCCTGATAGTACCCTGGAGGCCGTAAAGTCTTGATACTGAATTGTCACTGTTTATTCTTTTAACTACGGTAGCTGTATCGGATTTGATTATAGCCAATGGAAGGTCCAGTTCCGATGTACGAACTAATCCATCAACAATGGAATTCCTGATCTCATTATAATATATCGACACATTAAGGCTTAGTCCTTTTTTATATTTCCTGATAAGGCCTAATTCCACTGACATATATTTTTCAGGTTTAAGATCAGGATTTGGAACAGCTATATAGATCAGGCTGTCGCGATTTAATCCGGCTCTGTAAGCAAGCGACTGCCATGCAAGGGATGATGGAGGAGCTTTGTATGCAAATCCGACAGAAGCTCTGAAACTGGTTCTTGGATTCAATATGTAAAGCCCTGCCAGCCTGGGACTTAAACTGGTACCATACTTGGAGTTGTCATCAATTCTGACACCGCCCATAAACCTGAACGATTTGAGGGAATAATATGCCTGCGAGAAAAGTGAAAAATTATGGTAAACAAGAGGATTGATCCCGAAATTACCCGATAAAGTATCGAGGAGGGCCACTTTTGTACTGAAATAACTGTATTCGCGCTGGTTGAACGGGGCATCAAGAAAATTTGTCTGGGGAAGGTTTCCGGAATACTGGTAAGTGAGTCCGGACATGATCTCCAGGTTATTTACAGGCATAACTGTAAACAATTGCTCAAACAATATGTCGCTTCCTGCAGAATATCTGTAAACCTTATCTGTATAATCAATGAAAGTGATACCCATGCTGGAGTTATTATCCATTTTATAAATAAGATTTGAGAAATTCGTGGTAGTATTGAACTTTGGGGACCACTCACGATTATAGCTTAAAGTAGTTGACCTGATATTCTCGCCCCAGTAATTCTGTGGATTATTATATTTATAAAAATAAGGCGACTGGCTGAGCGAACTATGTGTTCGTCTGTACATATTATTGAATGACAGGGATATCCCTCTGTATTTTATCTGGAAGCCCAGATTATTGCTTGCTGCGGGCAGATCTTCAATTGCCGGAAGAGTCAAGGATCCTTCATAATTTACCGGAAAGTTTTCATTAATGAAATCGGGAGGTTCGATGCCGTTATTGCGAAGGATTGTTTCAGTTATCACGAGAGGTTCATAATCTGTACCACCAATATTATAAATGATATTGGACTTCTGAAGAAAATGCAGCGGATTATAAACCTCCTCGTATCTTTTCTTGATATTCAGATCGCTCACTTCGCTAAGACCCCCGTAGAATGTGTATTGCATTATGTTCTTATTCTTGCCCGTCTTGCCTCCCACTATAAAGTTGCCGCTCCGGTAATCAAGCTGTCCCAATCCGATATCGCCCATAACGAATGTGCCTTTATCAGCTTCCTTGGTAATGATATTGATCACACCGGATACCGCATCTGCTCCGTAGACCGCAGCTGCCGGACCATATATTATCTCAATTCTTTCAGCCTGGCGCACAGGAAGCTGAGCGCCAATAGGCATGCCGATAACCGCACCTGGTTTTATGGGAAGGCCGTTGATAAGGATCATTGTATAAAGGTTTCCTGGAAGCCCTCTCAGTTCAAAGCTCTCACCAAGCTCACCGGATCCCGGTTGTGAAACTCGAATGCCTGGCAGGCTTTTTATAATGTCAATCAGGGAATTATAATGATTAAGGACTATTTCTTCCCTGGTTACAACATAAATGGTGATAGGCAGTTCCCCTATACGTTTTGAGCTGCGGCTGGCAGAAATAACATTCATCTCTGCTGTATCGACAGAGAAAACCAGGTCATCGGCATCAAGCTGGTCAATCTTTCGCTGTTCGCTGATATCAGTCTGCTGCCCTGCGAGATAAACAGAACAGAGCATAAAGAAAACAACTGAAAGGATTTTTGATTTCATCACTGAAAAGTTCATGATAAAATTATTAAAAATAAACTTAACAGGGTAATTTATTATTGTGCCTTATGACATCCTGAATCTATGGTTTTAAGAG
>Ga0154607_1018_pt1 | contig 23488 bp, 6 predicted proteins | sample Rifle2008BG13ft_FD_116036 | JGI IMG/M metagenome (GOLD analysis project Ga0154607, IMG submission 116036) | Bacteroidetes bacterium RBG_13_43_22 | reverse complement strand
GTTGCAGTACATTATTCCGTCTTTATCAAAACCTGCAGGCCAGATTCCAATTCTGCGCTCGAAATTATTCTTAACCGAAATTGCAATTGTTGAGACATGCCAGTAGTTATTCCAGTTATCGGTGAATGTGGCGCCATGTCCGGCACCCCTGGTAAATCCGCCCGGTTTGTAGCTGAAAGGCATTGATTGTGGAGTGAAGTAGCCCAAAGGATCATCACTGACGACAACTCCGTCGGCATAACCGCTGAATTCTGTCCCCGGTGCGCCGTATTGCAGGTAGTACTTCCCGTTGTGCTTTGTCATCCACGCACCTTCAATAAAAGGATCAAGGAATGTATCGTCGTAATACTCCCCGAAACGCTGCCATCCATAGCGCCATGGTTCAAGGAGATACATTTCTTTTCTTGTCCCTATAGGCTGTAAAGTCTTCCTGTTCAGCTCAATACCATATAAAGGATATCTGTTGCTGCTACCGTTATACATGTATAATTTACCGTTATCATCAGTGAAAAAAGCGGGATCCCACCCTCCGATATCAAATGAATCTACCAGCGGTTTCCAGATGTTGTTTTTAGGATCCGTGCTCATCCAGATTGAGAATGTTCTGGTATAGGTTGACCCGAAAACCAGCATTGTATCACCTAATATCCCAACGGCCGGAGCACACAGCTCATCATAGCTTTTGTTCCAGGGACGAAGGAATCTTTTGGAAATGTAATTCCATTTGAGCATATCACTGCTCCACCAGTATCCCCACTGGTTTGTTGAAAAAAGGTAATAATCGTCTTTATAATTTACTATAACAGGATCGGCTGTTGCCCTGTGTTTTCCCGCTTTAGTGTAATCAGGAATAGGTGTATAACCATAATCAATATTGACAGGATTGCAGTACGTTGTCTGGCTCTGGGACAAAAGTGGATTCAACAATCCCATAAACAAAACAACAAGCACGATAAGATATCTTAATTTCGTCATAATCATGATAATGGAAGAGTAAATATTTTCTGAGTTCCTTTAGGTAAATATAGGTATTGCTTGGTGATTGGCAGATGGAGAAAGAAACATTTCTTCAGACTCTCTTGCCTGAATGGATCAAAGAGGGGAAAGAACGGGAGAAAGGATATTAAGTATCCTATTTAATGTAAAACCTCAATCCCAGACTCAATCCCACGGCCTGAACATTGGCACCCGAGCTTCCTGCCATAAAACTATTCAGTTCATCAGCTTCTGAGGATAAGAGGAAGTCTGCAGGTGGCACATATGTTGAAATATTTGAGAGAGATCTTTTGTAGTGCACCCCAAGCAGAATCTGGATGCTTTCACCCAAAGAAACGAATATATTTCCCGAAGCTATAAGTGCCATTGTGAACGACTTGACCTCAAGAGTACCGGTTGAGCTAGTGGAACGATTCGTGTAGAAACCAATAATGGGATCGTTAATATCCTTAAGGACAACATTGTAAGTTGAATAATAACCCTCATAACTAAAAACACCCGTTCCATCATAGCTCTTTACAACGGGAATATCAAAGCCTATACCTGTCTTCATATAAAATCCGACCTTCCCTGCTGCCGGAAATCTCAGGGCAAGGCAGACCGGAATACTCAGGTAACCGATCTTCTGGTCCTCAACAATTGTCTTCCCGGTGATCCTCATTTCATAGGTTTCATTTTCCGAATCTTTCGTTGTATATGCATCTGACCAGTTATCAAGCGACAGTTGTGATGAAAAGCCGCTATAACCTATCCCGAAGTTTATGCCTGCAGCTCCTGAAAAGAAATAATCCACATCAAGGCTGCCGTTTATGGAACTCCCCTTTGTTGAACTCAGATCCGATATGCCGGTCACTTCTTCGGAGGTTATTCCGGTTTTCGAAGGATTCACGTAAACAGTTAAGCAGAAATTTTTCTGTATCCCGCCGCCGCCGGGTCTCCTCGAATCAGTGCCCTGGGAAAACAAAGCAGCATTGACTGTTATCAGAAGGAAGAACGACAGGAGAAAAAACCTGATATATGATGCTGTACTCTTCATATTTTGCACAATTAATTAATTATTACAATCCTGGAATAATCAATGAATTCATTATTTACCCAAACTTCAATAGTATATATTCCGCTTTGCAGTCCGTTCAGGGGAATTTCACTGTCAAGCTTAAAGTCGAGTTTCTCCGTCTGGTATTCAAGGACTCTGACTCCGTTGGAATTATAAAATCTTATTACGGTTTTTCCATAATCCTCGCTGCTGATATTCACACTTACGTTTGAGCTGGCAGGATTGGGCCATACCGATGCCGATTTTGTTCCTGTAATATTTGCCGGATTCGAATTATTCCTGCACCCGTTCTTATCAGTGGACTGGACATAATAACTACCAGCCTGTTTGTTGGTTACATAATATTGTTTTGTTGCACCTGATATTGCTATTGAGTTCTTGTACCACTGCCAGCTTGCTATCGAATCGCCTATATTGTAGCAGATCAGAACATTATTCCATTTAGTCTTTACTCTCGGAACAACTCCCTTTTTAACTACAACCGATACCTGATTACTGTAAGAACTTTCCATCCCCGCTGTATTTACCGCTGTTACCCGGAAATAATAGGTCATTCCGTTTGTTAATCCTGAAAGTGTTTTCGTCACATCAACAATGGCAGCCGAGGAATCTATTTTGGTAGTCGGACCGGTGGATGTTCCGCCATAAATTATGTACCGGAGGAAATTAGGTTCGGTGATCGTACTCCATGTCAGGGTTACAAGGTCGTTGCATGAAGAGGCTGCAAGTCCAGCCGGGACTGGAGGCGGATTCATAAGTGTTGTCACCGTAATTGTACCTGAATTAATGCTCGTACCATATGAATTATATGCACGCACCCTGTAGTAGTAAACAGTGTACGCGGTCATTCCTGTAACACTTGAGCTTGTTACATTTCCGACATCTTTATTGTTATAGCCTGTTACGAATGATGAGAATGTATTACTTGTTGATACATCTAAATAATAGCCGGAAGTATAAAGCGAGCTGCTCCAGTTCGCAGTGAAGCTTGTCTGAACGACATTTGTCGCCGCTGCTGCAACCGGGGCTGCAGGAACACCTAGGGTTATGGTTTTAATAGTGTTTGAATTCACTATGCTTGTACCTGCCGCGCTGTATGCCCGGATCCTGTAGAAGTAGGCTGTGCTCGAAGTAAGTCCTGTAATGCTCGTGGTTGTAACATTCCCGACATCCTTGTTATTATAGCTTGTGAGGATTGTAGTGAATGTGGTATCTGTTGCCACGTCTATCCTGTATCCGGTTGCTCCGGTGGAGGCGGTCCAGTTGGCGGTGAAGCCGGTTTGCGCAATATTGGTTGCTGCATTTGCAACAGGAGCTGCCAGGAGCACGAACTGGCCTTCTGTTGCCCATGAGCTGCCTGCAAATCCGTTATCTATTGTCTGTACGCTCCAGTAATATTTACCGGCATTCAGATTTTTGATATAATATCCGTTATTCTTCAGGTCTGCGTTGCCTCTCGCAGGTATCCTCCTGTATCCGGTGGACACTGATGCCATCGGTCCTACGATACTGCTGCCTCCGGGTGCAGTTCCGATCCTTATGTTATAGGAAAGCGCATTCTGCGCAGTTTGTGTATCTGTCGCCTTGTTCCAGGTAAATCTCACCGAATCAATACTGACTGCAGATGCCAGCAGAGTTGTCGGAGCGGATGGTGTGGTATTTGCAACATTGATGTTGTTCTTATAAATTTTTGTTAACTGATTACCGGCTAAAAGAATATCCAGGTCACCGTCATTGTCGTAATCACCCCACGCTACGGAACCACCGTTTATCCCTGTTAAATTAACTCCGGGAGCCTCTGAGAATGTATCGTCGCCATTATTCCTGAAAACCTTGGAAATACCACTGCCTGTCAGTAAAATATCGAGATCGCCGTCATTATCATAATCGCCCCATGCAGCAGCAGTGTTAGATACTCCCTGTGAAGCAATATTCGGAAGCTGTGAGAATGTATTATCGCCATTGTTTTTACAAATCATTGAGTATCCGTTTCCGGTCATCAATGCATCCAGGTCGCCGTCATTGTCATAATCACCCCATGCAAGAGATCCGTATTGAACGTTGGGCAGCCCGGCATTAATATTAGTAAATACGCCTGCATTATTTTTGAAGATTCTCCCGTTAAGCAGTATATCTTTATCACCATCATTATCATAATCTCCCCAGTCGACTGAAGCTGTGGTTATTGCTGGTATACCCGCATTAATATCGGTGAAAACACCTGCAGTGTTCTGGAATATTTTGGAGCGCCACTCTGTTCCGTCATGCCCTGCCAGTAAAATATCAAGGTCTCCGTCATTGTCAAAGTCACTCCATGCCACTGCTCCATCGCTGACTCCCGTAATACTGCCGGCGCTGATATCGGTGAATACTCCTGCATCGTTCTTGTAAATATATGCAGCATACTTATTGGCGGAGTCCCAGTAGTAACCAGCCAGCAGGATATCAAGATCACCGTCGTTATCGTAATCTCCCCATGCTGCAGAGGCCGATTCAAGTCCGAATAAGCCCACAGCAATATCCGTGAAGACGCCGGCATCATTCCTGTAGATCCTCGTTATCCGGCCACCTGCAGAATTTGAATAACCGGTCATTAAAATATCCAGGTCGCCGTCATTATCATAATCGCCCCAGGCAACAAAATTACTGGAACTGTTAGTTAGTTCGGGAAGGCTTATTCCTGTCTGTTCCGTAAATACAGGAACATTTATTTTAACTTCATTGCTTGTATATTCCACTGCATCTTTTGTTGAAACGCAAACGACGTAATATGATCCAAATGCCGCAAAAACAGGCGTGTAAGTTGTTCCTGTTGCACCTGTAATTGTCTGGTCATAAGGTCCTCCGCTTATTGTTGAATATTTCCATTGTCTCGACGAGGGTGCGCTTGATTCAGTTACTGTGAGTGCAGATCCGCTCTGGTTTACAAGAAGAGTTTGGTCTGTAACGGGAGCGATTGAATTTGAATATGCTACCACAAATGAACCTTCTGTAGCAAATGCTGACCCTGCAAAATTGTTATCAATAGCCTGGACGCTCCAGTAATAGGTTCCTACCGAAAGCCTTCTGACTGTCCACGTGTTTGTATGCGCAGCTCCTCTCTGAACTATCCTCCTGTATCCACCCGGCACGGCAGACATTGGTGATCTTCTGTTCACCGATCCCGCTGTTGTACCTATATACAGGTTATATGAGAGCCCGTTCTGCGGGGTTTTTGTATCGGTAGATTTGTTCCAGGTCAGTGTTACCTTATTTGAGCCTGGAGTTGCCACGAGATTTGAAGGTGCTGTCGGAACAACATTTGCCGTGGTTGAGTTATTCTTGTAAACTTTCGTCACATAGCCGGATGTACTGTTTCCTGCAATCAGTACATCGAGATCACCGTCTTTGTCATAATCTCCAAAGGCCATGGAAGATTGAGATACAGCTGCCAGTGAGTATCCTGTCAGTATATTAGTGATATCCGTAAATGTACCACTGCTATTACTGTATAATTTAGTAATATAAGCTGAGGTGTTTCCATCATAACCGTTTAATAATATATCCAGGTCGCCGTCACTGTCAATATCACCCCAGACGACATTACTGTTATAAAGCCCCGTTAAACCTGCTTCAATGTCTGTGAAAACACCTGCATCGTTGTTATATATTTTAGAAATACCATTCCCGCTCAACAGTATATCAAGGTCTCCATCGCTGTCATAATTGCCCCATGCTGCAAAACCGTCACTAACGCCCGATAAACCGGCATTGATATCAGTGAAAGTACCATTGTCATTCCTGTAAATTCTTGAAATACCGTTGCCAGTTAACAGAATATCCAGGTCAGAATCGTTATCATAATCTCCCCATTCTGTTGACCCGTAGCTTACTCCGATCAGGCCCGCATTGATATCCGTGAAAACTCCCGCATCATTACGGTATATCTTCGAAACAGAATTTGATCCGTCAGAACCTGTTAATAATATATCCAGGTCGCCGTCGTTATCATAATCGCCCCAGGCTACAGATCCATCACGAACTCCGGTTAAACCGGCATTGAGATCTGTGAAAACCCCTGCGTCGTTCCTGTAGATCTTTGATATATAAACATAAACACTACTCAAATTATTCCAGTAGTAACCTGTAAGTAATATATCCAGGTCGCCGTCATTATCATAGTCGCCCCAGGCGGCAGAGCTGCGGTAGGCGTTCTGCAGGCCGGCATTGATATCTGTGAAAACACCAAGATCATTCCGGTAGATCCTGGTTACATTGTCTGAAGGAGAAAGCCCGGTCATCAGAATATCCAGGTCACCATCACTGTCATAATCCCCCCACGCCACCGAACAATATCTCAGTCCCGGTAAAACTATCCCTGTCTGCTCTGCGAATGCAGGAACACTGATTTTAACTTCATTGGTCGTATAGGCAACAGCATCTTTTGTCGACACGCATACGACATAATATGTTCCGAATGCAGCAAAATTCGGTGTGTAGGTCGTTCCTGTTGCGCCTGCAATTGTCTGATCGTAAGGGCCTCCGCTTGTGGTGGAGTATTTCCACTGTCTTGATGTCGGGGCGCTTGATTCTGTAACTGTCAGCACCGATCCGTTCTGGTTAAGCTGTAATGTCTGATCTGCCACGGGAGCAATGGAATTGGAGAAAGCTACTGTAAATGTGCCTTCTGTTGCAAATGCAGATCCGGCAAAGCAGTTGTCTATTGCCTGGACGCTCCAGTAGTATGTTCCCGCTGACAGCCTGTTAATAGTCCAGATATTATTCTGAATACCCCTCTGTACAATTCTCCTGTATCCTCCCGGAACGGCTGCCATCGGTGATTTTCTGTTTACCGATTCGGCAGTGGTCCCTATGTACAGATTATATGTAAGACCTTTCTGTGCTGTTTTTGTATCGGTCGATTCGTTCCAGCTTAGCGTAACCTTATTGGCACCAAGTCCTGGCACAAGATTCGTCGGAGCTGACGGAGGAGCATTTGATGTGGATGTGTTATTCCTGTATACTTTTGAAACCCGACCTGCCTGGTTGTTGTAGCCGGCTAGTAAAATATCCAGGGCTCCGTCGTTGTCATAATCTCCAAATGCTGCGGAAGAGGAGCTGACTCCGGTCACTGAGTATCCAGTAAGTACACCGGTAATATCCGTGAATGTACCGCTGTCATTTCTGTAAAATTTTGAGATATAATACGGACTGCTAAGAATATAACCAGATATAATTATATCCAGGTCTCCGTCATTGTCATAATCCCCCCAGGCTGCCAAGCCGTCATCAACTCCCGTCAGATCCGGAACAGTGTCTCTGAAAACTCCAGCTTTGTTGTTGTATACTTTTGAAATTCTTGTACCTGTATTTCCCGAATAACCAGTCAGTAGAATATCGAGGTCACCATCGCTGTCATAATCGCCCCATGCGCAGGAGCTATAATACACTCCGGTTAATCCGGCAATGATATCAGTGAAAATGCCATTGTCATTGCGGTATATTTTGGAATTGTTATTACCTGTTAACAGAATATCCGGATCACCGTCATTATCATAATCACCCCATCCTACAGAACTGTTTGAGACGGGGATTAAACCGGCATTTATATCTGTAAATATTCCTGCATCATTCCGGTATATTTTTGAGATAGCACTTGACCCGGTATTACCCGTTAATAAGATATCCAGGTCACCATCATTATCATAATCCCTCCAGTCTGATGATCCGTCGTAAACCCCGGTTAAACCGGCAGCGATATCCGTGAAAATTCCCGCATCGTTCCTGTAGATCTTTGATAAATAATTTGAGCTGCCGTCATTCCCTGTTAACAGAAGATCAAGGTCGCCGTCGTTATCATAGTCGCCCCATGCAGCAGAACTTTGATATACACCTGTCAGACCGGCATTAATATCAGTGTAAACCCCAAGATCATTCCTGTAGATCCTGGAAATCGTGCCACTGGAATTCGAGTATCCGGTCAGCAGAATATCCAGGTCGCCGTCGCTGTCGTAATCGCCCCACATAACAGAACCATTATCCACTGCAGGCAAAGTGATACTTGTCTGTTCCGCAAAGGCAGGAACACTGATTTTCACTTCGTTAGTCGTATAGGCAATTGCATCTTTTGTTGATATACAAACAACATAGTAAGTTCCGAATGTGGCAAAATTGGGTGTATAAGTTGTCCCTGTCGCCCCTGCAATTGTCTGATCATAAGGACCTCCGCTTGTGGTCGAATATTTCCACTGCCTCGATGTAGGAGTGCTTGATTCCGTAACCGTCAGTACAGAGCCGCTCTGGCCAGGCTTTAAGATCTGGTCTGCAACAGGAGCAATGGAATTTGAAAAAGCTACTGTGAAAGTACCTTCGGTTGCAAATTGTGATCCTGCAAAATTGTTGTCAATTGCCTGGACGCTCCAGTAATATTTACCTGCGACAAGTCTCTTTATTGTCCATGAATTGGTCTGGGTGCCTCTCTGAACTATTCTCCTGTATCCACCCGGCAGAGCTGCCATCGGCGACTTCCTGTTCACCGATCCTGCCGTGGTTCCGATGTACAGATTATATGTAAGAGCGTCCTGGGCTGTTTTTGAATCGGTTGATTTGTTCCAGCTGAATGTCACTTTATTTGCCCCGAGGCTTGCCTGGAGATTCGTCGGTGCTGACGGAACGGCATTTGCCGGAGATGTATTATTCTTATATAATTTCAAAACACGTCCTATTATGTTGTTGTATCCGGCCAGCAGAATATCAAGATCCCCGTCATTGTCATAATCCCCCGGGACTACAGAAGGGTTGTTCACTCCTGTGAATGAGTATCCTGTCAGAACGTCTGTAACCTCAGTGAATGCACCGCTGTCATTTTTGTAATATTTCGTAGTATAATTCGAGCTGCCTTCATATCCTGTTATAATGATATCAAGGTCGCCGTCATTATCAAAGTCGCCCCACGCTGATGTGCCGCCTTCGACTGCAGTAAGTGTCGCCGATATGTCCGTGAATACACCTGCATCGTTTTTATAGATCTTTGCTGTTCTCTGTCCTGTATAGCCGGTGATCAGGATATCGAGATCACCGTCACTGTCATAATCGGCCCATGATGCAGAACCAAAGCCCAACCCTGGCAATCCTGCATTTATATCGGTGAAAACTCCGTTATCATTCTTATAAACTGATGATATATAAGAACCTGTAAGCAGAATATCCGGGTCACCATCATTATCATAATCACCCCATACAGAACTGCTCTGGCTCACTCCGGGAAGACCGGCATTGATGTCTGTAAATACTCCTGCATCATTCCGGTATACCCTTGAAATTGAGGCACTTCCTGTGTAGCCTGTCAACAGGATATCCAGATCACCGTCGTTATCATAATCCCTCCAGTCTGATGATCCATTGTATACCCCGGGCAAACCGGCTGCAATATCAGTAAAGGTACCGGCATCGTTCCTGTAGATCTTTGATATATAATTTGAGCTGCCGGCATCTCCTGTCACAAGGAGATCAAGATCACCGTCATTATCATAGTCACTCCACGATGCTGAACTGCTTCTGACAGCTGTCAGACCTGCACTGATATCATTATAAACGCCCAGATCATTCCTGTAAATTCTTGCTATCCGGTCTGAATTTGAATAACCCGAAACAAAAATATCCAGGTCGCCGTCGTTATCATAATCTCCCCATAAAAGTGAACAACCATCCACAGCCGGTATACTCAAACCAGACTGTTCAGCAAAGGCCGGAACGCTTATTTTAACCTCGTTGGTCGTATAAGCTATCGCATCTTTGGTTGATACGCAAACTACATAATAGGTCCCGAATGCCGAAAAATTAGGTGTGTAGGTTGTTCCCGTGGCGCCTGTAATTGTCTGGTCATAAGGGCCGCCGCTTATTGTAGAATACTTCCATTGCCTCGATGTCGGAGTGCTTGATTCTGTCACTGTAAGAACTGTTCCGTTCTCATTCAGTGACAGAGTCTGATCTGCTACCGGAGCGATGGAATTTGAAAATGCTATAACAAAACTGCCTTCGGTTGCAAATGGTGATCCTGCGAAGTTGTTGTCGATAGCCTGGACGCTCCAGTAATAAGTCCCGGCGGTGAGTTTCTTTATTGTCCAGGCGTTGGTTTGAGTGCCTCTCCGGACTATTCTCCTGTATCCGCCAGGGACAGCCGCCATCGGCGACTTTTTGTTCACCGATCCTGCTGTTGTTCCAATGTACAGGTTATATGTAAGGGCGTTCTGAGCTGTTTTTGTATCTGTCGATTTGTTCCAGCTTAAGGTAACCTTGTTTGCGCCAAGGCTTGCCTGGAGATTTGTGGGTGGTGTGGGAACAGTATTTGCAGTTATTGAGTTATTCTTATAGACCTTTGTAATATTATTACCGGCTATAATGAAATCAAGATCACCGTCATTATCGTAATCGCCCCAGGCTGTCGTACATTCGGTTGTGCCTGTAATATTTGCATTAATATCGGTAAAAACACCGCTGTCATTCTTCAGAATCTTTGAAATGGCTCCATAAGTCGAGTTTCTTCCCGACATCAGAATATCGAGATCTCCGTCGTTATCAAAATCGCCCCAGACTGCGGAACTGTACTCAATCCCTATCAGTCCTGCCTCAATATCGGTGAAAATTCCTGCATCGTTCTTATAGATTTTTAAAGTGTTAGATCCTGATAGCAGTATATCGAGATCGCCATCGCTGTCGTAGTCGCCCCATTCACCGGAGCCGTTCCATGCCCCTGAAATGCCGGCATTAATATTGGTAAAAGATCCGTTATCGTTACGATATATTCTTGAAGATGAACCTGTTGCAAGAATATCCAGGTCACCGTCATTATCATAATCGCCCCACGAGACATAACTGCCATCTGTTCCTGCCAGTCCTGCATTTATATCTGTGAAAATACCTGAATCGTTGCGGTAAATAATTAAAGAATTAGCTGATCCGTTATATCCGTCCAGCAGAACATCCAGGTCGCCGTCATTATCATAATCACCCCAGGCTACCGATCCATAAGCAATACTTATCAGTCCGGCACTTATATCAGTAAATACTCCTGCATCGTTCCTGTAGATAAATGAACCATACTTTTCACCTGAGTCATAATAATAACCTGACAAAAAAACATCAAGGTCCCCATCATTGTCATAATCACCCCAGGCTGCGGATGACGATTCAAGTCCAAATAATCCAGCAGCAATGTCCGTAAAAACACCTGCATCATTCCTGTAAATCCGGGATATTGAGCCATAACCGCTGAACCAGCCTGTCAGAAGCATATCCAGGTCGCTGTCATTATCATAATCACCCCATGCAATGTTTTTACTTGAATTATAATTGCTAATACCTGGCATGGTTATTCCTGTCTGTTCGGTAAAGGCAGGAACGCTTATTTTGACTTCATTGGTCGTATAATCAATTGCATCCTTTGTAGAAACGCATACTACGTAGTAAGTGCCGAAAGAAGCAAAAACAGGTGTATAAGTAGTTCCTGTCGCTGCTGTAATAGTCTGGTCATAAGGACCTCCGCTCACGGTCGAATATTTCCACTGCCTCGAAGTCGGAGCGCTTGATTCGGTCACTGTCAGGACAGTGCCGCTCTGGTTTGGCAGCAATACCTGTTCTGCAACCGGTGCAACAGAGTTTGAAAATGCAATAGTAAAAGTTCCTTCGGTAGCAAAAGCTGATCCCGCAAAATTGTTGTCAAGTGCCTGAACGCTCCAGTAATATGTACCAGCTGCGAGTTTATTTATTGTCCATGAACTGGTCTGAATTCCTCTGGCGACAATTCTTCTGTATCCTCCCGGTACGGCGGCCATAGGCGATTTCTTATTGACCGTTCCGGCAGCAGTTCCGATATACAGGTTATAAGTCAGACTGTTCTGAGATGTTTTTGTATCGGTAGATTTATTCCAGGTGAAAGTAACTTTGTTTGAACCTACAGTTGTCTGCAGACCTGTCGGAGCAGTCGGAACCGCATTTGCAGGAGAAGCATTATTCTTAAACACTTTCGTTATGGGGCCAGCAATACTGCTGCCTGTCAATAAAAGATCCAGGTCACCGTCATTATCATAATCACCCCATGAAACCGAACTGTTACTGACTCCCTGGAAAGGGGTAATTATTTCTGTGAAAATCCCATTGTCGTTCCGGAAAATTTTTGCATTTAGACCCAACGTACTTCTACCTGACATGAAAACATCAAGGTCACCGTCGTTGTCATAATCACCCCATGCAGCTGAACCATCATCAATATCGGGTAATCCTGCGATTATATCGGTGAATATTCCCGCATCATTTTTGTAAATTTTTGATCCATCTCTTCCGGTAATCAGAATATCCAGATCTCCATCGCTGTCGTAATCTCCCCATGAAGTTTTGGGTCTATAGTAGCCATAAAATCCTGCATTGATATTTGTAAATACCCCGGCATCGTTTCTGTATATTCTTGTAAAGTAACCATCACTATTATTATAGCCCTGAATTAATATATCCTGATCTCCGTCGTTATCATAATCTCCCCAGCTAACATTAGACATACTCCCTCCGGGAAGCCCGCTGTCAATTTTCGTAAAAACACCTGCATCGTTCCTGTAAAGCTCTGTAACATAAAATGTTCCGGAATCATAATAGTAACCTGTTAACAAAATATCCAGATCACCATCATTATCAAAATCCTCAAAGGTTGCAGATCCATCATTAACTCCGGTCAGACCTGCATTAATATCTGTAAATACGCCTGCATCGTTCCTGTAAATTTTTGCCATGTACGAACCTGACCACCCTGACACCAGAATATCCAGGTCTCCGTCATTATCATAGTCTCCCCAGACTCCGGAGCCTCCTGCGGATTCGAAACCCGGCAGTCCGGCGTTTATGTCTGTAAAAACACCTGCAGTATTCTGGTAAATTTTTAATATATAGCCGGAACTTGTACCACCGGCCAGAAGAATGTCCAGATCACCGTCCTTGTCGTAATCTCCCCATCTGGCAGCACCATTTTTCACACCTGTCAGGCTGATGCCTGTCTGTTCCGCAAAGTTCGAAACAATTACTTTCACTTCATTACTTGTATAGGTAAGCCCGCCATAGGACGACTCGCAAACAACATAATAAGTTCCAGTTGTGCCAAAGTTTGGCGTATATGTTGTTGCCGTAGCACCCGAAATGGACTGGCTGTAAGGTCCGCCTTTTGTCGTTGAGTATTTCCACTGGCGTGATGTTGGTGTGGATGATTCAGTTACAGTCAGGACTGTTCCGTTCTGACCCGGTATGAGAGCCTGGTCAGTTACAGGAGCAACTGAATTTGAAAAAACAACGGAAAAAGTGCCCTCTGTTGCGAATGCAGATCCGGCAAAAGCATTGTCGGTTGCCTGCACACTCCAGTAATAAGTACCAACAGTCAGTCCTTTTATTTTCCATGAATTTGACTGAATGGCCCCCTTTTCGGCTATTCTCCTGAAACCTCCGGGTACTATGGACATCGGGGATCTTTTATTTATACCTCCTGATGTCGTTCCGATACGAATGTTATATGACAAGCCGTTCTGAGGTGTCTGGGTGTCAGTTGATTTGTTCCATGAAAGAGTTACTGACTGCGGAGCAACAGTTGCCTGCAGACCAGTAGGTGCAGCCGGTACTGTATTTAATGTGACATTATTATTCTTATAAATCTTTGAAATATTTTCGGAAGAAGATACGCCTGTTAATACTATGTCCAGATCTCCATCCTTATCATAGTCGCCCCACACGCCTGATCCACAGTAAACACCTGTTAATCCCGCACTGATATCCGAGAAACTGCCTGCGTCATTCCGATATACTTTTGTATAATAGGTTGAGCTGGCATCTCTGCCTGTCAGCAGCACGTCAAGGTCTCCGTCGTTGTCAAAATCACCCCATGCTGCTGAAGCGTATTCTCCACCTGTCAGAACGGCACTGATATCCGTAAAAACGCCTGCATCATTCCTGTAGATCCTTGAAATATAATTCGGAGAAGTATTCCAGCTGTACCCGGTCATAAGTATATCCAGGTCACCATCATTATCATAATCTCCCCATGCTATCATACCTCTTAATATTCCCAGCAAACCTGCATTAATATCACTGAATGAACCACCGCCGTCGTTCCGGTATATTCTCGAAATTAATCCAACGTTATAATTGTATCCTGCCATTAGGAGGTCAAGGTCACCGTCATTATCGTAATCGCCCCAGGCTAAGGAGCTTTCTCCTATTCCGGGCAATATGAGATCGTATTGAGCCGAAAAGGTATTGTTCCTGTTGTTGCGGTAGATCATTGAAAAAGGATTCCATGACTCATCATATCCTGTAAGGCAGATATCAAGAAATCCGTCATTATCATAGTCTCCCCAGTCGGCACAGCCTTCGTACATATTTGGCAAAATAATCCCTGTCTGGTTAATAAAGGCTGTATCAACAATATTCCTGTAAACTCTTGTTAAATTACTGCCCGAGATCAGAATATCAAGACGCCCGTCATTATCATAATCGCCCCATTTAACAGATCCATTATAGACAGCAGGTAATGCAAAATCCGGATCGGTCATTTCAGTAAATGTGCCGTTGCCATTATTCTTATATATTTCCGTAGTGCTACTTCCGGCTATCACAAGGTCAAGGTCTCCGTCGCTGTCATAGTCTCCCCAGTGTGAAGCACTGTTGCCTGATCCAGTTAAAAGAATTGCCGTCTGTTCGGTAAAAGTCTGGCTGAGAAGATCTGAAGCTGAAATACATAATAATAGAAGTCCCGGCAGGGTGAATCGGAGTAAATGAGTTCTCATAACATTAATTTTTTAATGTTTCAAAGAATATGAAATCTGATGGAATTCATATTTCTTTTTCTTTTGTAATCAATGACTTCCGCTAAATATGAGAATCAGGAACGGTTATCAATAGTTCAATCCAGTAACTACTTTTTCAAATAAAAATCCGCGTTCAATTTATCCCACTCCATCGGGACCTGCTGGTTATTGCTCAGTTTTTTCACCTGCACACGGGTATTCAGGAAAACGTTATGTAAGGACTGAGGGATAGCCATCTGCTTAACCAGTTCCTCGGTATACAAACCATTGTTCCCTTTACCATCAGCTGCAGTAGCTCCTTCAGAGGTGGCAAAAGCGATGATTGTACCGCTTGTGAAAGTAACCTGTCTGAAACCGGCATCTCCACTTCCCCTGGCCCAGCTCGCATACGGATTATTCCTGCATGCGTCCAGAATTACAATGTTGGTATTATCCGGGTATCGTTCGAATTCATCCACTACAAAATTAACTGCTATGGCTTCAAACTTACAATCGGTTGGCTTTTCCAGCAAGGCATCGGTTGGAATCAGGTAGTTTTTCCCATCCACCTGGTTTCCATGTCCCGCATAGTAAAATAATGCAACATTGTATTGTGGTAACTTTTCAGTGAATTCCCTGATTGCAGCCTCCATTTCAGCCTTTCCTGCATTGAGTCGTTTTATTACATCAAATCCCAGTTCTTTTAATGTAACCTCCATTAAATTAGCATCGTATACCGGATTCTTCAGCGAAACGCCAGTCTTATACTGAGAATTGCCAAAAACCAGGGCCAGCCGTTTCTCAGTAAGAGCAGCTTCATACTTAATTACCCGCTTCTCTGATGTGGTACTCCCTGCTATATTTGTTGCAATAAGAAAAATACTGTTTTCTCCTGTCCTCAACACAACTGAGCCCTGCCAGCTATAATTGCAGTCGCCGGAAGTTGATGCCTGGAATACATTGTCTTCAGAAAATATAGTGCCATTGATCAGGATCTTAACTGATCTTAAATCGCTTGGCGATTTAATACAGGCTCCGATGGTGAGACTTTCTGTGTTTACTAGAGTATTTGGCGTTGTAGGATTTGACCAGCTAACAACCGGAGCTACGGCAAACGGATTGGTGAAATACCTTACTTCCGATTTTGTTGCCCCTTCGCTGTTGGTTGCAACTAAATAGATCTGATTTTCCCCCGGCCCAAAGTTCAGATTTTTCTCAACCTGGAAACTTCCCGTCTCATTTGGTACAAGTTTAATGTCAGTTTCCCCTTTTGATATGCCATTCATGTACAACAAAACCGATTTCAGCCCGGAGCTTGATTTTACAGTCGCTTTTACATTTGCATTAAACGACTCAAGAGTTGTATTGGCCCCCGATGGACTTGTCCATGTTATTACAGGAGCGGAAGGCGATGTGATTCCGCGATTTTCATCCGTTTTTTGTACAGCCTGATTTGAAGAAGCAGTGATAGGTGCAGGAGAGGTCGGAATTGTAAAATACCGTTTCTCAGATGTTGAGAGACCTCCCTGATTGGTTGCTTCCACAAAAATATTATTTTCACCCGCATCAAAATTTATGGCTTTTTCGATGATGAAAACTCCTGGTTCAGTGGTCGAAGGTGTCATCTCAAGATAACCATATGAAACTCCGTTCAGATATAATACCACCGATTGTATTCCGGATGGTGAATTAATCTTCGCTTGTATTATGCTTGAATTTGTGGATTTAAGCGTTGTATTCGCCTTAGTTGGATTGATCCAGGTAATGACAGGGGACTGAGGTTTGATTGTTTCTGTTGTAACAACTTGTTGAGTCTGCTCATTTTGAGCTAACATCGGAACTGCTTTGCTTTCCAATTTTGCGACTCTCAAATAATCGACCGAGATCTCTGATTCCGTTCCTACATTGAAACCTATCTGGTTGCCTTCAATTTGTATGTTACTGAACTGATTTACAAAGAATTCATTTACATATACATAAAACACACCCTGGATCCGTACCACAGTTATTTTATTTAATTCTCTTGTGACCGGTATGCTGCCGGTCCCTGTAAAGAGCTTCTCCACCTTTTTCTTCTTTGAAGGTGTATCCTTCAATACTTCCAAGGTATTTTTATCGGATAATTCAACGCGGTAATGGTCATATTTATCGTTCATACCGAATACCAGTGCTCCGGTTCCCTTTATGATTTTAACCTCTGTCTCGATCCCGAAATCGACATTTGGATCGATCGGAATGGGCTTGTACGAAAGTCCTGTGGACATCTGGTAATTTTTACAGGTGATCGAATAGTAACCACCTGATATTGTTCCTTTTATCCAGAGGTTGTCGGTTATCCACTGGTTGGTGTTGTTATTAAAATTATCAGAGAAGATGTCTGTCTTAACACTGGAATTATATGCACTATAACTCTGTTGTGCCACCGCTGTAAAAACATTGAGAAACAGAATGTTAATCAGCAGGAGCAAGCTTTTTAATGTTATTAACTTTTTCATTTGTCAGCACTTTAAAATCCTACTTAAATATTTTGTTCTGTTCTTTAATATTATAAAAAAGGAAAAATACAATAAATTTTCCATTTTTGTAATATATTTTGACCAGATTTTGATGAACAGGCATTTTCAGGGTTTAAATGAATTGCGTTCTATAGATGAACGTTTTAGCGTTATAGGGATGCAAGGGAATGATTACAAGCAAAGCTTCAATGAATCCTTGGGGTAAAGGGATTACGACCTCACTTCGTTCGGTCGTGATCCCCAATAGGAAATCGTCAAACCGTATCACTCCATTATTCGCTTCGCTCACAAGGTTTTTAATTTTCTACTGTCCTCACACAGGCAAGCCTGGTTCGGCCTGCAGAAAATAAAAATCCCGCAGCAAGCTGCGGGAGTGATACGGTTTGCGGAGAGAGGGGGATTCGAACCCCCGGTACAGTTTCCCGTACGGCAGTTTAGCAAACTGCTGGTTTAAGCCACTCACCCATCTCTCCAATACTATTTAAGCCACCTTTGTCCTCTGAAGCTTCAGCGAAAGAGGGCTCTGTTCTGAGCGCGACAAAAATAGAAAAACAAGCTATAAGTGCAAAATAAATACCAACTTATTTCAAACCCTTGAACATATCAATGACCTGCCTGAAATTCTCCAGGGTCTCCTCATCAAAATCTGATATATTAACCACTCCTGACTTAACATCTGCCAGAAATTTTGAGAACATGAAATTCCTGGGCAAAGCCCGTTCCACCATGAACTCAGAGTTTGCAATTGTTATCCCCTCGCGGCTCTTCAGGATGAGATTCTTGAAATCAAGCGTAGACAGAAGATCTTCCGAATTATAAAAGCTCCCCGGCATGCTGATTACCATGTTGCGTTCCGAACTGTCAGTCTTGAATACAATCTCTTTTAATACCTCTCTCATCTTATTCTCATTTTCATTGTCAAAAAGAAGTACAGCAAAATCGATTCCCCACCCCATGAGAATATTGCATAACAGCGGTATCGAGGAGACATTCGTGGAAGGGATGACGCTCACCTTCACCTTGAAGCCGGTAAGAATGATAACTGCATTCAGAATGTAGAAAGATCCTGTATCATTGACAATGAGATTGAATTTCTTTGATGAAAATCCCTCGCCTGCTGCCGGATTTCCAAGGATATTCTGTAAAGGTGAGAGGGTGTCCGGAGATGCTGCAGACAACTGTAATGGATCAAGGACACGGGTGGCGCTCCGAAGGCTGTCAAGGTTATCTCTCTGAACAGCCAGCACCCTGTGAAGCTTGTTGATCTCAACAAGATGCGGAGAGTGGGTTGTATATATAACCTGGATCCTGTCCTTTATATCCTCGAAAACCTTGAGAACATCTTCCTGTGCCCTTGCATGAAGGCTCACACCCGGCTCATCCACAAGGAGTATCATCTCCTTATTTATGTTTGCAGCTGCCTTCAGCTCCATGTAAAAGGATAAAAACCAGCGTACTCCACGGCTTCTCTGCTTCGGATAGAGCCTCTCTCCCTCGTCCTTTATCCAGAATTCGAGATATGGTTTACCGGCCTTATCGCCGTATGATGCACTGTAGTGGTCCAGCTCAAACTGAATATTGATCTTGTTATTCCGACCTATCGATTGCTGCCAGAAATCCTGGAAGTTGTGTGTAAGGGTGTGATTGAGGTTTTCTATCTTCTGCTTGAGAATACGGCTTGAAGGCTGCTCGAAAAATGAATAGTCAAGCTGCGCAATGGAAAGGAAATTACGGGCAGCCTTGTATCCTTCCACCAGCTCGTTGCCGGTAATGATGTCTTCCATATCTATCCGGTTGGGGAGCAAACTGCCGAAATCCTCAAACAATTCAATAACAGGACAATATTCAAAGTATTTTCTGCCAAGTATTTCGCTGTTATACTGCGATCTATAGGACTGTATTATTTCATTTACCTTCTTTTCAGCCTCTTCTTCCGTACTGCCTGTCATGACATAACCCGATAGGGCGATGTGCCTGTCAAGCTCCGCTTTTTTAAGGTCCCTGTCATGGCGGGTTTTCCTGTAATCATTCAGAGTACTCCTCCATTCCTGGTCGTCCTCATCATCCAGAGGCCTCATCAACAAAGTCATTTTCTGATGCCTCTCCTCAAGTTTGACCGACAATTCTGCAAGGTGATTATCGAGGAATATGAATTTATCAAGCATTTTCTGCCATGTTTCTCCGGCCTTTTTCATCGGTTGCTTGCCACGAAGATCAGCAGATATTTCCTCCCTCTTGATCCTGATCTCCGCCATCTGGTTTTTCAGATCCGCTGCTACATTATCAGGCATATTTTCAAATTCTGCCGGTCTTTTTCCAAACCACCTGAATCCTTTCAATTTCACTTCACCTGCCGGAAGCTTCGATCTTATTTCGGATTCCAGGGAGGCCATTTCTGCAAGTTTCCTTTCATTTTCATTTATAACACCTATCTCCTGCTCAAGCTTCACGGTGACATCACCGAGATAGATCCTCCATGCATCCTCAAGGGAATCAAGATACTGGCTTATTTCACCGCTTACAATGATCATTGATGAAAGATCTGCTATCCATGTCCTTGTAAGTTCGATATGGCTAAGTCCCGACAGAAGCTCCTTCAGCTCTGTACCGGGATTGTCGGTTACCTTCAGCAGCCACCCCTGCGGAATGCTGAACCTGCAGCTTACTTCCGGCAGGGAGAGATCACTGCGGAGTATATCTTCCGAAATTATACCGGTATAAAAGACCTTCAGGGCTTCAAGCACGGATGTTTTTCCCGATTCATTCTGCCCGATGAGACATGTTATGTTATCAGGTGACAATGACTGCCACCCGGTATCGACAATTGAACGGAAATTCCTGATCCTGAAAGCTGTAAGCTTCATCATAATAAAAACGGTTATAACTGAAAACCCAAAACCAGTACGTCATCAATCTGCTGTGTATTTCCCTTCCACTCCCTGAATGTGCTTCTGAGGATCTTTTTCTGCTGAGGCATAGGCAGACCCGACATTGAGACTATCACTCTTTTTAAATGTTTGTGTTTGAATTTCTTATCTGTCATTTCGCCAAACTGGTCTGCGAATCCGTCAGAGAAAAGGTAAAATGAATCTCCCGGAAGAGTATCAATGATCTGATTTGTAAATGGTTGTTCCACCAGCGGAGCAAGACCGATTGTCATTTTATCGGCTTTAAATTCTGTCAGCTCTCCGTTCCTCATTCTTATCAGAGGTCTGTTAGCCCCGGAATACTGGAATTTTCCGGTATGAAAATCAATGATGCATAAAGCGATATCAATGCTGTCCTTTGTTACAGCTCCCTCTCCCGTCTGATGGAGAGCTTTCATTACCTTCTCCCTCATCAGGTTCAGCACCCTGTTGGCTTTCGGATCACACTTTGCCTGCACGATCTCGTTCAGAAAACTGATTCCCAGTATACTTAGAAGTGCACCCGGGACACCATGTCCGGTACAATCGCCGGCAGCTATAAACATGTACTGTCGATTACTGAATGCATAATAGAAATCCCCGCTGACAATATCCCGCGGGAGAAACAGAACAAAATAATCTTTAAATAACCCTCTAAGTGACTCAGAATCTGGCATCAACGCTTTCTGAATAATCCCTGCATACCTCAGGCTTGCCACATGATCATCCATTTCCTGGTTTTGTATCAGGGAAATGATATCTATATTATGCTGATCCTTTACTGGCATAACTTTATACAATGAGGACGAAAGTTAAAGATACAATAATTTGTATTGCGTTGCAACAGGTGGTGCACCATTTACCTGTTCCTTCTTTCCAGCAGTACCATATTCTCGACATGATGCGTCTGGGGAAACATATCCACCGGCTGCACGCGCGTAACAATGAATTTTTCTGAAAGCAGTAAAACGTCGCGAGCCTGCGTTGAGGGATTACAGCTTATATAGACTATTCTCTGAGGATTTGCTGCAAAAATTTTTTCAATAACATCCCCATGCATTCCTGCCCTGGGAGGATCCGTTATTATTACATCCGGATATCCGTGTTTCTCCATGAATGTCTCAGACAGAACATCCTTTATGTCTCCTGTAAAAAATTCCGTATTTTTAATATCATTCAGAGCGGAATTTGCGACGGCGTCTTTCACTGCCTCATCAACATACTCTATACCAACAACTTTACGGGCTTTTGAAGCTATGAAACAGGCAATTGTGCCTGTCCCGGTATAAAGGTCATACACGATCTCCTTTCCTGTCATTCCTGCCATTTCCAGGGCAATCCTGTACATTTTAAGTGCCTGTCCGGTGTTTGTCTGGTAAAATGATTTCGGGCCTATCCTGAATTTCAATCCGTCAAGGTCTTCAACCAGGTGATCTTCACCCTTATATAAAACCGGATTCTGATCTGAAAGAGAATCATTCTGCTTCGAATTGATAACATAAAAGAGAGATCTTATCTGCGGAAATTCATATGCCAGATGATCAAGGAGCCCCTCTCTTCTTTCAGGTTCATCATGATAGAAAACCACAATCACCATTACTTTGCCGTCTTTTGAATTGCGTATGACAAGGTTCCTGAGAAAACCTGTCTGCTGGCGCAGGTTGAAAAAACGGAAGCAGTTCTTATGTGCATATTTTCTTACAGCATCGCGTATTGCGTTTGATGGTTCAGGCTGAAGATGACATTCCCTGATATCCAGTACTTTATCAAACTTGCCGGGAACATGGAATCCCAGAGCATCCTCTTTTTCAAAGTCATGATCCGAGTTTATTTCCTCCTTTGTAAGCCAGCGCTTGTCGGAAAAGGTATATTCCAGCTTGTTCCTGTACCTGAAAATATCAGATGATCCTATTATCGGACTGATAGCAGGCATTTCAACCTTTCCAATACGGGTAAGGTTATCCGTCACCTGCTTTTCCTTGTAATGCAGCTGCAGATGATACGGAAGATGCTGCCACCTGCAGCCCCCGCAGATCCCGAAATGAATGCAGGCCGGTTTTATCCTGTCAGCAGAATACTCATGGAACCTGACAACATTTCCTTCCAGGTACCTCTTCTTTTTCTTCTTTACCTTTATATCAACAACATCACCCGGTATGAGCATCGGAACGAATACAACCTGATTGTCGACTCTTCCCAGGGCATTTCCTTCCGATCCTATGTCGGTTATCATGACTTTCTCAAGCAAGGGTAGCTCTTTTTTCCTTCCCACTTCCTTTATTTATTATCATTAAAAAATTCAGTAAAAATTACTGATCACTCAAATTAATAATGAACTTAAGGCCTTCAATCATAGCCGGAAGGATCGCATCACCATGATCCAGATAAGGGAATATCACTTTCGAACATGTCTCGGATGATGTTCCGGCTATCAGCATTTCATCGTACATATTAAGTGTTGCTGTTACACTTACATGTGTATCCCCTTCGCCATGCACTAACAGAAGCGGTTTGTATGTGGTCCATGGCGAAATGCTGTTCTTTTCAAGAGCTTCACGTACAGACGAATACGCTGCTGAGCTGGTAAAGCCTGAAATAAAATCAGGCTTGAACAACTGATGTATTGAGGTTGAGAGCTGGTTATTGATCTGATCTCCGGTAAGTGTTCCGGTATATAAAGTATTCAGCCTTGAAGCATAGGGCTCATTTAGCATGTCTGATACCGGATTTGTGAACTGGTCATAATAAGAATAAGCATTGATGATATAACCAAGATAGTAAGGCATAGGGTAAGCTGTTGTGTCTGTCATTTCCCGGAGAAGATCATACAGGTTATACGGCCCTGCACCGCAGACGCTGCCATGAAGTTCAAAATCATCATTATAATCCAGCTCCAGTGCCTTATGAAGAGCTAAGGTCGCCCATCCTCCCTGAGAGTATCCCACGAGATAGTATTCATTCCGTGCCTCAATTCCGTCAAATTCATATTCACAGCTTTCTTCAAGGGCATAAAGCATATCAACGACAGATCTGACAGTAGGTTCGGCAATAAGGTAAGGATGAGGTATCTGCTTTGATCTTCCGAATCCCGGATAATCAGGAATTACTACAATAAATCCCATCGAAGCTATATATTCAACCAGCTGGTATGACGGATTTATAACATATTCGCTCGGAGCATAGGCATTTACGGTATTGGTCCCGTTCTGAAAGCTT
>Ga0154607_1089_pt1 | contig 23773 bp, 20 predicted proteins | sample Rifle2008BG13ft_FD_116036 | JGI IMG/M metagenome (GOLD analysis project Ga0154607, IMG submission 116036) | Bacteroidetes bacterium RBG_13_43_22 | reverse complement strand
TAATATCGGAATAATCCCGGCCTGTACCAGGCAGTTTTTATTTCAGCAGACTTAGGCGGTGTACATCAGAATCCGCAGACAGCTTCCTTACGGAATGGCGCTGACATTCTTGTGGCAACCGGCTGCAGGCCGGGAGAAGCAGAGCGGCAAGCTGATTGTTATCCTGACTGAAGCAGTCTTGTCGCGGAGGTTGCTCAGCTATGTTAAATCTGAAACAAACTTTTTACCGTCTTTTTTGCATATCAGCTGAATGACCTGCCAGTTGCCTGTATACCTTGTGTAGGTTGCCGGTGTGGGAACATCAATAAATTCAACTTTCGAGGAGAAACCCGGCCAGCGCTTATCAAGCTGCCTGACACTATATTCAGCAATACGCTGTTTTTCTGCAATATATTTATCCCTGTCCCTGGCAAGCTCCTCCCAGTATGAGTATTCGGTATCATACCATAACTCCTGAATAAAACCTCAGATAAAATCCCCATCATAATCATTCCCGGGATCGGATTGGGACAGATCAATGACTCTCTGAAAACCGGTGTGACCCTTTTTATGGGTCGATGAACCTCCGTTATAGCATCGCGGGATACCCCAGGCGCCATTATATATCTTCCCGGCAGATCCGGGATCACGATGATAATGTCCGAATAACAATGCATCGACCTTATTGCTGATGACCTTCCTTAATTCCTCATTGTCCTTCAGCTGCAACCCCTTCTTAAAATCGAACGGATGATGGTGGAGGTAAACGACCTTCTTCAGGTCCACAACCTTCTTATCCTTCAGTATTATCCTCAATCGCTTCATCTGCTTTGTCCCCAGCTCACCTTCGGCAAAGAAACGGTCATGCCAGTGAAGCTCTTCTGCTGTCGAATCGAGACCAATAAAAGCCGTTCTTCCTATAATATCGAGTTTAGGATAAGAAATATCCTGTGATCCGTAATATCTCTCTTTAAAAATGGCTACAAATTTCTTATTCCCTATACCACCGGTCCCGTAGTCGTGATTGCCGGGAATAACCAGGACCCTGTATCCGCGCTCCTTAAGCAGTTCAACGGATTTAACTGCTTCATTAATTTTTTTCCGGCGATTGGCATTATTTACAATATCACCGGTGATCACAACGATATAATCCTTTGCCGGCTGTTTTGAGGAGGTTATGCTGTCAATGATAGCGCGAAACCTTTCTCCGCACTCCTTATACCCGATGTGGAGGTCAGATAAATGAATGATCTTTTTCATGATGTGTAATTCAAAATAAAGTTAATGAGTGGCAGGATCAAAAACAAATAAAAAACCGGCTGCCGGTCACCGGCCCGTAATGAGGGCATGAAGGCCGGAGGAGATGAAGGGAGTTGAGGGGGGTTGAAGGGTTGAAGGGTTGATGGGTTGAAGGGATTTAAAGAGAGTTTAATGTTCGTGTGTTCGCGGGTTAGCAGGTTAACGTGTTGATTCCAGGATAAGCACCCGGTCGTTACCGGGTTGTGTCTCTCCGGGCGGATCAAAGGTTTCTGAACCTCCTGACCGGTATGTTCCGGCAGGTTCAATGGTTCCGTTACGGGGATCAAACCATGACGCCCTGTATTCATTCCAGTGCAGCATATCAGTGTTGATGTTTATGTTACGTCCATTCCATGTATAGGCAAACACATAATCTTTCCCCCTGGTTACAGTTATATAATCGTACCGTTCACCATTCTCACCTGCAAGGATCTCCTGGGCCGGCGCTCTTTCAAAATATGGCCTTGAAAGGATCAGCTCCTTCAGGAAGATCATCTGCGAGGCACCGGGAGCATCCAGTGCTTCTTCCCAGTATTCCTTTACACCATAGGCAGGATCTTTATCGCCTGTCTTGTGAAATTGCATAATTGCATTGTGACCATAGGTAAACCCGCATCCCCCTGCAAATACGGACCAGTATGCGTAGCGGCGTACATCATCGTCTGTCCAGTACGGTTGTGACGGATCATGGAGTCCCTGCGGAATAGATTCGTATGACGGTTCCCCATCGAGCGATGGCCTGACAGGTGACCTGTTATAATCGGATAACATGTACCTCCAGTTATCCTCTCCGTAACGCAGACCTGCCGTATCCTGGTCATACCTGCGGTGCCCCGACTGGAACATATTGAAATCGAGCCACGATTGGTTATGGAACCACTCTGATGACTGTGTCCTTCCAAAAGGATGATAAGTAATAAGATGCCGCGGACAGATACTCCGGATCGTGTCACCGATGGCATTCCAGATTGACGTAGAGTCACTTCCCTTTACATCACCGCCATTTACCCAGATTATGTTAGGTTCATTCCTGTACCTGGAGGCCAGCCATCCGGCGTATTTCTTTGCCTGAGCCATAGTTACATGTCCTGATCTTACATTTGAGCCCCAGACCGGTACCATGGCCAGGTAGAGACCTTTCTCACCGGCAAGCTTTACAAGGTAGTCCACATGATCCCAGTAATCATATTGTCCAGGGTCATCGGGAGAACTGCCCGGGGTGACAAGGGGCTGGTCAATCCTGTGATCAGTGAATGCTGAGTCGCCATAGAAATTTGCGTCTCTGTTCAGATTGTGAATAACCACTACCTGTATAACGTTAAATCCTTTTTGCTTCCTGTTGTCAAAATACCTGTCGGCCTCCTCGCGGCTCAGCTTCTGAAATAACAGCCACCCTGTATCTCCCAGCCAGAAAAAAGGATCACCATTTTCTGTGGTAAGATACCGGCTGTTCTGAGAAATCCTGAGCCATGGAGTTGATTTTCCTGCCCTGTCTTCATTGCAGGCAAGAAGCAGGAGCAATGTCAGGAGGATAAGTTTTGATCTCATCATCATACGTACGAACCTACACACATACGAACTTACGAACATTTTCGCCTCTGCGCCAGCAAAGGTACTACCTGCCGATGGCCTGCCCCTTGCTGTCGCTCTCAACCTCTACCTTATGGGAGATCTTCTTGATATTCCTGCCCTTATTGAATCTAAAGGAATACTGGATCTGAAACCAACCTGCAAAATCAATACCGGTTGTATTGGTCGAGGTAAAAGCAGCTGTCTCGGTTTCAGTTTTCTGGTAATCTATTTCTTTCGCGAACGGAAGCAGCCAGAATAAACCAATGGAGTGGTTCTTTGGCTGCCACTGGCCGCCAAAACCATAAAGAGGAAGAGTGTACGTTTTTGACTGTGCATTGATATTCACCCCGTTATACTGCAGGTAGGCAAACACTGTTGTCTTTTTCTTCTTATCAAGATTGACAAATGCAGTACTTGTAATCGCATATGAGAAATAATCCCTGGCAGGTATTGTAAACGTTCCCTCAGTATACTTAGAGTAATGACCGTTGAAGATTCTTGCGCTGATATTTACATACCATAACATGGCATTGACACCGCCTCCGTATTCATAACCGCTGAGCAGGTTGAACGGCTTCGAGATTGTTGTCAGCGAACCGCTGATGGGAGAACGGATTAAACTGTAACGGCTGCTTACCCTGTCGGAGAAGAATTCATCATAAACATATGGTGAGAAATAATTACTGCCGAAATTCCATGTATAGGTAAGCTGCAGGCGGTCGCGGTAATCGGGTCTGAGATCAGGATTGCCCTGTGTAATATCGTACGACTGACCGATTCTCCAGTATGGATTCATTTCATATATCCCCGGACGGTTTATTCTCCGGTTATAGGTCAGCTTTAAATTATGCGATGCGGAGAATTTATACTGGATATTTGTTGCAGGAAGGATACAGGAATAATCAGGTTTTGTAACCGAGTCAGCGGCTATATGGCTGTTCTCAATCCTCAGGGAAGCCTGGAAGCCAAATTTCTTCAGGTTCATTGCAATCCCGGCATAAGCAGAATTCCGGAACTCAGAATATTCAAACAGGTTGCTTTCCTCCTGCTTATCTATTTTAAAATCATAACCCATCTGCTGGTAATAGAAGTGATAACCTGCTTCTATTTTTGTATTCATTCCCAGAGGATATACATAATCGAGCTTGGTTGAGAAGTAATTCCTGTCGTTTAAATCGTCTTCCACCCTTGCATATATATCAAGAATGACATCACTGCTATACGGATAGCGTGTATTTGAGAAGTAGTTATTCGTAACAGACTTGAAAATGTAATAGGTTGCCTCAGCCGTGAATTCCTCAACAGGCTTTTTAAACGTCCTTTTATAGAAGAGTGAAAATGCTGTCTCATCGCTTGTCACGTTATTGGTTGTCAGAGATGAAATCGTATTCAGGGGATTATTGCTTTTATAAAGGATCGTGGTGTTGGGTATATTCACATCCTGCAATATCGGTTTGTAACTGATGTTAAAGCTCAGATTGTTCCTGTCGTTCATGTAGTAATCGACTCCGCCGTTTATGGATCCCAGGGAGACTTTTATTTTTCCGTCACCGTTAGTATAGGTTGTCGAGTCAATTGTTGTGAACCGGCTGTCAGTGATCGAGCTGATATTAAGGCTCTGCGTTATATATGAAGCGGTTGCATAAAAGGTTACTTTGCCTAATGAATAATCAATACTTCCCTGCGTTACGCTTGTAACTTTGTGGAATGGCTTCAGAGCTTCAAAAATATTGCCGTTCACCCCGTACCTGGCTTCTTTCTTCAGTATGATGTTTATTACTCCGTCTATATTGCCTTCGTATTTCCCTGAAGGATTGGTTATGATCTCAACGCTCTGTATATCGGTCGGAAGAAGCCTGGCCAGGTACTCCCTGTCGCGCTGTCTTCCATCAACCTGGATTATAAAATTGCTGCTGCCGTTAAGAGTTATGTTGTTCTGGAAATCGACATTGACCTGGGGTATCTTCTTCAGGAGGTCATACCCGTTGCTTGATGATTTGGATACAACCTCAGGAATGGAATAAACAGTACGGTCGACCATCTCCTTACCCTTAAGACGTTCGCCGACAACCATGACTTCGTTCAGGGCTGTTGTTATTTCTGCCAGGTATATCGTATCAACTACAATTTCCTCATCTCCTTCCGTGACAGTAACTGCTTTCCCGGCAGGTCTGTACCCGACAAAGCTTGCCCTGACGAAATAATTCCCGGGTTTTATTTTTTCAAGGAAGTAGCCTCCGTCAGAGAGGGTAATGACACCAGTGGTCATTGCTGAATCAGGCAGCTGAAGCAGGGCAACAGAAGCAAACTGTACAGGTGTTTTATCTATTTCGTAGCTGACGTTTCCCTTTATATTCTGTGCCTGGACAGCAACAGATGCATACAGCAGCAATATGATAAAAAATATTATTATCCTTTTCATGGCTCAAGATGTTGTATTACTGCAGCGCTTTGACCTTTGTTTCTCCGTTAATATCCATGGGCATATCCATGCTGAATCCCGGAGCGCTGATCCCGAGATTTCCTGAGATGCGTGTTTTGGCATTATCTTCCACAACGAGGCCTGTGCGGACATCTATAACCAGGGTTGATTTGCTCATCCCTGTGAGGTTATCATAGGTCACGGTGGCGCCGGCTGACCGGATGGGCGGAGCATTTTCTGCTGCCTTTATGCCTGATTCAACACTTATAGTGGCATTATTGCCGCTTATCCCGTCCAGGCGATAGTTAGTGGTGATTGCGAGTAACATACCACCTGAGCTGGTCTGCTCGGTAATCTCCCACCTGTCACCCACTGAAACCTCTTTACCGGGGAGGTGCCAGGTAAAACCGCCGATCATTGTTTTCAGGGTATTGTCGCTTACCGTGCCTGCTATCTGTGTTTTCAGGGCAGAAGCCACCGGTTCTGCCAGGGTGATGGAAGCAGTATCCTTCAAAACCATGTCGGAAAGCATTTTTGCATTCACAACCTCAACAGGCTTACCAGTAAAGTCTATTTTGACAAACAGGGCACTTTTACTCAGCCTGTTCATTATGCATGACATAATATCAGATGTCTCCGATGATGCAATGTCACCTTCAACAGTTGAATTGATGCTTGAGGTTTTACCCATCGTATTGGTATTTGTGATAAGAGTATCGAAGTGTACCTCAGTGACCATAAAGTCCGGCGTTACATCAAGCATTTTCAGAGAGAGTGTATATTCTACATCCGACTCTACAGTTTGCTGGTTGCCGTTTACCGTTTGAGTAACAGTCTGCTCTGAAACAGACTTTAAACGATACACTTTATTTTTCTCCAGGTTCATTTTAAGTATAGCAATGTTTTGTGCCATGGCAGAAACACAAAACAGAATTGCGATAACTGACAATAAAATCTTTTTCATTGGTCTGGTTTTAAAAATGCTAAAATACAACTGAAATATTACTTTTAATAAACATAATCGGCGAATTGAGGAATTTTACCGGTGTAATATAAATTGGAGTCTACGTGTGAAAGTTCTGATATTCGAGCGTTTGAGTAATCGATTTCACCTGTATTCTGCAAAATACTGATATTTTCTTTATATAATGTATTGCGCTATAAATTAATTGTCCGTTGAATTTAGCTATTGAAGGCTGCCTTACAGCTGATGTCCCGGCAAAAGGGCCGAGCGTAAAGAAAATGCTCTGTCCCGTACCGGAGGTCGGGGCTGTACCCCGGCGAAGCGGAGCTCCAATTCGTCGCTACCCTCCTCAGGTTGTGCCTTTAAACCACTGGTTTTTCAGTAATAGATCGTTCTTAAATATTTTTTGCTTTTTATTTAATTGAGGTTTAACTTTGTTATTCGTAAAGTCATGTCAAAGAATCAACAATAAATTCTTTATGCCCAGACAATTATTATTGTCTTTATTGTCAGTTTAGTAAAACGATCATCCAAGGATCAGTTTTACAAACCTGACAGATTAGTATGAAAGCTTCCATTCCTTCCGGGGAAAAATTATTTATTATATCGATAGAAATCTTATCTCCTTTATGAGATAACCTCATTTTAAAACTTTTAACTATTACTTAAAATAACCAATATGAGATTCAAAGAAACTAAAGGTACCTTCAGGTTATATGCCGTGACAGGTACTAACACAGTTGCTTTTGGTATTGATTGTGATGAAGATGCAATGAAAAATCTGCTTGGATTTACAGTTGAAAAAGAGTATACTGATAAAAATAATAATCATGTACGGATTACCGTGATGGGATTCAAGGTATTCAGGGAAAGGATTGAGAATCCTGTGCCCGGTGCACTTTATTCAACTTATGATAATCCGGTCCAATCCTTTACGTGGGAGGATTTCTCGGCCTATCCGGACAGAGATTATACTTATCACTTTACTCCGCTTTATGGTAATCCATTAAATATAAGAAGGGAGAAGATTTGCTCAATTAATGTCAGAACCGAACCTGACTGGAAGGCAGATGACCATAGCATTTTCTTTAATCGCGGAGTGGCTTCGAGCCAGGCTTATGCAATGAAATTCGGTAACAGAAACCCGGATGACATACCGGATGGGAAAGCTTATGACTGGTTGTCACGGGGACTAAAGGAAGCTATTATCACCTTTATTAACAAAGCTGAAAAAGACGATCACCTGTATTGCTGCTTTTACGAATTCCGTAATGATGAAATACTAAGCGCTTTCAGGGAAGCTGCAGAAAGGAAAATAAAAATAGATATAATCTATGATGCAAAGGAAAATGAACATCTTGATAAAGAAACAGGAAAATGGGTTGAGAGTTTCCCGAAGGCAGACAACGAGGAGGCTATAGTCCGTGCAAAACTGGATACTTATAAAAACCTGGTAAACCTGATTCCCCGTCAAAGGAATAAAAGTTACCTGTGCCATAATAAGTTCATGATACTTGAAAAGAGTAATGGTGCTCCGGCAATGGTATGGACAGGTTCTACAAACATATCAAAGGGAGGAATATTTGGTCAGACAAATGTAGGACATGCTGTTGAGAATCATAATATTGCAAAAGATTATCTTGAATACTGGAAAGTTTTAAAGGATGATCCTGACAGTAAAACGATAAAGACAACCAATGAAACAATACAACAGAATATTCAGCTTAATAATATTCCTGCCGGGTTAACCTGTATCCTGAGCCCAAGGAAAAAACTGGATATGCTTCAGTTTTATGCAGATCTGCTTGACAGTGCGAAAGAGTGTGCATGCATTACCCTTGCTTTTGGAGTACATGAGTTTTTCGAGAAAGCTTTAGCCGATAACACTGTAAATAATGCTCTTACCTTCCTGCTTCTTGAGAAAGATGATCCCGATATATCAGACTATGTCTATAAAAACTATGTGGTTAAAGCTGTAGGATCTTATATACCTGACAATTCTGTCTTTAAATGGGTTAAGGAGACCAATACTTTTGCATGGGGACTGAATACTCATGTTATGTATGTTCATACCAAATTCCTGCTTAAGGATCCTCTCAGCAAAGAGCCTGTTGTGGCTACCGGTTCAGCTAATTTCAGTGCTGCAGCGACAGATACAAATGATGAGAACATGATCATAATTAAAGGTAACAGGCGTGTGGCAGATATTTACTTTACAGAATTCATGAGGGTATTCAATCACTATTATTTCCGCTGGATTATCAAAAAGATGCTGGAGAAAGGGATCATATCTCTTGAGAATCCGGCATTCCTGTCTTCTGACTGGAATGAATGGACCGGGAAATATAAAGCAGGTAACTATAAACGCAAAAAGATAGATATTTTCAAAAACATGTACATCTGAAATTTCTATGAGCTATGGACATTGATACAATCTTCAGAGAGACCATCAAGTTTGAGATGGAAGGGAAAAATCAGGCTATCCATGAGTATGATAAAATGCTATGGAACCTGAGGATAGGATATCTTACAGTCTTTTTCGGTGTGTGGGCGCTTCTGATCAGGACAGTTATTGAAAAGGGAGTTGTTCCTCAGCGCAGCCAGATATTTTTTCTTATGACAATACTGGCGTTTGTTATTGCTGCCGGGGCATTTTTTGTTGATACCAATTATGTCAGAAGGAAATATAAGGTCATTAAAGCGATGAATGACTTGTACGGAAGAATAACCGATATGGCAGTCAGTAAAGATTCCGCGCTGGAAGGTTTCAGAAATCTGCTTTTAATCTCCGGCACGACAAAAGTCAAGTCAATGGAAAAAAGAGATACTGATAGTCTCCGGGGAACAGGTTATGTAAGGGAGCTGCTTGTATGCTTTGCTATCTACCTGGTACCCCTTGATTCTTCTGTATATTGGTTTTGGTTTGATGCCATAATAACCGGATCTCCGGAGATCGTCAGATCAGATCAGATCATACAGCGTGCAGGGTTTGCGTGTTTGATCGTTCAGTGTTGCGGATTCCCGGATTATGGTACTATAGTGTCAGTCAGGCACCATGTTTCTGTGAAGGTTTTATGTTGCCGGATAAATTCGTCAGTTCCAAAATCGAACGGACAGTATGACAGTTCTTCGTTATTGCTGCCGATTTTATTTATCTGCAGCTCGGTTCGGTTTCCTGTTCCGACAACTCCCAGAATGTCACCAGGATCAACATTATCACCTTTTGAAACATTCAGGGTCAATACATGATCATAAATTATCCTGTAGACAGAATTGGAGGACATTTTGATCCACACTTCATAATCAGGGAAATTATCGTTCAACCTGACATCCTCTATATATCCTTTACAAACTGCTCTGACCTGTACACCTGAATTGTTTACAATGTATTCAAATGCAGGATTTTTTTGCTGAGGCGTAAGGTCAGCGCCAAAGGCAATAATGGATGTGACAGATGAAATGTCCACAGGTGTCACTGACAGAACCGGAGGGGTTTCGTCGGGTTTATCCTCATTCTTTTTACATGCAGAGGTAATCAGGCTAAGGATCAAGATTACCGCAACTGTCTTGTATTTATGAGATTTCATAACTGTTCAGATAAGTTATAATATTCATAAATAGCAAGTTAATTAATTATTGAAACAATCATGCAATCATGCAATCAAGCAATCTTTTATCTTTTTACCCTTCGCTTCGCTCTGGGTCTACGTTTCACTTCGACTTTTGTCTTTTATCTTTTTCCCCGCCCTCTCCCCCTCCTTCCTCCTGACCGCCATACCGTTGCACCTGACATTTCAAAAAAGGTGATAATAAATGATTTGAGATACTGCAATTTCTCCTGTTTGTTATTGCAGCTAAACCATATAAAAGACGTCTTTGAACTAAAGGAACAGAAGATCATTTTACTAATCCTTATCTAATATGAAAAAGAGCGGGCTCTACACAATTGCATTATTGTTGCTTTGTATTTCAGCAACAGCGAATCCTGGTTCTGTGAATAATCCTGAAGGAACAGGATTACCCGATTCTGTAGAAATCAAAATTGATACATTGATTGCCCGGATGGGCATTTCATCACAAACCCCGGGAGGTGTTGTCGGCGTCATCAGGGAAGGAAGGATTATCTTTGAAAAAGCTTACGGACAGGCCGATTCTGAAACAAAAACACCGAATACGACTTCAACCTTATTTAACCTGGGCTCTACATCAAAACAGTTCACGGCAGCAGCAATTTTGTTACTTGCAAAGCAGAAGAGGCTTTCACTCAAGGATGACATCAGGAAATATTTTCCCGATTTTCCTGATTACGGTTACCCGATAACCATCGAAAACCTGATTCATCATACCAGCGGAATCAAATCCTCAGATGGACTGTGCCTGATGGCCGGCACCCTGTTTTCAAAAGACAACCGGGAAGGAGATTACAACTTCATAGCCAGGCAAAAATCCCTCAATTTCAGGCCGGGCGATGAGTTCCTGTATTCAAATTCCGGATATATTTTACTTGGAAAGATCGTGGAAAAAGCTAGTGGAATGAAGTTCAGCAAATTCATTGAAGAAAATATTTTCAGGCCTGTCGGGATGACCCATACCTACATTTACGACAGGCCTGATAAAACGACGGTTAACAGTGCGACCGGCCATGTGCGTGGAGGTGATCAAAAATTCGAGCGATCAGGCTATCAGAACACTACACTCACCGGTATATCAAACGTATATACCTGTATTGAAGATCTATTGCAATGGGATAACAATTTTTATAGCAACAAATTGGGTAAATGGGACTTCAGCAAAGAGATGACGACACCTGAAATTCTTAATAACGGAGACACCTGTAAATATGCTTTCGGCCTTGACATATCTGAGCACAACGGCTTAAGAACAATAAGCCATGGGGGGGGCACCGGCGATTTCTCGACACAATATACTCAAATACCCTCCGAAAGACTTACAGTCGTCTGCCTCTTCAATATTTCCACTGATGCGACAGGTCTTGCAAACAAAATAATCGACCTGTATGTAAAAGGGAATCCAAAGCATGTTGCAGCTGAAGTAACACCGGAAAAAGCAAATGTTGATACTGCCTTACTTCAGAAATATGCCGGAAAATATCTGGATAAGAGTTACGGATTTATAGTAACCATCACCGCGGATAGTGATCATCTTGTTTTTGAAGCTCCCTACCAGGGCCGGTTTGAAATATACCCTTCATCAGATAGTTTGTTTCATGTAACCTTTGCCGATTTGAAATTGCTTTTCAGAAGGAATAATAAAGGAGAAGTCGCAGGCGCTGCAATTATCCAGGGTGACCAGAAGTTTGATCTTACTTACCTGGGGACAGATATATATCCCTTAAAAGCGGAGCAATTAAGTGAGTATGCAGGAGATTATTACAGTGAAGAGATTGATGTAACCTATCCTGTAACATTTAAAGATAATAAACTATATATAAAATTACCGGAGTCTACCGCCCAGTTTTGCAGAGTTAATGCAGAATCGGAACTGGTTTCCGAGTGTGACGATTATTTTGCCTCTCCTGTCAGCGGCATTGAGTTTACCAGAAACACAGAGAATGAAATTACAGGATTCATAATTATCAATATCGGCAGGGTAAGGAATCTGGTTTTCGGCAAGGTAAAGTGAGAGCTTTCTGTCGTGCAGTCTGTCGCTCCGCCTCTATATCCTGCGATCTTGAAATCGTAAGATCGTTTGATTGTCCGATGGTTTTGTCATTGGACCTTAGAACCTTCAAACCATCATACCTTCGAACCATCACACTTTCATCCTTATTCATATTAAGAAAAGGTGTAATTTTACATTAAATACCGTATCGGATATGAAAAAATCATCATTATTCTTACTGGCAATTTCCTTTGTTTTTACGAATCCGGCCATTGCTCAGGGTTTACTTGCGAAGGTAACAGATTCTGTAAGGGATGAATTAACCGGGAACAGTAATAGCAACAGCTATTCCACCCAGGAGGCTGAACCGCTTTGTGCTTGTGCACAGCCAGAGCTTATTTTCGATCTTGGCGGCAAGCTTAAGATTGACTATAAAGAGCTGGGAATATTAACCATGGATGATGGCTCTTTCCTTCTAAGGGATGAGGCCTCCGATATATTTTATATTATTAAGGCAGGGGTTATCCAGGGACCTTATGACAGGGATGATCAAAAAATTGCCGGATATGAGAGTTTTGATTTAAGCAGTACAGATCAGGATGACATGGTTACCAGGTACAAGGGAATCATAAGTAAATCGGGCGAAAAATACCTTATAACCATGGGAGGAAAGACATACGGACCTTATGATGATCTCGCAGACTTTGCAGTTACAAAATCGCGGGATAAGTTCGCGGCGATCGTATATGTACAGGAAAAAGAATATTCGGTACCAAAATTTGTCACGAATATTCCCAATGTAACTTTTGATGTGCTTAATACACTGGGTGCAATGATGTGCGGAAGTATTAAATATGACGAGATTCTCGTAGTTACCGACAGGATTATGGACCTTCAGGGCAAGACTCTTTTTACAATTAAAGAAGAGATGTACGACTGTGATCGTCTTTTCGTCAATACCACTAATACCAGATTTGGATTTTACGATTACGGCGCTCTTATATTCAGCGATAACACATCTTTACAGGATGTATTTAATCCTTACCTGTTAAAAGTTGACAAGACTGTTTATCTTGCATATATGTATTATTCTCCGAAGAGAAATGCAATTATGCAGTGTAAGATTCCATTTTAGGATGCGATCATACAATCGTTTGATTGTTCGATCGTTCGATTGTCCTATTATTACAGTTATGCCTTCATACTTTCGAACCTTCAAACCATAATACCTTCATACTTTTTACGGTTTCCGGTTGCCGTTCCGATAACTATCGGGAGCCGGACGCCACACCGTTTCTTTATCCAGCAATCTTTCATTCAGCATCTATTGTTTCACCAGCTCCACTCTGCGGTTAAGGGCTTTCCCCTCTTCGCTGCTGTTTGTGGCCACAGGGGCTGTCGGACCGTCGCCCCAGGCATTGAGGCTCGCCGCGTTCACACCATGCTGAGATACCAGAGCATCGACCACGGCGTTAGCCCTGTCGAGCGAAAGCTTTATGTTGGCATCGAAAGTACCTGTGTTATCAGTATGGCCTACGACATACAGTTTGAGGGCCGGATCGGTTTTCAGCAGCTTGGCAATCTCCTGCAGGGTGGGGATTGATTCCGGTTTCAGCGTTGATTTTCCGGTATCAAAGTAGATGCCGTAGACGGCTACCTTACCTGTTTCATTAATGCTCTTTGCCATACTGCTGGCATCGGCAACCACATCCTGGGCCATTGCCTCTTTCTCGATAATGTTGATTGTGTAATTTTGTTCAACAGCATAAACATACACCCATGTCTCCCTTCCTCCCTTCACCAGTTTCATTGTAGTGTTCTGGCTTCCGCCGTCTTCCCATTCATAGATCACCTGTCCTCCTATCTTCTTCATCGCGTTGGTGTAGTTCCTGACGATCTGCAATCCGCTTGGTGGTTGCATATTCTCCCTGAGCCAGTAATCAATAAAGAGTGAATGTCCTTCGACAGCCTCTGTTTTCTGCCCGCCTGTCCTGAATTCAAACCTGTCGAATTGAATATCGTCATACCGGTAGATATAGAAACCGGGCATTCGTGTAAACATAGCAGGATCCTTGCTGTTTTCGGCATCCTCCTGGGCTATCACTGGCATAACGCCGGCCAGCAGAAGCAACGATGAGACTAATAGTTTTTTCATGGATAAAGAGTTGGATAAGTTATATTATTCATAGCTAGTATCCCTGGCATATTTTTATAATTGCTATTCGGGATATAAAGTTATATGAAAATAATGTATTGTATAGATATTATTCAGGTCTTTTAGACTTAAGGTCTTGCAGTCTTACAGTCGTGCAGTGGTGGTATCATGTAAATTGAGGTCTTGACGCTGCGCTGTCTTTACACTTCGTTGTCCTGATGCCCTCCGGGCTGTCTTAAAGTCTGCAGAAGTGTATGACAGCGACTGAAAGGAGCAAGACCTAAAGACAGCGACCGCAGGTCGCAAGACATCTCCCCCTCTCCCCCTCCCGCCCTCTCGCCCTCATTCCTCCTGACCGCCATACAGTTGTGCCATTGTGCCTCTGCGACGTTGCACCTCTGTTTATAGCGTTCTTTCAGAATTCGGTGGATCTGGATGCACTGAGCAATCTCTTAGATAGTAATTTATAGAATATTTTACCTGATCACGGTTTTAGCTGGTACAATTCCTGGTGGCACCACAATCTCCAATCACAGCCCCTTGAAGATCAATGATTTGCAAGGGGCTTTAAATTTCTGGTTGACGCCTGCCTGCCGGCAGGCAGGGAACTGATGACGAATTTTGTAACATGCGGAGGATCAAATACATATTACCGACTAAATAAATTTGATTTGCATTTAACCATAGTTTAAATTTGATATTTGGTTTATTATATTAATTAATCCAAAGTTAATTTGGATAAATATCTCTGCCTGAAAATTTATTAAAGAAAGGAGTATGAAGATGAAACTAAAAACATTATTGATTATTAAAGCAATTGTTTGCTTGTGTTTTGGAATTCCAATTCTGGTAGTTCCAAATTTCGTATATTCTATCTTCGGGGCTACTCTGGCAGCAGGTGGTGTTTTTGCAGCCAGAGAATATGGCGCATCTATGATGGGCAATTTAATGCTTACATGGTTTGCCAGAAACTCGCAGGAGTCTGATGCCAGATGGGCTATTGTATTTGCCTTATTCGTTTATGATGCGTTTGGATTTGTAGTATCTCTGATCGCTATCCTGTCAGGTGCAATAAATCCGCTTGGCTGGCTGGTTGTAGTCCTGTATTTACTCTTAGCATCAGGTTTCGGATATTTTCTTCTTCCGAAACAAAAGTCAGCATAGGAGAATTAAGGCTGACAGAATTAGTGATGTATTTTGTAATATACACGTTTTCAGATACATCAATGAGTTGAGATGTTTGGAAATTCTATTTCCCAAGATCCCTAATTATCCTGAGGCTTCTTTTGGACTGCTCTGATAACTGCGCCGGACAATCCTGCAATTATGCCGGTAGCACAAAAAAAGAAAGTTGACAGGATAGCAAAGCCTTCAAGAAAATCACCGGTGGCACCTTGTGTTTGCCCTGAACCGGATTTAATAAATATTAAGGCATAGATAGAAATTCCCGCGATAATCAGCACAATGATACCAAAACAGATACCTGATAAAATCAGATAATATGATGGTTTACGCCATGGATGAATTAAAGAAAAGAAGAGAAAATACATTCCAAAAAATACCATAGCTATACCAGGAGGATTGTCAGAAATACCAACTAAAATGCCTGCAATAACCAGGATTATTGCAATAAATAATAAAGAAAATGTCCACTTTCGATGGGAGGTGTCAATAAGGGAGAGAAAATGTTTTTTCATAGTTCAGGATACTATACCAATGCAAGGTAAGATTAATTTTAAAAATGTATCCGGAATGTTTTGATTGTCAATTTTCAGTAAATATTTATCCTTTTATAAGAATTCTTGAAATGAAAGGATTAATATGATTAATTCCGGGGGGCTACACAATCTTAAAACGCAAATCCCGCAAGATCAATGATCTGCAGGATTTTGTTTTTACAAAAGTTCAACTCCCTTCAACCTTCTTCAACCCCCTTCAACCCCCTTCAACCTTCTTCCCCCCCTCTCCCCCTCCTTCCTCCAGACCGCCATACCGTCGCACCGCTTTTATGCTTGCTGTTATGCATTTATCGAAAATCGCTTATCGAAACAGTTCTTCCGGATTGATGCTTAGAAACTCCTGCCACGGCAGGCCTTTACCACCGATCAGCATGATTTTATCAGGATTGAACATCCGCGCAAAGGCATCCATGCCGCTTCTCCTGTGATAGATCCCTCTCTGTACTTCCATCCCGATTGTTATCTCGTCCCTTTTAAGTACGAAATCGATCTCATCATTTCCCTGCCTCCAGTAACTGAGCCTGTAATTTCCCTGCAACTGATGGTTAAGCAGGTGAGAGCCGACGGAGGATTCGACCAGTCTGCCCCACTTATCGGGGTTCTTTATGGTCCTGTTGAAATTGTCATCAGATCTTGAACTCAGCAAGGCAGTATTTCTTACCATCAATTTCGGACTCGCAGAACGTTGTCTTATCATGCTCCCCGAGTACTTCCCGATTCCCGAAAGCAATCCGGCTGAATCGAGAAGATCAAGGTAGTGGGCAAGGGTTACTGTATTACCTGCATCTTGCAACTGTCCGAGCATCTTGGTATATGACAGGACCTGTCCTGAATATACACAACCCAGATCGAATAGTCGTCGCATGAGTGCAGGTTTGTCGACGCGTGTCAGCATAAGGATATCCTTCGAAATACTTGTTTCGATAAGTGAATCAATGATATATCTTTTCCATCTCGTCTCATCGTCAATCAGAACAGCAGAACCGGGGTAACCTCCGAACCAGACGTACTGTTCAGGTGTCCAGCCAAATGCTGTTTTCATTTCATTGTATGACCAGTGGTTAAGATAATTAATCTCGAACCTGCCTGCCAGCGACTCTGTGAGACCTTTTTGCAGCAGAAGCTCAGATGAACCGGAGATCATAAGTTTTATACAGGTTCCTGTATATGTATCCTCATCCCAGAGTTTTTTAATGACTGAACTCCAGTCGGGGATCTTTTGAATCTCATCTATTGCCAGTATATGCTGTCTTTCTTTTCCCTGGCTGCATTTAAATCTGGCAGATTCCCAGTGTTTTGCGATCCAGGTATAACCGTCACCTTCAAAGAGGTCTGCAGAGATATAGGTTGATTTTATCTTAATATCTTTCAGTAGCTGTCTGATAAGAGTGGTTTTACCCGTTTGTCTTGGTCCCGAGATTACCTGGATGAATTTTCTGCCAGCCAGGAGTCGTTTCTTAATATCTTTGTATAAAGGTCTTTTGTAAGCTTTCATAATCTTACTCATTTTACTGAGTAATTTTACTCATTAATTTGAGTATTTCAAAATATTTTAATACTTATTTAACAATATCGTCAGGCTGTGCCGGATAAATACAACCATGAACCTGGAATCAGGAATTTTAACTACGGATTCCCCGGAGTTACATTGTTTCCCGCCCTCCTTCCGTCATACCGTCGCACTGCCATCACGTTTTACCCTTGTGCCTCTGCGCCGTTGCACCTCTGTTTATAGCGTTCTTTCAGAATTCGGTGGATCTGGATGCACTGAGCAATCTCTTAGATAGTAATTTATAGAATATTTTACCTGATCAAGGTTTTAGCTGGTACAATTCCCGGTGGCACCACAACCTTAAATCGCAGACCCCTGTAGATCAATGATTTACAGGGGTTTTTTATTTCTCTGTTGACGGATTTGGTGCTGGTTTTTACAGCGTACTCATGGTCAGTGCGTTACAAACGTAAAATCTCTTCAAAATCATCAACAATAATCGTTAAAAAGTTTCTTATAAGGGTAGATGTTACGAGTCCACATTCTTGAATCCAAATCATGTTGAGAAATTTATCCATTTTTATAGATATTTAGGATTTCTCTAATTTTTGAGTTGAGGATTTTTAAATCAAAAGTCTTAAAGTCATTTGTTGAAATCGCTTTAAAAATCAGATTATGCTCATGTTCTGATAATGAATTAAACATCATCTTCATTTTACCTCTATTCCCATTTTCAATATTCAAATTTCTATTAATAATATATGAGCATCGGGAATTAAGCATATGAATCCATTGATTTTTAAGCGATTCGTGGTTTTGAATTCCTCTTGATTGTTTTTTAGTCCAATACTTTCCGAGATATTTTCTATTTATTGAGTTTTCTCCGAAAATGGGCGAATATCTCATTGGAAAGGACCATACTCAATAATATTACTTTGTAGTATTCTTGTCAATTAACACTACTGATCTTAATGAACTCAACCCTGCGGTTATTGGCTTTTCCCTCAGGAATAGCGTTGCTGTCGAGAGGCTTGTCCTCACCCCAGCCTCTGGATGTAAGACGATTGGCGACAATTCCCATCTTTGTGAGGGTGTTGACCACGGTTACGGCTCGTTGTTCAGAAAGTGTTTGGTTTAAAGCATCGTCACCGTCGCTGTCGGTGTGCCCCTCAACACTGAAACTGATCTCAGGGTGCTCCTGCATGAGATCGTAAATTTCATTAAGAATCCCCATTGATTCAGGTCGCAGGGTAGCTTTATTCACATCGAAACGGATGCCGTTGGTCACAATTTTGCCATCCTGAAGAAATTTATCATAAAGTTTTTGCCCGCCTTCAGCAATCCGTATATTTTTAATATAGAAATTAACAGGTTTAGTATTAATTATCGAAACAGACATTCCGGTTGGATTAATTCCAAGGTTTGGAATGTTTAACATCCTGGTATCATCATAATACACTTTCAGGGATCGAATGTTAAATCCTATTGAAATATGTCTCCAAAAGGGTTTTTTTCTATTATACCAAAGTCCATCGCCACCATCAACATTATTACTTGTAGCATCATATTTTATTCCCCCCGGGAATAATTGGAGATTTTGAAGGAATTTCCCGGAAGCTTTTTGATTTTTCTTATCATATAAAGCCACATAATATTTTGCCGAATGTGGTTCAACATCGTAATAAGCGTCAAATTCAATAGTAAAAATATCGGGGAGATAATCATTTTCAGGATTTTTCAACAAAGGAACAATACAGCTTGAGCCAGACATAAACATGATGACATTTTCACCTCCAAATTGAGCAATTTCAACATTCCCATATTGTAAATCCCACCTTGAGGGAAACTCACCATTCTCTTCACCAAGTAGAATATCTTCAAAGATGACTTTATCGCCCGGAACAAAATCATATTTTGCCCAGACCAGCATCTTTTCCTTTTTAGTCGTATCCTGTTCCATTGTACCGACTTGACCATCTTCCTCCTGTTTGGCTGTATTTTTAACTATGTCCTTTACTTGGCAAATCAGATCTTGTGTGGATAATGTAATAGTAAGAAAAAAGGTTAGGATAAAAATCAGTGGTTTCATAATTAATTTATTTTTGGTTAAACAACAGACTTAATTATAAATGCATCTTTCAAGCCCCCCATGCAGAAATAAATATCATTTTCACATTAACGTGAAAAACATTAACTTGTAACTCCAGATCAGAGTATTTTGATAAAATTCTATCTCACTAATGCAATAAAATGAATTAATCAAATGGTAAGTTAAGAAAAAAGATATAAACCATAATTCTTATTTATCATTAAAATGGGCAAAGTCTTTTATTAGATATTTATTATTAGAAGCCATCTATATCTTTCAACTTTATTCTTCATCCATCTTGCAGCGGACAGGCAATGCTGATTTTTTGTTAAAAGAGCCCTGAGAATTGCTGTGAAAGTCATAGCTCAAACCTGCGTTATTGGCATTAGAAGCATGTTCGCCGGGATTGAGTGGAAAAACCAGGGCCCTTGACCATTGTTTACCGGATAATATTGACCACTAATAGCAAGCGCTAAATGCCTGTTTTTTAGTTATATATTTTAATTGTAATCTGACCGTCCAGATGTGGGTATGTTGTCCGGCTTTTACAGATAAGATAAGCAAATGCCCGATTTATCAGCGTCTCAGGAACTATTTCTGGAGCTTTTCAGGGAGCTGGTGGCACCACAACCTTAAAATGCAAAACATTGTAAATAAACGATTTGAAAAATCATTATTAAGGGTTGTTGATGGAATTGATGATAAAAAGGCACATTTTGATACTATTTATATATGCCTTTACTTATAATGCTCGTCCTTTAGTTTTAGCGACAGGAATCCTTCAGGCATCGGAGATTTGACAGTTAGAATTCTGCCATCAGCCGGATGAGGAAACGATAATGAATATGCATGTAGCCTGACGCGGCGTTTGAATTCATCCGAAGCACCGTATTTCCTGTCACCCACAATCGGACAGCCTATATCTGAGAGATGAACTCTTATCTGATTCTTCCGACCTGTATCTGTTCTGATATCAAGCAGTGTGTTTTTATTTACCTGTTTTATGGTTGTGTAGTTTGTAATTGAAAATTTTGCATCTGGCATTTCGTTGGTAGAATGAACCTTCTGTGACCTGTCCTCAACAAGCCAGCTTTTTATGGTACCCTCAGCTTTTTCCGGGATTCCTTCAACAAGTGCATAGTAATGTTTTTCAGTCTCCTGCCATTTTTCCTTTATAGAATCCATTGCCATACGCGACTTTGCAAAAAGCAAAACTCCCGACACCTCTTTATCGAGCCGATGCACAACATACGCCCTTATCCTGCTTGTGCTATGCCTTTTCAGGAACTCTGAAAGGATATCCTGGATGCTGAGGCTGCCGTCGGTACTTGATGTGGGCTTACCGGCTGGCTTATCAACAACTATCACATCCTGATCTTCATATAAAACTGGAAAAAGGAGACCTGCCTTTGCCGCATTTCCTGCTTGCTTATTGATCTCAACAATGTCTCTGGATTTCAAAGGATATGAATGCAGCGTGACTGGTTTATCGTTTACCCGGATAGTACCGCTTTGCAGTAATTTTTTTATCCTTGTCCGGGGTGAATCAGGATACTGTTCAGTAAGGAATTCAATTAGAGTAATTGATTTATTTACAGCCGTTTTCAAATAGTTACATATTAATTAAACGTTGCGTCCGGATTGGTTTCTAACTGGTCAAAAGGTAATCAAAATTGTTTAATCCGAAGCAGTAATTTAACGATGTAATTGTGTTTCCAAAATTAGCTGACGCGACGTAATCGATGGCCAATATCCATTGTATTGTTGAAAATTAAAATTAAGATTAAGATGAATGTCCGGTTTCTAACTGTTGGGTGATTAAAAAAAGTCGAAAGTTCATAATATTTGTCGACCTATTTGAAATTATTTGGTTTATCTGGATTGCAGATTAAGTTAATCCAGGTAGGTCTTTAATACTCTACCTATCGTAGTATACTTTAATTTATAGATCGCCCTGGCTTTGATCTGCCTGATCCTTTCTCTTGTCAGATTAAATTCCCCACCAATTTCTTCGAGAGAGCAGGTGCGTTTGCCGTTTAATCCGTAAAACGATCTGATAATATCAGCTTCTATTGAGGTCAATTTATTAAGAGCTCTATCAATTTCTTTCCTTAGGGAATCCATTAGCAATTCTTTATCAGGGCTGGAAATATCTTCACTTAATAAAACATCATACATATTCTTTTCTTCACCTTGAACAAGCGGGGCATCCAATGAAATATACCGCCCAGCGTTTTTTAGGGCTACTGTCACATCAGTAGGAGTTAGCTCTAATGCCTGTGTAATCTCAAGGATATTGGGTTCTCTTTCATACTTTTGTTCCAGGTCAGCAATGATCTTTCTTATTTTATTAATAAGACTTATTCTGTTCATGGGGAGCCGTACAATTCTGGACTGTTTAGCCAGTGCATAAAGAATACCTTGCCTGATCCACCAAACTGCGTAACATATAAACTTAAAGCCCCTCGTTTCATCAAATCGTTGTGCTGCTTCGATCAAACCAAGATTTCCCTCATTGATCAAATCAGGAAGACTCAAGCCCAGGTTCTGATATTGCTTTGCAACAGATATAACAAATCTGAGATTTGCATTTATCAAACAATCCCGTGCCTCCAGGTCCCCCTTATGTATCCTTCTGGCGAGGGATACTTCTTCTTCTGCAGTAATCAGCTTAATCTTGGCTATCTCATGCAGGTATTTATCCATGGATAGGCTCTCCCTGTTTGTAACCTGCTCGATGATTTTCAATTGCCGCATTTAAAGGTTGATTTGAGCTTATTATATATACATGAAATACTTTCTAAAGGTACCACTTATTATGGGGTGAATTCATTTCCCCTTAGGGATTTGTTGATCCTGCTTTTTTATTTCTAATAAATCATTAATCAAAATCATATGAAAACACAACAGACTACTATATCTGAAGTAAGACTTGTCTATAGAACTAAGATCAAAGCTTCAGAGAGACTAGAGGTTAAATGCTCTAAGTGCAAAAGTCAGAAATCTTGACCACATTTTGCCGGTCAGATTCCACTTAACATAAATAACTAAACAATAAGTTTTTAACTCCGGGTCAGGGTGGTCAATATTTATTGGCAAGCTAGAGTCAAGGTCATTGTTTTTGCACTTAATTGCATTTTTAAAAAACAATCGAATAATCCATTATTTAAGCGTAACTTTACTTATTATTATATTATTATGAACAAAGGAACAGTAAAATTTTTTGATGCAGGAAGGGGCTTTGGATTCATCAAGGATTCGGAGTCAGATGAAGAGTATTATGTACATTCATCCGGATTAATTGATATTATCAAAAAGGATGATACAGTAACTTTTGAATTAGAGCAAGGGAAAAAAGGTTTAAATGCAGTTAATGTTAAGCTTGTTTAGTACTTGTTTTTATAATTTTATTAGGTTTAGTCCCGGCAAAACCAGGGCTTAGCAATAAACAAAAACCACTTATATGGTTTGTTGTATAAGTGGTTGATTATCTGGTTGCTCCGTACATCCTTTGCTTTGCTACAGAGGGCAAAGCAGGGCATGAACTATTTACACATAACGCTTATAATCAATTAAATACAGAGGTGCAGTTTATACAGGTTTCTAAAATACTCCTCTTTGCCTACATTTGGAAAAGCAAGCTTTAACCTTCCAGCTATCAATTCAGGGGAACATCGGTCCAGTAACCCCCTGAAAACAGCCATTTTCAAATGTGGATACTTAGTGATTTTGTCCTGTAGCTGCAAAAGCCGGACGTCTTGACCACATTTGGCCGGTCAGATTACAATTAACATATATAACTATATAACAGGCATTTAACTCCGGCGTTAGTGGTCAATATTATCCGGCTAACTATGGTCAAAGCTACTGGCTTTTCCAGTCAGTTACAAAAGCATGATAAGGCGTTTCAATGATTTTTACCAAAGAAAATGCTATTGTCTGAAAACAATAAATATCAAAAAAAATGCGGGGGCATTAACAATAATAAAGGTATGAGATTAATACAATACAAGTCAAATTTATTTTTACTACCCAACCATATCCCCCTTTTTGAGAGTCCTGGTGTACGTTTAAATACGATTAGGCTTCAAATGTCCTTGAGATTTTAATGATTAGCTTAATTGGACACAAATAGTGGTACACTAATATTGATACGCTGGGATACACATTTATACAATGCTTTTTTGACTTTCACTGGTTCACAATTCATACTCAAGTTAAATATAAAAATTGAATTAGAATTGTTTCAGTTTCACTTGTATATTAATGGAGGATAAAATAACTATAAAGCAGTAGATTTCTAGAAAACAGTTATTTAGGATTTAATACGATTGAATGAAATTGTAGAATTAGTGCGGTCAGCACTTGTACCAAATTAGCTAATGGGCGGATTTATAATACTCTATGTAATTACTTAAATGATCTGGTGACGAATTTGCA
>Ga0154607_1015_pt1 | contig 23837 bp, 23 predicted proteins | sample Rifle2008BG13ft_FD_116036 | JGI IMG/M metagenome (GOLD analysis project Ga0154607, IMG submission 116036) | Bacteroidetes bacterium RBG_13_43_22 | reverse complement strand
AATGCAGCTTTGCTTGACCTTCCTGACAATTTTTCCGAAAAATGGAATATACATATCCATGTCCCTGAAGGAGCTATCCCCAAGGACGGACCATCAGCGGGTATAACGATGGCAGCTTCCATCGCTTCCGCATTTACCCAGAGGAAGGTCAGGAAGTACCTGGCAATGACCGGAGAAATAACCCTGAGAGGAAAAGTACTGCCGGTAGGCGGTATCAAGGAGAAGATCCTTGCAGCAAAACGTGCCAGTATCAAGGAAATAATACTTTCAGAAGAGAACAGAAAAGATGTTGAAGATATCAAAGATGTGTATATCAGCGGATTAAAGTTTCATTATGTTGAAACAATAATGGGAGTCCTTGAACTATCCCTGCTGAATCAAAAAGTGAGGAATCCTAAAAAAATAACATTCGAATGAAGAAGATTGCAGTTTTCCCCGGATCATTTGATCCTTTCACAATTGGCCATGAAGCCATTGTGAAGAGAGCTCTCAGCATTTTTGACGAGATAATCATCGCAGTTGGTGCGAATGCTCTTAAAAAAAGCTATTATTCACTTGATACCAGGAAAGAAATGATATCACTTGTCTTTAAGGATGAATCACGTGTAAGAGTTGACCATTATGAGGGGCTAACCGTTGATTACTGCCAGAAGTACGGTGCGAAGTATATTCTCAGGGGTTTGAGAACTGCAGCTGACTTTGAATTTGAAAGGGCAATTGCCCAGGTAAACAAAGCAATGGCTCAGGATATTGAATCTGTCTTCTTGCTGACTGTTCCTGAACATACTCATGTAAATTCAACTATTGTCCGTGACATAATCCGGAGCGGCGGTGATGCTTCAAAATTTGTCCCGTCCACAATAAACCTGAACGATTTTAAAGGAGAAGAGATCTAGCTTTTAAAGACTGAAGCGTTAATCAGATCCATAAGTGAAAGCCAGGCTGAGCTTTTGATTTTACTTATCTCCTCAGGAAGAAGCCATTCAATCCTCGTTATTCCCTCTTTCAGTTGCGGTTCGGTGACCATAGGTCCGTTATATTCCATAAGGAACCAGCTAGTCTTTTTAAGATAGGATATCCCTTCCCACGTGTACGTGTGATAACTCGGGAAAAGAGTCTTTACAATGGAGTGACCCGATATTCCGCATTCTTCCTTAACTTCCCTGATGGCACAAGCCTCCGGTTCCTCATCCTGCTCAATATGACCTTTTGGCAGATCAAGCTTGCCTTTCTTCTCAATGAACAGAAATCTCCCTGAAGTGTGCTTCACCAGTCCTCCGGCAGCCCCTACCTCTGTAAAGTAGATCCTGAAGATTTTCCAGATGTGTTTAATGTCAGGTCCGTAGATATTTATAGCATGGATTTTTGTATCTGACTGGAAATCAGAGATGATCTTATAAAGTTCATTGGTATCATAGAATTTATGGAATAAGCCGTATTTTTGTAGCCGGTCAGGTTCAGGACTTATCAGGATGAATCTGTTTTCAAAATGAACTTTATACATCTTTGTATGGAAAATAGTGCAATAAGAATAGCTGAATATCTTTTACAAATTAAAGCAATTAAATTGCAACCGTCAAATCCTTTTACCTGGGCTTCAGGATGGAAATCACCGATTTATTGCGATAATCGAAAGACTCTTTCTTTTCCTGAGGTAAGATCATACATTCGCGATTCATTTGTTTCACTTGTGGGCAGGCTTTATCCGGGGGCTGAAATGATAGCAGGGGTTGCCACGGGAGCAATTTCTCATGGCGCTCTTGTTGCTGATAAAATGGCTCTCCCTTTTATTTATGTAAGATCAGGGGCCAAAGAACATGGCCTTGGAAACCAGATAGAGGGATATTATGAAAAAGGACAGAAAGTGGTTGTCATTGAGGATCTTATATCCACCGGCGGAAGCAGCCTTAATGCAGTAAAAGCTCTGAGGGATGCAGATTGCGAAGTTCTTGGGATGACTGCAATTTTTACCTACGAGTTTAAGAAAGCTTCCGATGCGTTTGCAGCGGAGAAATGCATCCTTCATACTTTATGCAGTTATTCGGTGCTCATCGAGACAGCCGTGAAAGCCGGATATATAACCTCAGAAGACGTCGAAACACTAAAAAAATGGAGAATGGATCCATCGGTTTGGGGAGTAAAGTGACAATTACCCCCTTCCCGGGCCTTCCCCCAGGGGGAAGGAGATGGTTCTTTATTTCCCCCCTGGGGGAAAGAAAAAGGGGGTAAATCTGTTAAAGTAACTTGATATTAATGACTATTTATGACCGAAATATCTACCTACACCAGCAGAACTGCAAAACTCAGCTGCAGCGCAAAAGAGTTTTACGATTTTGCTACAGATATAAGAAATTTTGTGCGGTTCATTTCAACCGATACATTCGGCAACGTTATTACTGACAAGGATTCACTGAGCGTTCAGGTAAATATCATGGGGACCGTAAAACTCCGTATAGCAGAAAAAACCATGTATAACAGGATCGTTTACAGGGGTGAAAATCAACAGGTAAAAGATTTCTCTCTTGTTGCCGGCATTGCGGAATCAGATACAGGTAACGCGGAGGTGAATATGACACTTCAGGCAGAACTGAATCCGATGCTTAAAATGCTTGCCATGGCTCCGGTAAACAGGTTTCTTGCTGCGCTTGCAGATGAAATGGAGAAATTTAATGGCTGGCGGGAAACTAAGGAATAAAATCGACCTCTTTAAATGAGAACTTCAGGATTTTCCCTTTTTCATCAATGATGCTTAAAATTCCTGAAACCGAAACATCCGATATCCTGCCTTTGAAAATGGTTTTTCCCGCCATGTATTCATGAAGCTCGTTAAACCAGTAAAGTCGGTTCACATATTCATCGCGGATTTTTCTCCTGTCACCGTAAAGCAGCAGTTTGTATCTTTTATCCAGGTCGCAAAGCAGGTTTTTCAGGCAAATCTCCCTTTCATATTCCCTGCCCGTTATCATCCTGAGTGACACCGGATTTCTGATTTCGCCCGGGAAATTTTCCTGGTTGATATTAAGTCCGATTCCGGCTACACTGCTCTCAATTGTATCACCCATTAACGAATTTTCAATCAGGATACCTGCTATTTTGTCATCTTTAAAATAGATATCATTAGGCCATTTTACTTTACTTCCTTCCAGATACCTGTCAACAAAATCACAGATTCCCAGGGAAATTGTCATTGAAATCAGAAATTGTTCCTCGGATTTGACTGATCCGGGATATAGTATAATGCTGATCAGCAGGTTCTTACCTTTTTCGCTTTCCCACCTGTTACCATGCTGACCTCTGCCGGCAGTCTGATATTCCGTATGGATGACAGTTCCTTCAGGTATATTATTCTTTTTCAGAAGCAGAGCCGCCTCCGTGTTGGTGGATGTCAGGTTTTCATAGGGAATGATATTTGATCCTATGATCATGATTTATAATAGATTAACATGTAAAAGTCGCTTTTACCGGCACATTTTCCCTTGTTGGCACTGAAATTGCAAAATAGGAGATCTGTGACAAAAATACGGATAAAAGTTCGTACTTTTGCAACTTGATAATCAACTGAAAATTTTTGATGAAGAAAAGATCCGACGGAGCTGAAGTTCTTTTAAATAGTGTGGCAAAAGGAATTTTCGAAAAAAAAGGACATGACGTTCTGAAAATTGATCTGCGAAAGCTTGAGAACAGTATAGCTGATTATTTTGTTATTTGTCATGGCACTTCAACAACACAGGTTGATTCGATTTCTGACTCTGTTGAAGATATTGTAAGAAAAACTGCAGGGGAAAAACCATTGCATATTGAGGGACTCGATAACTGCTTCTGGGTTCTTCTTGATTACGGGAATGTGGTTGTCCACATTTTCCTTAAGGAATACAGGGACTTTTACAGTCTTGAGTCGCTGTGGGCAGATGCGGAAATAGAGAAAATAGCTGATAAAAAAAGTAAGTGAAATTTATGGCTGATAAATCAAATAAAACAACACCGGACAGGAACGACAAGAATGCCAGGCAGCGTTTTAATACTAACTGGATCTTTGCGATCCTGGCTGTTGCTATAATCCTTTTTGAGATCATCTTCAGCGGCAAGTCGGTTCAGAAAGCCACTACCAGCATGATCAAGGATATGTTTGTTAATCATGATATAGAGAAGCTGATTGTGGTTAACAAGGATCAGGCTGAGATATACCTCACAAGGGATGCAATTGAATCGGGAAGATACCCTGATTTGCCTAAAACCGGAGGAGGCATAGGCTTCCAGGCACCAAAACCACAGTATACTTATAATATTGGGGATATAAGTAATTTTGAGCCGTCGATCCTGGAGATACAGAAGAATGCAGGATACGGGGAGAAAGAGACAATTTATCCTGAATATGTTACAAGGAAGAACTATTTTGCCGATGTACTGTCATGGCTTCTTTTCCCTGCTCTGCTGATCATCTTCTGGCTTTTCTTTATGAGACGCATGGCTGGCGGAGGCGCAGGAGGCGGTGGCGGTATTTTCAGTGTGGGCAAATCGAAAGCCCAGATCTTCGACAAGGAATCAAACGTAAAGATCAATTTCAGCGATGTTGCCGGTTTGGAAGAAGCAAAGACCGAAGTAATGGAGATAGTGGATTTCCTCAAGAATCCAAAGAAATATACACAGCTTGGCGGCAAGATACCAAAGGGAGCCTTACTGATCGGACCTCCGGGAACAGGTAAAACGCTCCTCGCAAAAGCTGTCGCGGGAGAAGCGAATGTGCCTTTCTTCTCAATTTCAGGTTCCGATTTTGTTGAAATGTTTGTTGGCGTGGGCGCTTCCAGGGTAAGAGATCTCTTTAAACAGGCAAAGGAAAAGGCCCCATGTATAGTATTTATCGACGAGATAGATGCAGTCGGCAGGGCAAGAGGCAAGAATGTCAACTTTGGCTCAAACGACGAACGCGAAAATACTCTTAACCAGCTTCTTACTGAAATGGATGGATTCGGCACCAATATGGGGGTGATTATCCTGGCAGCAACAAACAGAGCTGATATTCTTGACAGGGCTCTGCTGCGGGCCGGAAGGTTTGACCGCCAGATTCACGTTGAGCTGCCCGACCTTACGGAAAGAGAAGCTATTTTCAAGGTACATCTGCGCCCCATAAAACTTGTAAAAGATTTTGATATTGCATTTCTGGCTAAACAGACTCCGGGATTCTCGGGCGCAGATATAGCAAATGTATGCAACGAATCAGCTCTTATAGCAGCAAGAAAGAACAAGACTGTTGTTGAAAAACAGGATTTTCTTGATGCCATTGACAGGATAATAGGAGGTCTTGAAAGAAAGAACAAGATCATATCACCGCAGGAGAAAAGGACAATAGCATACCATGAAGCCGGTCATGCAACAGCAAGCTGGCTTCTTGAACACGCCAGTCCACTTTTAAAGGTTACGATTATACCGAGAGGGCGGGCTCTTGGAGCAGCATGGTATCTTCCTGAGGAGAGACAGATCACAACACGCGAACAGCTGCTCGATGAAATGGCTTACGCACTTGGCGGACGTGCTTCTGAAGAGCTGACCTTTGGAAAAGTTTCAACAGGCGCTCTGAGCGACCTTGAAAAGATCACAAAACAGGCATACGCTATGGTGTCATTCTTCGGGATGAGTGAAAAGGTGGGAAATGTAAGCTTTTATGATTCATCAGGGCAATCAGATTTTGGATTCACAAAACCGTACAGTGAGAAAACTGCTGAGGTAATTGACCAGGAGGTGAAGGATATTATTGATGAATCGTACAAGAGAGCAAAGGGTATACTTAAAAACAATATGAAAGGGCTTGTCGAACTTGCTGAACTGCTGCTTGAAAAAGAGGTCATTTTCAGCGAAGACCTGGAAAAGATCTTCGGAAAGAGAAAAGCAGAACTGCTGAAGGAGGCAAAAGAAGAGAAGGAAGCTAAAGAAGTTAAGGAAAAGAAGAAGAAGAAACCAAAATATAAGGAATAAACAAACCGATTCAGCTTGAATAATTTCTTCAGAAGGACTATAACCGGCGCTTGGATAGTGATATTTATACTGGGTGGATTCTGGCTTCACCCGGTTTCTTTTTTCATTACCGGCCTGGTGGTGCTTGCCGGATGCCAGTATGAGTATTATCTGATGATAAAGGATACAGGCATCAGGACGCAGATGATCCCCGGGATGATTACAGGAGCTGCAGCCTACATTATTTCCACACTGACAGCTGCAGGAAAGATACCGATGAAATATCTTCTTGTCATCCTGCCTTTGATAATAATAATTATGGTGATCGAACTTTACAGAAGAGAAGAAAAACCTTTTGATTCGCTTGCCCATACACTCTTCTCACTGCTTTATACCGCACTGCCTTTCTCATTGTTTCCATTTGCAGCATTTGGACATGCCGGTCTTGATTCTTTGCTTCCCCATGGACCGGAACCGTTCTCTCCGGGGATAATCATTGGATTCTTTATACTTCTGTGGACCAATGACACGGGAGCTTATCTGACAGGTGTTTCATTCGGTCGTCACCGGCTGATGGAAAGAATCTCACCCAAAAAATCATGGGAAGGTTTTTTCGGAGGATTGATTTTAACTGTCTTTATAGCCTGGCTTCTTTCGGGCTGGCTGGGCGTGGTCGATAAAACAGGGTGGATTATTATTGCTGTAATAATCACAATATCAGGAACATATGGTGACCTGATCGAATCAATGCTTAAGAGGAGTATCGGAGTAAAGGATTCCGGGACCATAATGCCCGGACACGGCGGATTCCTCGACCGTTTTGACAGTGCCGTAACATCCTTCCCCCTTGTATTTCTTTTTATTGCACTTTTTGGTTGATTCGCATGACTTGATTAGTTTTGTGCAAATTTTCAAAGATGGCCATTCATAAGGAAGGATATAAAATTTTAATTTATGGATTCATCATACTGCTGGTTCTTAATGTGCTGGTAAATATCTTCCTGGCTGATCAGATCCTGCTGAAATGGCTTTTCCTTGCATTCTGCCTGATATTGTATCTTTTTGTCCTCTTTTTCTTCAGGCTTCCCGTAAGAGAACTGGAGCCTGATCCGGGGCTTGTATATGCACCGGCTGACGGCAAGGTGGTTGTAATCGAGGAAGCAGAGGAAAAGGAGTATTTCAGGGATAAGCGTCTGCAGATCTCAATCTTTATGTCGCCCTTCAATATGCACAGCAACAGGTATCCGGTTTCAGGCCATATCAAATATGTCGTGTACCATCCGGGCAACTATATGGTGGCATGGCATCCCAAATCATCAGAGCAGAATGAAAGGAGCACTATAGTTATTCAGACGGAAACAGGTACCGAAATACTCATCAGGCAGATTGCAGGAGCAGTTGCCAGGAGGATAGTGACCTATGCGAAGGAGGACCAGATGGTGAGGCAGGGTGACGAACTGGGATTCATCAAATTCGGTTCAAGAGTTGATGTTTTCCTTCCTCTTGGAACTGAAATAGAGATCCCGATACTTCAGCAGGTAAAGGCAAATAAAAGCATTATTGCCAGGATCTGAAAAATCACGGATTATGAAAAAAAACGACGACAGAATCATCGATATTACAGATGACCTAAAATGGATCGGCATCCTTGATTATGATATCAAAACGTTTGATATTGTAATGACCACAGAATATGGGACAACATATAATTCTTACTTCCTGAATGCTGAAAAGAAAGCGCTCATTGAGGTTGCAAAGGAGAAATTCAAGGATACTTATTTCAAAAAGCTGAGATCAGTTACTGATCCTGCTGAGATCAGCTATATTATTCTGGATCATACTGAACCTGACCATTCGGGCAGTCTTAAGCTTCTTCTTGAACTGGCACCCTCGGCGACAGTAGTAGGCAGCGGGAATGCAATCAGATACCTGGAAGATATTGTAAATGTACCTTTCAGGTCTATGGTTGTTAAGGATGGCGACACTCTCGACCTTGGCAACAAAACACTTCAGTTCATCGCAGCGCCCAACCTTCACTGGCCTGATTCGGTCTATACATACCTTGTTGAGGAGAAGGTGCTCTTTACCTGTGATTCTTTCGGAGCCCATTACTGCTCCTTTGAGATGACGGATGATCTTAACAAGGATTATCTTGATGCTTTCAAATACTATTTTGATGTAATCCTGAAACCTTTCAGCAGGTTCATGGTAAGGGCCATTGACAGGATCAGGCCTCTTGATATCAACTGTATTTGTCCAGGTCATGGCCCTGTACTCAGACAAAACAGGAAAACAATTGTGGATCTCACTGAAAAATATGCCAGGGAATATATTGATATAACCACATCAAAAGCAAAAAGACATATCCTTATTGCATATGTTTCAGCTTATGGGTTTACAAAAGAAGCTGCCGGGCATATTGCTTCAGGGATCAGGGAAATATCCGATTTTTGTATAGATATAGTTGATATTGAGAATATTGACTTGGGCGAACTGGATACTAAGTTGACTGCTAATGATGCAATACTTATTGGTTCTCCCACCATAAACCAGAATACTCTGCTCCCGGTTTATAAAATGTTTGCCCTGATAAATCCCATAAGGGATAAAGGCAAGCTTGCCGGAGCATTCGGATCCTATGGCTGGAGCGGAGAAGCTCCCGGGATAATTCTTGAGACTTTGAAAAATCTGAAGCTGAAAGTTTTTGAAGAAAGCGCTTCATTTAAATTCAGGCCTTCAGGATCAAAGGAGGAAGCCCTGAAGGAATACGGGCGGAAGTTTGGAGCTAAATTTGAAGAAGAATGTGCACTAAAAGAAAGAGGCTGAAAAATCACAGCCTCTTTTTTTTAACCAATCCTGAACCACGTCATGAAATCTTGATCTGCCTGGTTATCTTGCTCTTTTCTTCTTCCATTTTAGGAAGCTCGATGTTCAGGATACCATCCTTATAATTTGCTCCGATCTTTTCCCTGTTTACATTTTCAGGAATATAAAAGCTTCTGCAGAAAGATGAGTAGCTGAACTCTTTTCTCTTATAACCGTCTTTTTCTTCTTCTGTCTCGTTTTTCGATTCAGATGAGATTGTAAGAACATCCTCATTGATGTCGATCTTCAGATCCTTCTTGTCCATGCCTGGAACAGCAAGTTCAAGAATAAAGTTCTTTTCGTTTTCCTTGATATTAACTGCCGGCATTGAGCTGGATCTGTTGGTTAATACAGGGAAAAAATCATCATCAAAAAGATTTGACAGAAACGGGCTGAAAGTTCTTTTTGTAATTGTTGGTAACATAGCTTTGTCCTCCATTATTTTTAGTTTAACATATTCGCTTTTTATACTCTCATATGGTCAACTTCTGTTCCAAATCAAGAAACATGTCAATATGGCAGTATTCATGAAAAAATGGCAGACAAAATGGCAGTTGTATAATTACAAAAAATTAGATTAGGTTTGTAAAAGGAACGTCTGTGATATGAAGACCACATTTAGAAACATCCTGATTTTTTTAGCAATCATACTTCTGATTGCAGGCGCGTGGTTCTTCCGGAATATAGTCGCTTATATACTTATTTCGGGTGTTTTATCGATTATAGGACGTCCCCTCGTTGACCTTTTTTGCAGGATCCATATAAAAAAATGGCATTTCCCAAGGAGTCTGGGTGCTCTGATCACGCTGCTTATCATCTGGGGAGTGATTGTTCTGTTTTTTATAATTTTCGTTCCTCTCGTCACAAAACAAATAAACTATTTTTCATCAATTGACAGCGAAAAGATAGTACAGCTCGTCGATACCCCGATAAGTAAAATAGAGAATGTACTGAAGTCATTCAACTCAAAGATAACTGAGGAATTATCATTAAAAGATTACTTTACGGGTAAAGTTTCTGAGGTTCTGAATATCAATATGATACAGAATTTCCTGGGATCTCTGATCAGCATGATGGGAAACCTTATCGTAGCAGTTTTTGCTATTTCCTTTATTACATTCTTTTTTCTGAAGGACCAGCAACTGTTTTTTGAATCAATACTGATGTGGGTTCCTGACAAATACACAGAGAATTTCACCAGAGCCCTTTATTCAATAAAGAACCTTCTTACCAGGTATTTTATAGGCGTTCTAATCCAATGTACGGGTATTATGATAATGGTCGATATCGGAATGACGATCGCAGGTATCGATTTTCAGCAAGCCCTGGTAATGGGACTTATCCTTGGAATCCTGAATATAATACCCTACGTCGGACCATGGATCGGCCTTTTTATTGCCATAATTATGGGTGTGGCATCTCATATTGACCAGGATTTTTCAACAGTGGTTATGCCGCTTGTTTACTACATGATCCTTGTCGAAGTTATTATACACGCAATTGACAATGTAGTTAACCAGCCGCTTATTTTTTCAAACAGTGTAAAGGCGCACCCTCTTGAGATCTTTATAGTGATTCTGGCAGCAGGATTTGCCGCAGGCATTCCCGGGATGATCCTTGGAATTCCCACATATACAGTCATCAGGGTGTTTGCCAGGGAGTTCTTCAACAACTTCAAACCTGTGCAGAAACTGACTTCGGGTCTCTCACCTGAAAACATGGGGAAGCATAAAAAACGAGAAGAATCCTGATCCTGAATGAAGAATCCCCTCCTTGCGTCTGCAGCTAAAGTATTCCATTTCTACTACGACGGATTCAGAAATATGTCGTTGTGGGGGAAGAAGCTATGGATCATAATACTCATTAAACTCTTCTTAATCTTCATTATTCTGAAAGTGTTCTTTTTCCCTGATCTTCTGAAAAGAGGATATGATACCGATGAGCAGCGAAGTGAATATGTTCTTGATCAACTAACCAAATCATCTGAGACAAATGATTGAAAATGCAGATATTGTTCTTACAGACTGGTCGAGAGCCCAGTTTGCCCTTACCGCGATGTATCATTGGATCTTTGTTCCCCTTACCCTGGGTTTGTCGTTTATAATTGCCATAATGGAGACGATCTTTGTCCGCACAGGGAACGGGGAGTGGAAAAGAATGACAAAGTTCTGGATGACTCTTTTTGGAATAAATTTCGCAATCGGAGTGGCCACCGGAATAATCCTGGAATTTGAGTTTGGGACAAACTGGTCAAATTATTCATGGTTTGTCGGGGATATCTTTGGGGCTCCCCTTGCAATTGAAGGTATCCTGGCATTCTTCCTTGAGTCAACATTTATTGCAGTGATGTTTTTCGGGTGGAACAAGGTGAGCAGGAAATTTCACCTGGCTTCTTCCTGGCTTGTCGCTTTAGGAGCTAACCTGTCTGCACTTTGGATCCTTGTTGCCAATGCCTGGATGCAGAATCCTGTGGGAATGGCATTCAATCCTGATACAGCCCGCAATGAGATGACAAATTTCTGGGCGGTACTGTTCAATCCGGTTGCAGTGGATAAATTTCTGCATACTATCTCATCAGGATTTCTGCTTGCTTCATTGTTCGTTCTGGGAATAAGCTCATGGTTCCTGCTTAAAAAACGGGAGGAATGGCTGGCAAAAAGGAGCATGCTTATCGCCGGAATATTCGGTCTGTTCTCGTCCCTGCTGGTAATCTTCACCGGTGATACCTCCGCAAGAACCCTCGCTGAGGTTCAGCCTGTTAAGTTCGCCGCTTTTGAAGCACATTACAACGGAAAACGAAATGCCGGACTCGTAGCTCTTGGTTTCCTTAAAAACTCTGAAAAGGAATCAGGAGCTCCTGAAGAAAAAGATTTTGCATTCCGTATTGAAATACCGGGATTGCTTTCATTAATGACCGGAGGCAGCAGGGAAGCATTCGTTCCGGGAATTAATGATCTCGTATATGGACTTCCCGACAGTTCAATCCTTGCTGTGGCTGAAAAGATGAAAAGAGGAAAGGTTGCCATGAACCTTCTGAATCAGTACAAGGAAGCCAAAAGGCAAAATGACCTGGTTAAGGCAGAGACCATAAGGAATACTTTTCAGGAAAAGAATTTCGTGAACGATTATTTCAGGTATTTCGGGTATGCTTTCCTTGACAAACCGGAAGATGTTGTTCCGAATGTACCTGTGGCATTCTACACATTCCACCTTATGGTAATGCTTGGATTCCTTTTTATTCTTATCATCTGTATTGCACTTTACCTGCTATGGAAAGGAACTATAACGAAAAACAGATGGTTTCTCCGGGCTGCATTGTTTTCAATTCCGCTGGCATATATTGCAAGTGAATCGGGCTGGGTGCTTGCTGAAATGGGACGGCAGCCCTGGATAATACAGGACCTTATGCCGGTTTCAGCGGCAGTATCACAGATAAGTCCGGGTGCGGTTATGACCACTTTTATCCTTTTTGCAGTGCTTTTCACAGCACTCCTCATAGCCGAGATTTCAATAATGATCCGCCAGATCAAAACAGGACCAAAAAGTCAGGAGGCACAATTATGACAACAATGATATCATATCTTTTTCTGCAATCTTACTGGTGGGTGATAGTCTCGCTTCTGGGAAGCCTTCTGGTGTTCCTGATGTTTGTCCAGGGTGGTCAGTCAATGATATTCTCGCTTCCTGGCAGCGAAATGCATAAAACAATGTTAGTAAATGCATTGGGCAGAAAATGGGAATTCACTTTTACAACACTGGTGACATTCGGAGGTGCATTCTTTGCAGCTTTCCCTCTCTTTTATGCAACAAGCTTCGGAGGAGCATATTGGGTCTGGATCGCAATTCTTTTCAGCTTCATCGTACAGGCAATCGCATACGAATTCAGATCTAAACCGGCTAATGTTCTTGGCAAGAAGACATTCGATATTTTCCTCCTTATTAACGGAGCACTTGGACCTTTCCTTATCGGAACTGCAGTAGGTACATTCTTCACCGGCTCTCAATTCAGCCTGAATGACATGAATAATGTTCAATGGGCTAACGGATGGCATGGTCTGGAGGCTCTTTTAAATGGAAGAAATATTGCTCTTGGACTGGCAGTTTTGTTCCTGGCAAGAGTCAATGGCTTATTGTACATAATCAATTCAGTGGATGACCCCGACCTTACTGCAAGGTCAGTTAAAAAACTGATAATTAATTCAGTATCATTCCTTGTATTCTTCCTTTTCTTTCTTTTTACGCTGCTGTTATCCGAAGGGTATGCAGCAGATAAAGAAACAGGTCAGGTAGTAATGGAAAAATACAAATACCTCCATAATTTAATTCAGATGCCTGCGGTACTTATTCTGTTCCTTGCAGGAGTTTTAGTGGTTCTCTATGGAATCGGGATCACAATTTCCAGGAACAGCCGGAAAGGGATCTGGTTCGCGGGTGCAGGAACTGTTCTTGCTGTATTTTCTCTCTTCATGGTCGCAGGATTCAACGGCACATCTTTTTATCCTTCTTCTTACGATCTGCCGAGCTCACTTACAATATACAAAGCTTCGTCAAGCCAGTTTACTCTCAAGACCATGATGTATGTCTCGTTCATTATCCCTTTTGTTGTTGCATACATATGGTATGCATGGAAATCAATAAACAGGAAAAGAATTACGGCGGATGAAATGAAAGAGGAAGGACATGTGTATTAATGGCTACCGGCGACCGGCTTCAGGTAGTAATGACAATCAGACAAAAACCCTCCTATCTGAATAGCAGAGAGATAAGGGAAATGACAATATATAATGGTATTATGAGGACTGCTCCGGCAAAACCAAATATTACAAGGACTGCAATTACGAGCGCTGCAAGGATATACCTTTCCTCATTTCCTTTCAGCTTCAGGTTTTTGAACTTCAGCGAAAACATCGGAATACGTGTCACCATAAGCAGTGAAAGGATCAATGTGATTGAGATTAATGCAACTGATGAACCGGCAAGACTCTCTATCCAGGCTGAACCGGAATAATTCTTCGCAATTACAATCCCGACAACTGCAAGTGCGTTAGCTGGTGTTGCAAGACCTTTGAACGAAGCAGCCTGTGTGTCATCAATATTGAATTTTGCCAGGCGCAGGCCGGCACAAACAGGCATGATAACCGGTGAAAGCAGTACTAAAACCTGTAAAACTCCTTCAGCATTTCTTATCACAGGAGCTGATAGTGAGAGAGATGCTCCAAGAAGCTGATATATCAGTACTGCAGGGGCAACACCAAAGCTGACAATATCAGCAAGGGAATCAAGTTCTTTTCCTATACTGGAATATGCATTTAGCAGCCTTGCAGTTAATCCGTCCAGGAAGTCGAAAATCATTGCTGCAAGAATGAACCATGAAGCTGTTTCAAGATCACCGTCCAGGGCATAAATTATGGAAATAAAACCGGCGGCAATATTAAGGGAAGTAATAAAATTGGGGAGGTGCTTCATCCTGATAAATAATTATTCAAGAGGTGGGTAAAATTAAGATAAATTTCAGTAATAATGCCATTTTGGTTAAATTTGGCTCCACATATAATCTGCCCATGGATGATTTCAACGGCATAAAGATCGCAGTTGATTTTGACGGAACAATCGTGGAACACCAGTACCCGGAAATCGGCAAGGAGAAACTCTTCGCTTTCCAGACATTGAAGGAGCTTGAAAAGAAGGGCGCCAGAATTATCCTGTGGACATTCAGGACAGGCAAGGAGCTTGAAGATGCCGTCAGCTTCTGCAGGCAGAACGGTATTGAATTTTATGCAGTAAATAAGAATTATCCCGAGGAGGTGCAGGATGAGACTGTGAGCAGGAAGATTGATGCGGACATTTATATTGATGATAAGAATATCGGAGGATTCCCGGGATGGAGCGAAGTATGGCAGATGTTTTATCCTTTTGAGATTCAGCAAAAAGAAGCTGAAAAAAGGATCACTTCAGCACGAAAAAATATTTTCAGACGTTTATTCGCAAGGAAAAAGAGGACAGATGAGAACTAATTACCTGAGGTACATACTTTCCGTATTTATACTGCTTTCAGTAACATGGATAATTTCATGTTCTGGCAAACCGGGGAATACAGCCGGAGATATTAAGGATCCGGATATAAAAACCGAAGAGGTTTCCCCGGCAAACTTAATAACACTGAAACTGCCTGCAGAGAATACCGAATTCAGGCTGGGCGAAACTGTCAGGATTGTCATGGAACAGGACAGAAGGGGAGAACCTCCCGATTCGATACTTATCTTCTTTGATGGTAAACCGGTTACCTCACTTGGAGCAGGATCATGGGAATACACGATACCTGCAACATTTACGGCAGGCACAGGAAGGAAATCACTGAAAGTATCAGCATTCAGGAACGGCAAACCAAGGACAACCATCACAAGATTCATGATTGTCCTGTCGGATGTCATCCCCGGAAGGAATGGTTACAGGGTAATTAATTCCTATCTGCATGACAGGGAAGCATTTACGCAGGGACTGTTCTATGATAATGGTGTTTTGTATGAAGGAACCGGTCAGGAATCCGGCTCAAGCCTGAGGGAGGTGGAACTGAATACAGGTAAGGTACTTCGTCAGCTGAACCTTGAACCTCCTCTTTTTGGTGAAGGCATAACCCTGTTTAAAGACAGGATATACCAGGTTACCTGGAGGTCAAAAGTCGGTTTTGTCTATGATAAGACTACTTTCAGCCAGATTAATAAAATCTATTATCAGACGGAAGGCTGGGGTTTGACAACAATAAAGGATCAGATTGTTATGAGTGATGGGTCCAATGTTTTGTATTTTATTGAACCTGAAATGTTTACTGTTGTATCCCGGCTGGAGGTTTATGATAACGAGAAGAAGGCAGATCAGCTTAACGAGCTTGAATATATCAATGGCGAGATATGGGCAAACATGTGGATGACCGACCTGATTGCCAGAATTGATCCGGTATCCGGTAAGGTAATTGCTTATATAGATCTTAAGGGTATACTGAAAGATCCTGATACCAGTACAGGCACGGATGTGCTGAACGGCATTGCCTGGGACAAAGCAGGGAACAGGATATTTGTAACAGGCAAAAACTGGCCGAAACTGTTTGAGATTAAGCTCACTGAATGATCCTGGTGCCGTAGACAATATTTATTGCAGCAGGAATAATGCTGAATTCAGCCGGTGTGTGGCCAAGTGATTCTCCGTCAGCCTCGAGATAAAGCAGAGACTCAGATTCAACACGAAGATTATTTGAACGGTATCCGTCAATTTTCGGATGACTTAGTATAGTGCCGTCATACAGCAGCTTCAGGCTTTTTATTATTTCAATTCTGCCCATCTCCCTGATCACTGTAATATCCAGCAACCCGTCATCAGGCAGGGCATCAGGAGTCTGCCGCATTCCTCCTCCGCAATACCTTCCATTGCCGACATTAATGGAAAATACATTGCTCGTTTTCTTTACGCCGTCAATTATAACATCCGTTTTTATGTTTTTATACGAGAGAAGGCTTGACAGAAGGTTATAGAAATAGACTGCCTGGCTGCTTCTGCCTCTGTCTTTCTGCTTGTTTGTCTTCTTAACGACAAGAGATTCAAATCCAAGTCCTGCAATATTGATAAAATATCTCTTATGCTGTTCGCTGCCTGAATGAAATGTAACCACACCGATATCGTGGAGCATGAGCTTATTTTCCTTTATCACGTTTACGGCTCCTTCATACACCAGTGGGATTCCGAACATCCGTCCCCAGTCGTTCCCGGTTCCTACCGGCATCATTCCTACGGTAATCTCTTTTGGGGAACAATATTCCTGGGTAAAAACACCGTTTACAACCTCATTCAGGGTTCCGTCGCCGCCAACCGAGATGATTTTCCGGAAGCCGGTATTTATGGCCTTTCTGGCAGAATCGATAGCGTGGCCTTTTTTCTGGGTGAATTGCGAATAGACAGGAATATTTTCCTTTTCGAACAGACCCGAAATCCTGTCCCAGTCTCTCTTGCCCTTACCGTTTCCAGCGTTTGGATTTACAATAGCGTACCATTCCTTCAATACGGGATTTTCTGACATATAAAATCAGGTTTTATGTACAGCAAAGATGTAAATAAAACCAGTAAGCTTATGTTAATAAGATGTTGAAAACCACAAAAAAATTGTTTACAATTACGTCTTTACGTTCCGGAGGCTGTGGAGCTATAAATAGTAAATTTGAAGCTCAAAACAAAACCTAAAAATATAAAAGGATTCAGATGGGAAGGATAATAGCGATAGCTAATCAGAAGGGCGGAGTTGGGAAAACGACAACTGCAATAAACCTTGCAGCCAGTCTTGCAGCTCTTGAGAAAAAAGTACTTATTGTGGATGCGGACCCGCAGGCAAATGCAACCTCCGGAATAGGAGTTGATACCAGGAAAATAGCAAGCACTATTTATGATTGTCTTATCGACGGTAAAGAGCCCGGTGAGACAATTATGGGATGTGAGGTGGAGAATCTTTCACTGATACCTTCAAATATTGACCTTGTTGGCGCTGAGATTGAAATGCTCGACAGGCCGGGCAGGGAGAAAATCCTGAAAAATGTCATTGAAAAGATTAAAAACAATTATGAATACATTTTAATTGACTGTTCTCCTTCCCTGGGACTTCTCACAGTTAATGCACTTACTGCTGCAAATTCAGTAATCATACCGGTTCAGTGTGAATACTTTGCTCTTGAAGGACTGGGCAAGCTGCTGAATACCATAAAGATAATACAGAATAACCTCAATACCGAACTCGAAATTGAAGGTTTTCTCCTTACAATGTACGATTCCAGGTTAAGGTTATCGAACCAGGTTGCTGAAGAGGTTAACAAGCATTTCCAGCAGATGGTCTTCAGGACAATCATCCAGAGGAATGTCAAACTCTCGGAAGCTCCAAGCTTTGGACAACCGGCAATATTATACGATGCTGATTCAAGAGGAACAGTAAACTATCTTAATCTTGCCCGGGAGCTTATAGAGAAACAGGAAGCCAGGCTGAAAACAGCATAGAGAAAGGAACGATCATGACACAGAAAAATGCATTGGGAAGGGGCCTTGGAGCTTTGATTGAAGGCGTTGAAAAGGAGGTTCTTGAGAAAAAAGTTGAAGTGAACCAGGATATTTCTGTTGATGCGATTGACAGCAATCCGTTTCAGCCCAGAACCAGCTTTGATGAACAGTCACTTGAGGAGCTTGCCACGTCAATAAAGAAGCTTGGAATAGTTCAGCCTCTTACAGTAAGGGAAACAGGCAGCGGACGGTACCAGCTGATAGCGGGTGAGCGGCGCCTGAGGGCAGCAAAAAGGGCAGGACTGACGCGCGTTCCTGCTTATATAAGAACAGCTGATGACCAGGCAATGCTTGAGCTGGCCCTTGTGGAGAATATCCAGCGTGAGGATCTTGATGCAATTGAAGTAGCCATCAGTTTCCAGCGTCTTATTGAGGAATGCAAACTCACACAGGAAGAATTAAGCGAAAGAGTTGGCAAGCAGAGATCAACAGTAGCCAATTATCTGAGGCTTCTGAAACTGCCTGCGGAAATACAGCTTGGAATAAGGAACAAACAGCTTATGATGGGTCATGCAAGAACCCTTGTCAATATTGAGGATCCCAAAAAGCAGATCAGCATTTATTATAAGATTGTTGACGGGGAACTGTCAGTAAGACAGGCTGAAGACCTTGTAAGACAGCTTCAGTCAGAAAAGCTGAAAGACCCTGCAAAGATTGAGAGAAAGCAAAAGCTGAATGAAGATTTTTCAAGACTCTCCGACCATCTTTCAAATATATTTGCTGCCAAAGTGAACTTCAGGATAAATGAACAGGGAAAGGGTAAAATCGTTATCCCGTTTGAGAACCCTGAAGAGATGGAACGCATTTTAGGCGTATTTGACCGGCTGAACTCCTGAAAATAATTATCTTTGTCGCGCCGTTTTATTGAGTCCGGAGTATTTCCCGGCGCATATTTATTTTGAAGGCGTATCAGAAAATAACAATTCTAATGTCTGTGATGTTGCTTTGTTTTCAGCAATACAACACAGCACAGGATTCTTTGTCAGTTAAGTCTGAAAAAAAACATGCAAAATCAGAATTCACCGCTGATCCGCAGAGAGCGACTATGCTTGCACTCACTTTTCCGGGATTCGGGCAGATATACAACAGGAAGTTCTGGAAAGTGCCTTTTGTCTACGCCGGTTTCGGAGGACTGGTCTATGCTATCGGATATAACTCATCGCAGTATACAAAATTTATGAAAGCATACCAGGATTTTACCGATGTTATACCGGAGACCGATTCTTACCTGGAGATCCTGATATTTGCTGATCCTAAAACATATGATCCTGTTCTGTACCCGGAAACTTATAATGCATCGTACTATGCACAATATAAGGAAGCTATGCTAAACCGTATCGATTACAATAAGAAATACCGTGACCTGTCGTATATCGGCATCGCTTTATGGTATATTGTCACTGTTCTTGATGCAAATGTTGATGCGAGCCTTTTCAATTATGATATAAGCGATAACCTTGATCTTGTTATAGCACCTGTGCAAATTCCGGCATCAGGCACTGGTGTTGGAGTTAATATAAGCATGCTGTTGTCGTTCTAAAAAGACCTGAATAATGAGATTTAAAACATTAACAATAGTTGCGTTCCTGAGCATTCTGAGTTTAAAAGCCTTTCCGGCTTCTGATACAATTATCATTAAATCAGATATAAATTCTGAAAAAATATCTGCCGATCTCGATAGCCTTGTAAACAGCTGGTATGTAAGAATGGCACTTCTGAACAATCCTGATATCTTCTTTTATGATACAGCAGGAGTTCAATATCCTGATTCAGTGTATGTTGGCAGACTGAACAAAATAAATTCAATTATTAAGCTCCGGTATAACAGCATTATCAGGAACCATATCCATGTCTATACAATCAAGCAAAGAGACAAGTTCAGCGCAGTTCTCGGATTAAAGGATTATTACTTCCCGATGATCGAGGATATATTTGATTCATACGGCCTTCCTGCAGAACTTAAATATATGGCTGTGATTGAATCAGCTCTCAATCCGAATGCTGTCTCAAGGGCAGGGGCAACCGGTCTCTGGCAGTTCATGTACAGCACGGGCCGTTTTTACGGACTGACCATAAATTCAGTTGTTGATGAACGCAGGGATCCTGTAAAATCGACTCATGCAGCCGCCAAATATTTAAAGGACCTTTACAATATCTACAACGACTGGCTCCTTGTAATAGCTGCATATAACTGCGGACCGGGTAATGTAAATAAAGCAATCCGCCGGTCGGGAAACAAGAAAGATTACTGGGAGATATTCTACAGGCTTCCGAGGGAAACAAGAGGCTATATTCCGGGTTATGTTGCAGCGACTTATGCTATTAATTACTACGCGGAACATAATATCAGGCCTTTACCGCTCAATATACCGGTTGCCACTGATACAATCATGATAAGCAAGGATATCCATCTTGCCCAGATATCTGAAGTTATGAAAATACCTTATGGTGAGCTTCGTGCGCTGAATCCGCAGTACAGGACCGGGCTGGTTCCGGGTTCATCCAAACCACTTGCGCTGACATTGCCTATGAACCACCTGGGCGATTTCATTGATCTTAATGATACGATAAGAAGCTATAAGCCTGATGTTTATCTCAACAGTTCAACCATGATTGCTGATCCTTCAAGGTCGACATATATGCCGGCTGACATCAAAGGGAAGGCCAGACTTGTATATACAGTCAGGGAGGGAGATAACCTGGGATTTATATCAGAATGGTATCATGTGGGATTGTCAGAGTTAAGATACTGGAATAACATTTACCGCAATACCATTTATATAGGGCAGAAGCTTGTGGTTTATGTTGATCCTTCAAAATCGGAATATTATTCAAAAGTCAGTTCAATGACTTTTACCGAAAAGCAGGCGATGAACGGTAAAACTGTTCCAGCAAATACAACAACAGCCACTGGTTCAGTATCGACAGGAATTGACGGTGATTATATTACCTATACAGTGCGTTCAGGAGATACCATCTGGGATATTGTAAAGCTGTTTGACAACGTTACGACAAGCGATGTGCTTACCCTGAATAATATCAGCAATCCTGATAAAATACAGGTCGGACAGAAACTTAAGATCAAGAAGAAGAGCTGATCCCTGAGTGAGATATGCGCCCTTTCAGGTCGTTCTTATTATTGTTTTTCACCATGGCCTTTCTCTCAGGTCTGTTTTATATTTTCCGTGAACAGACTCCCGGATCTGTTCCGGATACTGAAGAAAGCCCTCCTGACACAACTTTATCTGATGAGCCTGCACCGGCAGATCCGCTTGCACCATTCCTCGATTCGCTGACTGAAGGAAAAGGGCAGGTAAGGATAATGTATTACGGTGATTCACAGATTGAAGGCGACCGGGTAACATCTCACCTCCGTCAGTTGCTGCGTTGCGGAAGGGGAGGAACAGGTTCGGGATTATTCCTCCCGTCAATGCCTGTGATGTACACAAAATCGATATGGCTCAGATCATCTTCAAACTGGGAGAGGTATAATTCTGTTTCGTACAGGAACGGAGAATTGACCCATAACCGGCTGGGACCATTATTAACCATCTGCCGTTACCTGCCGGAAGGAATGACTGCACCCGACCCGGTAAAGGCAGATGTCAGGATCCGCCCCTCGGTTTTTGCAGACGGCACCACAGCGGAATTTGAAATAATACGGCTCATTTACAGCAATTCCCGGGGAGAAGAGAGAGTTATTATTAGCGCCAATGACAATCAGGTATTTGAGGGTTTGCTGGAAAGCGGCCAGGGAGTGAAAGAAATAAGGGCAAACCTTAACGGGGCGGATGATATCCTTATAGAATTTGAAGGGACGACCAGTCCTGATATTCTGGGTATAAGTATTGAAAGCAAAGAAGGAATTATTGTTGACAACATACCAAGGAGGGGCAGTGCAGGACTCGAATTTACTCTTGTAAACAGGGACAACCTGAAGGAATCGTTCATCATTCTTTCACCTGATCTGATAGTTCTTCAATATGGTTTGAACATAGTCAGGAATGTACGGAAAGAGTATGGATTTTATAAGCAGGGATTGTTCAGGCAGCTTATGCTATTGAAAGATGTTGCCCCGGGAACCCCGGTGCTGGTCATTGGCGTCACCGATATGGCTGAAGCTGAGGGCGACAGCATAGCATCATACAGCAATATTCCTGCAATAATAAATGCACAGAAAGAAGCTGCTTACGAAGCAGGAGCTGCCTTCTGGGATCCGTATGAGGCTATGGGGGGTCGTTCATCAATAATTAAATGGGCTGAAAAAAGACCTCCGCTGGCGCAAACCGATTATGTCCATTTTACCTATCCCGGAGCTGATACGCTTTCGCAGATGCTCGTTGAAGCGATGTTCAAATCAGACGCACAGGATACTATATATTATTTTGCGGAAGCTGATTCACTTCCGCTACAGGATATGCTTCAGGAAATAGAGCAGGCAGAGATATCAGAGGAAGAGAATCAGGCAGAAGCTCTTTTTAAGGAGATATTCAGGTATGATAAAAACAAGCCGTTCATATTTACCGCGCCTGTTTTCTGGATCTTCTTCCTTATCATACTGGCCGGATACTCCCTGATTTACAAAAAACTGTTTCTCAGGCACTTCTATCTACTACTTGTCAGCCTTTTCTTTTATTACAAATCAGGTGGCTTTTTCCTCTTCCTCCTGATATTCGTAACTATTATTGATTATACATGTGGTCTTCTGATATTTAAGTCAGACAGAAAATCTTTTAAAAGACTTTTTATTCTTATAAGCATATTATCAAACCTTGGTATACTGGCATATTTCAAGTATACAGGATTCCTGGTCGATTCAGTGAATGATTTATTTGGTACGAACTTACAGGTTCACGATTTCCTGGCTTCATTTTCAAATGCTTACCTCGGCACCTCCTTTGATATCAGCAATATTATACTGCCTGTTGGAATATCTTTTTTCACATTCCAGTCACTTAGTTACACATTTGATGTTTTCAGAGGCAGGCTGGAACCTGTAAAAAATATTGCTGATTTTGGATTTTATGTTTCGTTTTTCCCCCAGCTCGTTGCCGGACCTATTGTAAGAGCTTCTGAATTCATACCGCAGTTATATAAGGAATTCAGCCTGTCGAAAAGAGAATTCAGCCACGCATTGTTCCTTATTTCAAAGGGGCTCATAAAAAAGATAGTGATCTCGGATTTCATAGCAGTAAATTTTGTTGACCGGGTGTTTGATATGCCTTCCCTTTATTCAGGTTTTGAGAACCTTATGGCAGTTTACGGGTATGGCCTCCAGATATATTGTGATTTTTCGGGGTATACCGATATAGCTATCGGACTGGCATTGATAATGGGTTTCAGACTTCCGGTAAATTTCAACTCACCTTACAAAGCTGCCGGAATAAGTGATTTCTGGAAGAGGTGGCACATCTCGCTTTCAAGATGGCTGAAGGATTACCTTTATATTCCGCTTGGCGGGAACCGGAAAGGGAAGGTCAGAACAGGAATTAACCTGATGATCACGATGCTGCTTGGAGGATTATGGCACGGAGCCAGCCTTCGGTTTATTGTCTGGGGCGGACTTCATGGTATAGGCCTGGTAATCAACAGGATATGGAATTCAATTTTTGGAGACCGGATTACTCAAAACCGTTTCGGAAGAGTCCTGGCAGTATTCATAACGTTTAATTTTGTCAGCTTCTGCTGGATATTTTTCAGAGCGCAGGATATGGAAAGTGCCAGGCTGATGCTCACCCAGATAGCTGAGAATTTCTCTCCGGGATCATATATGTCGGTCGTGCCGGCATATGCAGATGTTTTTCTGCTGATGATTGCCGGGTATTTTATTCATTTTCTGCCTGAAAGGGTAAAGGAATCATACAGGGGGCTGTTCATCAAGATGCCTCTGATTCTACAGATCATTGCCGTTATGCTGGTGGTAATACTCCTCT
>Ga0154607_1156_pt1 | contig 24820 bp, 16 predicted proteins | sample Rifle2008BG13ft_FD_116036 | JGI IMG/M metagenome (GOLD analysis project Ga0154607, IMG submission 116036) | Bacteroidetes bacterium RBG_13_43_22 | reverse complement strand
TGAATAATCAGGATTTAATGTAAGATCAAGATTCAGGGATGTTGACAGTATCATCTTTGCATCGAGACCTGCGTTGCCGCTCAGTTTTATATCTTCGCCTGCTTCAACATTTTTAGTGGCTTTCCCTGTAATATAAGGAATGAGAGACAGGCGCAATCCGGCTTTACCCACTGGTTTATCCCAAACCAGAGTTCCTGTGAAAGGCAATGAACAATGAGGGAACTGACGCGGCATAGGCGCCCATGCGGACTTCTCGTTGTTCTTCAGATCAAGACGGCCAAAATTAATGCCCCATTCGGTATCTCCCCCGGAATAACGTATACTGCGGAAAGGAATACTGAATTCGATATCCCAGTGATCATCATAACTTTTAACCGCAGATTTCCACTTGATATCCCAGCTATATAAAGTTTTTGTGCCGTCGTACTGCAAACCCTCAGTCTGGGCTCCTGCTGCAGAGATGCCGAAAGCAAATCCGTTCGTCTGGTCATTGTATGTATCGAGGAAAAGCATGAAATTGTCGTTCCTCATAAAATTATAATCCCTTCGTAACGATTCAACAGGCCTTTTACCGGGAGTGGGATCATGACAAATTATGCCGACATATATATTCATTTCGTCATACGTCAGCCTGACTTCAGTCTGCGCTTTCGCATAACCAGTATCAGTGGGGGTTACACGCTGGAATTTTCCGGTGCATTCAGCAGTGGTCCATGAGTTTTCATCGAGGATACCATCAATATTGATCTTTTCACTCGTCTGCTTTATACTGATATGAAATTTGTCACGGTTAATCCCTCTTGTCTGACCAAAGAGAAAAGTGCTGATAGAGAGAAGTATGATTGAAAGAAATATAGTTAACCTGCGCATCGGTAATTACCAAATTCGGAGCAATATAGGAAAAAATGTTGGCAAAAACCCCCAGGTCATGCTCTCGCTGGCACGGATCACAGATCCGCGCCAGCAAACCAGTAAAGATTTGTTTTTAATCTCAGGTATGACTAACTTTATAAGATATTTAAAAGTTGAAAAGATGGGAAACTTTGGAGCTACCGAGATAATTCTGATACTGCTTGTAGTTATTCTGTTATTTGGCGCGCGTAAAATACCCGAGCTCATGAAGGGTATCGGACAAGGAATGAAGGAATTCAAGAAAGCCTCAAAAGTTGAGGATGACGACAACAAGTTCAGCGCTGAAGAAAAGAAGAAATCAGAAGAATAGCAAATCCGCCTTACGAACAGGATCAGTCAGTTGACAGGAATTGCGGCATCTTTCTGTGTTTAGTCGCCTGCTCATAGCTATATGCAATTTCAATCAGTGCAGGTTCACTCCATGCTGTTCCGAAAAAAGTAATCCCGACAGGGAGATCTCCGATAAAGCCCATTGGCACTGAGATTGCCGGGTAACCTGAAACAGCTGCAAGAGAAGAGCTTCCTCCTACATAATGATCACCAAGAAGGAGGTCTGTTTTCCACGCCGGTGATCCGGTAGGAGCGATTAATGCGTCCAGATTATTTGATTTCAGCATTTTGTCAATGCCATCATTCCTTGTTGCCTTGTGCATTTCAGTAACAGCTTCCATATATTCGGAGGTAGAGAGATCACCTTTCTTTTCAGCGTCAATGAAGATCTTCTGATCAAAGTACTTAAGCTCTGCCGAATCATCCTTATTGAATTCAATAAGTTCTTTAAGGTTCTTTGCCGGTGCATTCTCACCGAGCTTTGCCAGATATTTATTCAGTCCGTCCTTGAATTCGTACAGCAGAACCTGGAATTCTGCATCTTCGTATTCTCTGCGGGGAGGTGCTTCAACCTCGATAACCTCGGCTCCCATGGCAACCATGCGTCTGGCTGCCTGTACCATCAGGGAATCGACCCTGTCAGAAAAACCGCCTGAGTTTTTCACCAATCCAATCCTCTTTCCTTTCAGCCCGTCAATCTTAAGGTATTTTGTATAATCATTAAGGTATTTGCCTTCAGAGTAAACTGTTTTTGAATCAAGCGAATCGACACCTGTCATGGTACCCAGACAGATAACTGCATCCTCAACGGTACGGCACATTGGTCCGGGTGTATCCTGGGTGAACGATATAGGTATAATGCCGGAACGGCTGAGTAAACCGACTGTAGGCTTGATCCCCACGATGCCATTATTATTTGAAGGGCATACGATTGAGCCGTCTGTTTCTGTTCCGATAGCCGCCATGCATAGATTGGCAGATACTGCCACACCTGATCCGGAGCTTGAACCGCACGGATTGCGGTCAATTACATACGGATTCTTTGTTTGTCCTCCCACTGCGCTCCATCCGCTTGATGAGACATTGGCGCGGAAGTTAGCCCATTCACTCAGGTTTGATTTGGCAATAATGACTGCCCCTGCATCTCTTAGTTTCTTCGCAATGAAACTGTCTTTGTCTGAATAAGAGTTCCTTAATGCGTTTGAACCTGCAGTGGTCGGCATATTATCCCTGGTATCAATATTGTCCTTAAGTATAACAGGTATCCCATGCAGGGGTCCCCTTGACCTGCCCTCAGCCATTTCTTTGTCAAGCGCTTCCGCAATCTTTATTGCATCAGGATTAATCATAATTATTGAATTTAAAGCAGGACCATTCCTGTCAATTGAGTTGATCCTGTCAAGATATGCGACTGTCACTTCCCTGATCGTATATCTGCCTTCACGGTAACCTTGCTGAAGGTCAGCGATCTTCATCTCTTCAAGCCATCTGTGTGTGTCGGCTTCCTTAACTGTTGACTTGCAGCCGGATAATATGACAATACATAATAAAAGGAATATCAGTTTTTTCATAGAGCAGGTTTTAAACAAGTTAATTTTACTTAAATAATCAGCCTGATGTATTCGTAAAATTATGATTAAATAACCAATTTTAATATATTTGTTTACATGCCTTACTCAGGGTTTATTGTTTATGAACTGGCGTTGAAAAGATTATGAAAAACATCTACCTGGATTTTCTGGAAAACGAGAACCATGGCTCCGGACTGGTTATTGCAACAGTAACGGAAAGCTTAGGGTCGACACCTCAGAAACCAGGGAGCTCAGCACTTTTTGACAGCGACAGATTGATATCAGGAACAGTCGGGGGCGGAATGGTTGAAGGACAGGTACAGGAGTTTGCTCAGCGGAGCTCTCTTTCCAAAAAATCAGGCTACCTTCATTTTTCACTGAACAAGGATGTCTCAAACAAGTATGAAGCTATCTGCGGAGGAAAAACATCTGTACTGGTTGATGCCAATCCTTTGATGCACCTGTCTGTCTTTAAGGCGATAAGACAATCAATATCAGAAAATATCCCCGGCGTCCTGATAACCATGGTCACTGTTATCAGGGAGACACAGGTTCTTATTAACCGGTACTGGATGACTGCAGAGAGCAAACCATCTATGCCGGTTGAGTTTATGGAGAAGATAGAGCCTGAAGTTAAAAGCATGCTTGAGTCAACAGGCAGGGAGGATTACAGGAAGCTTGTACTTTCAATTCCGGGAGAGGAACCATCCTCCTTGTTTTTCCTTGAATTGCTATTGCCTGCTGAAAAACTGGTGATTGCAGGTGCAGGACATATCGGAAAAGCAGTGGCTCATCTTGGTAAAATGATTGATTTTGAGGTTACGGTAATCGACGACAGGCAGGAATATGCCAACACCCAAAACCTGCCCGAAGCAGATCATATTATATTCAGGGATATAGGGGAGGCAATGAATGAAATTGAAAAAGACAGGAAAACATATATAGTTATTGTAACACGCGGTCATGCCAATGATGCGGAAGCATTGAAATCATGCATCGGCAGCGATGCTGCATATATCGGGATGATCGGAAGCAGAGCAAAAACTGCAAAGGTGCATAAGGACTTTATTGATAAGAAGTGGGCGACCGAAGAGCAATGGAGCAGGATATATACACCCATTGGATTGGAAATAGCATCAAAAACGGTTGAGGAAATTGCAGTGAGTATAGCGGCACAGCTAATATTGGTAAGAAACAGAAATAAATAAAATCCACCACGATTACACGGAGAAACACGGATTAAGAACACAGAATGATCCGTTCACGAAGATTTCGAACAAGAACACATGTCACAAATCTGGGCAATCATACTAGCAGCCGGTGAATCAAAAAGGATGGATGTCCCGAAGATGCTTCTGCCATTTAACGGTAAGACTATCATAGAAAAGGTTATCGAAAACGTTATATCTTCAGAAGTAAGCAAAACATTGGTTGTGCTGGGTTCAGAAGCTGGCTTGATTCTTGAAACAATAATAGATTTACCTGTAAGCCATTGTTACAATGAGAATTACAGAGAAGGCATGTTCTCATCAGTTAAATGCGGATTCAGCAATCTGCCAGCGAAATTTGAAGCGGTCATTGTACTCCCGGGTGATTATCCGGCAATTGGAGCTGAAATAATAAACCTGCTTATTGAGAGTTTCAGAAAATCGGAGAAGAAAATTGTTTTACCTTTATTCAGAGGAAAAAGAGGGCATCCGATATTAATAAGCAATGACTACAGTGAAGAAGTAATGAGTCTGGATCCGAAGGAAGGATTGAGGGCGCTTGCGTCGAAATTCCCGGATGATGTTCTTGAAATAAATGTAAAAACATCGGCTATTCTAAGGGACATTGATACAATAGAAGATTATTTTAATGAATTAAAACAAATAACCTGAATATGGAAGAGACAATCAGTTTCAAACTAAACGGTAAGAAGACCGGATTTACCACAGATCCCAACCAGACTCTGCTCTGGGTTCTGCGGAATCATTTCGGACTTACCGGGACCAAGTACGGCTGCGGAATAGGATTCTGCGGCGCCTGTACTGTTCTGATCAACAATGAGCCTGTCAGGTCGTGTATGGTGCCTGTCAGTGAAGCATCAGGAAAGAGTGTTGTCACGATTGAGGGACTGACCAAAAAGGGCAAGCTTCATCCCCTGCAGAAGTCATTCATTGATCACGATGCACTTCAATGCGGATTCTGTACACCGGGAATAATAATGACAGCTGCAGGTTTGCTGAAGAAGAATCCTTCCCCGACACCTGAGGAGATAATAAGCGGTCTTGAGGATAACCTGTGCAGGTGCGGAGCTCATAACCGTATTATTGACGCTGTCCAGACAGCAGCAAAAGAAATGAAAGGAGGGAAGTAAAAATGAAAAAGAACCAAATCAGAACAGCAGTACCTTCCCCGGAACAAACCGGAACAGGAATAAAAAGAAGAAGCTTCGTAAAACTTCTGGGCGGAGGGATCTTTATCTTCTTCCAGCCCTGGAGTATACTTGATCTGTCTGCAATACCGGCAGATCAGGCGAGGAGCCTGACAAAAGACTATAATGCCTTTCTCAGGATCGCAGAAGACGGAACGGTGACATGTTACAGCGGAAAGATTGAAATGGGACAGGGTATTATAACATCACTGGCGCAAATGATGGCTGATGAACTTAATGTGTCGCTGGAGAAGGTAAAGATGATTCTTGGCGATACGGATCTTTGTCCTTATGACCAGGGTACCTGGGGATCGCTCACAACCAGGAGTTTTGGCCCTAATGCAAGAGCTGCTGCTGCCGAAGCAAAAGCAGTGCTGATCGAGCTGGCATCAGCGCAGCTGGGTGTTCCGGCTTCACAGCTTGAAGTAAGGGAAGGAGTCGTAATTGACACAAAGAATCCCCAGAATACTGTCAGCTACGGACAGCTTGCAAAAGGACAGAAGCTGGAGAAATATCTTGATGTCAAACCGGCTGTTGAGGATCATACAAAGTTCACATACGTAGGGAAACCTTATAAGCACAGTGATGCAAAGCTGAAAGTCACCGGTGAAGCAAAATATGCAGGAGATATGAAACTGCCGGGAATGGTATTTGCCAGGATATTAAGACCACCGTCTCATGGAGCAAAGCTGACCTCAGTTGATGTATCAGGTGCGGAAAAAGTTGAAGGTGTGAAGGTAGTTCGTGATGGGGATTTCATTGCCGTGGTAAGTGAAAACCGTGACAGGGTTGATGAAGCAATAGCAAAGATCAAAGCAGACTATTCATTTGATGAACTGAATGTAAATGACAGGAATCTCAAGGAGTGGATGCTGAATGCCGAATCGCGGGTGAATGTTGTAAAGACAGATGGTGATCTGATTATCGGCCGGCAGCAATCGGCAAAGATATTTGAACATACATATAACGATCCGTATCTGGCACACTGTGCAATAGAAACGCATACAGCGCTGGCAGTATTTGAAGGGGACAAGGTAACTGTATGGGCTTCAACACAATCACCTTTCGGGCTTCAGGACGGGATAATCCGTGAACTTGGACTTACGCGCGAAAAAGTCAGGGTGATAACTCCATTTGTAGGAGGCGGCTTCGGAGGCAAAGCTGCATATCAGCAGGGTGTTGAGGCAGCAAGACTGGCAAAGCTGACAGGCAAACCTGTGATGGTAGTCTGGACACGTGATGAAGTTTTCTTTTACGATACATTTCACCCCGCAGGAGTGGTAAAGATCAATTCAGGTATTGATAATTCGGGAAAAATAACAATGTGGGATTACCATGTATATTTTTCTGGTACAAGGGGCGCAGAAACCACATACGATGTTCCGAATGCAAAAACAACCAGCTACAGCGAGAATCCAAAGGTGTTTCGAGTCCATCCTTTCGGAACAGGTCCATGGCGCGCGCCAAATAACAACATGAATACCTTCGCCAGGGAGACACAGGCAGATATTATGGCTTCTGCTGCAGGGATTGATCCGCTGGAATTCCGGCTGAAAAACCTGAAGGACGAGAAAATGATCGCGTGCTGGAAATCCGTTGCAGAAACATTCGGATACACTGCCGGTAAAACTCCCAGCGGAAGGGGAATTGGCATAGCATGCGGAACCGATGCAGGGACCTGGGTGGCAACGATGGCAGAAGTCAAAGTGGATAAGAGCACGGGTAAAGTCAAAGTGGTTCGCGTTGCCTGCACACAGGATATGGGATTATGTGTAAATCCGCAGGGTGCCCTGATCCAGATGGAAGGCTGTATAGCTATGGCGCTCGGTTATACTTTCACCGAGGAACTCAAATTCGAGGGAGGCAAAATCCTCGACCGGAATTTCGACAGCTATCAAATTCCAAGGTTTTCGTGGATGCCGAAAACTGATTGTGTAATACTTGACAGGAAGGACCAGGCACCCCAGGGTGGAGGTGAGCCGGCGATTATTACTGTCGGAGCTGCAGTCGGAAACGCGATATTCGACGCAACCGGAGCAAGGTTGTTCAGGATGCCTTTCACCAGGGAACGTGTGCTGGAAGCGCTGAAGAGAGTTTAAAAGAAAAAAGATGCTGAGCCCTGGATACCGGGTCCCCGGTAATAATAACATTTAATTTCAAAACTTAAGGGAATATTTAACTTTAGTATATTGTCTATATACATATAATCAACCAACAAAATAGCAGAATATGAAAAAAAATGTAAAAGGTCTTCAGATCATATTATCAGCGATGATAATACTGGCTTTTCTTGCAATGCCTCTTTCTTTGAACGGGCAGGGAGGGAAAGCTAATTTTGCAGGAACATGGGCATTTAATGCTGAGAAAAGTGAAATGGGAGGAGGGCCTGGTGGTCCTGGCGGTCCGCCGCAGGGAATGAGAATGGGTGGTGGTAATTTCACTGCCACACAGGAAGCTAACCTTCTTACGGTTGTCCGGACGATGAATCGTCCTGATGGCGAATCTGTTACTACAACAGCAAAATACACTCTTGATGGCAGGGAAAGCGTCAATACCACCGGCAGGGGTGAAAGCAAGTCAATTGCAACCTGGTCATCAGATGGTAAAACACTTAAGATCGCAACCACACGTACATTCGACATGGGAGGCGAAACAAGAACCATGTCTTCAGCAGAAGAATGGACCCTGACGGATGCCAGTACTCTTACAATTAAAACAACTATGGGCACACAGGAAGGTGAAAGGGTAACAAAGATGATTTATAACAAGAAATAAAACCTGTTCAGGAGAGGATAACCCTTTTTAAACTATTGTAATACTGCTTCGCTAATTTCCTTCTTTTCAATTATACTGTTTTCCACCGGGGCGTTCTTGCGATCCTCTAATATTTCAATCAGCTCTTCTCCTGCAAGTCTGAACCTGTCAGCTTCTTCCGGAATTTCAAGATAAAGGACGGTACCTGGCTTAAGTCCTTTTTCTATTACTATTTCCTTATCGTTTGCCATCCCCGGAACCACGATCTGTTTCAGACCGTTTTTGGTGTATACCACCGGGATGCTGTCAATTCCTGTGTGAATACATTCATTAGGAATAAAAGTTACATTATCCAGGACATTAATTATGATTTTATTATTTGTTGTCATCGATGGCCGGAGAGCGTAATCAGAGCCGTCTATCTTTATCATTACTTCAAATACCTTTGAATCGCTGTTGGGAAGTTTCTCACCAATATTTGCGACTGTTAAAACCGAGCCAGTATATGATTTATCGGGAAAAGCATCAACCGTCACACTTACAGGAAGTCCGGTTTTCACTTTGCTGATCTCGATTTCACTGACATATACTTTTGAAAGCATTGAAGAAAGGTCAGGCAGTGTTGCTACCACACGGTCCATTGGATTGATTGTTCCTCCAACTTTTCTTTTGTTGCCTAATCGATCCTTTTTATATATGATCATACCGGATGATGGTGCATTGATCACAAAACCTGCAAGCACTTCCTCATAATCGCTTACTCTCCTTTCAAACCTGTTAAGGCGTGTTCTGATGTTCCTGATTTTGGTTTCTGATTGCGCAACAGCCAGTGTATAGCTTCTCCTTAACTGTTCCAGAACCCTTTGTGCCTTATCATAACTGATCTCAGCCTGCCGGATTGTCGTCGGGGGTTCATACTTTGAGTTTCTAAGTGTGATCTTTGCCTCCTCAACCGTGTGGATCTGATTCTCAATCTGGTCTCTTAAATCACTAAGTGTCATGGCAGTATCAAGCAATGCCATTTCCAGCTCAGTGCGGATTGTTGTGACCCTTTCACGCTCATCCTTCAGTGTATTATCGAACTCGGTCCTGTCAAGCGTTGCCACCCAGTCGCCTTTCTGTACTTCAGTTCCTTCCGATATAAGATCCTGGATCTTGACATTCATAGCCCGGATATCTCTCTGCATCGTTAATACGGGCGCAATTATATCTACAGAGTTTTCAGCTACCAGTTCACCTGTAGATGCAACTGTTATCTCGAATCTCCCTTCAGAGACTTCAGCAAAGAGATTGGCTGTCCCTTTCTTTTGCGTGATCTTATTGAAAAGGAAAAGAGCCAGGAAAGCAGCTGCCACGACGATACCGGTGATAATAATAGTTTTCTTCATTTCCCTGGAAGCACCTGTAAAATTTTCAGGGGGTGAAAGTATGAAAAAAAGTCTTTCAAAACTTACTTATTATCGATTTTAACGAAAGTTAACATTGTGTCAAAATCCATTAAGCTTCATATAGACTGTCGGGATGAGCAGTATAAATCCAATGAGCGTCAGTATGATAATCAGGGGAAGAACCCACCTGAACCATTTTTCGTAAGGTATCCTGGCTACGCTGAGTACACCAAGAAGAACACCTGAAGTCGGAGTAATCATATTTGTAAACCCGTCGCCAAACTGGTAAGCCATGACCGTTGCCTGGCGCGACAATCCAATGAGATCTGAAAATTGCGACATCATCGGCATGGTAAGCGCAGCTTTTGCAGATCCTGAAGGCATAACGAGGTTGACGAGGGTCTGAACGACATACATCATGCTCACTGCAGCCATCCTGCCCATACCGGAAATTGACTCGGAGAGCTTATAAAGCATTGTATCAATGATATTGCCGTTGTTCAGAATGATTATTATGCCACCTGCAAGCCCTACTATTAATGCTGCTGACTGAATATCCCTTATGCCGTCAAGAAACAGCTTTGTGATCCTGTTAGCTGAATAATTCATCGAGATGCCTGCAGCTATTCCCATGGCAAAGAATAGTGAAGCTATCTCCATAATATACCAGCCATAACCCATAACCCCAGTGATAAGAAAAAGAATGGTTGCAAGAAGTATTACCAGAATAAAAAAATGCACCGATTTCCTGAGACTGAAGAATCCTGATACGATGAAAAACGCAGTGATGACGGGTACTGCCGGGAATGGGATTATTTTGTCTCCAACAGATATTTCGCTCATGGGATTAAGGGCTGAAAATATAAGCATTACCGTAAGCAGAATGGCGTATATTACCCATGCCGAAATAGGAGTATGATAAACAATCTGCTCCCCGCCCGCTTTCCTTGTTACCTTCCAGTATTCATCATCTGCTGAAACCCTTGACAAGCCCGGATCCTTCTTTATTCTCCTGGCATAACGGAGAATAAAGAAAAATCCTGCAAAATTGATTATTACCCAGCAGAACATCCTGTACCCGATCCCTGAGAAAAGCGGAAGGTTTGACAACCCCTGTGCTATACCGATAGTGAACGGATTTAGTATGGCGCCTGCGAATCCAAGCGCAGCAGCAACGAAACACAGGGAAACTCCCACTATTGAATCATATCCCATTGAGATTGCGAGCGGCACAAATATTATTATGAACGCGATTGTTTCCTCGCTCATCCCGAATACGGCTCCGAAAATACTGAACATAATCATTATCAGGCTGAATATCATGTTATCGGCGCCTATTCCGGAAATGATCCTGTTATGTTCTATTCTTCTGGAGAACCGCAGGACCGAACTTATTGCGACATCAATGGCTTTGCTTTCATTCATTATCCAGAATGCTCCTCCTATGATAAGGATAAATACAATTATGTCAGCCTTATCTACAAATCCATCAAACAGAGCTGAGAAAATCTGCCAGGTCTGGGGATTCCTGTCCACATAATGGAACGATCCGGGAATGACCACGCTGCGATCGATACCGTTGACGGTAACTGTTTGCCTGTCAAATGCTCCGCCCGGGATGAACCACGTAAGCATAGCTGACAGCACTATTATACTGAAAACAATTACATATGTATGTGGTATTTTCTTTAGCATTATAAAATTTCACCACGATTTACACGGAGTTTAATCCGTGAAAAATCCGTGTCAGTCCGTTATATCCGTGGTAAGGAATTATTTAATATCAATTTTGCAATAAGCCCCTTTCAAACCTTTGGATTCACCTTTCACGGTTATTGTTCCTGATGCTCCTATTTCTGCAGCAACTATTACCAGACACATTCCGTTAAATGCTTTCTTTGAAGGTGACTGGAATGACTCGTGGCTGGCGGCATCACCATTATCTGTTACGACTATCCTGCCTGGACCTTCAATGCTGAAGTTAAGCTGGTTGTTGCTGCGCGGAACAAGAAGTTTCTCCTTGTCTTCAATTCTGACAGTGATAAATATAAGGTCCTTACCGTCGGCAGAAACAACAGGGCGGTCAGCTGACATTGACAGCTGGTATGCCCTGCCTGTCGTTTTCATTACATCTTCAGCCCATTTAGCACCATTCTTATAAGCCACAACTTTCAGTTCGCCAGGCTGGTATACCACATCATCCCACCTCAGCCTGTATTCATATTGACCCTTCTTCTTTCTGCCCAGTGATTTTCCGTTAAGAAACAGCTCAGCTTCATCACCAGAGGTATAGACATGCACAGGAGTGACCAGCCCTTTTCTTTCGGGCCAGTTCCAGTGGGGAAGGATATGTGCCATCGGAAGCTCAGGTTTCCATCTGGATTGATACAGCCAGAACCGGTCTTTCTTGAATCCGGCAAGATCAAGTATCCCGAAGTAGCTGCTCCGCGATGGTACTTCTGAAACACCCATCTTATCAAGCATCTCTTTCTGTTGATTATAATATGAAGTACCGGGTCTCAGTCCGGTAAGATCACCGCCGTAAGGTGTTGGTTCTCCTATATAATCAAAGCCCGTCCAGACAAATTCACCAAACACTCCCGGATATTTGTCCTGCATTTCCCATTGCTGGTCGGCTGTTGTCGCCCAGAAAGGATATGCAAGATCATAGGAGGAAATCTGGAAGATCCCCTTACCAGGGAGATTATTGTTCAGATCACCCTGTACGACGGGAAAGAAGTATTCACCCCTTGAGCTGACAGTAGAAGCTGATTCGCTGGAATGGAACGGTAAATTATCATTATCCCTGAGTGCAAAGAATGCATCGTACCTGTAAAGACGGTAATTGATACCGAAAACATCCAGTGTTTTCTGAAAACCATTGGTGCCTGATTCATCCCAGTTACAGCCTGATGTGACCGGCCTTGTCAAATCTTCCGATTTGATGATAGCTCTGAGACTTTCCGAAAGAGCCGGATTATTCTGATCGTTTACTTCATTACCAGTGCTCCATATGAAAACTGACGGATGATTCCTGTCGCGGCGTACCATTGCCTTAAGATCCTCTACATGCCATGAATAGAAAAGTTTGTTGTAGTCACCTTGTTTCTTGGGTGTTTTCCATACATCAAAAGCTTCATCCTCAATAAGAAATCCCATCCTGTCGCAGAGGTCAAGAAGCTCGGGAGCAGGAGGGTTGTGGCTTGTTCTTATCGCATTGCATCCCATCTCCTTCAGTATTTCAAGCTGGCGTTCAAGAGCGCGGGCATTGATAGCAGCTCCAAGTGCACCGAGATCGTGATGGTTGCAGACTCCTTTAATCTCAACTCTTTTATCATTGAGGAAAAAGCCGTCACGCGCAGTGAACTTAAGTGTTCTGAAGCCCATTCTGGTTTCACACTGATCCATTACAGTTCCATTCTTCAGAACTGTAACTTCAACGCAATAAAGCTCAGGATTTTCCAGATCCCAAAGAACCGGCTTCGGTACATTGATATCGAGCCTGAACGTATGTTTTTTATATGCAGGCAGTTCAGCAGTTGTTTCAGCAGAGACGGCTGCCGGAGCAGAACCTTTCTTAAGGTTTTTATCAAGCTTGTAGACAGCTGCCTTTATAGTTACGGGAACAACATCATTCACATGGCTTTCAACTTCAGCACTGACACTAAGAACTGCTTTTTCCTTCTTTATTTCGGGTGTAGTGCAGAATAATCCATTATAAGATACATGAACCGGCGATGTTCTTACCAGCCATACGTTACGGTAAATGCCTGCTCCCGGGTACCATCTTGAGTCCCATTTTTTTGTATCAAGCCTGACTGCTATAATATTCTCTTTACCATAAATAACATAAGGTGTCAGGTCGAGCCTGAATGATGTATAACCATAAGGCCAGCCTCCGACATGTTTCCCATTCAGCCATACTTCTGAATAAGCCATTGCACCGTCGAAGTCGATGTAAATTTTTTTATCCTTGTCCGCCTCGCTTATAGTAAAGTGCTTACGGTACCAGCCAATGCCTTTCCAGGGAAGCAAACCTGTATTATTCTCGAGTGTATCACTGAAGGGACCTTCTATTGCCCAGTCGTGAGGGAGGTCGAGAGTGCGCCAGGTGTTGTCATTAAAGGAGGGCTCCTGTAATCCTTCTGGTTCCCTGTCACCAATAACAGTTTCAGTATGGGCATAAGAATACTTTATAAACTTCCAGTTTTCATTGAATGACTGCCGTGAACGGGGAGAATCCTGGGCTTGTAAAATGCCTGATGCACAGACTATAAGTGCGGCATTCAAAACAAGGGCGCTGCATATTCTTTTCATGATGGTGTGATTAATGGTTTTTCGTAAGTTAATTATTTGAAAGGAAAAAAACGACACTGTGCGGTCATTAATAGGAAAACTCTATTCTTTTAACAGTTTCCTTGTGACAATACCGCCGTACCTCAGATAAATCCGTGCAATATAGAATCCGGAACCAAGATTATGCAGACCGATCTTCACGTAATAATCATTACAGTCTGTTTTTTCAGCAATCCTGATCCCCGAATAATTGTACAATTCGACTTTGCTGATAATGGTATCTGACTCAATGTAAATATTTTCCCCGGCCGGATTCGGGAAAACTTTACAGGATGGCTTGTAATTCCCGGACTTTACATTTGATCTGCCCACCATATTTGCATCAAGCCATCCGAGTCGTGTGCTGATCCACGATTTGAATTTCAGTATCTCCCCGCTATAAGTCAAAGGCTGGTTTCCCGATTCAGGTGTCCCGACATTTATTCCAAGTATTTTCCATTTCTCATAATGTCTTGCCTGAGCAGAGTTAAGCAATGAGGCAACAGAGTCAATAATGTGATTAATATGTGACTGGCTCAGGATGCTTTTCCTAAGGGTGTAATACCTGTCATGAATCTCATTTACAAAGTTTCTGTCACGCATGAGCCTTACTTCCCATGAAGGAGGAACAGGCCATGCTTCACATTCGTTAATCCTGTAAGCCCAGCCGGAGCCATCGGTCTGGTTAAAATGAATGCAGTTTTCCGTGATGTTCTTCCATGCCCAGTCGTAATCCCATGGGGGGCCGGACCGGATCAGTCCGTTATTACTCTCGCTGTCCTTGAAATAAAAACGGCTCTTTTTATAGGCATCCACATTTCTTGTTACCTCTCCAAGGATAAAATAATCGGTAAAAGAGCCAATATCAAGGTAAGCCAGGTATCCTCTAATCCTGTCAGTAAAATCAGGGCTGTAAAGTATTGATTCGAAATTATTTACATAATCCTTCAGGTAGTTCTTCTGCTGTAGTGTAAGCTCACTGGCGTCAGGATCGTGATAAACAAAATGAACTTCAGCACCAGGCTTGTTTATGGGAGAATAATTGCTCAGCCAGCTATCGTACGATGTGTAGTAGTCATTCTTAAAGATATATCCTCCCGTATAATCGCCTGAAGGATTTTGGTCAGGATTCATATCAGCGATACTGACACGGTTTTTATCAATCTTTATTTTTTCAGTAAAAAGATAGATCCCCTGGTATTCATTATTCACAACCACCTCGCAGAAGAATGATCCGGGGGCATAATGCCCCATTTCCCTGAATATCTCAAATGCAAGGTAATTCCGTAAAAAAGTCTTGTCATTATAATTGGTAAGCAGAATCCAGTCATTTTCCTTCGGCAGTCCAAGTATTTGAATATTCAGGTTATTACCGGCAGTATCGCGTGTCTCAATTCCGTAAGGCTTCTGAGGAAGGGATGCGGAGTATCTGCCCCTTATCTCAATACCTATTTTGCCATTGTATATATTGGCAGGATTGGTTAAATAATTCAATAGAGTGCCGCCGTTGTGGATGATCTTCATATCAGCGGTTATTTTGGGCTCATCCATAATTATTTCTCCGGGTTCAGTATTAATTATGATTATTGGCAGGTTGGATGAACCGAAATCACCGGGAGCCACAAACCAGAAAGGAACAGGCCTGTAATAGGATGTTGTGCTGTTTATACCGAAAGAGAGATATACATTAGATGTCATGTCGGAGGATGTTGTGGAGCTGTTGTGAACCTGCACAGCCAGTATATTTTCACCCTGTATTAAACAAATCTTAAGCTTATTCTTATCGATCTGGAATGACTCCGGCTGACCACCCCGGTACATGGCTGCTTCATGATCGTTACCGGCCTGGTTATATGCAGGATGTACACCGGAGATGCCTACCCGTGCTATCTCGAAATCATTTAGATATGCCACAAAAGCATCATCATAATCGATGTTAAGGATGGCAGACCGGATTTCGGAAGTATCGTTAACGTTGAATTTTATCCTTATATAAACCGACATGCATGATTGAATGGTTGTATTATCGTCATTATCTCCGTATCCGAAACCTCCTGCACCCTGTGCCCATGAAGCATCATCAAATGCTAAAATCCTCCATAACGGATCCGGCTCGGAAGCTCCTATAAAGTATTTCCAGGTATCATAATTGTAAACGACAGTTTCCCAGTGATTTATTGACTGTCCTTTCAGCAATCCCGTGGAATTGACACCAAGCAACAGGATAAGAAAACAATACTTTTTCATGGTTTGCCATAAAAATACTACAAATAACCAATTACCAATTACCAATAACCAAAACCAATAACCTTTATCTTTACCATCAATAATGCAATCTGGTTTGCCATGAAACGATCACTGCTTCTTTATATTCATTTTATGGTTTTATTGTGTATACAGGTACCTGCAGATGCACAGTATATACCTTCATCCAAAAGAGTATTTACAAGGCAGGACTCTCTGCGGGGATCAATAACCCCGGAAAGAGCCTGGTGGGATATTGCATATTATCATCTTGATATATCTGTAAAACCATCTGACAGCACTATTTACGGAACCAATACGATCACATACAGGGTCATTGAACCTGCAGAATTAATGCAGATTGATTTGCAGGAACCTATGAATCTCCTTAAGGCTGAACAGAACGGAACAATGCTTGAGTTTATGCGCGAAGGAAATGTGTTCTGGATCAGGATGAAGGAAAAGCAGGAGGCAGGTAAAACATACTCCCTGGTTTTAAGCTACGGTGGCAAGCCTCATGTTTCATCAAGGCCTCCGTGGGAGGGAGGAATCACATGGCGAAAGGACAGGAATGGACTTCCTTTTATTGCGTCATCGTGCCAGGGCGACGGAGCGAGCCTATGGTGGCCCTGCAAGGATCATATGTATGATGAACCCGACAGCATGCTGATAAGCGTCACGGTACCATCAAATCTTATGGATGTTTCAAACGGAAGGCTGAGGAGTGTGGTAAAGAACAAAAAGGCAAAGACTTCTACCTATAACTGGTTCGTGGCCAATCCTGTAAATAATTATGGCGTAAATATAAATGTGGGCGATTATGCCCACTTTTCTGAAGTGTTCAACGGAGAAAAAGGGAAACTGGATTGTAATTATTATGTTTTAAAGGAGAACCTGGAGAAGGCAAAAGTTCATTTCAGGCAGGCAGCGATGATGCTTGCCGCTTTTGAGCACTGGTTTGGTCCGTATCCTTTCTACGAGGATGGTTATAAGCTGGTTGAAACGCCTTACCTTGGAATGGAGCACCAGAGTTCAGTTACATATGGCAACGGCTACCGGAACGGGTATCTTGGCAGGGATTTAAGCGGATCGGGCTGGGGTGATAAATTTGACTTTATCATCATCCATGAATCCGCCCATGAATGGTTTGCGAATAGCATAACCTATGAAGATGCAGCTGACATGTGGATCCATGAGAGCTTTGGGAACTATTCCGAATGTTTGTATGTTGAATATCACTTTGGTAAAGATGCGGGTGCCGAATATGTTCTTGGAAGCCGGAATAATATCAGGAATGACAGTCCTGTGACAGGAATATATAATGTTAATGTCAGCGGTTCAGGTGACATGTATTACAAAGGAGGGAATATGCTTCATACGATCCGTCAGATAGTGGGTGATGATGAAAAGTGGAGGGAAATACTTCGGGGACTTAACAGGGATTTCTATCACCAGGTTGTAAAAGGCTCACAGATAGAGAATTATCTTGTAGAAAAAACCGGATTGAACCTTAAGCCGGTATTTGACCAGTATCTCAGGGATGTAAGGATCCCCGTTTTTGAGTACTATGTAAAAGAAGATGAGCTCACTTTCAGGTGGAACAATTGTGTGCAGGGATTTAACATGCCGGTTAAGATCTATGTAAACGGAGAACCCCGGGATCTGTCTCCGGCTGCCAGGTTTTCATCCATAAAACTTAAAGTTCAGAATGCCATTATAACAGTTGACCCGGATTATTATGTTGCTTCAATGAATATGACCGGGAAATAGGACAATCGTTATGCATTGAAGCGCCCCCGGGTTTCTCAATCCCCGACCACTGCATAATACATCTTATCCGGGACAATATATTTCTTAAGATTTGCCTCCTTGGCTTTCCATTCCATCACAAAAGGCTTTAGATCATCAAGTGTGATCTTGTCGATAGATTCTCTTGTCCTCTGCATGTTATAGCCGAAAATATGGTCCTTCCCAAAGGTAATTTTATGTATATTTCACTGATTTAAATAACCAGCAAAATGAAAAGGGCTAATATATTACTCGCATTAAGTTTTGTGTTCATAATATCGTATTCCCAGGAGAATACATTTCTGTCAGATATTTATTCATACATAGAAAATACATCGGTCTATGAGATGAACCAGGAGGAGGGACACACTCCGCTTGTTCCATATCGGTCAGCTGATGAAGCATTAATCAATAACAGGCAAAAAGCAGGAAACTGCATGTCACTTAACGGCACATGGAGATTCCGTTTCAGTGAGGTCCCCGAAGGGACTCCGGCAGGCTTTTTTCAGGAGAATTTCAATGACATGAAATGGGACACTATTCATGTTCCCTCAAACTGGGAGATGCAGGGATTCGGCGACCCGCTGTTCAGGAATGTACAAACTCCGTTCAAACCAGATCCGCCATTTGTGCCGAGAGAATATAATCCGACAGGCTCATACAGAAGAAGCTTCAATCTGCCGTCAGGATGGAAGGACAAAGAGATCTTCCTGAGGATGGAGAAGACAGCATCAGCATCTTTTGTCTGGATCAATGGGAAAGAAGTTGGGTATAACGAAGGAGCTCAGGAGCCGGCTGAGTATAATATCACAAAATACCTCAGGTCCGGCAGGAACCTGATAGCTGTTCTGGTCACAAAATATTCTGACGGGTATTACCTTGAAGATCAGGATTACTGGCGTCTTGCAGGGATCTTTGATGATATTTGGCTTTTCGCAACACCAAAGTCCCATATTTTCGATTGGTACGCAATTACAGATCTCAATGAGACTTATACTGATGCAAGGCTTGATCTGACTGTCGATGTGAAAAACTATTCACCGGCAGCTGCAAATGATCTTGCTCTGAGGGCAAAGCTTTTTGACGGTGAAAAGAAAACCGTTAAAACCATGGACTCTGAAAGATTCCAGTTGCCAGGTTCCGGAAAACAAACGATCAAACTGTCGGCTGATATTAAAAATCCAGATCAGTGGTCAGCGGAATACCCGAATCTTTATACCCTTACTTTCGAGCTGCTTGATTCGCATGGAAAAACTATTGAAGCTGTCTCCGGAAAGATCGGCTTCAGGGAGACAGAGATCAGGAACCAGGTTTTCTATCTTAACGGGATGCCTGTAAAGCTGAATGGTATCAACAGCCATATGCAGCATCCAGTACTTGGACATACTATGAACGAAGCCACTATCCGGAAGGATTTAAGCATCCTTAAGCAATTCAATATCAATTGTGTACGAACATCACATTATCCTCCGGTAATCAGGTATCTGGAGATGGCAGATGAATACGGCATTTATATTGTTGATGAAACCGGTGATGAATCGCATGCAACGGAATACGTTTCCCGGAAGAGTGAATGGGAGGGAATGTACCGTGAAAGAGCCCGGAAGATGGTGCTGCGCGACAGGAATCATCCATGCATACTTTTCTGGAGTGCAGGCAATGAAAGCGGGGAAGGAGATAATATCTGTGCTGTTATTGATGAAGGTAAGAAGTATGATAAGACCCGTTACTGGATGTACGGAGGGAATGCCTTTGCGCAACGATGTGAGGATATAATCGGTCCAAGATACCCGCATCTCCACAGTCTCATCCGTGATGTTTTCCTTATCCCTGACACTGTTGATCCGCGTCCGTCATTCCTTGATGAGTATGTGGCTGTTACCGGTAACGGAGGAGGCGCCCTGGATGATTACTGGGATGCATTCCGCAATTATCCGAGAAGCATGGGCGGAGCAATATGGGATTTTGTGAGCACCGGGATCACCGAAAAAGTAAAGTCCCTGAAGGACGCCTCAGAAAATAATATTCAGGTGAACGTGATGGGACGGGCAACATTGGTTCCGGGCATATCAGGAAAAGGTATTGACCTTAACGGACACGACCAGTGGGTGGAGGTTTACAGGGATGAAGCGCTGGAAATAACCGGAGATCAGCTTACCCTGTCGATATGGGTATTCCCCAGGTCACTCAGCAGTTTTTCAGGTACACTGATCACCAAGGGCAATAACCAGTTCGGAATTCATCAGACAGGAAAAGACTTTCTTGAATTCTATGTAACAACCGCAGACAAACAGGCAGTGAGAATGGCACTGCCTGAAAACTGGGAAAACAACTGGCATTTTGTTACAGCCGGTTATGACGGTAAAGCTATCTTCATAACCATTGACGGAAAAGAAAGCGAGAGAAGAGCAGTTACAGGCAGTATCAGGAATACTCCCTTCCCGGTCAATATCGGAAGGAATGTTGAGATCCACGGACAGGAGACCAATGTATATATCTGTGATGCAATTATTGATCAGGTTGGTATTTTCGGAAGCAGCATCAATGCTGAACTTCTTAAATCACCATCTGAGGGACTGAAAAAAGAAGCTGCATTATGGCTTGATTTTGAGGAGATAACCACAGGAGGAGAATACTTCAGCTATGGTATCGGTGCAAGAACTTACGGAGCCATCTGGCCGGACCGCCGCCCTCAGCCTGAAATGTGGCAGATTAAGAAATCAGGTCAGCCTGTTTCCGTGAGACTTGTTTCAGAAGAAAAGCAGGAGGTTGAGATCTTCAACCGGTATCTCTTTACAAATCTTGATGAACTTCAAACAGTGTGGATGTTGAAGGCTGATAATGAAATAATTCAGAATGGTGTCCTTGTTGCATCAATACCTCCGGGTGAATCAGGCATAATGAAAATCCCGTTTAGCAAACCTGAAATAGCACAGGGAGCTGAGTATCGTCTTTTATTTAGTTTTCGGCAGAAAGGTAAAACATCATGGGCTGATGACGGATTTGAAACTGCATGGGAAGAACTTGACCTCCCATGGCACAGCCCTGTTCTGAGTGAAGTAAAACAATCTGTTAATAAACTAACAGTAACTGATGAAAATGAAAGGCTGATAATAAGCGGAGATGGTTTCAGGTATGTATTTGATAAGCGGGAAGGTATTGTTGAATCAATGATGTTATCAGGCAGGGAGATGATCAAAAGGGGAGCGCAGCTGAATGTCTGGCGGGCGCCGCTTGCAAATGAGACTGATGAATGGACATTCTGGTCATCGAACAGCAAGCACCGTTCAGAGATCTACGGACGATTTGCGGCAACAGAATGGTATGCGTCAGGGCTGAATGACCTGAAGTCGCAGAAAGAAAGTTTCATCTGCAAAGTCATAGATGATCAAAACGTTGAAATCAGCATTAACAGTATAGCTACGCTTGGTACTTACCGCGGAGCATTTCTGAATCGTTATAAATACATTATTTCAGGAACAGGAGAAATGACTGTCAGGCACTCGGTAATACCAAACGGGGATATGCCATCATGGCTGCCAAGAATGGGAGTCGATTGGATACTGAACAATTCATTGCAGAATGTTGAATGGTACGGAAGGGGACCGCAGGAAAACTATCCTGACAGGAAGAGCGGATACAAAACCGGCATTTACAAATCGTCTGTAAGTGAAATGTACGAACCCTATCTCATTCCCCAGGATCATGGGCTCAGGACGGATAGCCGCTGGGTGCGGATCACAGATAACAACGGAAACGGACTGGAATTCAGGGGGAGCAGCCTTTTCAACTTTAATATTTATCCCTATTCCACGGAGAACCTTACAAAAGCACTTTATACATACCAGTTAAATAAGTCTGACGGGATAACGTTCAACCTGGATTATGCTACAAGCGGAGTAGGATGCACTGCCGTATCTGTTTTCCCGGAATACCAGGTGATGCCGCAGCGTTATGATTTCGTTATTTACATCAGACCTGTGAGGTAGATGAGAATCCGGTTTTCACCCCGGTGAAGAATATGCCCTGAAATGTGTCATCTGTAAAACAGGAACTGCAATCCGTAAACCGGGATGTGCATTTGTTTAACGAAAGGTGTAAATTAATGCAGTAAAACTTACTTGATCGGAGTGTACTTAGAAGGGGATTATATGATTGATTATGAATTGATTATATTTGTATAACTGATTTTATACAAGAGGGAGTCTTATGAAAGCTTTAAGGTTTAATCTGGTTTTAGCCCTGGTACTAATACTTTTTCTGTCTGCAACAGATGCGCAATCAGTTGTCTCAGCTATCAGGATGAAAATTCCATCAATTCACCAGGCCGATACTGTCAGAATATACAGTCTGACTAAAGCCGGAATGAAGTACCTGTCGAAGCCGGTCGTACTTGATAAGGCAAAGGCATGTATTGATACAGCTTTGTATATCTGTGAAAAGGAGAATATTGCAATACCTGCATTGATGCATTTGTTGATGGCAAATTACAATCTTATTACCGGCGATTACCTGAATGCATCCGGAGAAGCTGAACTGGCACTGGAAAGGGCTGAAGAAAGCAAAGAATACAAAACCCTTGTACAGACTTACTATTTCCTGGGAGGCTATTTTTCTAAGATGGGTATTTATAATGAAAGCGTTAACAATTACGAACACGGGATCAACCTTGCAAGGGAAAAAGGGATTAAGGGAGTAATCCAAAAGGGATACCTGGGGCAGGCTGATGTTTACAACAATACGGGAAATTTAAAAGAATTTGAGCTGTCACTTCAGAAAATGATAGAAGCATCTCAGGAGGAAAATGATACAATGAACATAATGAGGGGATACTTATTATATGGTACCCTTAAAGGTGAAAGAAGCTGGGATTTTAAACTATCTGACTCATTACTTAGACGATCATATGAACTTGCCGTCCTGACTGGTGATACGATGACTATTGCACGATCCCTGGGAAATCTCGGATTCTCAAACTATCTCGCCCGGGATTATAAAAATGCCATAAATCTCTACAATAAATCACTGGCATACAGTAAAGCAGCAAACGATATTGTTATGGTTTCCAATGCCTATGGAAACCTTGGTACTATCTATCGTGATATGGGCAAACTGGAATACTCTGTCAGCAATTATAATAAAGGGATTGAATATGCAAGGAAAGTGAATGACTGGTATGAACTGTACTGGATTTACCGCGATATGAGTGATATGTATCTGAAAGCAGGAGATACCTCAAATGCTTATAAGAATTACGTTTTTTATAAGCAATTCAGCGATTCAACAATTCTTAGGAATCGGAACCAGTGGCTCAACGAGGCAAGCATCAGATACAAGGTTGATGCCCAGCAGAAAGAGGTCCAGCTCCTGTCGCTGAAGCTTAAGAACCAGAGAACTCTCAGCTATGCCTTTGCATTCCTTGTACCGCTGACAGTTGCAGTAGCTTTTTTAATGTGGAGAGGCTCGAAGCTTAAGGATAAGCGCCGCATGAGCGAAATGAACCGTCAGATCTCGGAGATTCAGCAGGCTAACCTCCGCCAGCAGATGAATCCTCATTTCATCTTTAATACGCTTAACTCGATACAATATTATATGTATCAGCATGACAAGCTGGCTACCAACAATTATCTCACCAAGTTCTCGAATCTTATGCGCAAGGTGCTTGAGAATTCGCAGCACACATATATCCCCCTTAATGATGAACTTAATGCCCTGACCCTTTACCTTGAGCTTGAAAGCATCAGGTTCAAGGATAAATTCGATTACGAGATAAAAGTTGATGAAGAGATCGATCTGCTGATGTTCAAAGTGCCTACTATGCTCATCCAGCCTTATGTTGAAAACTCCATCTGTCACGGGCTGATGCCAATGGAGACCAGGGGGAAAGTTAAAATTGAAATTAAGCTGGTAAATGATTATCTTACCTGCACAATTGAGGACAACGGCATAGGGCGTGATGCGGCGCGTGAAAGAAAAACTGAGAGGGAGTGCAATCATAATTCCCTGGGCACAAAGATAGTAACGTCACGGCTTGATCTGGTAAATTCTCTTTATGGTTCATGCCTGAAAACGACCTATACCGACCTTAAGGATGCTGACGGAAAGCCGGCAGGAACCAGAGTTGAAATGCAAATACCGGTTATGACATGAGTACAAAACTGAAAACAGTAATCATTGATGATGAGAAAGATGCTGTCGATTTTATATTCTCAATCATCGGGGAATATTGTCCGGGGCTCTCTGTGACTGGCAAAGCATATGATGTAACGGAAGGAGTGCAGGTTATAAAAGACCTGAAACCCGACCTTGTGTTTCTTGATGTTGAAATGCCTCACGGGACCGGCTTTGATCTTCTGACACATTTCCCGGAAAAGGAATTTGATGTCGTTTTCATTACGGCATTCAACCACTATGCGATCAAGGCGATCAAGTTCAGTGCGGTGGATTATATTCTTAAGCCGATAAATATCAATGAGTTCATTGAAGCTGTCAACAAGGTGATGCAGAAGCGTTCAAGCAGCATGTTCAGGGGAAACGAGAACATAAAGGCTCTTCTTGAGAACCTTAAAACAGGTGTTCCCTCACGTCTTGCGATCCCCACTTCGGATGGAATGGAATACCTGAATCCCAAGGATATCATCCGTATTGAAGCTGACCGGAGCTATTCATGGTTCTTCATAACCGGGAACCGCAAGATCCTCGTATCAAAAAACCTCAAGGAGTTCCAGGATCTCCTGAGCGACAGGCACTTTTTCAGACCTCACAATTCATACCTTATAAACCTCAGATACGTAAAAAAATATATCCGCAAGGAGGGCGGTTACATCGAAATGCAGGACGGATCGGAGATCCCTGTTTCACGTAACAGAAAAGACCTCTTTCTTGTTCATATGGCAAGGTTTAAAGGATAAAACAAAAAGGGGCTCTTGAGAGGGCCCCTTTCCGCGTTAATTATACTAAAACTAAACCGTAGGGAAGAGCTTTAGGAATGCTCTTCATTTTACTGCCAGGACTTCTTCAGTGTTTTTGAAGAGGAACGGAAAATAGGCAGCAATAAGTTTTGTGTTCTCAACATCGGTACT
>Ga0154607_1211_pt1 | contig 25460 bp, 16 predicted proteins | sample Rifle2008BG13ft_FD_116036 | JGI IMG/M metagenome (GOLD analysis project Ga0154607, IMG submission 116036) | Bacteroidetes bacterium RBG_13_43_22 | reverse complement strand
ACCTGCCATCGAAATAAGTGACAGCCCTTTCTCCATAACCTTGTCATCAGGTTTCAGAAACCTGGAGATCACAATCGCCCCTGCCATCGGCAGGAGAAAGAACCACCCCAGTGACTTAAAAAACTGAATGAAGAACTGTCCAATATCTGCATTTCTGGACCTGGCAAATACAAGTGTCGTCAGCAGGATTATTAACGGGTAGACAATCATCTGGATTTTAAACGATCTGCTTCCGGCATTTCTCCTGGCGAAAAGGTTGAATGTAAATCCTGCAATTATCGGCAGGATAATCATATTAAGGATATCGAGCATCATGCTCCAGAAATCGACCTCAATAAATTGCCCGCCAAGCCATTTCATGAGCACAGGGGTAATAAAGGGGGAAAGAAGGGTAGTGACTGCGCTTATAGTAACAGCCAGAGCAAGGTTGGCGCGTGCCAGAAAAGACATTACATTGGAAGCAAGTCCGCTCGGGACGCATCCGATAAGTATGATGCCTGCCGCAATCTCCGGAGGGAAATTGAATATACGGGCAATTGTAAAACCAACCAAAGGCATAATGGTGAATTGTGAGAAGATCCCTATAAGTACTCCTTTGGGCATTTTTATCACTCCTTTAAAATCTTCAAAGCTCATCTGTGAACCCATTCCGAACATTATTACCTGAAGGAGGGGTACAATAAGCTTCTTCAGCTGGAAGCTGCCTATCGATGTGAAATACTGGGGATAAAACATGGAAGCGGCGACTGCAGTGAAAATCCACAGTGTATATGAAAATCCCTTAAGGGAGTTGAATCCTCTTACGCCCCATGCAAGTGCAATGAATCCTGAGATCATCAGGATTCCGGTTAATACAATATTACTGAAAATGAAAGCGGTGAGCGCTCCTGCAAAAAGGATTAGAGACAAGAACAATAAATACTTGTAAAACCTTTGATTCATCTTTGTCTTACAAAATTCCATTACTTCACATTTTAAAGATAAACAATTGGTTGATATTGCCCATAAACCATCAGAATTTTAACCGTTTGCTTTTTTCAGGATTATTGTCTTTTAAAATGAATAAAAATTATATTACTTTAGAAACAAAGGAAAATACCCATAAAGATTTAATTATCTGACATATGAAAAAGATACTTGTCGTAGGCAGTTCCAATACCGATATGGTCATTAAAACTGACAAGCTTCCAGGACCCGGTGAGACTGTTCTGGGGGGAACATTCTTCATGAATCCCGGAGGCAAAGGAGCAAACCAGGCGGTAGCAGCTGCGAGGCTTGGAGGGAAAGTAACATTTGTTACAAAAATCGGAAACGATCTGTTCGGGAGTCAGACCATCACGGTTCTGAAAAAAGAAGGCATCGACACTAAAAACATCGTCAGGGATGAAGAATCCCCCTCCGGCGTAGCCCTGATCACTGTCAATTCCCTGGGGGAAAATATTATTGTGGTTGCACCAGGATCGAACGGCAAGCTTTTACCTGAGGATATTCCGGGAACCCACTTTTCTCCCGGGAAATATGAGATCATGCTGCTTCAGCTTGAAATACCTATCATGACAGTGGAATATGCTGCTCTTACTGCTGCAGAAAACGGAATAAAAGTCATCCTAAATCCTGCTCCTGCCCAAAAATTGCATGATTATCTCCTGAAACATATCTGGCTGATAACACCAGACGAAACTGAAACAGAAATTATTACAGGTATTAAAGTCACCAATGAATTCTCTGCCGAAAACGCTTCAAATTATTTCAGGAAGAAAGGTGTTAAAAATGTGATTATCACACTTGGCGGCAAAGGAGCTTATCTGAAAACCGATGAGTTCAGCGGTATTGTACCGGGGATAACCGTGGAGGCAGTCGATACAACAGCTGCAGGTGATGTATTCAACGGTGCTCTGGCAGTTGCTCTTTCAGAGGGGAAAAAGCTTGAAGAGGCTGTATTATTTGCTAACAGGGCTGCAGCGCTTTCCGTTACACGCCTGGGGGCACAAGCGTCAGCTCCATACAGGGGAGAGGTTAAAGTTTAACTGTTTTTTACTTGTTGCAATGAGACATGTCATTATTGCCTGTGCAATAGTATCTGCAATATTTGCAGGATGTTCGGTTAATGAGGAGAACAAGGTTAAAATAATATTCGATACCGACCTGGGACCTGATTATGATGATGTTGGTGCTCTTGCATTCCTTCATGCAATGGCAGACAGCGGGAGGGCAGAGATACTGGCGACTCTCTCATCCAATAAACATGAGCTTGTTGCACCATCCATAAATGTCATCAATACTTATTTCGGAAGAGAGGACCTTTTTATAGGGGCACCAAAAACCGATGGAGCTGTGATGGGTGCATTCCAGCACTGGACTGATTCAATTGTCACAAAATATCCTCATAAAATAAAATCTACCTCAGAAGTCCCGGATGCAGTATCAGTGTACCGGAAAATCCTGAGCGCTCTGCCCGATAAAAGTGTAACAATTGTTACAGTCGGATTCCTGACTAACCTGGGCAATCTCCTGAAATCAGGACCGGATGATCATAGCCCCCTTAACGGAAGAGATCTCGTTTCAATAAAGGTGAAGAGGCTTGTTTCGATGGCCGGAAAATTTCCTGAAGGAAAAGAATTCAATATTTATGTTGACTCAGCTTCATCAAAATTTGTTTACGAGAACTGGCCGGGAGAGGTGATTTTCACGGGATTTGAAATAGGATGGGAAATAAGAACCGGGCTACGGCTTATCCAGTCCCCGGTCGTAAACAGTCCTGTAAAAGATGTGTTCAGGATAAGTATCCCGTTATCAGAAGAGGATAAATATGGTCGAATGAGCTGGGACGAAACTGCAGTTCTTATCGGAGTTTACGGGACAAATGGCTTCTTTGATACAAAACAGGGAAAGATCATTGTCAACTCTGACGGGAGCAACTCATGGCAGGATGATCCTGAAGGGTTGCATTATTATGTGATTCAGAAGATGCCGGTACCGGAGATGACAAGATTCATTGAAGACAGAATGATGCATATACCGGTATTTAAAAACCCCCAAACCCCCTGAAGGGGGCTTAAAATTCATACATACTATGAAAAATAGTTTTTCTCATTTAGTTGTATTGTCCTCATTCATATTTCTTTTTTCATGCAATGGACATGAAAAAGAATTCAGAGTGATCAAGCCAGAAGTTCTGAAAGACAAGATTGCCGGAGGCTGGGCAGGACAAACTATCGGCTGTACATACGGAGGACCAACCGAGTTTGATTTTGAGGGTACAATAATACAGGATTACTATCATATTCCTTGGAACGATCACTATATTAAATGGTATTTTGATAATAGTCCCGGTTTGTATGATGACGTTTATATGGATCTTAGCTTTGTCAGCATTTTTGATAAATACGGTATTGATGCTCCGGTTGATTCGTTTGCATATGCTTTTGCCAATGCAAAATTCGAATTGTGGCATGCAAACCAGGTGGCTCGGTATAATATTTTAAACGGTATAAAACCACCCGTATCGGGTCACTGGCTCAACAATCCGCATGCTGATTGTATTGATTTTCAGATTGAAGCTGATTTTGCCGGATTAATGTGTCCGGGAATGCCCAATTCAGCTTCTGAAGTATGTGATAAAATAGGCCACATAATGAATTCAGGCGATGGCTGGTATGGTGGAGTATATGTAGCAGCAATGTATTCATTAAGTTTTATTTCCAATGATATAGAATATATCGTCACCGAAGCTTTAAAAAGCATTCCCGACAGCAGCAGTCTTCATCAATGCCTTTCAGATGTCATCTGTTGGTACAAGAAATATCCGGATGACTGGAAGCAAACATGGTTTGAAGTTGAAAAGAATTGGTCGGAAGATGTCGGATGCCCGGAAGGGGTCTTTTCCTCTTACAATATTGATGCAAAGATAAACTGTGCCTATGTTGTCATCGGGCTGCTTTATGGCAGAGGTGATTTCAATAAGACAATTGATATTGCTACCCGCTGCGGACAGGATTCCGATTGTAATCCTGCAACCGCAGGAGGAATACTGGGGACAATACTGGGTTATGAAAAAATCCCGGTTTTCTGGAAAACAAGTCTTGAGGAAGTCAGGAATATGAATTTTGCATACACCGAAATATCAATTAATGAGGCCGATCTGATGAGTTATCAACAGGCGTTACAGATGATTGAAAGAAACGGAGGTAAAATAACTGAAACAGAAATAACAATCAAGACACAGAAAATATCGCCCGTGGGATTTGAAAAGAATTTTGCCGGGCATTATCCAGCTGAGAAGAGGCGTGTCAATGCAAATTTCTCAGATACTGTGAATATCACATTTAATGGTAATGGTATTGTCCTTGAAGGCTATTTATTCTTCAGGAATAATATCAATGCAGACCGAAATTATGTGGCAAAGGCTGAAGTATATATTGATGACGAGCTTGTTGAAACAATATCTTTGCCGGCAAACTACAGGATCAGAAAAAATGATGTTTTCTGGAAATACCAGATGCCATCAAAAGATCACATGCTAAAACTGATCTGGCTCAATCCGGATAAAAATGTAGACGTTCATGTAAATGAAGCAATTATCTATTCTTATGAACCTTCAAAATTTGTAAAGGGACTGGCCGGCACTTCCTTATAAAAATTTAACTTTGAATTATCAGACTGGAGTTTTGACTCACACATAATTTAATTATATGTTCATCCCGCAATCCTATTCACTGGCAGTAGTTCTCTGCATCATTACCATGCTCTGCTGGGGCTCATGGGGCAACACCCAGAAGCTTGCAGGCAAATCATGGAGATTTGAACTCTTCTACTGGGATTATGTGACCGGCATCCTTCTCTTCTCGCTGATCCTGGGTTTTACACTGGGAAGCTTCGGAGAAAACGGACGGAGCTTTATTGCCGATATGGCGCAGGCTGATTCAAAAAACATCCTGAGCTCCATGCTGGGAGGTGTAATATTCAACGCATCAAATATTTTGCTAGTTGCTGCAATGGCTATAGCCGGAATGGCTGTTGCCTTCCCTGTAGGTGTCGGGATTGCCCTTGCACTGGGGGTAATAATCAACTATGCTTTCACACCCAGAGGCAATCCCGCGATACTCTTCGCAGGACTTGCACTTATCGTGGCTGCTATAATCATTGATGCGCTGGCTTATAAGAAACACAGCTCATCGCTTCAGAAAGTGTCAAAGAAAGGGATCCTCCTGTCGGTGGCTGCAGGAGTTTTAATGGCACTGTTCTATCGTTTTGTTGCCAGCTCCATGGCTACTGATTTTGTATCGCCTGAACCGGGCAAGCTCACTCCTTATTCTGCTGTTTTCTTCTTTGCCATTGGCGTCATGTTGAGCAACTTCCTGTTCAACTTTATCATAATGAAGAAGCCTGTTGAAGGAGCTCCTCTCTCCTTAAGTGATTATACCAAAGGAAGCGCCGCGACACATCTTACCGGGATACTGGGCGGTATTATATGGAGCATTGGCATGTCGATGAGCATACTTGCATCAGGCGAAGCCGGTTTTGCAATTTCCTATGGACTGGGGCAGGGAGCCACACTCATCGCAGCGCTGTGGGGTGTTTTTATCTGGAAAGAGTTCAGGGGAGCATCAAAGCAGGTTAACTTGCTGATATTATTAATGTTCCTGGCATATTTAGCAGGACTGACCCTGCTTGTATACGCAGGAGCGTGATCTGTTATTCCGGATTCCGGATTCCGGATTTCGGATTTCGGATTTTAGATTTAAAACCATTCCTATGATTAAAAGATCAATTTTATTGCCGGTATTTTTCCTGATAGTTAATGTAGCCGGAGCCCAGAATGTGGGATCTTCTGCTGAATATGTAAAAGAGCTTACTCCGGAATGGAAGGGCGAAAGATTCGCCGATGGAAGGCCTAAAGTACCTGACGCCATCCTTGAAAGACTGAAAAACATCTCGATAGAAGAGGCATGGGGAGTGCTCCGCAATAAAGGCTACATGAACCAGTTCGAAGGCGACTGGACAATCATCCATCCTGATGAGGTTATGACAGGAAGGGTGGTGACCGCACAGTATATGCCAATGAGACCTGACTATGAAAAGTACATTAAAGCCCAGGGGAAAGCTGAGAACCGCGCTCAGCAGGGAGGAACCAATTCATGGCCGATCGACGTCCTTGTTGAGGGTGATGTCTATGTGGCTGACAGTTACGGCAAGATAATTGACGGAACACTGATCGGGGATAACCTTGGCAACTCAATCTATGCAAAATCAAAGCGCGGAGTCATATTCAACGGCTCGGTAAGGGATGTTGAAGGACTAAGCGAGATCAAAGGTTTTAACGGGTGGATAAAAGGATCTGATCCTTCGTACATTATGCAGATGTCGCTTACTTCAATCAATGCACCCATCCGTATCGGCCGGGCTGTTGTGCTGCCGGGTGATGTTGTGCTGGCAAAGAAGTACGGAGTGATATTCATCCCCGCTCATCTTGTTGAAGATCTGGTACTGACTTCTGAAGTTACGGCATTGCGCGACCAGTTCGGTCATCAGAGGCTTCGAGAAGGCAGGTATAAACCAGGGCAGATAGACAGCCAGTGGAGCGAGGAGATCAAAAAGGATTTCACGGACTGGCTGAATAATTATCCGGGAAAACTGCCAATGACAAAGCAGGAACTCGAAAATTATTTCAAGGACAGGAATTGGTAAAATTGGCGACCGGCGGCAGGCGACCGGCAACCGGTTTTTCATAATATATAATTCAACACATCTGTAAATTTTTTTCCAATGAAAACTATTATTGAAAAGATCAGGGAGCAGAACAGGCATCTGGAGGAACAGAAGGATAGCAGCAGGCGAAGCTTTCTTAAGAAGACTGCTATGGGTGGGATAGCGCTCGGAGGGCTTTTGTCGCTTTCCTTCGAAGATACAATTGCTCAGACAACATCAAAGGTCAGCAGGGCTTCCAGTCCGTCGGATCTGAAGATAACCGACATGCGCGTTGCGGTAATCGGGAATGTTGGGAGAACCGCAATAATAAGAATAGATACAAACCAGGGAATTTATGGACTTGGCGAGGTAAGGGATGGTGCTGATGAACGTTATGCGCTTATGCTCAAGAGCAGGATACTCGGGCTCAATCCCTGCAATGTTGAAATGATCTTCAAGATAATAAGGCAATATGGTTATCATGGAAGGCAGGGAGGTGGAGTCTGTGCAGTGGAGATGGCATTATGGGACATCTGCGGAAAAGCATACGGTGTACCGGCATGGCAGCTGCTCGGAGGAAGATACAGGGACAAGATCCGCCTCTACGCAGATACACCGGGAGCCAGGGATCCTGCAGCTTTTGCCCTGACCATGAAAAGACGTGTTGAAGAACAGGGATTCACATGGCTGAAAATGGATCTCGGAATACATGTTGTTGCAAACCAGCCGGATACAATTGTCAATTCAAAATTCTGGGATGGCGCGGCCGGGCAGTACGACCTCAGAACTTATATGGGTTATGGTAACACACTTCATCCTTTCACCCAGGTTCAGATCACCGATAAAGGATTGTCCGGTCTTGCAGAATATGTCGAACAGGTAAGAAATGCTGTAGGTTATGAGATACCTTTGTGCGCTGATCATTTCGGACATTTTGATATAAACAATTCAATCCGCTTCGGCAAGGCTATGGAAAAATACCGGTTAGCGTGGCTTGAAGATATGGTCCCGTGGTTTTATACAGATCAGTGGAAAACAGTTTCGGATGCTCTTGAAACTCCGACCTGCACTGGTGAGGATATTTATATGCTCAAGGGAGGATTCAAGCCTCTGCTGGATGCCCGTGCGGTTGATATCATTCAGCCCGATCTGGCAACTTCAGGAGGGCTGCTGGAGACAAAGCGGATAGGTGATTATGCCGAGGAGTGCGGAGTTGCCATGGCCATGCATATGGCAGGGACGCCTGTATGCTTTATGGCTAATGTTCACTGCGCAGCGGCTACGCAGAATTTTCTGGCTCTTGAGCACCATAGTGTTGATTCTCCCTGGTGGGAAAACCTTGTGAGGATGACAGGCAGTCAGCCAATGGTTACAAAAGGATTTGCGATTGTTCCGCTGGATTCTCCAGGTCTTGGTATGGAGCTGAATGATGAAGAGGTGAAAAAGCATCTCCATCCCAAAGCCAAGGGTTATTTTGATCCGACACCTGAGTGGGATGAAAAACGATCCCACGACAGGTTATGGAGCTGACATAATTGAAAAACTACCGGTACAATTTCAGAGATATCCACCAGGTTAACATATATCCGATATAATGGGAGAAAATAATTTGCTCCAGCTCATTTTTTTTGAGCTCATTGTTTATTTTTCTGTAAGCTCATGTACATCTTCATCACAGACTGAGATAAGCGGCGAAATGAAAGCCTGGCATACGGTTACCTTAACATTCAGGGGACCAAATGCTGCTGAGTACGATACAATAAATCCCTTTACCGATTATCGCCTGGATGTTGAATTTTCTGACGGCAGCCAGAAAATATTTATACCCGGCTATTTTGCTGCGGATGGGAATTCTTCACAGACTTCGGCGAAATCAGGCAACAAATGGCGCGTACATTTCTGCCCTGCGTCTGAAGGGCCCTGGAATTATAAAGTAATCTTTCTGAAGGGTAAAAATATTGCAATCGCAGATGATTTAACCGAGGGACAAAAGTGTTTCATGGATGGTGAGACCGGTTCATTTACAATAGGTAAAACTGATAAGACATCTCCTGATTTCCGTTCAAAAGGGAGGCTGCAATATAACGGGACTCATTATCTTAAACTGGCAGGCAGCGGTGAAGTATTTCTGAAAGGAGGAGCCGACAGCCCAGAGAATTTCCTGGGATACCGGGAATTTGACGGCACTTATTACGGAGGCAATAATAAAACCAGGGGCGGTGAAGCTGCTCCAAATAACGGACTTCACCTTTATGAACCTCACATCCGCGACTGGAATGAGGGTGATCCGCAGTGGAAAATCGGCAGGGGAAAAGGGATTATCGGAGCCCTCAATTATCTGTCATCTAAAGGTATGAATAGTGTGTATATGCTTACACTGAATATCCTTGGTGATGGAGAGGATGTCTGGCCTTATACAGATCGCAATGAACGTTACCGGTTCGACTGCAGTAAGCTTGACCAGTGGGATATTGTCTTCTCACACGCTGATAAACTGGGTATCATGCTGCATTTTGTATTGCAGGAAACAGAGAATGAATGTCTTCTCGATTGCGGTTACCTCGATGTACAGCGTAAATTATATCTCAGGGAGCTAATCGCACGTTTTTCACACCATCTGGCAATAACGTGGAACCTTGGGGAAGAGCATAATCCAGTTGAGTGGTCGCCTTACGGACAAACATACAATGATACAAAACTGATGGCAGACTATATCCGGGCAACTGATCCCTACGATAACTTCATTGTGGTTCATACACATTCTGATCCGGCACAACGGAGAAAGGATATGACTGCTTACCTTGGATTCAGTAACATTGAAGGTCCTTCGATACAATGCGGTAATGTTAACGACGTTCATGATGATGCCATTTACTGGTTGGAAAAGTCGCAGGATTCCGGTCATCCATGGGTAGTGTGCACCGATGAGATCGGTCAGCACTGGAAGGGAGCCTTGCCTGATGCTGTTGATCCTGCACATGATACAATAAGATATAAAGTGTTATGGGGAAACCTGATGGCCGGGGGAGGCGGTGTGGAATGGTATTTCGGATACAACTATCCTCACTCCGACCTGGGCTGTGAAGACTGGCGGAGCCGAGATCTGCTCTGGGATCAGACAAAGATCGCCCTAGATTTCTTTCATAAATACCTTCCTTTCACTAAAATGTCAAACGCCGATGAGATTACAAAAGACAAGAACGATTACTGCCTGGCAAAGGAAGGTGAAATATATGCAATCTATTTTCCGGAGGGTAAGGCAACTGACATAAACCTGCCGGGAGGACAATATTCAGTACAATGGTTTAATCCGCGTGAAGGAGGCGATCTGGTACCGGGTAGTGTTAATAAAATAACAGGAACAGGTTACGCTTCAACCGGCAATCCTCCGGTTCCGAACGGCAAAGACTGGGTGTGTCTGATCAGACGCTTCTGAGCACTTCTCCTGCCCTTCTGAACCCTGTCTCACCGCTGTTTAGCACGGGTATCCCGAATGTTTTTACCGGATCCGGGTATGAGAAGCTGAATACACTCATTGAAAGCTGTGCAAGAACCACAATATCAATGTTGATCTGGGGAGGGCAGGGCAATCCCTGACTGTTTTACCCAGGTTCTCCCGGATATAGACTTTCTCATTTAAACTTATATTTTTATATCAAGGGCTTTATCAATGAGAAATTGTCTGATCTCATCCTCTGAAGGTACAGGAACCAAATATTCGACAGGCTCTATGTAATTGATATCCTGGAAATAACTTAATTGAGCTCTGAATAATTTAGGTGAGAACAACTGGTCATAGATTTCAACGGCCCGTTCTGATATCTCATCAAGCGTAAAGTGATCTCTTAAAAGAAAATAGAAATCTACATAATCTTTCCATTTTGACCTGCGACCAAGAGCATAGGCTTTCATTGCTGCAAGGTCAACTAATTCTGGCATTCTTAAAAAATCCTCAAAATCGTTTTTTGCATCGAGATTAAACGGATACTCAAAGAATGTAAATTTTACCTCATTTATTGTTATATTCAGCTGCTCAGAAACCCTCCTTGTTACCGAATAGGGGAGTCCGAAGGAAGTAACCTTGGAGATAATACTCTTGGGATGCAATGATGAAAATTTAAACAAGTCGAAATCAATTGATCTCCGGTGCCCTATATAAAGAGCAATCGAGGTCCCTCCAACAAGATAGAATTCCTGTTTGAATTGTCTTACAAGTGGCAAAAGTTCCACCTGGGTTCCTGATAAAATCTCTTTATGCATATTTTTTAAAGTATAGCGAGAAGTAGTTATAAATTTCAGGATAGTAATTGAGTTTTTTCCTGCCTTCAGCACTAAAAAATACCTTCGCTGCTTCTCTTATGCCCCATAATTTAAAAAGATCTCCTACATCATCCAGGGTTCCGTAATTAAGTATTGTTTCCAGCAATAAATCAGGACCTATGTCTTCCTTCTTAGCTTCAGGAGTGTACCAGAAAAGATCACTATGCTGACGTATAAATGCTTTAACCTCAGGGCTGTTCATTATTAACCTAATATCTTATTAAAGATAGTGAATTTTGCGATGAAATGCAAAAAATCCGGATTTCGGATTACTTCGAAATTGAAAGTACCCCATCAAGTTTTTTGTCAGATGAAGAGGCCCCGATAAAAAATTTGACTTTCCCGGGTTCGATCAGCCATTTCTGTTGTTCTGAATCCCAGTATTTCAGATCATCAGCTTTCAAAGGTATCGTGACAGAAACAGTGCCCCCCGTTGGCACATAAACCCTCTTGAATCCCTTTAACGCTACTGATGGTTGCTCCACCCTGGACTCAGGGAAACTGACATAAAGCTGTACAACCTCTTCGCTGTCGTGATTGCCGGTGTTTTTAAGGGTGAAGCTGATATCAACCGTTTCACCGTCGCGGAGGGTATTCTTCGACAGTTTATAGCCGGAATAGCTGAAACTTGTGTAGGTAAGTCCGTGTCCGAACGGAAAGAGCGGCGGATTTTTGTTATACATATATGTCCTTCCGTTGCGTATGTTGTAATCGAGAATGGGAGGAAGCTGATCGATTGAGGTTATCCATGTCTGAACAAGACGTCCTGAAGGGCTTACTTTTCCGAATATAACATCAGCAACGGCATTACCTGTCTCCTGGCTTGACTGACTTACATGAAGTATTGCCGGAACATGTTCTTTTGACCAGTTTATAGCATACGGAAAGCTGGAAACCAGTACCAGTATAGTATTTGGATTAGCAGCCAGAACCAGCTTGACCAGATCTTCCTGCTCAAGTGAGATAGCCTGCCGATCAACGTCCTCACGGCCATCACTGGATACCTGGTTTTGCCCCCAGCCGAGACCGTAACTTAACGGATGATTACCGATGCAAACTATTGCCACATCGCTTTCCTTCGCTGCAATTACTGCAGAATCGGCCTTGTTGGTCATGGCAAATCTGAAAATAATATCTTCACCAAGAGCATTTTTAATTCCATCACGTACATTCACATTGTATGGGGGCGTTCCCGAATACCAGTCAGAGATCACTTTATTAGCCGATGGACCGATAACAGCAATTGATTTAATTTTCTCTTTCTGAAGAGGAAGTGTGTTTTTATCATTCTTAAGCAGTACGATCGATTTAACCGTAGCCTCTCTTGCCAGGTCGCGTGCTTCCTGTCTTGTCCATGGCGCTATTGTGTCTGAGATCCCAATGTTTGAATAAGGATTCTGAGATGAATTATCGAGCAATCCAAGCTTTAAAAGAATCCTGAAATTTCCATACAGGGCTTCATCGATCTCTTTTTCTGTAATAAGTTCCTTTTGCAGGGCTTCCTGAAGAGGAGCCCGGTAATTATCAAGGAAAACTGTTATTCCTGCTTTAATACACTCGGCTGCTGCAATATCCAGCGATGGATAGTAAGCATGAGTTGTCAGCAGCTGGCGGAAAGCGCCGCCATCAGTGCAGATAACTCCCCTCAGACCCCAGTCATTCATTGTGACATTCCGCAGCACGGGATGAACAGTGCATGGTATTCCATTGTATTTGTTATAAGCTGCCATGAAGCATTGGGAACCTCCATCAGTGACCCCTTTGTAAAAAGGATAGGAATAATATTCCCGGAATAGTCTTTCATCAAAATCAGAGCTGTTATAGGTCCTGTTATTTTCGTTGCTGTTTGCCAGGAAGTGTTTCATCAGTGAAGCTGTCTTCCAGTAGACCGGATGATCTCCCTGTAGCCCTTTAACGTAAGCCGTAACCATTACAGCGTTAAGGAAGGCATCCTCTCCGAAACACTCTTCAGTCCTGCCCCATCTTATATCTCTGCCAAGGTCGGCATTGGGTGCAAATACTATTAATCCTGCAGTCCCAAATCTCCTGTTCTGCGCCAGGAAACGGGCTTCAGTAGCCTGCCAGTCGGCTATCTTTCTCAGGAAATCGGGATCCCACATCTGTGCCAGTCCGATAGCCTGGGGGAATGTGGTTGTAGGAGAAGCTTTTAGACCTTTTACAGCCCAGTTGGCCGGACCGCTGTATGCAAGGCCATGCAAACCCTCAATTGTCCTGGTACCCTTTACTCCAAGTCTTGGAATTGAAATCCTTGTTGAAAGGCAGATGATCTTCTCATCAAGGATCATGAGAGAAATGAGGTTATTAATGCGTTCCTCTTCCGGGATGTTCGGATCCTGAAAAGGGTAATTCTGAGCATCCAGAATCTGAAATGCAAATGAAATAATCAGTATAAATATTATCCTTTTCATGTCTTCTAAGCCATCCACGGTCTTGTTCTTTCTTTAGCCCCGGCAATTGCATCAAGAGCTATATTGACATCCTCAACGATCTGGAAGTCGTACATCCCCAGGCAAACAAAGTCGGCTCCGTTGATGAAGGCATATTTCAGTCCTTCTTCAGGTGCAATCGCTCCTGCTGCAAGGACTTTAAATGCAATCCACGGTTCTTTAAGAGTACCCATGAATATAATTGTCTCTTCAGGATCATAGTCAAACATATTATCCTTCCAGGGGGAATCGGGTTGGGCTGACCAATAATCATGACTGTGGCAGGTCTTTACCCAGAAATCAGGCTTCAGACCATATTCGATGCATTTCTTAACAGCCTGTATCCTATGAGCTCCGATACCTGCAGGTTTGCCATGGCGGCGGATCTCTTCAAGTCCTTTGCGTATCAGCTCCATCCGTTGTTCAATGGTCCTGCCCTGCGTGTCTTCCCAGTTCTCATCTGTCCATCTGTCGGTTATCTCTCCCTGGCAGTAGAGTGCATCGGCATCCACAGCGAGTGACATAGCTATGCCTTTCTGAAAATCGAGAGCTATACCGCAATCGGAAATGAATTTCATCTTGCCTTTAAACTCGTGCCTGTATTTCTGCCATATCCTTCCGAGCTGTGGATTGGTAATGATGGCATTTATTCCGCATTTCTCAGCCAGTCCCATAGTTTGCATGACCTTCTCATCGTTATGATATGTCTTCACCAGCTTTGACACATAAATAAGGTCGCGTGCATGCGCCCATCCGCCGATGAGGTTACCTCCCATAATGAGCCTGCTGAGTTCAAATTGAGCCTGATTACCTTTTATATCCGTATAACTGATAACGGTTTTTGGCACTTCTCCCTTAAGTTCCTTCAGTGAGGTATAATTGAATTTCAGAAGTGTTGCGCCGGAATTTGCATCTATTCCCTCTACCTTCAGGAATTTTTCCTCAAAACTATCCCATTTGCCTTTCCTGTAAAGCGCATAGGCAAAAGCTCCCAATGCAGGCACTGAGATAAGGTCTTTAATTATTTCCCGTCTCCCATTTGATTCTCCCTTTTCCCGGGGGCTTTCAGGAACAGGCTTGCGTGCCTTCTCATCTTTCCATCTTCGGATAAGCCTATCAATACCGAAGTGTGACACGGAAGCAATAAAAATAAAAGCAACAAGAACAAAAAACTCTATCAATGTTTTATTTATCCATAGGTAACTCCCTTCCACCGGAACGCTTATAGTATACCCGGGGACTGGAGGATATGCAACAAAATAAAACAGAAGCATCAATGCTCCGGCACCGCTTGCCACACGGGTAAAGGCACCCAGTATCAGTGCCAGCCCAATCAGAACAAGTCCCCAGATATTCAGGAAATCAACGACAGACGTGATGGCTGATGATTCAGACATCCACTGAAAGACCGGCGCAAAGATCCAGCGTGAACCGGCAAGGAAAGGTGCCGAGCTCCAGCCGGGGGAGAAAATTTTTGAAATACCCTCATATAGAAAATGCCATCCAACTGCTATCCTGATAATTGTAACTGACCATGGGTATATCCGTTTCATATACTCTTTAGATTTATTGCTCATCTGAAGTATTTATAAGGAAAATATGATTTCAAAACTAGATATTTTTCTTCTTCCCGGTATAACGGGAGATGATTTTATGTAGTTGATTGCTATTCAAGGGTTTGGATATGTAATCATTACAACCTGCCTGAAGCGCTGTCTCCCTGTCTCCCATAAGGGCATATGCTGTCTGGGCGATGATCGGAATTGTTTTATTGAATTCCCTTATCTGCCTGGTGGCATCAATCCCTGTCATTCCCGGCATTCTCAAATCCATCAGTATCAGCGACAAACCCGGATTGTCCCTCACAGCCCTGACCGTGTCATTTCCGTTGGTTGTACGAATAAAAGTAATTCCCGGTCCTGCCAGCAAGCTCTCCAGGTAAAGGTAACTTGCATAATCATCCTCAGCTATCAGGAAAGTGAGGTTTTGTCCTGATATCTGAGGAATAGTATCATGTGGTCCACTTTCCGTTTTTTCGTCTTCTGCCGGGATATGAGGTATTGAAAACCTGAAGGTGCTTCCTATTCCTGGCTCAGATTGCAGCCAGATCTTTCCCTGAAGCAATCCCACATAGGCTTTAACGATCGATAAACCAAGTCCTGAACCTTCCTGCGGACGAGAGAGTGACATATCTCCCTGTACAAATCTTTCAAAAACCTGTTTCTGTCTTTCGGAAGAGATCCCTACACCGGTATCTTTGACGAAGAAAACTATATTATCGGATTCACAAAGACATCCGAATTCTATAGAGCCTTCATGAGTGAATTTTATTGCATTTTTTATGAGGTTCGAAATAATGCTTTCAAGCTTGTTTCTGTCGGTCTTGAAAATTTTTATCTCTTCGGGCAGTCTGTTTGTGACAACATATTTCAATCCTTTCTGGTCGGTCTCCTGCCTGAAAAATCCATGATAGTATGCCATGAGCTCTGAAATATTCACCGGGGACATATAAACCCTGAGCTCACCAGTTTCGATCCTTGAAATTTCGATAATATCGTTGATAGTATCAAGAAGCCGGTGACTGCTCTGGGTTACAATGTCAATGTAAGCGTTCTTGTTTTCCTCAGTGAGGTCAGGTTCTTTAAGAAGATCAAGGAAGCCAATAATTCCGTTCATAGGTGTGCGTATCTCATGGCTCATATTTGCCAGGAATGCAGATTTCAGAAGGTCACTCTCTTCAGCTTTCTCTTTAGCGCTGATAAGCCGCTGCTCTTTTTTCAGCCTTTCCTTCACGTTTACGAGGGTCTGGGCATATACTTTAAGAAGCTGCTCTTCATATTCACTATAACTGTGTTTCCTGTTTACAGAATCAAATCCTACAAATCCGATACATTCACTTTCCTGTATAAGGGGGATAGTAAGTACGCTCAGAACATCCTGATCTTCGAGGAATTTTCGAAGAATGTTGTGAGGTAATTCAGCAGCATCATCCACTTTGACAACCTCTCCCTTCCTGTGCTTAGTTGTCCATTCAATGAATCCATCAAGCGGTATCGCCTGTAATTTCTCAATTTGAGGTTCAGTTCCCTGTCTGCACCACTCAAAAGTATTTGTTCCTGTATTTTTTATAAAGTCATATTCAAATACATATGCCCTGTCAGCACCTACAAAATTCCCTATTCTGATAAGCGACTGGTTGACAGCAGGTTCTATTTCTTTTGTGGGAAGATTGATAAAACCTATTGAAAGGTCAATAAGCAGCTTACGCATATCAGACAGATATTGCAGTTGTATCTCTGAAACCCTTTTCTCAGTGATATCTTCGAGGATTCCGTCGAAATACAACGGATTGCCTTTTTTATCAAACAAAAGGCGGCTGTTATCCTTTACCCATATAAGCTCTCCTGTTTTTTTCATAAGCTGGAATTCGCTTTGTATGACTGCGGAGGTCTTCCGGGATTTCTTTAACTGCATTTCGCGGTCGGTCGGATTTGCATATAACTGGCTGACGTTCAGCTTCAGAAGCTCTTCACCAGAGTTATAATTCAACATTTTTACCAGTGCAGGATTCGAATAAATCAGTTGTCCGTCGGTACTGGTCCTGTATACTCCGACAGGTATCTGGTCGGTAAGTGACCTGTATTTATCCTCGCTTTCCTTTAATGCTTCCAGAACCCTGTATCTTTCGGTAAAATCCCTCGCCATGGCAAAAACCACCTCCCTGCCGAAGTACATCCCCTTATTCAGAACTATCTCTTTGGGGAATTCTTCGCCATTCTTGCGCCTGCCCCACCATTCAAATCTCTGAGGCTCCCCCATGAATGCTTTCCTGATATATTTCTGCGTTTCCTTCAGATCATTCCGATCCGGAGCTCCAAGCTTTTCAGGTGTAAATCCAACTATCTCCTCCTTTGAATAACCATACATCCTCAAGGCTGCAGGATTTACATCAAGAAAAACACCGTTAGCATCCTGGATATAAATAGCATCTGTAGCATGCTCGAATATGCTCCTGTAGCTTAACTCGCTTTCGGCCGGGGACTTATTCATCTGGATAAGCTTCTGGCTTTCTGACAGATCATCCGTGTTATTCTTCGGTTTTTTAGCCTTTTTATTCATCTCCAGGATCCATGAATTAGACGGTGATAAGCTAATGAATTTATTGCAGAAATGCAATTCCTGCCCGGTATTGTCAGCATCCTATTCTGATTAAAACCAACAATACAAACAGGAAGAACAAGGATCAATAGATCTGAATGATTTTCCGTAATGAAACAGGTTCCCCGTATGAGTTGATTCCCTGGATATCAATAACATAATCCCCGGCCAGATCAGATGCATCGAACTCAACTGATATTTTCCCATCCTTTTCAGGTTTCAGTGCGGGATTCCAGTAAAGAGTATTCCTGAAGTCCGGTATTCTGCTCTGCTTTTTTACAGGATCTGAATAATCGGGCGATAAGAAAAGCTGAACAGGCTCAGTAATCCTGTATGGAAGCTTAACAGCATAATCAGGCAGCGAAAGATTACTGAACTTACCCGGCTGCGTTATTACGTGCACAATTCCGTAATGCATGAAATCACCTGTAAAATAAGGTGTTTTGACAATGTCTATTCTTTCAACAACCTCAGGATCAAGGCCGGCAAGTGTTGCCATGTCATTTATTACTACACCATCAATGAGGGCTGTTGCCGGTTCCTCAAAATAAGTCCCTGTATAAGGATTTAATATCCTCATCTCATAGCCCGCCTTCCTTTCCCTTAGTCTTACACCCGGAGTCAGTTCAAAAAAGACCTCCTGCATCACCGGGAGTTTGATATAATCGTTCATGATCAATTCTATTTCAGGCTTGCCATAAAACCGTTTTGAAGGTTCAGATTTCAGCTGCACGGGCTGTGCTTCCTTTTTAACACTGGTTCCAAAAATCATATTTACCTGGTAACGGGCGCTTATATCGGACAGGATTCCCGACATACCCGAAGTGACAGAATCCTTATAACTGACTGACAGAGGCAGATTCCGGGAATACGGCGATTGGATTTCCACAGAAATATTTTCTTCACCTGATTCTGGCTGTATAATGAGATTTCTCTGTATCTGGTCAACAGGCAGCAGAAAACTGAAATAACCCTCACTGTCTGTATGAGTATGGTAAAAGGATGCAACTTTCCCGGGGATTGACAAAGTAAGTGTCTTTTCCCTGCTTGAGACCGGTGTATCTCTTTTGTTGATCACTCCTGACAGAAAGTGGACGTCCTCTTCCATCCTGAAGTTCTTTGGTGCTCTGTTTTCGTTAAAGACCTCGTTCCATAAAATCCAGCGGCTTTTTGCACCAATCAGGAAATTATCAAAATCCTTCTCATCAGGACTGCCTCCCTGATTGCCATTCTCGACCCATGGAAGATAGCCGAATTCCGTTCCGAAAACCAGATAATCTTTCAGCGCACCGGAGGCGGCTCCATATGACTGAGGTACAACCGAAATGCTCAGCCTGGGTTCTGATAAAGCCGCACCGGCATCATTAGTAATTCCTATTTCCGCTGTCACCTTTTCCCTTCTCTGAATACTGTCGGATATTTTCAGATCAATAGCCTCAGATATATCCTTCTGCCGGATACAGATCAATCTCTCGCATACCGGCTTCAGGCTCTGGTTGAATAATGTTATATGATTTATTCCCTTTGAGAGTCCTTGTCCGGAGATTATTATTGTTTTGCTGAAGCCGGGGATCCTGAAACTCTCAAAATAGCTGGTATTCCCATGTGACTGGATTAAAAGATAATATTGCTGACTGTCAGATGAGTATAAACTGCCTCTTTCAGATAAAGTAATGGTAATCAGATCTTTATCCAGGTAATCCGCTCTCAGGGCACAACCTTCATCCTGAGCCAGCGGAAGATAAGTAACTGTACCTCCATGCAGAACATAATAGCTGTTCGCACCTGACGGATTGATTTCAAATGATGCCAGGCCGTACCGGTTAGTAATAAAGGAGGTAACAGAATCTCCCCTGCTGTTCCTTACAACACCCTGGAATGCCACTCCCCTCTGGAATTCATCTGATACCCTCACGGCAATTTTCCCCGGCACGTCACCAAGCAGGGTGCCTCCCTCAGGGAAAAATTCAATATTAATTTTTAAAGGAAGGTGTTTTTCATACATTATTTTTTTCCTGAAACCATTGCTTCTGAATGGATTGACAATGGTTATGCTTTTCATGAATGCATTTTCGGGCAGGAAATTCTTCATCCAGTTGGTATAGATCCTGTATGTATAAATACCTGATGTAAGAGTATCAGGAAGGTGGGCATTGCCCGGGCAGATCCCTTCCTTTATCAGAAGCCGTTTCTGGATGACAGGAATATCGTCAGGATTTAAAAGCTCAAAGTATGCAATATTACTCCCTGAGGATAGCTTCCCGGCGTGCCTGTCAAACAGATATGAGCTGAACCACATTTCTTCTCCGGCAACATAAATATCCCGGTCAGTATGGACATATATTTCTTCCCAGGGAACATCCCTGCAGAATTTATCAAGCATCGTACTGACATCCCCGGAAGGTCCGGATTGCGCAATGATCTTGTAATCTGCCGGCAATGACAGCAGGACAATGGAACAAACGAACAGTTTAAAAAGATTTGTCATCAATAATTTCTAAAATAAGGTTTCTTTATCCCAATATGGTGGTTTGACAAGAGTCCCCCTTGTTGTACAATCCGCACACTCCCGGTAAATAGTAAGCACCCTCCAGCGAATAAATTCAGTCCCGGTATAAAGATCCGGAAGAGGATAATCCTCAAGAACCCATACTTCTTTATTAAGACCAGCGATTTCACCCTCTCCCCAGATAGTATCTGTCGGGCAATACCAATAGATATTCTGAAATCCTTCAAAACTATCCTCAATGAATATTCTTTTCTGTGTTACAGCTGATACACTGAAAAATCCAAGAATGGTTTCTTCGGGATCATCGATATTATGAATATTGCCAGGAATATATGCGGGCGTTGCATCATATAGTCCTCCGGTATTTCCGGAAACTGACTGAAGATCTTCCCAGAAGCTGAATTCATCCTCATTCAGGGAATACTGGTTAACAAGGAAGCTGTACCTGACAGATAACCTGTCGGTATAGTTTGAAATATAATGTATCGGATATCTTGTAACTTTCGGCTGACCATATTCTTTTGTGCTTTTGATCAGTATCTCATCTGATTCCCGGGTAATCCAGCAAATCGGATTTAATCCCTGAAAATGAAGATTGATTTCCCATGTTTCTGTAAAATCCCATCTGTAAAAGAAACACTTACCGGAGGGATCCCGGGTATTAAGATAGATCTGACATCCCTCTTCCGGTTTACCCCATTTATTTGATTCAACCAGCAGCTTCTTTTCATAAAAGACAGAATCAATCGGGGGAACAGGCATCATTTCCATCGGGATTGAAACATATGTAAGACTGCCAGTATTGATGGTTAAAGTATATATCCCGCCGGCATGTCCCCGGAATTTTGTGGAATCGGTAACGTAAATTCCGGCAGATATTTCTTTCAGGTTATATATGATATCGCATTCATCTGTTATCGTAATATCGCATCCCTTTAATGGTTTGGCAACAATTGCCTGTCCGACCGGAATTGATCTTGATACCTTTATCCTGTTTGCCATGTTCTGATCGGTTATCATTCCTTCGACTACGAGCATGTTTGTCTTTTCATCAATCTCAGGCATGAACTGTGAAATGCATCCACCTGCAAGAAACGGAGCAAAAATTAATATTATCAGATTCCTGCTCTTCATAGAAAATCACATCAATATTGTTCATCCCAAAAATATGGTTTGGTTGTACTGCCCCTTGTAGTACAGTCAGCACATTCTTTTTCCCTTGTAGTAATCTTGTAAGTAATATAATCCTCAATTATCCAGGTATATATATTAAGGCCAGGGATAGTATCATTCCCCCATATTGTATCGCCAAAACACCTATTATATCTGTACAGAGAAGGCAATCCTGAAAAACTCTCCTTTATGAATAATCTTTTCTGTGAAACTGCAGAAACACTAAAATAGCCGAGAACGATCTCTTCAGGACGATTGGGACAATGTATATTGCTTGTAATAGTCATAGGACTCACATCATAAAGTCCTCCAACGTTTTCCGAGACGTTCTGAAGCTTCTCCCAGTAATTATACTCCTTTTCGTTTACCGAATATTGGTTGACCAGGATACTGTATTTTATATTCAGCCTGTCGGTAGCATTTGAAATAAAAATAAGCGGGAAGTTAGTCACCTTTGCCTGGTTATAGACGCTTGTGTTTTTAATATAGATCTTATCAGACTGTCGTGTAATCCAGCATCTATTGTTCGGGACAGGGTATGGAAGATTAAACTCCCATGTCTCAGTGAAATCCCATCTGTAAAAAAGACATTCGTTCACCCGGTCATAGGTACTGAGATAAATCCGGCATCCCTCCTCTGGTATGCCCCACTCATTCTCTTCAACGATAGTTTCCTTTTCAAAGAATAGGGTGTCGACAGGAGGGACTGGCAGCATTTTCACAGGTGATGAAACATATGTACGACTGCCCGAATAAATTCTTAGAGTATAGATACCGCCTATATGCCCCTGGAATTCTGCAGAATCTATAGTATATGTTCCGTCAGATGTTTCTTTCAGATCATAAGAAATATGGTTTTCATCAGTAATTGTAACATGGCATCCTCTTACAGGTCTGGGGATCATAGGCCTGCCGAGAGGATAAGATTTGGATATTTTTATCACGGTGGTTCTGGACTGATCTGTGATAAGACCTTCAACCACAAGGATATCATTATCCTCGCCGGTTTCAGGTACAAAATTTGATATGCAGGCTGAGACCAGCAAAAACAGAGAAGAAACAACCGGACCGGAATACTTGGCCATTAATTCTTCATTAAGACATTATTAATCAATCCAGAAGGAAGGTCTTGTTGCGGTTCCCCTTGTTGTACAATCAGCGCATTCCTTGTTATATGTTATCACCCTGTAGGGATTAGTAAAAGAGAAAGACTGATCCTCGATGACCCATACATACGCATTCAGTCCTTCAATATGAACATTTGATCCGCCGAAGATGGTATCACCTATACAATTGTTGTAAAGGCTGGGCATACCATCAAACCTTTCTTTAATAAAAAGTCTTTTCTCCGACATTGCTGATACACTGAAATATCCAAGGACCATCTCATCGGGATCATTCTGGTTATGTATATTGCTGGAAATAGCCATAGGAGTCACATCATATAGTCCTCCCACATTTCCATAAACATTCTGAAGCTTCTCCCAGTAATTATATTCATCCTGGTTCAGTGAATATTGCCTGACCAGGATACTGTATTTTAACTTCAATCTGTCGGTTTCGTTAGTTATATAAATGAGGGGATATCTTGTTACCCGTGACTGTCCATATACGCTCGTATTCTTAATATGGATCTGTCCGGAGGATTGTGTTATCCAGCATGTGCTGTTGGGGACAGAGAATGGAAGACGGAATTGCCAGGTCTCTGTGAATTCCCACCTGAAGAACAGGCACTTTTGTTCAGGATCAAAGGTATTGAGGAAAATCCGGCACCCTTCCTCGGGATTTCCGAATTCGTTGGCTTCAGTAATAAGTACCTTTTCATAAAAGAGAGAGTCCACAGGAGGAACCGGCAGCATTTCCATCTGTGATGAAACGTATGTAAGGTTCCCGGTAACTATCCTCAGGGTATACTTGCCTCCGACATGTCCGCGGAAAGTTGTGGAATCGGTGCTGTACGTCCCTGTCGGAAATTCCTTCAGGTTATATGCTAAGTTATTTTCATCAGAGATTGTTACCTTGCACCCCTTCAGGGGTTTTGGAGATACATACTTGCCAAGAGGAAGCGATCTCGATATTTTTATCTTATTTATCCTGTACTGATCCGTTATTTTCCCTTCAACCACCAGCAGATTTGTTGCCTCATCAGTTTCAGGAATGAATTGTGTGATGCATCCGGCGATAAGGGAAATTGAAACGATTAATATGATCAGGTACCTGCTCTTCATAAACTATTAAAAATCAAAGTTGAATGAAACTGAAGGAATTGGTCTCCCGAATACCGACAGCATATATCCTTTTACAACGTTTTTATCATTCCTGAAATAGACAGAATAGACATTCTCACGGCCCAGCGCATTGTAAAGGGAGAATATCCAGTGAGGATGAGCTATTTTTCTTGATTTAAGGTTGCCGTTCACAGTGAGGGAGAGGTCGAGTCTTGAATAATAAGGCAGCCTGTATTTGTTCCTGTCGGAATAGTGAGTAAGCACAATATCCCCTATTTTGTATGATGCAACCGGATATGTTACCGGGCGACCCGAACTGTAGGTATAATTAGCTGAAAAACTTATGCGCCGTGAATACAGGTAATTGAGTGTCAGTACCAGGTCATGCGGTTTATCATAATTGGCAGGGAACCAATTACCCGAGTTGATTCTCTCTTCATTGAAATCGCCTGTGCTCCTTATAAGTGTACGGGAGTAAGTATATCCAATGCTCCAGCGCAACCGGCCTTCCGGTTTCTTTAACAGCAGTTCCAGACCATAAGCTTTACCCTCCATATTTACCAGGTCCCTTTCAATATAAGTGTTCATAATAAGATTGGTGCCTCCCTTAAAGTCAACCAGATTATTTATTCTCTTGTAATATATTTCGGCTGACGCCTCTATCTTGTTCTTATTCAGCATCCTGTAATAGCCAGCCGCAAACTGGTCTCCAACCTGAGGCTTAAGATGATAATCGCTCAGCTTCCAAGTGTCGCTTGGAGAAATGGATATTGTGTTTGACAGAAGATGGAGGTACTGTCTTGTTCTGTTATAATTAACTTTGAAGGAGCTGTTGTCATTCAGCCTCCAGTTAGCCGACAGCCTGAACTCAGGGCCTGCATAGGTTTTGTAATTGTTTAAATTACCGTAATTAAGGGTATCTATGACTGATGAAACGCTTTTTGTATACTCCGGATCATAGATCAGGATCGTCTGAGGACCAAAAGCAAAGTAGGATGATAATCTCAATCCTGCATTGACAGATAACTGATCCGTCACAATAAATTTATCCTCAATATATAAAGCCGGTTCAAGAGCCCTCTGTCTCGAAATTATTTCCGGCTGCACTATTGAAGAATCTCCCACTGGTTTATAGCTTCCCGGCAGAACTTCATACCTGTTAAGGTCCATTCCGAAATTCACTTCATTCCTGCTTCCGGGATACCAGTTGAAATCTGCTTTAAAGTTAGTGCTGTTGATCCTGTGTTCAAGCACAAAAGCCTCCTCCCTGACCCTTTCACTCGAAATATCATAATTGTAAAAGCTGTTGTTGACACTCAGAGCGGTAAAAAACCTGCTGCTGAAGAAATGGCGCCACTTCAGGTTAACAATATTGTTTTCATACTTATAGGTCGTATCAGAATTGAACCTGAATGCGTCCTTGCTGTAATAAGCTGAAAGGTCAATCTTGTTGTTCTTGTTCATGTCGTATGAGATCCTGGCGTTGAAATCATAGAATGAAGCCCTGCTGTTTTTCAGTGCAGGATTATCTATAAGTCCGAAGATCCAGTTCGAATAGGTTGTTCTGCCGGCGAGAATATATGAAATAGTATCTCTTTTTATGGGACCTTCCACAACAACATGAGTTGTTATCGGGCTTATACCTGCGTTACCAATAAATTCCCTCCTGTTGCCTTCCCTTGGCATAATATCAAGAACAGACGACAACCTGCCTCCGTACCTGCTTGGTATGCCTCCCTTATACAGGGTAACATCTTTAATTATATCAGAATTTACTGCAGAGAAGAAACCAAAGAAGTGTGATGAATTATAAACAGGAGCCCCGTAAAGAAGTATGAGATTCTGATCTGCTGATCCTCCTCTTACATTGAATCCTGCTGATCCTTCACCCACTGACTGTACCCCCGGAATAAGAAGGATGCTCTTTATAATATCCGA